>Ga0214542_1000317_pt1 | contig 82494 bp, 30 predicted proteins | sample CNSS1metaG_FD_160096 | JGI IMG/M metagenome (GOLD analysis project Ga0214542, IMG submission 160096) | Root nodule microbial communities from cowpea collected in UCLA plant growth center, Los Angeles, California, USA - CNSS1 | ecosystem: Host-associated > Plants > Roots > Nodule | place: USA...
AAAAAAAAAAAAAACTAATTACTAAACATTTAACTGTGGTAACCATAGCAAGAAAGGATCTCTAGCTCTACGTGAGAAACTTCGTTGAATATATTAAAAACTAGTTGAAGCTAATGTGATTCATAATTTTTTACACTAACCTGTAGCAGGATACCATACCAGCTTTAAATTTATATTTATGCTTGAAAGAATGGTTAAACCAAAATGGAATCTACTTTATACTTAGTAGTTTTTGTCTGTCGGATTTCACTTCGTACTGATTCTACTCATATAAAAAAGGTCGATTCTTATAATTATATTCTACAATTATTTCCACAATTATGAAAGAAAAATGAGATCAGAAGAAAAAGAATGTGGAAGATAAAATGAATGTGATAAAGAATAATAAAATTGAAAAAAAGAATTATTTAAAATATTATATTATAAGAATATAATTCTTCTCAAATTACCACTTTCTAGTACCTTCGGTATGAACGGGTTATTTTATGTTTAATTAAAGAGTCTGAAAATAACAAGAGTCTTTTTTAAACATAGATTTTAAGTTCATTCACTTGATTGTTTGTTTCTACATGTCTTCGTGTACGCATATTAAGATTATTTTTTCCGGTATTAACATTGATTCAAAGTAAAGTTTTCCAACTAGAGTAATATTTCTCTTATTTACTCAAATCACACTTTTCTTTATCTGGAATTTGGTTCTCATAAATTCGAATTTGGAATTTGTTTTGGTAACTCTCTTTCCTGTAAGAAAATTGATCCAATATTTGAGAACTCTGATATTTGTATCAGTACTAGTGCGGAGTAAAAAGATCGCATATTTGTTCCGGAACGGCTTTTGGAAATTTTATTTAGAAAATTTTGTTTTGAAAAACTCTATTTTGGAAAATTTTAGTACGAAAATTTTATTCTAAAAATTCTTATAATCTTGTTTTGGGAAGCTTATTCTAAAATTCATAATCTAAGTCAACTTTAAAAAAATAAAATGGTTATTTTAAAAAAGTTGATAGGAGACGCATGAAGGAATTGATGGGATGCAGAAAGTAATTTCCCGCATTGTTTTTTTGTTGCTTTAATTGGACTGAACAAAGCAACTCAAAAATCCAAACCTAACCCCAACGTAGCAATATTGGGTGCCTTCTGCTTACACCTCCAATACCTCTTTCCATATATGTCACATCCAGTAACTTATTTTTGTTCTACATATATTGATTTTCGGTATTTTCTTTTTTTAAGTTTTTGTTCGTTATAATGTCAACATTCGATATTATATATTTTTTATTTATTTATGAATGTCAACATTCAGTATTTTTTTTATATAATTATATATATTTTTTTTTTTTTTTTTATATATAGATATTTATATTATATATATATATATATAAAAATATATATATATATATATATATATATATATATATATATAATCATCTCTTTTTGTTTTTGTTTTTTAATATGTATTTGAAGAATAAAATAAAATATTAATACATATTTTTACTTATATATATAACTTATTTTTATATTATATATTAAATAAATAATATTTTGAGACAAATTAAATAAAAAATTTAATATTTTAACAAAATAATTAAAAAGATAGAAAAAAAAATAATATATATATATATATATATATATATATATTATTTGTGTTTTTTTATTTACCTTTTACTTTCTAACATAATTTAACATATGTTAACCGGAGGTGAAAATTCATTAAAAATTCAAAACAATATATTTTATGTTTTAGGTAATAAATATTAACATAATATTTTTTTATTTTATATAAATTAATATAAAATAAAATATATTTTGTTTTGTTTAAATTTTAATTTAATGTTTATTTAAAGAGAATATAATAAAAATTTAAATTAATATATATTAAAAATTTTAAATGATCTAACGTGTGTTAATCTGATGTGAAAATCTGGTTAACATTTTTTTAAAATGTTTTCTTTAGAAAATTAGATATCGACATCCTTAAAAAAATACATTGGATGTTGACATCCATAACAGATAAAAAATTAAAAGAAATAATTATCGGATGTCGACGTCCATAAAACAAAATTAAAATATTAAATGTCGACATCCAAGATGGATGTTATTTTTTAAGTGAGGGTCAAAATGGAAATTTAAGACATGTCACCAACAAGACTTAAGTGCAATCACATGATATATTGACACTACTTTCAATTCAAAATCTGAAGAGAATGAATTTATAGGTATTTATTCTTATATAGTGCTCGACTTTCTCATTTCTGGTCAATGTGGGACTCAGACTCAGACTCACTTCCTAACAATCTTTTCTTCAAGTGTGAGTCCTTTCAACCACATTAGTACACTCCCTCCAGCGGAAGCATTCCCAACCATGAGTACTCCTTTTTTGCCTCTTTTGTACCGTTGATCTTCTTTACGGGACACGCTTATTTGGAATCCTTGCTAAAAAAACTTTTGATATAAGGACCATACTTGACACTCGTCTAAGTCGGTTTTAACCATAGACTCTGATACTACTTCCAATATTATAATTAACATCATTATTTGAATTAATTAATAACATTATTAAAAAATACAAATTAAAATAAATATTAAAATTTACTTGAAATAAAAATTCCTAAATAAATTCTAATTTTTAGAGATAACGAGTTTTAATAAAAATATTATTTAATTAAAAAAAACTAAAACAGAAATAATGAAAACTATACTTTAAAAACCAATTAAAAATTACAAAATGAAAACTAAAAAAAAATAAGAAAATAAAAAATCACACTTAAATGCAAGACTTCATTAGGAAAATAAATGCATGCATGAATATTTTAAAATAAAAAAAGGAAATAATAATTCTAAACACAATTTAAAAAATAAAAAATATACTTTAAGACATGATATCAACGTTGAAATATTTTTTTAGACTAAACTCAAATTTGAAAATATAATTTCTTCATTTTAAAATTGTGTTTAAAATTATAATTTCTCTCTTCAAAGTTTTTAAAAAACAATCCATTCACGTGATATTACTATCAATTTGCCCTACTCTAAATAGCCATTTTCAACTCAAATTTTGTTTTGCACCGGAAATTGCACTTTGCCCCACCAATCAGTTAGTTAGCAGCTAAAAATTAAAAAAAAAATTAAAAACAGGGACGATGAGGGTAGAGATAGAAATGCAACTAAGCAAGTTATTTTCAATACCATTTTATTTATAAAAAAAAAATATTACTACATAGCTAATAGGCGTAGAATAACTGAATAAGGAATACTAAAACTTTTCACAAAATATTCACTAATTCCTATGGAATTTGTGAGATAACAGTGATTTACTTAAATTTTAATTTTGTTAAGGTCTAAATGAGCCGCTTATCTTCTCATGTTTATTTCACTTCAAATAAATCGTGCATGGTTTAAGGTGTTGCTCACAATAACATGACAAATTATTGATTGTTGTAATACACGGTTTAAGGTTTCACTTCCATTTTTCCCTTTTCAGATCATAATACGAAACTTTTTTTTTAATTGTGTAATTCAAAAATCAAAAATAACTTTTGAATCATGCAATAAAAAATTAAAAATGAATTTCCAATTATGTAATTTAATTTATTTTTCTTAAAAGATAAATTTTTCAGACCGTATATTCCAAAAGATTTTAAAATTGTAAAAGTTTCCAAATTAAACAATTCATAACTCATTTTTTAAGATCAAAATGGACAGCTTTTTTATGAGGTGCAGGAAGAATTTACTCATCATTTGCTTCTTTCTGCACTTCTCTTTTTTTATTTTGCACCTCCATAAAAGTTATATCTCCAAATTACTTCATTAAATTCATAATAAATAGAGAAAAATTTACCTGCACCTCTTTCTTCTTCGTTCCGCTATCTTCCTTCTTCCCTCTTCACGTTCGTTTCATAATGCTCTTTTCTCACCAACGAAATCCATGCTCAATATAATTTTAATAAAGGGTTAAATTGGAATATCAGATTTTGTGAGGGTGTAAGAAGAAAAATGCGAGGTGCAAAACGAAACAGCCTAAAAGTATGGTCCAAGTGAACGGGGGCCCACGACTCCAAATTGTATATATGACAAATCGTAATATCACCTTCACCTATAATCTTAATCCCAAAATTTTATGGTATTTACATTTACATTTATTTTTATTTATGTTCAAAATGAAGCTTTTAACTTATATACAATCCCTTTCATGACTTCAGCTAGCATTGGCAGTTACTATTATTAGATGAACAAGAAGGTACTGTTGTGGAATGCTATTATTAGTGAAAAAGAAATTGCAATTGAAATGGAAAATAAAAGTGAATTTGTTATAAAACGTAAAGTTTGTAGGAATATGATGAAACTCTTTTTTTTCATCGTCAAAAATAAATTAAATTAATGAAATAATTGAACTACCTCGATCTATATATACAACATAAATAAAAGAAAAAAAATTTAGCACTTTACAGTCTCTCTTCTGTATTAAATTTAGTGTGCATAAACCTTACATTTTTATATAACACAAAAGTTAAAAGTATTATGTTTCATACATATAAATTTCAAACCCTACCATAAAAAATATGAAAAAACGGATTGAAAATCCAAAATCTTAAGTCACTTTTGAACTAGTGACAATGAATTTTTTTTTATGTATTAACTAATAGAAACTTCATTCATACTTGTTTTTTGGATCTCTTACCTAAAAATCATGTTCCAACACCCTTGGAAGCTTAACATACATATTACATCACCTCCACGGAAACTTCAAACAAATGCACAACAACTTTGATTTTATTGAAAGTTGTAGATCAAACTAATGATCATGTAAAAGAATAATTGAGTAATATAATGCTCATGAGCATAAGCGGAAGAATGAAGGGACATAGGGAAGTCACGGCTCCCCCAACATTTTTTTTTTATTTTCTATATATTTGAAAAATAATTTTATAATTTCTATTTTATTTATATTAATTAATTTTTATTTTATTTTATTTTTTATATATTTTAAAAAAATATATTTATATATTACTACTTTATTTATATATTATTATTTTATCTATATATTATTATTTTATTTATATATTATTATCTTATTTATATTAATTTAGTTTGAAAAATCTTTTTTAAAATTTAAAAATCATGTTTTTTCTCTATTATAATTTTTTATATTTTTTTATTTGGTTTCTCTCTTCCATGCCTTCATCTTTTTCTCTCGTTTTATTTTCATCTTAACTTTCACCATCAATTCTTTATTATTTTCAAAATCAAATTGCACTACGGTAAAATTAAAGAGTTAAGGAACATTTTGGACTGAAGAATTTCTTCTTTTGAGTAAGTTCATCTTTTCCTTTTTTTTAAGCAATATGTTTCCCTCTTGTATGTGACTTTTTTATGCTCTAGGCATATCTCTATCGGTTAGAGATCATAAAATCATGCTTTAATTGTTGATCAAACTCTTTTTTGTGTAGATAGAGCTATTTTAGGCTTTGAAGTTGTGTAAGAGAAGAACAAGATTATGAATATACTTTAAGGTAACAGAAGCTAATCATTTAGAATAGTTTTCTTAAAATATTGAGTCTTGCTTTTAAGATTTAATTTGGGGTATTCATAATTTTATCTTTTTGTAAATAGGTGAGAGGTGAAAAATTTATATTAGAAAAATTATGATAAAGAGTAAAAGAATTGAAATATTACAGGAGCATTATTTCAAAGTTGAGATATTCTTTGTTACTGTTGATAAGCAATTACAAGAGTTAAATTGTAGATTTAATGATCAAGCAATGGAGTTATTAATTCTAAGCTATGCTTTAGATCCTAAGGATGCTTATAAAGCTTTTAATATTGATAAAATTTGCACTCTTGTGAAAAAATATTATCCCATGGATTTTAATGACCAAGAGAAGATTAATTTGAATTTTCAACTTCAACATTTCATTATTGATGTTCGTCAAGATTCAAATTTGAAGAATTTATCAACAATGCAAGAGTTATGTACATGTTTGGCAACAATAAAAAGTCTGAAGTTTACTACTTGATAAATAGATTACTTTGTCTTATCATGACTCTTCCAGTTTCTACAGCTACAACTACAACTGAAAGATCTTTTTTCTGTAATGAAAATAATCAAGAACAAGTTGAGAAATAAGATCGAGGTTGAATTTTTAGCAAGCACTAATAATCTATATTGAAAGGATATTGCAACTAGCTTCAGCTTTGATTCAATTATTGAAGATTTTAAGTCATTGAAAGAGCGTAAAAGAGCATATGAATAAAGGTAACTTTTATTTTTTTTTTATATATTATTGTTGATGATAAACTTTATGCTACTCTTTCATATATATCATTGTTATATTGTTTAGATTCTATTCTTATGAGTGCTTATTTTGAATAAAAAAATGATGTAAAGAAATTAATTTTTTTTAATTAAAAGAAATTAAATTTTTTTAATTAAAAAAAATTATATATGACAAATATAATTTGACCCCCTAAAATTTTTTGTCAAATTACACTGCTCACGAGCAAATTTTGGGTTTTGGGTTTCTATTTAATATTGAACTACCTAAATCATTATATGCTCGAGATTTGAGTAATATAATGCTTGATAGAACAATTTTGTTTGAAAAATTGAGAAGTTATTAGAGAGGTTTTAAACATTGAAGTTGAGACATTAATAGATGATAACATTTACCCTCAAAAGCACCTTTCTAAAAACATCCATCAAGTCCTATCCAATATCATATCTCAAACACCGTATCATTGATTGTTTCCCATACATTTTTCCCATACTCCTTAAATTCTTTCTATTATTTCTATGGCCATGCTCTTATCCATTTGAGCCTTACTTTACAATATTTCCACCTAGACTGTTCAAATTCTATAAATCATCATCCTTATTTATTAACAAAGTCAATTGATAAAAGTAAGACGGAATTGCTTTCGTTTGCCAAACTTTCTTCAGCATGGGCCAATTGGTATGAAGGTGGAAAAATGAATTTTGTTAGTTATCGTAGTCAGTTAAAAAGAATTATTTATCATAATTCATTTTATTATTATTAAAATGTTTTCCTTTTTTGAAAAAATAACTCACACAAAATTAATTACACAACAGAAGCAAAATGTATGTCATTTTAAAAATTAACTAAAGTATATAGAATAAAAATATGTTAACGTTATATATATATATATATATATATATATATATATATATATATATATATATAGTGTTCGTATATTTTAATTTTCATAAAAATTTGAATTAAGATTAAAAAAATATATAATTAATTTTTAAAATAAATGTTAAATGTAAAATTATAAAAGTAAAATATATAAACAAAAGAAGGTTTTAAGATAACCGTTGAAGACAAAAAATTATTTTAGAATAATGGTTAGATAAACTATTTATAAAATAATTAATTTTAAAATAATAATTAAAGTTAAAATTAAAATAACAAAATGTGAAAAAAAAGTTCTCTGTTATAGATAATTTTAAAATGTTAAAAATATTTCATTATTTTTTTTTTTAAATTGAGAAAAAAACCAGACAAAAACGAAAAGAAATTGGCAACGTTTGCGCGGTCATATCCCAAACGACTTCATAATTTTGCTATACTCTTTCTCATTTTGTATGTAGGTTCTATGAATCTCTCTAGATATGGTTGAATCTCTACTCTCTAGCTCTATTTAAAAATAATTATTTTTAAACTCTTAAGAAAACAGAAAATTATGAATATTTGTCTAAAATGAAGGCACCTTGGGCTACAGAATCTTTCATTTACCTCGATTCAAACTCCCTTGTTAGTTCTGATTTCCAGAAAACATGCACCATATTTTAAAACCCTAATCCAATACACTTGTAGAGTAGCCATGTTATATGCTGCTCCTCAAAGGTATTCAATACTCATATGCAAAAATAATACATATTATTTCAAAAGTATTCAATACTCTTAACCTTAACTCTAATATTAATAATTAGGATCGTTTATTATTATACCAAAAATTATAATTAATAATTAGAGTGTAATTCTTTTTACTCAAAAACATATAAACTCAAATGTCATAATTTGTCTGTGACTTGATCCATTCGGTATCTGGTATACAACAATTGCTATCACCTGCACAAAATAAATATATATATATATATATATATATATATATATATATATATATATATATATATATATATATGTGTGTGTGTGTCGCGCGTGTGAATATGTATGTATGGGTAATCCTGTATGATTTGGGTTAACAGTATGAGAGTGTAAGTGTTTAGTTGTGTTGGAAATTTTGTAAGAAAAGATATATGAAAAAACATAAAGATAAGTATAAAAAGGAGAAGACAGGTTCTGTGAAAGCTGACAGAAAAAAGTGACGGAGAGCTATTCATGTTTCACGCTGTCTTTCTTAATCATTGTGTCTTCAAGACAAAGCTGCCCTCATATTTTAACAACTAATCAAATCGTTATTATCAGATGCAGACTTCAAGATTTGATTCTTCAGATTTTTGCTTTTCTTTTCAGACCAATGATAATTAAAAATATTATTTTTGACAGTGGTCTGAATTCTATTCAGAAGGCATTAATATAATATGATAAAATTTCTTTAATCAATTGCAATGAAATAGGATGAAGACAGTGCAATCTACTATTGAAAAGAGTTTAGAAAGAGTGGAAAATAAGAAAGCATCAAGACATAGGGATAGCATGGTTTTTTATTTTTTGTACTGAATTTGAGAAGACAGAGAGAAATCAAATTTTGTAATTCATACCAGACAAAGTATGGATGTTGTTTTTATTTGGATGCTTATGTGATGTATTCTTCCAACTCATATTCCTTGCTTCTCCTGCTATCTTATCCAAACTGTTTTAAAAAAATAAGTACACAGATATCATACCAATAATATATATACATATAAAAAACATAAATACGTGTATATATATATATATATGAGATTAAATATTTTTTTTTAAATTTTCAATGAATATTAATTTTTTTAAAATTTAGAATAATTTAATCTTCATTTTTTAAAATGCGTTAATTTATTTATTTTTAACTAATTATTATTAAGTTTATTTGATACATTTATAAACTAAAATTAAAGTGAAAATATATCAATGATATAAACAATTCAAATATTATTAAAAAATATATTTTAAATATCAAATAAATTTAATAAAATTTGGTTAAAAATAATTAAATTTACGTATTTTTAAAGTTAGATGACTAAATTGGATCAAAAGTTCGAAAGAAAATAATTTTAATTTTCATTTTATATATATATATATATATATATATATATATATATATATATATAATTTATTCGTACTATTTACTTATAAAATATGTCTTGGAATAATTGATACAAACTGTTATAACCAATATAACAGAATGTTTAACCCACGTCAAATAATTCCTTTATTTAAAATTAAAAATTATTTAATTAATCGCATAAAATATGATAAAAGTAGCATAATATACATAAGTTTTATTATTTTGGGTTAAAGATATTGTTATAAACACAAATTAGCCCCAAAGAATAATGAGTTACTCAAATTATTTAAATTAATAATTTAATTTAAAAAATGTCAAATAATTAATTATAATAGAATATGTCAAAATTAAGTTAATTTTATCAGTTTTTTCTACTTTTTACTGGAAATAAGAAAATGCTAATAACTTTCGTAAAGATTTAAGCATTCAATTAAACTAATTAAACGCTTATTAAATCAGTTAAAAATAATTTAGTTGATAAATTGAAATGGACTAGTTGATCCTAACAAAGATATGTTATGTGAATTCACCATAAATTATAATATAAATTTATAGCAACTCTCCTAAAATAGTTATTGTGGTAGTTTCATTTCATCATTTATTTTTCTCTCTATATATAACTAAATTACGTATTGGTTAATAACATTGAACTACAAAAAATACATTCACAGAGGAAATGATTGAGTTTAGGATGAAGGTGATGAGAATAAGGTTAGGCCAACAAGACAATCATATTAATATGAGAAAATCTCAAGTACATGACTTTTTGTCAAATAATAAAACACAGGATGACTACCGATTATCGCAAATTTGATAACAATTAATCTAGAAAGATCTGATTATATGTGAATAAAATGATATTGCAAAATAGTAAATTAAAAGATAGGATAAGATGTAGATAATATTAAGATTAGAAAAATTTAAAAAGGATGAAATATGATAAGAAGATTTCAAGAATTAGGGGTTCATACAATGATTTCCTAACCGGATAATCATTTTACTAATGTCTTGTTTAATTTTTATTAAAGTCTTCCTATTTTCAAAGATAGGAAGCTTTATATTATTGAGTTTGTCTCCAATCCTTTTGTTATTTTCAGTTCAACATATTTGACATTTTTTTTTAATTCAGTTAATTCCCAGAGGATAACACTTTTTTTTTTGTGTGTGTTTAAAACCTAAGTTTTGATCCTAGGTAGCTTTACCTCTCATTTTTTTTCCGACTGGTATAAAATTATGTCAAGAAAATCCATTATTCAACAAATGAAATAATATAAAAGAGATGAATAGGAGGAAATTAAATAGGCATAAATATTACAATTAATTCAAATAATATACAAGAATTAGTCCTCAATCTTATAATAAATTTACACTTTCGCGCATACAAGACCTAAAAGTAAAGAATGATAGGAATTGAAAGGAATCTATAAAGAAAAAAAAAAGTATACTAAAGAATTAGTATTAAAAAATTTTAAAAAAATTATATAGGAATTAAAAATAAAGAATTTTGGTTTTTATAGAATAAAACTAATTAAGTATAAATACTTTTGAAAAAAAAAAGAGTACACATTTAAGACTAATATATTTTTAATTCATGTTTTTTATAAAAATAAATTAATTAATAACATTTACACATAAATAATAAGTTTGATCTTTTTGATTAAGACCAAATTTATTATTTGTATAAATATTATACTAATATTTATATTAAAATTTATTACAAAAACATAATTAACAATAAAAAAGGTTAATAATATACTATATGTAATATGTTAAAAAATTATTTTTAAATTTCATAAACTTTATTTCAAACGTTGTTGCTAGCATGAGGATCAATTATTTGTTCCAACGACTTGAGTCATTCACTTGAGTTGTTGTAGTGTGGCCTAAGCAAAAGTATCTTATCTTCTTAAGTGAGTACTAATTCACATTAAGGGTTAACTTATTACTATTACTTGCTCAAAACACTTTAATTTCACTTTAAAGTGACACTATCACCCACAAGCACTATATTCATGCTTCAATCCACGTGCTTGCATTCCACAAAGAATCACTTTAAATAACTTATTCTCATTCACATAAGTGACCAGTATTTTGTAACTAATCTTTCAATCACAATTAGTAACACTATTAAATGATCATTTCTTAACAATGTTCATTGTAATACCCTTTCCCAGGTCTTCAATCCATGATAAAAATAAATAAATTTGTGATACACTCACAAACTATTATTTATATATTATGCTTTTTATCACAAAAAAAATGTGTAGTCTATTTCTTTAATGATATCACTCTCTCTCCAAAATTTTCATTTTTTTTTTTTACAAATCAACTTTATCACAAACTATTACTTTTTCTATAGAAAAAAAATATTTAAAGATATATTATGTTAATACGACGGTTATCTAGCATTTTTTTAACTAAAATTTCCTATGTTTTGTTAAAATAACTGAGATTAGAATCACCCTATTTGATTTTCCAAAGTAAAACAAATTTATTTTTTTAAATAACTAAATCATAGTTATTACTTGAATAAATAGTATAAATTTACGATTGCATAAACTACATACAATTGCAATGAATCATATAACTTTCCTTTAATTTTACTTTAGTAGTTTTAAATCAATTCTTATGATGACATTGACTTTTCACTTACTCTCGTACAGTACATTCAGTTAATGCACAATTAATGTATAATAAAGATGATTTAATATACAAAGTTGACTATATGCACTAACACGCTATAATTTAAAAAAAAATAGTGTTATAATGGAAGAAAAAGTAAACTGTTTTTCCTTTTATATGTGTAGAAAGAAAATTTATCATACTTTAGAAAAATATGTTCACGACCCATATTTATTTAAAATTATATATAAAGGATAAGAACATCAATTTTGGATTTTTTTTTAGTGAACTCAATATATTCCCTAACTAATAAATAATCTCAAAAATATTGTCTGATTATGAGAAAAAGAGAAATAATTTCATTTTCTTCGCAAATATATAATTTCTTGTAACTCAAACCTACAAATCATATCATTATAGCGAATTCAGATTGGAAAAAAAAAATCATAATTCTTAACTTGCCAATTTTGGAATGTAAAAAATCGCACATGTTAAGAAAAGAAAAGAAAAAGTTTACATTATACGAGAAAAGAAATAAAAGTTTTGATAAAAAAATCTTGAACTAAACTCTATCACCTGCAAAAGAGCGAAGTCTGAAAAAAAAAAACTACCTCATAACTTCGACAAAATATTAAAATATAATTTCAAAAAGATAATTTATATAAAAATAATAATCAAATGTTCTACTTTTCATTGTAACATTAAAATAGGTCTATTCATTCTTCATTTAATTTAAATTATTTTCTCAAAATCCCACAAAAATAGGGTCTTACAATGCAAAATCACTAAATATTATGATCACGGGACAAAATCATTCATGAAATTATTACTGTTTTTTTTTTCTTTTGTTGCAGATTACAGCAAGAAGTGCTAAGGTCTCTAGGAAATATATTTTAAGCATCAACTTAGGGTGCTATTAGTAAGTTTCGAACTTATGAATGGATGCTAAAAATTGATTTCAGTTTCCCAACTAACAGCTAACAACATAATTAATGCTAATTAATTAGTGAAGTATACTTCTGATCCTCGTTTTTCTTATTTCTATCATAATAGCACATATCACATAATCATTACGCAGGCATGATATATATATATATATATATAAATTTTTCTTAGCCAGACTTTGTATCTAGACACATTGAAAGATTTACAAATTGGAAAAAGAAAAAAAAAGACAGATTCTCAAACGTGTGTCACGCAGATAAGCAAACGAGTGGTTGAAGTAGTTTTGGCTTCAGTGAAACCGTGTAAGCAAAATTGTATCCTTTGATTCTCAACATGTGTAGATCATTAAGTGACATTTCAAGAAAAATGCGTTTCCTTTTTTACAAAGAGATAGAAAAAAGTAATAATTGTTATAAAATTGAAAGAGTGGGATTTTTTAACCTAATGGTGCTATTTGAAAAATATAATTTTGACATTTTATGCATATTTTCATTTACATATGATGTTCTTTTGGTTGTCTTCCTCCGTTAAGTAGAATACACATCATACAAATTTGTTTCTCTCTCTTTTTTCTTTTCTTGAGATTGTGACAACCTTAGTTTTTGTTTGGAAAAGCATACACTATTATTGTGTCACGGACCTGAAAGATATTGCTTTCTTGGTACCCACTAACGGGTGTGAGGACCACGTACAGCAGAGTTTTTTGTACGTGTAATCCATCACTTCACAATTATACAACCAAGGTGACTGTGGTTTGTGCTTTTTGTTCTACCTTTTTTGTTCCTTATATCTCTACTGTTCACCGCATTTCCAGTGTTTCGCAAACTTATGTACTGCTTAACTATGATATATACATAAAAAGTTTTACTTACTTACGGTAAGTGCTATAATTGAGAGAACCAAGGTAACAAATAATTTACTTACTTACTTTATTCAATTATTATTGGGCCACCGCTGTCCCTCCACATAAAATTTGTGGTATGGCTGATTCATTTTCTCTTTTTAAATAAAATATGTTAGTCTAATTTTCTATAGTTTTTTATATTAAGCATAATAATATGTGGGATGTATTTCTAGTTTTGGTCACTGTTGCCGACAAAAACAATTTCAGTATCTTTGTACCTTAAATGCAAGAGTTGGGTGATAAAAGTTAGAGAAGTAAATCCGTGATTGAATTCCAGTGCAAAATCTGCCTAATATGCTTTTAAGACAGTAATTAGAATGACAACATTTTCCTTCTTTTAGTTGTCAGCATCTTGTCCCTTCCAATGGACGGTGGTTGCAAGTAAAATCCATAATCCATTCGGAAGGGTTATCTGCAACTAAAACATGAGTCAATATAACTACAACGGTTGACAAAGTGCACAACCATAACATTGAATTAATGTCCGCGTGGAATAGTCAATCCAATACAATCAAGAAACGTATTCAAACTTGATTTATGGGCTTGATGTGGTAGTCAACCATGATATTTAGGCTTCATCAATTGCTTTGCCTTCGCAAATTAGTGTCTTGTCACGTCCATATGTTCTACCATTTGGCGACAGGAAGTTTTCCCCAGTGGAAACTCGGTGGGATTGATGGATTAAAAATGCCTTTTTTATGTTTATTGTCGATCAAATTTTATCTGTTCTCGCTCTCTCATCTCGTATATATCCTCGGAAAACAATTTCAACTTGTCAAACCTTCTACGAAGCTTTTAGAGGTTTCGCTGTTGTAAATGTTATTATGATAATTGCTAACTGATTTTGTCGGTCACCAAATAATACGCTTAGTATAGCTGCCACAAATTTCGTATCATTGCACACTCAAAATCTTTGAATTGCGAAGCATTTTGCTCTCAATGTGAAATCATTTTTCTTTCTACTAATACCTAATCATTCATGTCACGTAGTGCGAGATTACTTTGGTCAAAAAATGAAGGCTACTGTTCTAATTTAATTTTAGTTTTGTGTATTGTTACCCCTTAATACGATCTTGACAGTCCGGTCCACTGCCAAATCGTGTTTGGGATAAAACCATAAATATTGCTGAAACAACTCAAGCATTCCATAGTTTGAAAAGGTCCTTGATCTTAACCAAAAAGTGAACAAGGAAAGGTAAAATTAACGCGATTGAATCTGTGTAAGTAAAACAGTAATACCAGTAAATTTTCTTTGGTTCTCCCTTCACTATATATGGGTGTTGTTAATTTTAGAAAAGTTTATGTCACTTTCGAAATTTTTTCATACAAATTAATTGATCTGCCTTTTTAATTTTTATCGTTTAACATTAACTTCTATATCTGTAACACCGTTTTGGTATGCCTGGAACCAACAAGATATATATGTAACTGAGAGTGTCAAAGGTAAAATGATTTGTTATAGTTGCTCCTGCTGACTTTGGCAATGGAGAGATAATTGGACCCAACTTCTGGCATTTACGCCTCTATTCAATGAACGTGCTTTTTATCAACTTTGTGAGGCTTATCAATTCAATGTTTTCCATCGTGATAGCGACTGTGAAAACGATAGCCTTACCTTTTTCCTACTGTGCACGCATGCTTTACAGTACTGTCATGTTTTGGGTCAGTTTAGAAGTGTATGATTTGGATTTAGATAAAGGAGAAAAGAATAGTTAAATTTTCGATTCCTCCTTCCTCTTAAAGTCTTCACTACGATCAGAATACCAAAGGGAGAATATATAGCATGATTCACATTCGCAACACAACCATGGAGATTGGTTCTATTAATTACGGGGATAAATATTCCGTGGGCGAAAGGATAGAAGAATTTCTCTGTACAAAGTGCAGAAAGCAAGAATAATAATTTGTTTGATTAGTTTACAATACCAAAAATTATCAAACACTTTGTTGAAATTGACGGTGTAAAGTTGTGTATTCTCTTGATCAAGATCGGATATCAAATATCTTTGTTCATTGAACTAGACACTTGAGTGTTATGAACCTTCCGAGTTGAAATTGGGTATCAAACTTCTTCACTCTTTAAACTTGTGAATCCAAGAATACGTATCCTTCAGATTTGTTTACAAAAGAATCTTTAGTATTTTATAAGATTGAGAGATAGAGAGCTTCATAATTTCCCCAGAACTCAAATCAGGTATGAAGTTATACACACTGAATAAACACCTCTGGTAGAGAAGAAAAAACAACAAATTTAAATGTTCTGATGCGTATTTGCTTGTCAAAATACTCGTTTATCCGTTGCTATTTCAGTGATAACATAAAAGAAATCTGAACTGACTAAATTATAAATTTGGTTCAACAAAAATCGTGGAAACTCAACCCATTATTGGAACTTTTCCTAATTATTACACTCAATAGTCAGTTTTTTGGGTGCTAACAAATTTTTTATGGTGTATTAAACAAAATTTTAGTAGGATTAAAAAAAATTGGACTTGAATTTATCAAAGAAACAAAACAAATAATTTTGAAAGCATGCCGAAAATAAATTAGTAGCTAGAATAGAGTAGGGCAATTCTTTTATTAAAATTAAATATATAGAGGCTGAAAACAAGGAATCACAACGTAACTGTCATAATAAAAAAAAAAATTAAATCAACCCTTAACCTACCCGTTGAATTTAGAATTATCTCGTTCACATAGACACGAAGAATCAAACAAAACCTCAAATCCAAACCTAGTCAAATAAAAAACTTGCAATAACAAATTTATATATCTTATCTTGTCATGCTATGACCATACCTTTCTACCTTGATTATGACCTAAGTTATTAACAAATTTTTGGAATTACCGTTCATTTATGTATTATCGTTACCTAATTACGTTTAAATAATAAAAATCCTAAAATAACACAACACCGATAAATAGAAAGATAAGTATTTTCAATTAAATACTTATTAAAAAATGTATTGAGTTGAGTGTCCAACAGATTTCAATTGAATTCTTACCATTTGATTTTGTTGTTAAGTGCGGTAATATTATGTATCTATACATAGAAAATAAAAAAACGTATAATTAAGTTTTAATTTTTTTATAAATTTAGGTATTTTTAATCGAATCTTATTAAAAACTTTCTTCTATTAAGTGTGGGAATTTTTTATATTTTTTAATATGTATGTGTAATTTGATTGTTATTTTGATAAATTTCAATATTTTGAATATTAAATAGAATAAAAATTTTATTAGGACTCACTTCAAAATATTTAATTTTATTATTCTTTTTATTTGGTATGTGGAGATATACAAGCATGAAATAAAATAAATAAATAAATAAATAAATAAAATATAAAACAGAATTCTCTTCTTTCTGTTCATTTTTCCCATTCTATCCTTCGGTTTTCTTACTATTGTGCGCAAATGGGTTAATTGGATTATCTATTTAATTTTTTAGTTAATATATAAAACATTGTTATATCTTCCCTTTCAATTATATAGAAACAATCGTTATTTTATTTAAAATTTAAATATGTTTTTAGTTTGTAGAATTTGTAATAATCCAATTTAGGCTTTTAAATTTAAAGAAGCAATTCTTTTATAAAGTATATAATTTTATGTCCTCAAATTGAAAAATATTTAAGTTTGGTACTAAATTTCATTATTCGCACACGGGGTATTTATAACGTAACTACCCTTTATTTATTTGTTAAAGACTTTTATATTATAAGGACTTTTTAAGGTGATTTAAAGGACTCAACTGGAAAGTCAATACAACAATATAAGGACTTAAAAATTAATTTCAACATAAAAATATGAAAGGATTTTAATTATACACATAATAGTTTGGATTTATGGTGTATTTCAGATTAGTAATGAAAAATATTATTTAATAATTAATTTATATGCATTTTAAATTAGATTGTAAAATTAATTTTATATTTAGATATGCTAGTTGAAAAAATAATTTAAGAATAAAATCTTATTAAATATATTTTATACACGTATTATTTAAAGGGATTTTTTGAACAGACAACATTCTGGATTTTAGGTTAAATAAAATTTAATTCTATGCAATTAAAAATAATTCAGAAAAAATCAAATTTGAATAGAACGGTCAACACTTTAGTTTTAAGTGTCACCTTTCAACTCATTTAATACTCAATAATAATCATATTATTTTACATACTTTTTTATAACACTTTACAACTCATCATTCCCTCCATCTCTTTCAACCATATCATTTATTTCATCTCAAGCCTTTTTTTTTTTCTTATATAATTTTAGTTTAAAGCATATTATGCAAATACAATTTCTCTAATTATTAATCAGAAGGGAAAGTTGACCAAGTTTATCTTCAAGTTGCGACTTTTCAACAGATCGAGGAAGCTGTATTTACTGTGCATACGTTTGAAAATTAGACAAATTTATTTAATAGAGTTTATTACGGTATATCTATTTCGTATAAACTTTAATGAATGAATGAATTAATATAAATCATGAATTTGTATTGAAATATACTTTTATCAAAAGAATAAGATGAGGACTATGATCACCATTTTCAAGAATTAGGCCTTGCTTGATTTCCTTCGAATTTTTCAAAACTATTTTATAAAATAGTTGTATGTTTTATTCTCCAATTTCGTACAAGGTAAGTGTTGTGAATATTGTTTTAAAAAAAAAAAAAAAAAAAAAAAAAACAGAATCAAGTGATAAACATTTTCTCATCTCTTTCATTGTATGTGTGTTCTAATTTAAGCGAGTGAATTACATGGAGTGGTGGTGCTACATAGGGTAAGACATGAATTTAGTATCTATGTTTTTTCTTTTGCTTTTTTTGAAAATAAAAAGCAACTTTTTAAAAAACTGAAATGAGAAACACCCTAAGATTGTTTGGAAATGAGAATGAAAACACCCTTGATGTTTAACTGTTGTGATAAGAATTGAGGATAAAAGAAAAATGAGAGTTTGAACAAATATAGTTAGAGGGCAAAAATAGGGAGTGATAAGTTGCAAAATGGTGGAGTAAAGTTTTGTCCTGAGTAAGTAAAAACTTCTCACAGTCCCTGGCGCAGCCGGCAGCCATCACTTTCTGATACCAACACACCCTACAACCCCATGGCCGCATGGTTCGCCCCTAAGGACTACACTCGAGAAACTTTTGCTTACGTGGCGACATATGTGGACCCACATGTCGGCCACCATGCTTCATATCTGGCCCACCTGTCTCCCTAATAAGCTACACTATCTGAAACACACACAATCCTTTGTCGCGCGAATCCCCATTAACTCCTACAACGTCATTGCAAGCGCTGTTTGCTTCCGCCAACCATGACGATCACTGCACATGCTTCATACTTCTAATTCATTTTCCCCTACTACCACAACTCTATAAATACCCCTCAAATTTCTCAACTTTCTCTCCATCCACACTCATCTACTTCTTCCACTCTCTCATCTTCTCTTAACTTCTCAGTTGAAACCAAAGAGCTAGAGCTTCAGTTTCTCTTACCTCACTCACAATCCCCATCATGACCATTGCTGCTGAATTATCTCCTTCCCCTCTTGCACTTCGCCCTACTTGTGATGACAAAAACTCAAAGGCTTTGCGCTTTATCGAGGAAATGACCCAAAACACTGACCGTGTCCAAGAGAGAGTGCTTGCCGAGATTCTGAGCCAAAACGCTCAGACTGAGTACCTCAAACGGTTTCAGCTCAATAAAGCCACGGACCGTCACACTTTCAAGTCCAAGGTTCCTGTCGTTTCGTACGAGGATTTGAAGCATGATATCCAACGCATTGCTAACGGTGACCGCTCCCCTATCCTCTGCGCTCACCCGATCTCTGAGTTTCTCACTAGGTACGTACATACTGCTTTTTGCCTATTAATGCGCATTAACCTTATATCTGTATTCATAAATTGTGTTTGACTTGAAGTGAATTAACTAACCTTGGGCGAAACTGCAGTTCTGGAACATCTGCTGGGGAGAGGAAATTGATGCCAACGATTCGTGAAGAGATGGACCGTCGTCAGTCGCTTTACAGCCTTCTGATGCCAGTGATGAACCAGTATGTTTCCCTTCCTAAGACATGTGCAAATATATTATGTTTTTTATGTCACGAACTAATTCATGTGAATATATTTTTACGTTACACAGATATATGCCTGGGTTGGAGAAGGGTAAGGCTCTCCTGTTTCTGTTCATCAAAGCGGAGACGAAGACGCCGAGTGGGTTAGTGGCACGCCCCGTGCTGACTAGCTACTACAAGAGCGAGCAATTCAAAAACAGACCCCACGATCCATACAACGTGTATACAAGCCCCGATGAAGCAATCCTCTGCCCCGATTCCTTCCAGAGCATGTACACGCAAATGCTATGCGGCCTCATCATGCGCCATGAGGTTCTCAGAGTCGGTGCCGTTTTCGCCTCGGGCCTTCTTCGAGCCATCCGCTTCCTCCAGCTCAATTGGGAGCAATTAGCCCACGACATCTCCACCGGAACCCTAAACCCAAAAATCACCGATCCTGCCATCACTCAACGCATGGCTCAAATCCTGAAACCAAACCCGGAACTTGCCAATTTCATCACCAAAGAATGTTCTGGAGAAGACTGGGAACACATAATCACCAGAATCTGGCCAAACACCAAGTATCTAGACGTGATTGTGACGGGTGCCATGGCGCAGTATATTCCAACTCTTGATTATTACAGCGGAGGCCTACCTCTCGCTTGCACCATGTACGCCTCCTCGGAGTGTTACTTTGGGCTTAACCTGAACCCAATCTGCAACCCCTCTGATGTATCATATACCATCATGCCAAACATGGGTTACTTCGAGTTCTTGCCTCACGATGATTCCTCTTCAAATTCATCTTCCACCCTGTCACGTGACTCGCCACCGCCTTTGGTCGACCTTGCTGACGTCGAAGTAGGGAAATCCTACGAACTCGTTCTCACCGGATACTCTGGTCTGTGCCGCTACCGTGTGGGCGACGTGCTCCAAGTGACGGGGTTCCACAACAACGCCCCGCAGTTCCGCTTCGTGAGGAGAAAGAACGTGCTTCTGAGCATTGACTCTGACAAAACGGACGAGTCGGAGCTGCAGAACGCCGTGGAGAACGCCTCGGTGCTGTTGAAGGAGTTCAACACGAGCGTGGTGGAGTACACGAGCTTCGCGGACACGAAGTCGATCCCGGGGCACTACGTGATTTACTGGGAGCTGTTGATGAAGGACTCGCGCCATGCTCCCTCTGGAGACGTGCTGGAGAAGTGTTGTTTGATGATGGAGGAGTCGCTGAACGCCGTGTATCGGCAAGGGAGAGTCTCCGACCGTTCTATTGGGCCGCTGGAGATTCGTGTGGTGAAGAAGGGAACCTTCGAAGAGCTTATGGACTACGCCATCTCCCGAGGTGCCTCGATTAACCAGTACAAGGTGCCACGCTGCGTCACTTTCACTCCCATAACGGAGTTGTTGGATTCCAGGGTAGAGTCTGTTCACTTTAGCCCCGCTGAACCTCACTGGACCCCGGAACGTCGTGGTTGAAGGATGGCTACGTACGTACATGCAATCGTGCGCTATTATTGTCAATAAAAATTATAGTAATAATAATAAAGTGAGGGGGGAAAGACAGTGAAAGGAATGGGTGGTTTTGGTTGATCAGTGAAACCCTTGAAACTGTCTGGATCTGTTGATTCGATGTTACGTGTCTTTCATGAAATAAAAAAAGTTTATGAGTTTATGTCTTTTGCCTTTGATTTCTGTCTGGCACAATAAGTTTCGGGGACAGCGTGATGATGGATCTGTCTAAAACATCTTTGTCCTTTTCGTGTGGGGAATCCATCATGTGCACACTTTTAATAACTATAAATTATATATCTTCAACAAAATGAATCTTTTTCTTTGATAAAATGACTGTTTTTCATATATTTTAGTATTTTGTTTTTATCACGTGCATGTAATGTAACTTTCATGGCAAAAAGTCAGATACACGTTTGTCTTCTGTCTCTTCTTTTGCTCGTGGAATTATATGTAACACTACTTTTATGTTAAATTTGTTTATGAAAATCCAAATCAAACTTCTGTTTTATTTTTGAGAAAAGAAATTGGACAGTCCATTGAAGAGACCGTGCAGCTTAACCGTTTATGTCTTTAATGTCCAACGCTTGAAAAATCAGGTTGTTTGGCCAAGTAGGTGGGTTAGACAACTTCACAATGGTTGTTTGAAGGAATATGGAGCCACCCAACTAAGATTATGTACTCATCAATTTTAAACATTTTAAAATTATATATTTTCTCTCTTCATTTCTAGTTTCTCTCTATTGAAGATATCAAGTATAATAGAACTCACTCACAATCACACACGCACAAAGTAATTGATTAGCAGAAAATAGTGAAAGAGAAAAAAAAAATGCATGATATCAAGCTGTTTATATGTCATTGGTATTTAAAATGTTATTTCAACACTCCCATAATTCAGCATCAATTAATTTACTTCTAAACTGTTTAGATCTTTTTTTATTTAAAGACTTGGTGAAAATGTTTCAAATTTGATTCTCAAATTTGCATAACTCCAGTTTCATATGTGAAATTAGATTTCAATAAATTTACTTACAGCTTGTGCTGCCACATTGACCAACTTTATTATTGGCTTGTTATTCACCATTAAAAACATGTTTTCCTTCATTCTTATCCTTAATTATTCAAACATGGAGTTTGGCAAATTCATACTAATAATTATATACTCAGCCACATGAAGACAAAGTCATGACATAATGCTTTTTTGACAAGGAGGAAATTGGAGTATCTCCAAGCGTAAAAGCATCTATGATATTTATTTTTTTGTCTTCTCTTCACACAAATTAGCATCAAAGTATCCAACTATATTGTGATCGGAACTTCTAAATTTGTTTTGAACATGGAGCTCTGTCACGATTTTGTTCTTAAAAGACGTCTCAGAAGATGGAGGGAGAAGAAATATTTAAAGTGTGTTTACCTTTGACTCTTGAACGATGTGAGATTTATTCAAACACTATTCTATATAGAATATCAATCCTTGTATTATATATATATATATATATATATATATATATATATATATATATATATATATATATATATATATATATATATATATATCCCATCATTTGTTTATATAGAATCTTGTCCATAATTTGGTTTCCTTAAGACTTGTTAAATTTATTTCTAGTATCAATTGAAACTAGATTGCAACTCAACATTTGAAACGTTTTCAACACATCACTAACATATTTGATTTTATGTATGAAAATTTCACCTTTAATTTCCCTAAGTTGCATTTCAAGAAAATAAGAGAGTTTTTCCAAGTTATTAAATTTACTTTTTTTCTTTACACATCAAGTTCAAAGTAAGGAATGATTTTCGTGAAAAAAATCATGGATTTTTGTCATAATAGGTTTTTTTAGCTATGTGTGTGATGTAATTTTATCATAGTTTTGGTGTAGTCCACCATTTTTTTTCTTTTTTTTTCCCTTTTCTTTTTTCTTTTTTAATAAAATCTTTAGGTAATGACACCAATGTAATTTTGTCATAAGTTTGGTGTAGTCATCAATGTTTTTCGTTCTTTTTTCTTTTTTAATAAAATTTTCATGTAATAACAACAATACATAACATTAACTTATTTGAAAATGGTCAAAGTTTAAAGTAAAAACTTTGATGTTCATTTTACGAGCACAATTTAAATTATTGACAAAAATATCTGTCTATTGTAAAAAAAAATCATCAATAAATTTTGTTTAACATATAAAGTTTTTTCGTCGATAATTACACAATTTCTTATAATGATACTATCTTTGTGCTTTGACTAACTTGATAGGATTACAAGCTATAAATAAGTTTTTTACTCATTCCATAACTCATTAGGAGTTTTAATAAGAGGTACTCCAACAATTTTATTAAGCATGTCAAGCCTCGCCATCGTGAAATTGAAATGACCAACCTTTGGTGCCAATTCCAACTTTCATGAGATACTATGTATACTAAGGGTTGATGTCCATCCACTTGAATTCCTCCTTAAAAGTGCTATTGCTTGATAGTGGAGCTCTCAATATCAATATGTTGTTGACATAAAGAAACTTTCAACACTTTGTATTTCCTTGTCATTATATAGTCTTTTCCAGCAATTGATCATGTGTTAGCAAACTACTCTTCATCTTAGGGACATACAATGCATTGAAATTATATGAGTGTTTGTTATCTTTCTTCTAAATTGGAATATTTCATATTACGTATGCACCAACCAAATTATATTTTGTAAATTTTACTTTTGTCTTGAAAGTCTCATCAATGACTCATGAACCACTCATTGTGCTTAGTCATGCCCACGGTTAAGATACCAATAATCGAGTGTCAATTTTTCTTGTTAATTTTTTTTTTTTTTAACGAGGATAATGAACTCAAATCTTGATTACTTCTTCGTGGTTTTTCCTTTTATCATTTTTTTTTATTTGCCTTTCTTTTTTGTTTGCATGTTCCTTTGTTCAAATATTCTTTCTCAATTTGGCTTTTAAAGCTTTCTTTGAGTTCTTAAGATTTTTCTCCTTAATCCTTTAGTAATGTGCTTCTAAAGGAACTCAATCATTCCTCAATCTTAATGAACTCAAGGTCATTTGACTTCTTTATCGCAACCACATTATGATCGAATTTGAAAATTAATGTTTACAGCAATTTCTCAAACCAACTAATCCTTCATCACCTTATGTGGTTTGTTATAGATCAAATCTTGGTGAAGCAAATAGAGTGGTGTCATTTTCTTCCATCTATAGAAATTCATATTGTCTTCGCATCATGTCTTCTTGATTTTCTTGTTTCCAAGCCTCCTAGCATTTGACACACAAAATGTTTTCTCAAAATTCACATTATTGACATACGGATGAACCAAGAATGATTTCTTACAATCATTCTTTAGAATCTTTAAATATGAACTTCTAGGCATCAATTGGATTATGTCCAACAAGATAGTTATTGCTCACAACTTCATAGACCTCTTAGGAATCAATGGTTACTTTTACTTAGATACGCACCTATAATAGTTATTTTCTTTAAGAATCAACAAGTACATAGAGAATCCATTGCTGATGTGATTTCCACCCCCACCCTAGTTTAGAATCTAGAACTTTATCTTTATATCATTTTGAAAATAACAAATACAATATATATATGTATATATATATATATATATATATATATATATATGAGTTAAGTATGTTTTTAGTCCTTGAACTTTGATCCAAAATTGGAATTCGTCCTTGTTCGAAACTTTGATATATTTTGGTCTCTAAATTTTAAAAATGAATGAATATAGTCTTTTTAATCCAAATACTTAACTTTATTTTTAGGTGTCAAACACATTTTTCAGCATATATTGAATCGGGAATGTACCAAACAGTGTAAACAATTCTAATAAATGCGTTAGACATGTCAAAAATTAACGTAATTGATTTAAAATGACTATGTTCATTCATTCTTAAAGTTTAGGGAACAAAATATATCAAAATCTCGGACAAGGACGAATTCTAATTTTTATCAAAGTTTAAGAACTAAAAACATACTTAATCTTATATATATATATCTATATATATATATATATATATATATATATATATATATATATATATATATATATATATATATATATATATATATATATATTAATTTATCATATTAAGATATTAAAAGACTTATGGATATTGCTAGTAACAAACTATTTATAATTAAGATATAGAAGTTTATGATCGCTAATGTCTAAATTACTATTTTATTCATCTATAGTGTCTTAAATAATAGCATAGGTATATATATAATCTCTTCCGATTATTTGGTTTAAAGAAAAGTATCCTCACACTTTTTGTGCACCTTTCTCTTAAAAGAGGGACCAACCCAACTCACCTTTTCTTTGTCTTTATGTCCCCCCTTTTTTTCTTTCTAAAAAAAGGAAAAAGGTGCGAAAGGGATTTTATAATGTGTATACATTTTAAAGTTAAGAAATGACGTTGAAAGAACATAAGATGGGAATCGTTCATGTTTTGTGTCTCTGGATTGTGAAGGACTGAACTTTTGTCTTTATCGACTATGGAAGTTTTCAAAGTACTTATGCTTTTGCTCAATTGTTAAGTCATAATTTATCAGCGATAATTAACATAATTGATATTATTTCATAGAAATTAATCAAAATTATAAAACCATTAATATCCAACCATTTCTTTACTATACTATTTATTTTACATATCCATTCTTTGGAAGCAAGTTCGAAGACACGTACTTTCCAGTGATGTGTTTGACCAGGTAAGAAAATTGATTATTTTGACATTTGACTTTGACCAACGACATGTATTTAAATTAAGAATAAATTTGGTGGGCTTCCTAATTACTACTCTGATATTTTTTGCTTCCATTTAAGAGAGATTGCAATAATCAGCTGAAATAGAGGTGTGTTTAAGCAAATATTGTCATATTAATTTATGTTTCTTTATTAGTTATCAAAGAAAAAATATGATTTTCATATTTCAAAATCATATAGAAAAGAAAATGAAAATAATTAAGAAACAAAAGATATAGGTGTACTGTTTAACCCCGTATCTCAAAATTCTACTCAATAATGAAAGTATACATATACTTTATTTGTGAAAAATATAAAAATTAAAATAAAATGTATAAAATATTGAATTTTTTTATTTTATTCACAGTATTCAATACTTTATTTTGCAAATTCATGTGAAAATCAGTGACGTTTTATAAATTGGAAGAAACATATTCTCTTATTGTCTGATCCTATCAATACATATAATTTTTTTTGTTATTTGATAAATATATTTGAATTCTTTCCAATATATTAAATTATTTTAAACAATAGATAAGATGAAATATTATTGTTCCAACAATCTATTAGTTTCATATTGATTAGAAATTTTAATTAAAGACACCTTCTTCCTTTCACGTTTTGAAATATCTTTCATGCTATGTTTATTTGAAAAGATTTAATGATGACAAGGATTAAACAAATACAATATAATCAAAATTGATATTTAAATCGTAAAATCATAAAATTCTACGATTTTATATAATATTTACAAGTTAGATTTCAAGAATAATCATATATAATAAAATCGATAAAATCATCATAAAAATCTTAAAATCATATAAACGTACATTTTTTTTTAATTTTTGGTTCCATCGTTTCTTCACATTCTTCCGTAAATGAATTCACCTTACATTAAACTTAAACCTACTTAAAAGTTAATGCAATTAAAAGATTTAATTGTTATGTATTGTCACCGCATTCATCCAATTAAAAATTAATATAATTATTATTAAAATTTATTTTCTAATTAAAAATTAATATAAAACTGCAGCACCACACCATCAGCACCTAATTAAAGATTAATATAATTTAAATTTTTTTTCATTTTCTTCCTTTTTCTATCACAATTTCAACACACACAAAATCTTTATTTTATCTCCATAATTTTATTTCAATTATTCCAATCCCCGTATTTTAGTGATATATATATTATGTTTATATAATACGATCCATATTATTAGGGATGACAATGGGACATGACGAGGTGGGGACATGTTTCGTTGTTCCATACCCATCCTCATAGAAACAATTCATTCTCATCTTCATACTCAAACTCAATGGTTATTAAACTTTTGTCTCATCCTCATTTTCATCGGATAACAAGTATATTGTCGTACTCATACACGTACTCATTCTATTACGATTCAATACTAATTAATCACTTCTTATAAAATAATTAAAAAAATTACGGTAAGGAAAACATGATATTATCAAATATTAAAAAATAAGAGTAGGGTTGTTTTTTTAATATCAAATATCTAGAAAGAAATTATAATTGTATACATTTCAAATTAGAATGTAAATTCAAACATTTATTAAACTTGCAAACATTAATGAGATATAATTGAAAAAAAAAATATTTTTAAAAAATTATTCAATTTACTTGACCAAATATTCAATTTTTTAAATTCTAATGAATACACTAATAAAAGTTACAATATATTTTACTTGATCAAAATCACACAAAGAACAAATATTCAATTAATAATAATATATTAACATAGATATTGTATCTTTTCAACTTCAATATATATTGGATGGTGATAAAAAAAAATCATGCCAACTAAATTAAATTTTTATATTATAGTAAATAAAATTTATTTATACAATTATAGTGACAAATTTATAGTATGATAATGAGTTAGAAAATAAAAAATAATTATATAAAATATATCAAAATAGTACTCAACATTATAAAAATAAAGAACAAATACAAATATTAAAAATTTATCAAATGTGTGTCTTAGAAACAATTTTGAGAGATTATTGAATGAAATCACACAAAGAAAACAAATCTATAATTAAGAGTATGATAAGGTAAAAAATACCTTAGAAATCTAAGGAAACTTTTCAAATATCAACATAGCCAATGGTTGAGAAATAACGAAAATTGTTTTAGCAAAAAAAAAAAATTTCAAACGAAAGAAAAATTAATAATAATAGAGTACAAAACACAAATTTTTTATATTACCTAATAAATAAAAGGTTTATGCTATTAAACATTTAAATTGAGAGTGTTAAACATTCTCATGTGAAAAAGGAAAATATACAATAAATAAAAATATTTAAAAAGAATAGAAATATTCAAATGTGAGAGATAAAAAATATTTAATTGGCATACATCATTTGAATATAATTGCATAAAAGTTATGATAAGATGAAAAATATATTTGAAATGCGAACGAATTTCATGACAAACCAAACAATTAGAATAAATAAAAAATAAAATGTGTAAATATATATATATATATATATATATATATATATATATATATATATATACTTAATTTATTATAAATATTTAATAATTGAACGGGGACGGAGGTATGGCAGGAACAAGTACTATGGCGGGTATGGAGACAAGGACGGGACGAATATGTACATTGTCATATCCAATTGAAAAAGTCGGGAATTCTTCATACCCATACACATACCCAGTCAATGCGGGGATTCCCAGTCAAAATGGGGATGAGTTCGGGCAATACCCACGGGACAGGTTTATTTGCCATCTTTAGTCCACTAAAGTTCATCCTCTCCCTCACTCCCAAATCAATCTTTATAAGTGAACACACCCTTAGATTGTGATCTTTTGGGAGGAATGATTTGGGGGAGAGAGGGGAAGAGATTGGAAGAATTAAAGGGTGAAGTTGGTGTTGTTTCTTGTAAGGGATTTGAAGGTAATTTTGGAATGGATCAGAGAGTAAAGTTTATGAAAGTTTTTGATTGAATTAACTAATATGACATTTAAAAAAAACTTTTAATAGATAAAAAACTTAGATTACCAAAATGTTCATATTGCTAAAAGTAATATAAAATTATATATTTAGAAAAAAATGAATAATACAATCAATATATTGGGTATGAAAATAAATTTAATATGTAAAATAAAAAATAATTTAATTACCTTACATGGATATTTTATTTTATTTTATTTTTAATAGTAATTTTAGAAGTAATAAATTTTTATTATAACCATAATAAATTTTTATTTGTGTTATTAATTTTTATTATGTTGTTTTCATAGTGAAGAGAAATCAATAAATCTCGTGCAAGGAAACTGAAATATGAGGGCATAATTTTGTAAATTGGAGTGTGTCACCCTCTAATATCATCATGCACATGAAAATTATATTTAGAATGAATTTCTCTAATCATCACTCGATATTATCTCCTATCACCCCTAAAGAAACAAGGTAATCATCGACTAATTCTCTGTTCCCATTCCACATGAAGAATAAATCATCAAAACAAGAAAACAATGTTAAAGGACAAAATCGTGACAAAGTTTAAAAATCCAAAACAGATAATATCTCAAATACAATGATTGACCTTAACGATATTACTCAATAAACTTGGAATTGAGATTGTGAAAAATGAAAGCGGTCAACCATCCATTGGAAAATGAATATTCATTTCCCTTAGATATAGATTAGAGATTTATATTGAAATACATCCATTAATCTTAAATCACTTTATTCGAAATCAATTATAACTTAAATTCATCTTTCAATTTTCTTAAGATGCCTTTTAAGAATAGACTTCGGATCGAAACATCTATAAAATTTTAAAATTTTGAGAAAATTATACCTTTAATTATAAAGACAGACCCACGTACTAATAGTTGTTAATTAGCTCATAATATAAAAAAAAAATACTAATACGTTTCTTGTCACCCTATTGGATTTGATAGGTATCATGTGCAAGAGAGTTGTATTTGCTATCATCTTTTAATGATTTGACATTGAATTGTTTAATGTTATACTAATTGCTAATAAAAAATAATGTTATATTAATTAATTAATTATAAAAAGTTAAATAAACAATGTGAAAATGACAAGTACTGAAATATAAGTACAATAACAAGAAAATTTATGCCCAATACACTAACAATGATTTTATTATTAATATAATATGTTGGTTTGTAGACTCAATAGACAGCCCGATTTTATTTAGGTTGCACAAAATTCAATGATAAAAATAGAGGCTTATAAAAATAATATCATATTATTACTAAATTCAACTAATAATAATAGAGGCTTATAAAAAAATAAATAACAATGATAAAGACAATTTAAAAAAAAAACTATTAAAATTAAAAATAGAAAAGTAAAAAAAACTTAATTAATAACTTTAAACTATGTTTAAATCAACCAAAAGTTAAAAAATTAAAAATAAAAAGAGTATGAGCAATTAGTAAAATTTCACCCTTCTCCGCGCCTCTGTAGTGCACAATTTTAGTTTAAGAGATAGATTGTGATTCTTAATTTTATTTTATTTTTCTTTGTTTCCCTTCATCCGAACTAATGAAACGAGTTTGTTTGCGTTAGTTTCGAAAAAATATTTTTGTAATAATATAAGCATTTTTTTTATGTGTTTGTTTAAATTGTTTATTTAAAAATAACTTTACGTTCTTAAAAGAACTAAATGTTATCAATTTTTTCAATTAATGATTTTTGTTTAAAAATTTCATATTCTAAAAAAAATTATCACTAATCAAACTCATAATGTATTTTCAATCTTTTCAGCGTTTTGTTCACCACGGGAATAAGCAGAATTCGGGATAAAGTTTGTACTAGAAAATGAAGTGAAGCAACCGGTCCACCATATAGAACATTGATTCGGCCCAAAATATGTTGATCATTGTATGGGCTCGGTCCACCAGAAATAAATAAATTTTTTTTTCTTCTTCGAATGTCGCATGGAGAGGAAAATCCATACATATTTATTTAACTTAATTAAACTTTAAGTGTCTGATAAATTTGACTTACAAAACTAAGAAAATTTGTAAGGGATCTCTCAAGTTAAAGTATTTAGTATTAACTTTTTCATTTGGTTTGTAGCCTCGTATTTATTATTAGTTGTTTTTTTAAGTTACAATTAACGTTGATTGATTGGAGTTTATAATTTTTTTTTTTATTTTTTAATTATCTTTATCAGAACATTGATTTGGATGTACTTAAAAGATCAGCTAATCAAGTAAGGTTATGTTAATAATTCCTATTTATTTTATAATTAGTAGTTCATAACAAGGGTTTCTTTATAGTAAGAAAAGAAGTTGTAAGGATGATTCTTGTATTTTGGTAGTTTTTTCTAGTAAAAAGTTTAGAATCTCGTTGTTTTCATATTTTTTAAACCTTTTGAAATAAAACCAATAATACATTTTTTTCTTTGAGAATCTTCCGTAATACTATTTTTTAACTGTTGTTTATTATCTATGCTTCTCTATGCTCAATGCAAATATCTTTTTAATACATATAAAATTCTCCATAATTAAACCAATCAAATAAATTGAAATATATATATAATATGAAAATAGAAACAAACATTTTATAATTTTTATATTCGTAATTGAAATTTACATTCATAAAAGAATAAAATCAACAAATTCAACATAAATTTTAAGAAAAATTAAAAAATATTTTTTATTTAATGGACTTTTCTATAATGATATTTTAGTTTTTTTTTTAATTATAAACCTTTCCTTAATTATATACCTCAAAATATAAAGTTAAGTTGTAATTAATAATACTGAAATTTTAAGAGAAATAAATAATATTGTTTGAGTAAATTACTGTTTGTGATTACTCCATTAGATGTTATTTCATTTGAAATTTTATTAAAAATACCTTTCACATGTATTGATTATGCTATTGAAGTTGGTTTTTTTAATATTTTTTTCCAAAATGACATACTTTTCCGCATAAACAATAATAGAATAAGATGTGAGATTGATTTCATTCTCATTTTCGCTTAAGAAAATAAAGATCGAAATAACTTTTCTTTTAATCTTATTTTCACTCGAACAAAAGAACAGTAACTCAATAGTTTTTGTCTAATTTTTATTCAAGTTAAAAAGTAATCAATTTTTTATATAAAAAAATTATTTTATTATTTTTAGTTGTTCACTTTAAAAAATAAAAATAATTTTTTAATTATATAATTTTTTTGAAACTTTCAGATTATATAATTAAAAAACAACTTTTAAATTATATAATTCAAAAGTTAAATAATTTTTAAATTATATAACTGAAAAAAAAATTCTTAACTTTCTTTAATTTCTAAAAGTCATTTTCAATGAAAATTACTTTTTATTTTTAAATTATACTATTAAAAATATTTAAAAAAAAACTTTAAAATTATATAACCTAGAAATCGTCTTATATAGAAATGCAGTGCAGTAGGAAACGTGTGAAGGCACGTGTGTGTATCCAGTAGTTTTCCACCACCGTTTGCACGCTCCTCATGGCCCGCTGACGTTTGTCAGCTTCCGCTCTCCTTCTTCCTCCATTGTCGTTACTCTCTGCCGCTACGCTTCGTCCTGTAATAACATATCCGTATCTTAGGAAAATCTTCTACTTCAAAAAAAAAAAACTTAAAATCGTGATTATAGTTACAACTTCTACATAAACTTGAAAAGAATTAAAACTTCTATGTTTCTAGGTTATAAGTGTGGTTCGTTTAGAAGATGTTGCGACTTTATTATGATTTTATCTTTAAAGGATATGGATGAGCTAAGAGAGGATGAAAATATATAAAGGAAGATGATACATTGACAAAGTTTTTTTTTTATAAAACTTTGATAAATAACTATTTTTAATAAAAAAAGCCTAAAATTTTATTATTTTATTATCTTAATTTTCATTAAAATCTAAAAAAATTACTCCATTTGGTAACTTTGCCGATTAAATTTTTGTCAAAAAATTATTTTCCATATATAAATTTCATGTAATATCATTGATTTTGAACTGACATTCATTAGGTCATCATCATCTTACATTTGAAATTAAACTTAGATTCTTAAAATGATATTCATAAATAAAGCTAAAGTTGAAGTACTCATCATCTGTACTCGAAATTGAAGATGGGGGAAATCTTATCTTTATGTTTCTGGTGAAGGTGACCTTCCACCATACTCTCATGTTCATTTTTTTTTTTAATCTTTTCGTCCTTTATGAGGTTTAAAAATCTGTCCAAGTCAACTTTATCATCCACTATTGAGTTCTCTCCTTTTGTCCAAGGTCCAGAAATTTGAATGGAATGAAGAACGGTAACAACAATTTAAAATCGTATTTAACATAAATTCATAGAAAATATCTCATGCTGTAAATTGTGCTACAACATAGCATTTTCTAAAAAATTAGTCGATGGTGCTTTGAAGAAAACCGGTTACGGAAAAGCTGACGTGTCGATGGTGGTGTCCGCGCACACAAAGATATATTCCAGATGCGTGCGGCGCACACTCCCACCATGGGTCAAGTTCACGAAGGAGGTCCTCCACCTCATGTAAACACATCACAAGAATGAGACGGCACGTGACATGGTGACACTCACACACCCTTACCATTAAAATCATCCAAAAAGGGGGTAACTTTTATTCGTCAACGTCTCTTCTCGCTGCACTTACAAGATTCCAACGCCATGTCTGGGAACCCGGAAGAGGAGACACTGTTGCCGAACTCCTTTCAGGAAGAAGAGGAGCAGCAAGAAACAGCCTACGAATCTTCGGAGAAGATCGTGGTGGTGGGAATCGACGAGTCCGATAACGAGGACAATTGGGGGAGAGTGCCTCCTTTCTCCTGGAAGAAGCTATGGCTCTTTACTGGGCCGGGCTTTCTCATGAGCATAGCGTTTCTGGACCCGGGCAACCTCGAGGGGGACCTTCAGGCCGGAGCTATCGCCGGCTACTCTCTGCTGTGGCTTTTGATGTGGGCCACGGCCATGGGCCTCTTGATCCAGCTCCTCTCCGCCCGTCTCGGCGTCGCCACCGGGAAGCACCTCGCTGAACTCTGCAGGGAGGAATACCCTGCGTGGGCCCGGATAGTGCTTTGGATCATGGCCGAACTCGCTCTCATTGGCTCCGATATTCAGGAGGTTATTGGAAGCGCTATTGCCATCAGGATCCTCAGTCGTGGGGTTGTGCCCCTCTGGGCAGGGGTCGTCATCACTGCTCTTGATTGGTAATTTCATTGCTCCAATGTTGGACTTGTTTGTGTTGTGCGTGTTACTGTAATTTTCAAATTGTTGTACTACTATTTATGTTTATGTACTTACCACATTTCTTTTATTGCCATATTTGCCTAAATTCCTTCCTTCCCTAAGCTGTCAGAGATGTTGATAGCTCGTGTCCCAGCCATAATAAATTATGGGTTGTTCTGTCGCTGGGGTTGGTTTATACATGATTGCTATTTAAGTTCAAAAGCGAAGTTTAACTCATCATTGCATTTTTTTTTTTGTTAAGGAGATATTGTACAGACATTATGAAATATAAGGTATTTTCCACTATCATGAATAGATTCTACCTGGGTCCCAAAATTAACTACACCAAAATGCTTAGACCTCTCTAGTACCCATTGCAATTTTTTTTTATAATGTTTTACTATGTCTTCCTTTAGGGTAATCCCAAATTAAACATGGGTACATGTATATTTTGTTGCCTTTTTGCAGTTTTATTTTTCTCTTTCTAGAGAACTATGGTGTGAGGACACTGGAAGCTTTTTTTGCTGTTCTCATTGGTGTGATGGCAATCTCGTTTGCGTGGATGTTTGGTGAAGCAAAGCCCAGTGGCAAGGAACTGCTTCTTGGTAAGGAATTTTAACACATTAGTCATTATAAGTAAAATATAAGGTCCCTTTTGTTTTGAATCTGATGCAGGGTTTGACTTTGTATCTGCAGGTGTTTTGATTCCAAAACTCAGCTCCAGAACTATACAACAGGCTGTTGGAGTTGTGGGGTGCCTTATTATGCCGCACAATGTGTTCTTGCACTCTGCTCTTGTTCAGTCAAGGCAGGTTGACCGCAGCAAGAAAGGCCGGGTTCAAGAAGCTCTTAATTATTACTCTATAGAGTCCACCCTTGCCCTTGTTGTCTCCTTTATCATAAATATATTTGTCACAGCAGTGTTTGCTAAGGGGTTTTATGGTTCTGAACTTGCAAACAGCATTGGTCTTGTAAATGCAGGACAGTATCTTGAGGAGACATATGGGGGTGGACTGTTTCCAATTTTATACATATGGGGTATTGGGTTATTAGCAGCAGGTCAAAGTAGCACTATTACTGGTACTTATGCTGGACAATTCATCATGGGAGGTTTTCTAAATTTAAGATTAAAGAAGTGGATGAGGGCGTTGATTACCCGAAGTTGTGCAATAATCCCAACAATGATAGTTGCTCTTTTATTTGACACCTCAGAGGGATCGTTAGATATTCTGAATGAGTGGCTCAATGTCCTTCAGTCAGTTCAAATCCCCTTTGCACTTATTCCCTTGCTTTATCTGGTGTCAAAGGAGCAGATAATGGGCACTTTCAGAATTGGCTCTGTTCTCAAGGTATATATATTGTCATTCAATCTGCATTTTGATCTCACTAGTCATTTATCTTATGCTATTATTACTGTATGTATGTGATAATGGACTTTGTGATGCCAACTTAATTCATTTTGTACGAGATTGCTGTCTGTATATATGTATATGCCTATATTGTTTGGTCAATGATATCAAACTTCAACTTTAATTAGGAAGGATATAATTTAGAAATAACACGATATATAGACCCCTTTTCTTCCTGATGTTGGGGACAATTTAGAATTTCCTCAATGTACTCCTTATCTCTTTTTTCAATTTCGAGTTTGATTCTGAAGATACAAATTAGCAGGCTTGATTTTACTCTCCTACCTTGAGAATTGAAAAGTGTGTGATGGACTACTACGATTCCATTCTTTTCCTTTATGATCCTACGTATTATGGGATGTTTATCTTAAGTACATGATAAAGTACCACGGATATTTTTTAATCCTTTTTGTTACTTTTCATTGTAATAATGATTTGTTCAATATAAATATGATATGCAACATAATGAATATTCCTGCTGCTGGAAACGGCACAGGTGACAGCATTGATATCACTTTGTTGCAGAAAAGTATGCAACGGTTCTTCCTCTTATCTTGAGGGCGTTGTTTCACTTTTGTCCTCATTTATTTCAACTTATTGTTGCAGCAGAATTTGATTGTGTTAGAAAAATAATATAGTGTCGAGGATATAGCGGAAACTAGGGGATGATGTCACTTTCTTTTCTTCATTCTGCTGGGTCTGTGACTGTGGAGTGTATGTATTGTCATTTTGGATATTCTTTAGAATCGAACTCTAACGTCAAATATTTCAAATATATGAAAAAACTCCCACTTGAATTCCTTATCTGTAACAATTTGGAGAAACAGATGCCCCATTTGATCCTGATTTGTATTTATTAATGTAAGAAGATAATATCTGTATGTGTTGTATTACCTGGGAAGGTAAATAGGTTGACATACATTTTGATAATATAACTTTAGATAATTGTCCCGTGGTAGAGACAAAGTGAATTGAGTCACAATCGAATCGTGACGCTTGAACTTGTGTTACCCTCTTAAGTAAAAAGAGTTGCGTCCTTATTAATGGTTATAACTTTTGACCTAGTGGTAAGCGCTCGATCCTAAGAATTTGTATCAGAACCAAGGTTACGAGGGAAAGATTATTGCAAGTGGCATCAATTGTCCCGTGACAAAGGTCAAGTAGGTCGAACTACAATTGAATTGTGGTACTTGGACTTGTGTCTCTTAAGTAAAAAGAATTATGTTCTGACTAATGGCTATAGTTTTTGGCCTAGTAATACCATAGTAGACAAAATATACGTATTAAAATTTTGCTTCTTTCCTTTCATTTCTCTTTGAGATATGGAAAATTGATGCTGTGCGTTTTCTCCATTAAAATTTCTCAGAGTTTTTCTGTGGATCTTGAATGCATTTATTTTTGGTTTTTGTATTAACCCTTCTTCCCAAATTATGCTCATAGTGTATTCTGATTAAGTACTGAATTGGGTTATGATATGGATGCAGATTACATCATGGCTTGTGGCTGCTCTGGTGATAGTGATTAACGGGTATCTTTTGACGGAATTCTTTTCCTCCGAAGTTAATGGTCCCTTGTTTGGGGCTGTAGTGGGTGCAATAACTGCTGCATATGTTGCATTCTTACTATACCTTATCTGGAGAGCCGTTGCGTTTTACCTTGGCAAAGCATAACACGACACGACCGAAGACAATTACTCATTCAGAGAGTTAAGTGATCAATCTTTAAATATGCAGAATAGGAAGTGTCCTCCATTTTCTCATTTGTTATTAGTACGAGTAATCGATGCATTGGGCGGTGGCACCTTATTGTTTGCCTGTAACTATAAACTATGGCAGATGGCAGAGTAGATTTTAGCACTGTGTAATGTGTTACTGTCCAATTTTGTTGTCAAAATGCCTGGTAAGAACAATAATTAGTTGAGGCAACCTTCGAAGCTTGGTGTGCAAGCCAGTAAGCAATCAAAGTAGTTCTTTTCTTTTTCTTTTCCTTGCTCTTGTTCATATTCTATTCGGCAGGACCTGTGATTAATAAGATTATACCAAATAATCAAAGCTACTTGGTAATATGATCTTTTAAGGTAACAATTTGATTGTAGAGCCTTAATATTATTATATTAGAAATCAATCGTCCAACCAAACAACTTATTATTGAGATAATCTAAACTATTTCATTAAACCTCTTAGGTGAAGTGAATTAGTGAGGTGTGTGAGCGTCAGTAATTTAGGGAGAAAATGGATTTAATGGGGTGTATCGTGTATCAGGGTGTGTGTAGTTAGTGGGTTTTTAGGGATGTTTCAGGGTGTGTGTAGTTAGTGGGTTTTTAGGGATGTTTCAGGGTGTGTGTTAATGGGCTTAGTGGGCTACTTTCTTTTAAAAAAGAGAAAAATATATAGTGGGGAAATAAATAAAAAGGTGCAGATTACAAAAATGTTTTAACAAAAATTGGGCCAATAACATAGGCCTAAAAAATGGCTTTTTAAATTTCTAATTAGATTACTCAATTAATTAATTTTACTTTACAAACCCTATTTAACTCTTTCTTTATCCATCTATTGTTATTTTATTTGTCGTTATTTTCACTTTTAAAACTTCCTTTTATTTGTTCAAAGGAAATCTTATGGTGACACTTAAACATATGCAAAAGTTAGTAAAAATTGAGAATGACGCACAAATTGAAATAGAAAACGGTGCACATTAATAATCTAAAATGTCCTATATATTCCACTTCCACTTATTTGTCATCTTTAACATTGATTCCATTTTCATAATCAATTAGCTTCGGATAGTTTATGTAACCCTTCATTGAAACACTAATATTAGTAGTTGCACAGGAATCTAATCACCAAGTGTTTCTTGGTATTGAAGCTAAATTGACCACGTAACAAACCAAAGAAAGACTCACACAATTTGAGTGATCCACTTCTCATAACCTTTCCCTTCTTCATAAGTATTAGAGTCTTTAAGAGAAATGGACTTTTCAATCCTTAGTGTAAAGTCAACATTGTAGCCAAAAACAATTTTCACATTCTCATTTAAGTCCTTAAAAAAATGTTCCATTAAGAATCAAAATTGAGTTTAGATTGGCAAATATAGAACAAAAGAAATATAATTAAGCTCACATCATAAAAAGAATAGATAAATTCAAATAATGATCTAAATGAATATCAAGTTTTTGAAAACTAATATTAACTGTTAGTGGTATGTCGTTGTAATGATCAAACATTGATAATAAAACATGTCCAACAACAAATCCTTCCTTTGATTGATTTATTTTTGACAAAGCAAAACCTTACAATTATCATATGTTTACCATCAAATGTGTGTATGCAATCCAACCAAATATTAATCCTCCTTTAGACAGATCAATAATCACATGGATATACATAAACACAAACATTTAACATTTCTCATGAATCATTTACTCAAGAGAGATCACTTTGGAGACTTCTTCATTCAATTTGCTCATAAAGTGATAAACTACCAATATTTGAATTGATCATTGCTATATGTATTGATCATACACTCTTAACTCCTTGATGTCAGTCTTGGGGTTGCTTCTGGAAGGTTCCGATTGTCCATACCACTCGGGTGTACCTTCTAAAGGAACTTTGGTACTTAAGTCAGTAGTTGTCTAAATACAAATGCATTAAATGTTGTACTCAATGTAAACTAACTTACCTTGCATAAATCTATATTTATATTATTTGTAATAGGCTTTTACTTACCATCGACCTAATTGCGGCCCAATCATACCTTAAAATACTATTATTTAGTTGATTCAAGCTAAACCATGTTTAAGGTGGTGAATCGTGTTAAACATCTGTCGACCAATCATCTTCAATGTTAACGAATAATGTAATCGATCAACTTGCACGTTAGTTAACAACTTAATGTTTAATCAACATATCTATACTATATATGTATGATTACAATACATCAGGAACCCTTAAGGATATAATATTATTAATCTCTTCAATGAATTATTAATGAAAAAATCTCTTTATTAATAAAGGTTAATGCGAACCATACATAATATTCAACATACAAAATAGTTTATATCTTTATTTGAAAAAGTATTAATTTGTTATTTTTTATTATAATTATTTCAAAATATATATCAATATTAACTTTTGTATTATTTAAATATGAAAAAAAAATTAATGGCAAACTTTTAATTTTCTGGTAATTATTTTAAAATTCATATCAATCATGAATTTTTATTGGTGGAAAATAAAAAATAAATTAACTCGACAAGACACAACAAGTAAATTATTTTTAATTATAATATTAGAAAAAATGCAACAATTAGATGTCAAATTTCTAGCAAGGTTGAAACTTGGTCAAACTCACACCATATTGAAGTGAAGTTACAAGTTGAATAAATTTTGTATCCTGTTCCCAACTATTGAAAGTTATCTAGACTTAACTTAAATTTATAATTTTAGATTATATACACGTTTTTACTAATTAAATTAAATTAAATTGTTAGACGATAGATATTACATTTTCTAGACGTTAATGGTTTTTTTAGGTTGAATGTGAAAAATCAGATAATAAAAAGGAAAAAAATAGAAAACAATATTGTTTGAACTAAAAGAAAAAACGTGAGAAAATATTTAAATATTAATATTTTATTTTATAGATTAAAACAATTTTTCACTTTAAGTTAAGTAGCCAATATATATTTTATGTAAAAAAAAAATACAAAACATAATAGTATTTCACAAATTGAATTATTTTTTACACTTCGAACTAAAATATTCGTCTATTGAACCCCATTTCCGTACCCTATCCCTGTTTTCTACTTTTCTTTCTTTCGTCTGCGTCCTTTTGGTTCTTCTTCCCCAGCTAGTACCTCAGAGTAAGTTTTTGAATCTCTGATTTATCGGAACTGTGCTTAATTTTTCAACTTCCAAGCTTCGACTCAGGACGCTGCGAAATTTCTAATTAGGGTTTAAACGAAAGCTCGCTCAAACACACTGTTCGTTTCGCATTACAACGAGTTTCTCGCATCAAAACGTAAGGTGTTTCTAATTACCTAAATCACCCCTGTTTCTTATGTATTTTTAAATGAAAGTTTGGATTTCTTTTTTTCCATTTTCATTCCGTAGTAGATAGATTTCAAAGATTCTGTTTGAAGAGGAGGGGATTCAATATTTCCTTTAGGTAAATATTTGATATTTTCGTTCATGAATGTAAAGGAACTGCAAATGCGCTGTATTGTGTCCTTAGTATTATTGTGGCATCGATTCAAAACCTTAAAAGTAATATATTACCATTATTTTTACTTTTGAACCGTCTGAAGTTTCTCCTATTCCATTAACAAGTGGAAAGCATATACGTAGGGATAACATTACCAAATTGTCTGAATACACCTGATAAACTAAATTATGGCCATTTTTATATGCAAAGCTTAATTGGTTAGGTTAATGGTCGATGCAGGTGTGAAGAGGGGGAGGTGGTAGGTACGCTTAGGTCGAGAATTATGAAAAGAAGAGCGGTCTTTAAAAACCCAGATTCATGTTTAGTTCGGATTGCGACATGATTATGCGGTCTTTAATCTGTCCCATTCAAGAACTACTGTTTATTGTCGTTCTCATGTTATTACTAATGTTTGTAATAGTTTTTGACCATTAAATTGATCTGTTCTTGAAGTGCTGTTTGCTTGGCTGCGTGAATATGGGTGTCGAGGAGCCGGGCGAGGAAATTAATATACAGTCTATGATAGAGCAGCTTGCTCAGGCATTTCTTGAATTGGAAGCTCAAAAAGGGGAGTCTGAGAATAAGATTCAGTGGGTTGAAATTAAGCAACATTTCTATGACCTTGAGACAGAATTGGGTAAGAAACTTGAAGAGTTGAAAGCTAAGGAGAAGGAATATGAAGCGAAACAATTAGAAGTGGATACACTACTTGAAGAGAGAAAGGCTGCGGTTGCTTCAGAAGAGCAAGACCTCTTAGATAGGTTGCAGGAGCTTAAAGATGCTGCTGTAGCGTCCATTGTAGAGGCTCATGCAAATCACCGGAATGCAGCTCTGGAGTCTGTGTATGATGGGGAGAACAAAGATAACAAGGTAAGCAGCTCTCTTGGCGATACACATTCCTCAGAGGATGATTTTCCTCATGAGTCAGCTGAAAAGTCTGAAGGTGTGGCTGTTGAGGTTAGGCCACATCCAGAGCTGACACAATTTTGTGAACAAATGGATGCAAAAGGTCTTCTGAATTATATTGTGGAGAATAAAAAAAAATTGTCTGTTATTCGTGAAGAAATTTCTGTTGCATTAGCAAATGCAACGGACCCCGCACGATTAGTGCTGGATTCACTGGTGGGGTTTTGTCCCACCAATGAAACTTCCCAACTAAAAGATAAAACGGGTGCTGCCCAACAGGGCATGTGCAAATACTACATTATAATTTTGGAAGCCATGGCCACCTTATGGGCAAGGGCTAACCCAGGTGCAGATCACTTTCTGAACCCTGAAACCAAGCAGCAAGCCAAAGCAATTGCTGATGAGTGGAGGCCCAAGTTAGCTAGAGCAGATATTGATGCTGCCAATGGAAATTCATTGGAAGCAAAGGCATTCTTGCAGCTTATTTCAACTTTTAGGATTGCTTCAGAGTTTGATGAAGAAGAACTCTGCAAGCTTGTACTTGCAGTTGCTCAGCTTAGGCAGGCTCCTGAGCTTTGCCGCTCTATTGGGTTAATTCACAAAATTCCAGGTTGGTGTTCTTTTAATAAACTGACCTGTGATGTCTGCAATGAAGGATTGCCCTTTCAGATATCATCCATATGATAGATAAGCAGTTTTCTTTAGGGGTCAGTCTAGCTAGATTGTTTGACATAGAGTAGACACGCGGAACAAATGATTTTCATGCCAAAAGTTAATATGATTATCAGATGTTGATTATTCTAATCTTCTAATCATTGTTAATGCAGTTGTTGTAGAAACGTTAATCAATAATGGGAAACAAATAGCAGCTGTACATTTTATTCATGCCTTCCAGCTTCAAGAAAGCTTCCCCCCTGTGCCCCTTCTGAAGGGATACCTCAAGAATAGAAGGAGAAATTCACAAGTGAAGACTGGAAATGTGCGTGATATTGCTAGTGCCAAGGTATGATTTGTTGCTTGACTCGGATCCTGATTGAGTTATTGTCCTCGTCTTGATTTTTCTGATACTGCATTGCTTGTATTGTTATATACGTGCATCATTATTTACTTGCAGAATGATGCCAATGCACAAGAGCTTGCAGCACTGAGAGCTGTAATCAAGTGTATTGAGGAATACAAGCTTGAATCTGACTACCCACTTGATACACTTAAGAAAAGGGTTCTTCAACTAGAGAAATCAAAAGGGGACAAAAAGAGAAGTGGAGAGTTTAGCAAACGCCCTCAATCAAAGAGGCCAAGGACTAACGAGAGATACTTTTCACTCCATTCATCTGGTGTTACTGCCGCTTCAACTGTTGCTTTGGGTAGGCAGGTTCCCCATGTTAGGGCGCCATATGCAGGAAATCCCGATAGGTATCCCCATGCTGCTACAATCACTTACGATTACCAAGTTCCTGGCCAATCTATATACTCTGGGCCACCTAATGTACCTCCTTCTAACTATGGTCGTTATATGGGTACTAGTTTACAATCCTCGCACCAGCCATACATGTGACATATTACATCCAAGTATTAGTGGTAAGACTACAAACATGAGAGCGACCCACTCATTAGTATACGTTACCCATTTTCCATTGAGAATTTGCGACAGAGCCTCATGTATGTTTGACAGCAAGCAACTAGTTAGTTTTTGTTCGCATGCTCAGGAGTTTGTGTTAATGGAAAATCAAACTCACCCGTAGTGATTCTATCCTGACATTTAAAATGTACCTTTTTTGTTATTTCTTTAGCTTCTAATGATGCCAAAGGGCTGGTGTACTCCTACGTTTTCACCCAATGGTAACTTATGTTGAGTCAGGTGTCCATTACATTGATATTTTGGAAAACAAACAAGCTGTAGTATAAACCAGGCCCTTATATGTGGTTTAACGGAAAATACTTGGGATTTTTTTCCCCTAGTAAGATCAGTATTTTTCAACAAGACGACAAAATGGAATATCTTTGGTGGGTGATTTTGTAATTCGGACAATTTTTTTGGTAATGGATTTTATAATATGACATGCGTCATTGAAACGTGACGAATTGGTTTATAATTAGGAAGAGTATTTTCAGTATTGCGCCAATTTTCTCTCTCTTAACATGTGCGCAACCGATGCCACAAACTTTGTCTGGCACTAAATAAATAATATGAAAGTGTGTAGTTTGGCTTTTAAATCGTAAAAAGGACACAAGTTGTGGCTTGTTTCTCCGGGAATTCATCTAGCTCCAGCAGGATTTTTTAATACTTCTTGACTTGAAACTCACTCAACAAAAGGAGTGACTTTCCACTTTTTCAAAACGTCAGGTGATGGTTACTTCAAATAGAAAACAAATCAAGAAGTTAGGTTGAATTTCTTTTTATAAATATTAAAACTAAACAATAAATAATTTAACTTAATAGGTAATTGAAATATTATTAAGTAATTACTAGCTAACAAATATTTGATCATTTTTTTCATCAATTATTTTAATTTTTTCTTCGATGTTTCCTAAATCTCAATTTCACCATAGTAGTTTTATCATCAAGAGAGAGAAATTAAGGGATTACTAGTTAAAAATACCTTTAAAAGTTCAGTAAAGGTTTGACTTTATTTATTAACTTTTTCACCCAAATATTTAATCATAAATTGCTGTATAGAGTAAAATTATTGGTTTTTATAATTAGGATTAAATATGTTTTTGGTCCCTTAACTTTTATTGAATTTTGGAATTAGTCCATTTTGAAACTTTGAACCAATTTAGTCATTCATTTTTCGAAATACGTAGATTTAGTCATTTTAATCAAATTTTGGTAGGTTTATTTGATGTTTCGTATGCATTTCAGAATTGTATTTGAGTTGTTTATGTTGTTTGACACATTTTTGCTTTAATGTTAAGTCAAATACTATTATAAAACATGTTTGAAATGTCATTAAAAATTGTATTTGAGTTGTTTATGTTGTTTGACACATTTTTGCTTTAATGTTAAGTCAAATACTATTATGAAACATGCTTAAAACGTCAAATAAACTTAACAAAATTTGATTAAAAAGATTAAATCCACGCATTTCGAAAGATAAATGACTAAATTGGTCCAAAGTTTCAAAATGGACTGATTCCAAAATTCACTAAGGATGAAAAACATATTTAACCCTTATAAGTAAAGTAAAGTGATTTAGTTTATTAAATGTGTCAATTTTTTAAAAATAAATTCTTACTATTTAACTGAAATGAAGATAATTAAAAAAAGGGAAAATAAATAAAACTAACCAAAAAAAGTAAAATCCTAAAATTAAAATATATAAAAGTGTAACGTGAATCGAAATGAATGAATATGAATATCTCATTACGTTTTCTTGAGAGACGCTTACTGCATTTCCCTCCTTTCTCATTCAGAGAGACGCAGACTCCCCACCATTCTTCATTCCTCTCTTTCGCTCCTTTCGGTCCGTTACCGCAGGAACAACCATAACTCGGATCGTGACTCGTTCGACGAGCCCGAGTCAGCAACTCATGGCACGGGCATTCACTCATCTCATCCTCATTACGTTTATCACCTTCTCCCCATTCCTCCAACTCATCGCCGGCGACTCTGAGCTCCTCCGAAACCGCCACAATGGCGCTCGCCCTGCCATGGTCCTTCCCCTGTACCTATCCTCACCCAATTCCTCCACGTCAGCGCTCGATCCCCGTCGCCAGCTTTACGGATCCGAGTCCAAGCGCCATCCTAATGCGCGTATGAGACTCCACGACGATCTCCTCCTCAACGGGTAAACTTGTTACGTCGTCGTTTCTCGCACTCCTTCTTCTTCGCTTTTGTTTTTATTTGGTAGAACTCGGTAATTGGAGATTTATGTGTGTGTGGAATTGAATGATTTAGGTACTACACGACGCGGCTTTGGATCGGGACTCCTGCGCAGATGTTTGCGCTTATTGTTGATACGGGTAGCACTGTTACGTATGTTCCGTGCTCCTCTTGCGAACAGTGTGGCAGGCACCAGGTAATGATTCATCGTGTTTTTTTTTTTCTTTTCAATTTGCGTACATAATAATGTTTCATTATGTTGTGATGTGTGATAATGTTGGTTATCTGTTTTTTTTTTCCCTTTCCAGACTCATCCATGCCTTAGCTATGCTGGATACCTAAATACTGCAAATGGAAATCGAAAGTTTAATTATATGGAAGAATTGCTATAGGATAATGTGCCTGTGGTGTAGGCTTTTGTAAGTGTCAATGCGCTATCAGTCAGCATGATCTTGGTGAGAGTTAAAATGGAAAGGAGTCAAATGGGGGAGTGTAGATAGCATTTTTGGATAAAGTAGGAGTCTAGATACTGATAATAAAATGCTTCATTCGTATCACTCTTCCATTTTCTACTTCTCTTTGTTTACGTATTGCACCGACACCCTCGGGGTAGTACGTAAGGCTGGGAAATAAGGCAACAACATATGTGGGCTTACAGCTTCGTTTGCCTTGGTCTGTTTGTTACCTGAGTTATTGGTTATGATTAGGTCTTTGAAAAGACCTAGTTAGGTTAACATGATGACGCTTTTATGTTTGTTAGTTTTTAAATAGGAAAGAGATAAATGAACACCTAAAACTGCCCCAGCACTCCTATTTTCTTTTTCTGAGTCATAAGTGACTAAAAATAGAACAAACAAAAAATAATAATAAATAAAGACATAGGTGGGTGTTGTTGGGATCTTTGATAAAATGAGTGTTCTGTTTATCACCACTCTTTGATATGCTTGTTCGGTTTATGATTCGGATTTGGTGTCTATGCCTGTTCGAGACCTTGATTTTGTAGGGCTATAAAAACCTATTTGGAGGCTTTCATTCAATATTAGCCTTAAATTTAGGATTCAGAAAAAATTGGTTGTTATTTTCATATAACTAAGCCAGGCCAACAAAAATGCTTATATCATCATCATCATCATCGGGAAGTAGTAGGTCATGATAAGGTCGTGGAGAGATTGCTCTAACTGATGATTTCCATCCCTATTAATGCAGTAGAATAATTTTGCTTCCATTGTGTTTCTGAAGGCCATCATTTTCTTGTAAGATAGAGATATTAAAGAATCACATTGTTTAAAACTTGTTGTACCTATATATGTTTAAGTTGTTACAAATCCAATTTATCTTAAATGATAGTGGATTGGATTTGCGTGTCCAATTTTGTTTTAACAGAACCCAAGAAGACAAAAGAATAACTGTTTTAAATTTATTGTTTCTATGCAACTCCATCAACTTTATCTCATTTAGCCTGGACTTGTGTGTCCCATTTTATCTTAACAGGACCCAAAGTTTCAGCCTGATTCATCTAGCACCTATGAACCTGTCAAATGTACAATGGATTGCAATTGTGACGGTGAGAGGATGCAGTGTGTGTATGAGAGACAATATGCTGAAATGAGTACAAGCAGTGGTGTCCTTGGCGAGGATGTCATATCCTTTGGAAATCAGAGTGACCTTGCTCCACAGCGTGCAGTTTTTGGCTGTGAAAATGTTGAGACTGGTGATCTTTATAGTCAACATGCTGATGGCATCATGGGTTTGGGTCGCGGAGATCTTAGTATTATGGATCAACTTGTGAACAAAAATGTAATAAGCGATTCATTCTCGCTATGCTATGGCGGAATGGATGTTGGAGGGGGTGCAATGGTTCTCGGTGGCATATCTCCCCCATCAGACATGGTCTTTGCATATTCAGATCCTGTGCGCAGGTGTGTTACAAAATTCTCATCTTGTGGATACGAGATGTAATGCATTTTCTTAACAAATGCATTTTATTAATCTCACACATTTACTCTAGTTTCGGGGTGGCGACAGTCCATATTACAATATTGATTTGAAGGAGATACATGTTGCGGGGAAGCAACTGCCTCTAAATGCAAATCTTTTTGATGGGAAACATGGAACTGTCCTGGATAGCGGTACAACTTATGCTTACCTGCCAGAAGCTTCATTTCTGGCATTTAAAGATGCAGTAAGTTCTTTTATAAATATTTTCATATGAAGTTGGAGTTTCATTTTATAGTTTCACCTCTCATTTTCTAATTTTTGAGTTTCATGCTATTAGGCATATATAATTAGATAAGAAGGTTTTAGGAAGAGCTGAAAATTTTTAGGCTGTTAAAAATGGACCAAACTAAACTTGATAAGCTAGCTTGACACGGGGGGTGGATTCTCAACTCCAGGTCTTGTAAAAGTATTTTGGCAATGTTCCTTCCCTGTGGGCCTTCTTGATACCTCTCTATCCCGTCATTGACATTTGGAGTGTTGTGAAGTTTACTGTATTGGAGGAGGGTTATTTAAGTTAGCTCAAAGGGGGAGGATTGTTTACGTTTTATAAAGAGTATTTAGGCCATGTTCCTAACCAATGTGAGACCTCTTAATAATCGCCAAGCACAAATATTGTAAGAGTTATGTTGGAATATTTTGGGGAAGATTGGACTTCTCTGTTGCATGAAAAGGAACAACCACTAATTTTCTTGATGATATTTTTTAGGAATTTCTCGGGAATTTATCTGATTGAATTTGACAGTTAAATCATTTTGAGCCTTTTTTTTTACCTTGTTTTATGAAAACCATTGCATGTATATCTGTGTGGAGATCTCATTGATTTTGGATGGATTCTCAAGTATTTGGTGCAGATTTTGGTCTCAGGATTTTGAATACCAACCCTTGACTTATTTCTAGCTAATGGGATGCCAATACTGATACTGTTTAACCTTTTCTGAATAAGTTTTAAAAGTTTTAAGAATCATCAATAATTTTCTTCTTTTGAATATCATAGTATGTATTTCATACGCTTAATTGGGCATTTGATGATTTATAAGTAATTTGAAAAATCTCCAATTTGCTGATTGTAGGCTTCATTTGACGGTTTCTTTGTATGTGGTCGTAAGTCTATTAAGATTTTAAGTATTTAATTTCGCTTCTATTAGTGAGCATCATCTAAAGTTTTTTTTTTTTTCAAGGCAAAGTTTTGGCAGCCAAATTGTATTTTATAGACTTGATGAGTCTGATTATACTTATTTGACTTGCAGATATTAAAGGAACTTCAATTTCTCAAGCAAATCAATGGTCCCGATCCAAATTATAATGATATATGTTTTTCGGGTGCTGGAATGTATGTCTGTTACGATAAGAGTTCACATTACTCTTTAATTGCAGTTTACATTACAGCTTGAGTTTGCTTGTATTTCAGTGATGCCTCTGAACTCTCTAAAAGTTTTCCAGTGGTTGATATGGTATTTGGAAACGGTGATAAATATTCATTGACACCTGAAAACTACATGTTCCGGGTTAGTCATACAAGACTATTAGTAGCTTTAGCTGTGTTTACAGGCTGGTGCAATTGTTATGAAATGTTAATGATTCCATAATACCTACTTTTCATGGGGCCATTCTTTATGAAGCATTCAAAAGTGCGTGGAGCATATTGTCTAGGGATTTTCCAAAATGGAAAAGACCCTACTACTCTGTTAGGAGGTAACTTATTTGCTTTTATACTTCATGTGAAATCTTTTACCATCTCTAATATTGTATTATATGGTTAGCTTCTGTCGTATAGGTTTCAGCAATTCTTTAGTGATAATTCTCGTTATTTTTGTTCACAGGTATTGTAGTTCGAAACACTCTTGTAATGTATGATCGTGAGCAGGAAAAGATTGGTTTCTGGAAAACAAACTGTACCGAGTTATGGGAAAGATTACAGGAATCCATTGCCCCATCACCATTACCTCCAAATTCAGATGTAAGCACTCCAACCGAAGCATTAGAGCCTTCAGTTGCTCCATCTTCGTCGCAGAATGAAGCTCCTCCAGGTATTATGAGCTTCTAGTCTTCAAATGCGTTTAAAAGTATATAGAGATATCATCTGCTAACAAGGGTTATATCAGGCGTTGTGTATTCTTAACATTTTTCATCGTGCTTTTAATGTCTCAGTAATTAGTGCAATTTCTTTTGATGGGTCATTGATGACGATGTACTTTAATAAACCCAAATGTACAGGTGAACTCAAAATTGCAAAAATAACAATGTTAATTTCCTTTAACATCAGTTATGTGGATATGAAGCCTCACATTACAGAATTGGCTGGACTCTTTGCTCATGAGTTAAATGTTAACACTTCCCAGGTTAGAAAGTTATTACTACATGGCATGAATATTTTTTCGCTTAATATATTCAAGTTCAATTAACAATTTTGATAAAGTAAAAATGTGTTTGATTGAAAATATACGTGTACATAGTACGGCTTGTTTAGGATAGGTGTGGATTTTGGTAGAGCTCCCGAGCTTAAGGCTCTCAAAATTTGTGGTGATAACTTTCCGAAGTTCCCAAACGAACTATACATTTTCAGTTAATTTACTCTGCTAACGTGTTTTTTTTTTTTTTACTTTATGAGGGATGTTTACAGGTCCACTTACTGAATTTTACGTCTTCTGGAAATGATTCCCTCAGTAAATGGGCCATAACCCCAAAACCGTATGCTCATTATATTTCTAACACTACTGCAATGGTAAGTTGACATTTTGGCTCCCTGCATTCTTATGAAGACTGCCCATTTGATGATGATTTTCTATACAGAATATAATTTCCCGGCTTTCTGAACATCGCATTCAACTTCCTGACACCTTTGGAAATTATGAGTTGATTAATTGGAGTGTTGAGCATCCATCAAAGTAAGTTTTTTCTTGAAAGGGAAAAAGCCCTAAATTGGGAATGTTATCCATTCCATGCCCGTCTGTATTTGTTGTGTTTTTTTTTTTGTGCATTAATTCAATGTAACCCTTGCTTTTTATTGTGCATGTCTGATATATTTCCTATCCGTAGCATTGATTCTAGATTGAACAAATTGCTTTCTCAATTTGAAGCTGTGGAAAAAATCGTTAGGATTTTAATTGGGCATGGTACAGCCCTTTAATCTTTTTCTTCTAATTAGTACAGTAGGTTTCAAAGATACTTTTACGAAAATAGTACAAGTTTGATAAAAGAGACAGGAGAAAAGGTTTCGGATATAAGGGTGGACAGCTATGAAGCAACAATTCAAAAGAGTCTAAACAGTACTTAGAAATATAAAATATTAAGGAAACTCTATACACGTTTTAAATTTAACACATTGGACAATTTATTTTACTTTTCATTTAAGGATAAGCTCCTCGCCTCATCCTTTCTGGATATGCACCATATGTTTGTATATGGGTTATAACTGTTTTATGTATTTTTATATTGTGTTTTTTTGGCCTGTTTGGGGTTTACGATTCCCGGTGTCTGAGTCTGACATATTGTTGCCTTTATCAATGCACGGTTGAGAGTTCGAACTATTAATCTGGCTTTAATCTTATGTTTTTTAAAACATTAATTTTGTTTAGTATATTGAGCAAATTAATGAGATAAATAAGCTTTGAAGTGATTATCTCCATGCTCCTGGAATTTGATAACACGCTATTCTGTAGAAAGTCCCAACATCTCAGTCTCAGTTTTTTATTAATTTATGATTAGGGCTTGGCTTTATTAAAGATGCTTGTTCTTTGACCTTTCTGAGAATGATGTTTTCTCTTCTGCCTTGGGTAGTTTTGGGGTACCATTTATAGAATAGAATATCCTCTTCCGTTGGAAAGCTAACTTTAGGAATTTTCTCCGTTACTTGAGAATTTGCTGCTGTGGGCCTTACTGGTCTTGGTGATATTGCTCTTTTTTTTTTTTGCCACATAAAGGGCAGACGTGTCTCCGGCACACACTTGTTGAGCAGAAATTCTCGGTTGACTTTCCATTTAATTGCGGGTGTAATGGCATTCTGTGTAAATTTTGTAATATGATCCACACAACCTTGCAGTTGTAGATTTTTTTTTTTTTTATAAATATTGAACTGAATGACCCTCTGGTTGGCAGTGCCTATCTAAAATTTCTCGTTATTGAAATTGCCTTCTCGATATATAACCGCTTCCGATATTTATGAACGCTTGCCTGTAATGGTGCAGGAATTGGTGGCAGCAATACTTCTGGGTCCTGGGTTTAGCTTTTGTGTTCGCATTACTTGTAGGACTGCTAATATTAGGAACGTTCTTAATTTGGAGAAAAAGACAGCAAAACTTCTCATACCAGCCAGTGGATGCGGCTGTTACCGAGCAAGAACTCCAGCCATTATGAGCTAAAGCTCATGCTACTGCTTTTTAATATCTTACATGATAGTATCAATAGGTCAGTGACATATTCAACTATTATCAAGATAGAAATTTATGCAAACCATATTCACTCAACTAATGAAGGTTTCTTTTTTCAAATAAACCAGGTTGTCTCCACGATATCCAGTGATCATTGACCCCCCTGATAGAGAGGTACATAAAAATTTCTCTAGATATGTCATCATCTGTAAAAGCAATTTTGTTTGTGAATATTGTAATATACAGGTGAATCAAAGGGTGGCGTCATAAGGTTGAAATACAATTTCATATACTGTGTAATAGTAATTTCTACATTTCGTTTCAGCTGTTGCTTTTCACTGAGTTGTGTTCTTATTTTTTGTTTCTGCTATTCTCTACTGGGAATACTGTCAAAGAAATTTGACTTCAGATTAAAATTTAGAAACCACTTTTACGAATCCATGATAATAAATTCGAATCTGCCTAATGAAGTAAAAAATTGTTGAGGGTAAATCCCTACTTTAATTCAAATATACATTTAATCTACTTCATTCTTGTATTTCTTTTAACAAGTTTCTAGCTGAACACAATGCTTACTCATCTACCAAAGTGGATATTTGGAAGATGAAACAGAATCTGTTATTTGGAGATAAAAGGCATTTCATGATCTTGTACACATGCTATGCATAACTGTTCAAAGACTCTACATGTATCTTGAAAATAGTATGCATAAAAAGAAAAGCTCAGAAAAATCAACCATAAAAACAGTTTTTAAGTATGCCCTGTATTTAAGGAAGTAATACAATATATATTTTTTTTAAATCTGACTGTAATCGTCAATTATTTAAATCACAATTAATTGAGTAAAACACAATTAAGAATTAGTTGCATGAGTGTAATTAGGTTGGATTTACATTTGAAGGTTCAGCACAGAGACAGCACGAAAACTTCAAAAAATTCAGCAAACCTATTTTAGTTACATTTTCAGTTTTAGCATTCTCCCGCCTTCGCTTAGTCAAGAGGATCAACCGTGCTAAATTTGACCACATTTTATGTCTGTTCGACAAGCAAAAATTCATAGCATAATAGAAAAAAAAAAAATGATGGGAGTATTTCATAAAGCAATCCCTTTATTTTGACTCAATTTTGTTATCGGATGATCCAATTGTGCAGCACACCGTAAAGGAAATCAAATAAAAAAATCATTCCTTTTATTTAGTTTCAATGTTGATTTATAATTGAGTTTATCTTTTCAACATTTAAATTTCACTGTAATTGTTTTGTGAAATAACTAGATAATATTCAACATGGATTCTTTTTTCAAGAGTTTCTTAAATAATATTTTATTGTAGTAATAGTTTTTGTAATCTTCATAGTGTAATATCATTTTTAAGAAACCTTAAAACACTCATACTTTATTTTCCACTTTTACTTGATTATATTTAAAAAAAAAATTACTTAATAAATTTGTTTTGCTTTACATGGTTTTCCTATTCGTGCTTTTATACAATTTCATATACAAGAAAAAAAATTCTTTAAGTTGAAGAAATTTAGTGCACCAATTAAATATTTCCGGTGATAGATTCCTTCAAGATTTAGTTTATTGAAGATAGAAACTAATTAAGAAAATCATAAGCGCTAACTGAAATGTTCTAAGAAGCTAACGATTGAAGAACAATTCCTTCCTTAGCAAAGATTGTCCAATTACTAAGGAAATTGTTGAAATGGTATGTTATTTTATTAACATTTTATTTTATATGTGTTCAAATTTAGGGTTAGGATTTTTTGGCAAGAGTCTTGCCTCCTATCGTATCTTGTATATTTACATTAATGACAAACTCAAAAATATATTCTCTTAAAGATATTTTTGCATTTTGGTTACATTCATAAGGGTATAAATGTTACTCTTTTTTAACGAGAAGGTATTATATGTATGTTAATGTTATTTTCTTTGAAGACAACCTTTTTTTTTTTTTAATGGAACATCTTCATCTGTTCAACAACGAGTCATTCATGTCATTCTTGTCTCATCCTGTGATCAATTGATTGTTTCTTCTTCCTCTCATACTAAGTTTGAAGTACAAGTGACATTGTTTGACCACCTCTTATCGCATACCATTGAGCATAAATCACTTTGTCATCCTTGCTTAAAGATACTCGTGACTAAGATCCTTCACCACCAAATTCTCATAGCATGGATCGTTCATCCTCGTCACTTCTCTTGACTACAATCATACTTGGCCTATCACTCTTAGAAAATGCATTTGATCTACTCGTCATCCATATTTTGTTTATAATTTTTTAACTTATCATTGTTTGTCTCCTTCATATTTTTCTTTTGTTTTCTTCTTGTCCACCATTATTATTCCTAATAATGTTCATAAGACACTTAGTCATCTTGAATGGGGACAAACTATGATTGATGAAATGCGTGCACTTGAAAATAGTGATACTTGAAAACTTGTCCCTCTTCCTCTTGATAAGAATCCTATGGTTGCAAATGGGTTTATGTTGTTAAGGTTGGTCTTATTGGTGAAGTAGATTGTTTGAAAGCTCATTTAGTAAATAAGGGATACATTTAGATTTATGATCTCAACTATTCCAATACTTTTTCTCCTATGGCTAAGATCACCATTGTTCGCCTTTTCCTTGTTATGGTTGTCATTCACCATTGGTTTCTCACTAGCTTGACATTAAGAATGTCTTTCTTCATAGTGATTTGGAGGAGGAAATTTACACGGAACAACCTTCTAGGTTTGTTACTCCAAAGGAATCTGGTTTAGTTTGAAAATTACATTATTTTCACTTGAATTACCTCGAGCTTGGTTTAATAAATTTAGTTACATTGTCAAACTTTTGGATTGGAATGAAACAAGGCAGATATTCAGTATTTTTTACATCATGCTTCTTCTAAGAAATGTGTTTATCTTATGATCCACATTACATGATATGATATTCAATATTTTATCATCATGCTTCTTCTGGGAAGTGTCTTTATTTTATGATCCATTAAATGGAATGATATCCCTAAAATTGCTCAATTAAAAAAGCACTTATTAACCACTTTCAGACCAAAAGATTTGGGTAATTGAAAATATATGCTTGTATTGAATTGGCATAGTCAAAAGAAGTTGTGATTATTTCACGAAGAAGATGTGCTCTTGATATTTTGGAGGAGACAAGTCTGACAAATTGCAACCCATTGATAGTCTCATGATCTCAAATCAGAAGTTAATGAAAGATCAAAGTGAACTTTTCTTGAACCCAGAAAGATATAGAAAGTCGGTGAAAAAGTTAATTTATCTTACTATAACCAGACTTTATCCTTCTTATCCAATGGGAGTTGTGAGTTAATATATGTAGAACCATCACATTGATAATTGGAATATAGTGATTCACATCCTCATATATGTAAAAAGGAATCCTGAACAAAGATTATTGTATGATAACAAGGAAAATACTCAAATCTATGCATTATGACAAAAGATCCACCATAAGATATTGTGTGTAGCTTAAAAGGAACCTTATATCTTAGAAAAGTATGAAACAAAGTGATATTGCTCTATCTAATGGAAAAGATGAGTATAGATTCAAGACTCTAGTTACATGTGAACTTGTGTGGATTAAACAAGAAAAGTTGTTCATTGCCATTTTGTTACAGAGGAGTTGTTGTCCAAAGATCTTTCTATTGAGTTTATCAACTCTAATGATCAGCTCACATAATTCTGGCTAAATCTCTAAGAGGACTTAAGATTGAGTTTATATGCTTCAAGCGTTGTAATATGTTTTATATGTTCCAACTTAATGAGGTATGTTGAAATACAATGTTATTTTATTAATATTTTCTTTTGTATGTACCCAACTTTATGGATAGGGTTTTAGGCAAGTGTCTTGCCTCCTTTTCTATCCTATATATTTACGTGAGAAACACAATATTGCAAGATATACACTATTTTTCTATCCTTCACATTTGTTCAAATGAAATCATTATATTGTGGGCAGCTTTACATGCTAATATAGATTTCTTCGTGGTTACAATATTTTTGTGCAATGCTACTGGGGCAAATACCAAATATTTTAAATTCCTTTCACCTATCCTTATTATTAGATCTCGTGCTACTATAGTCTTGCCAAAAGGGTCATAAGCATGTAGCCTTCACGACCATTTCCAAAATAGAATAGCCAGATTCTCCATTATGTTTCAGAATCTTGAGAGATGCCAATCAAGATTATTCAAGACCCAAATTATGAACATTTCAAAACCAACTTAAAAATGTCAAAATTAAGCTGGTAAATTTCGAATACGAAAAGATTCATTTTTTATAACTTGTCATTAGCTTCATGGTTGGGAAGAAAACAATACAAACACAAAAAGAAAAGAAAAATGTCTTGATACAGAAAAGGGACTTAAGAAAAAATGGTGTCGGATGTGAGAATTTATACCCATATTGGATCACAAATTGATTAAATCACCTTAAGTAGAGGAACTTTCTCACACAGCCAGTTTTCTATCTTAATATTCCAGAGCAGTTGTCCAAGTACCTTGCACACTAGGGTGTTTAGTTACGTGTCTTGTCCTCAATTTCACCACCTTCCTTCCCAACGCATTCCTTAACCTAGTTGCGTGCAAATGTATGTCTTCTGGATCCATATTCTTCACACATATCACTCGCTCATTCTTGTTCTCTGCATTTCATAAGCTAATCATCAATCATAACAAAAATGTCTTCCCACTATGTGGGATCGACTACATAAATCAAACGTAGTAAGGCAGGTCACTAATATTGGATTATCCTTATTATTAGATCTTCTTTTAACTATAAATGCTATCTATCTTTCTCTCTAACGTATTAATCCTGCGTAGTTTGTCTACTCGTCCATTGTAATAATAGAGCTAACTTTTATCCTAACCTTTTACCATCCAGCATTCAGTCCCATTCGACATTGCATAAAAGAATCATCAATTACAACTAAGAAAAACTAGCAACAAAGCTACAAAAAAGTACAAGAATCTTACTATAAAATCCCTTCAAATGTGGATGCTGACCACGAATTAGCTCAATAACCACCTCTAATTGAGGATTCTTCTCCTTAAATGCTGGCAAATGAGACTCCATAAATGCCCTATCAAATATTTAAAACTAAATTGAGAATACACTGTTCAAAGCAGGAGAAAATATTATCTTTAACACTGTGGTTCTTGGCCTTCAATACTAGGTATAGTGCAAGGTCATCAAATGAAAAATTGAGGTTATCAAGAAGCACAGTTGATTGAAAATTGAGGTTATCAAGCACAGTTGATGGAAAATTTTCTATAACTTAGTTGTTAAAAGGGCTATTATTGGTATGAAGTCGAAGTCAATAAGGCACAAAACCAAAAACTCTTAGATGTCTGTAAAAGCACCAATAAAAACAAGAACAAATTGTAGTTTGTAATTTGTAATTCATAAATTTTTCTAGTCTGAATTGAAAATGAAGTTCAACATAAAGTTCAGTTATTAAGTAGGCATCTAGGTTTCCAGACTTGAATTTTACTAGTAACCAAAATCGAAGAACAAAGATTAAGCCTGCAGTCAAAGGAGAAATATGATCAAACAAGGGCAACGCAATATGTTTCCAAAGAGCAATAATCTAATTAAAAACCTGTTATTATTAGAATACAAGCTAGCTTTTATGTAAGACTGTCTGCAATCTCAATTGCTCAGTTCTAGAAGGAATATTTATTCATTTATCCACTCATTAAATTGCATATTGTGTATAAAAGTCAAGACGATTATGAACTATTCCACTACCTCATTTCAAAACTCCTAATATGGCCTCATTTTTGCAATTTTGCAATGTTATAAACAAACAAAGAGCTTTGTAATAACTTAGAAAACCTATAAACCCAGATACCCAACAAATAAAAACTTACTGCTCCCAATAACATGAATATGAATATAGACATAAATACATTAGATTGAAAACATAGTAAGAATGTATATGTACCTTATACCTCTGCTACTTCCACCCCAGTTGCAATAGCTGACAACCAGCTTGTTAAGTTGCCAAACCCCTCGCAAAGCCATATGCAAATTCAATTTCACAAACTGCCAAATTGAAACTAAGAGGAATCACAATCTTCTGCAAACGTGAGCGTCTCGAGGAAATGAAGGCAAATTAGCTGCAATTAACATTGGCAAAGCATGTTAGCTCACTTTGACCAACGAAGTGGCAAAATGGGGGACAAGATGTGTTGACCCATCTTCTTTTGGAAATGGGTTAAATATATTAACCACCAATGCTTTTGCAAATTGGCGGGTTAGCTTGCCTAAATAATTAAAAATCGAAAGAAATAAAAACAGATAAAAATATAGATTAAACAAAACCTCATGTAGACCTATGATGAAAAATTAGAATGGAGAACAAACATAAACATTAAATAAGATTCCAAGTCACTCACTGAGAGGCATATGTACGTACAGAATGTACTCTTCCTTAAACTGGTAGAATAAAAAGAGTTGCATCATTCATGAAAGGGCTATTTTATTCAACTACTTTATCAAAGTTCTCAAAACCATGATAATGTGGTAAAAAAAAATCTAAAATAGTGGAAGTTGATTTATGTGTGCAGTATAACATGTGATTTTATTTCTTTGAAATATGAAATCATTAAGGAAAAATTGTGTGGAACTCAATATGTTGTGTCGAAATCAAAGAACAACTGTACAAATTTGAAAATTGAGAATGCCACCTTATGGAAAGAACTTCACCGGTTTGCTAATCACTCTTCAAATTTCAACTAAAAAAACAATAGATTTCTTCATCCACAACAGTAAGAATACAAACAGAACATTTCCTCGGTTCATCATAACTTCAAATAGAAAATCCCATTGAGTCAACCAACGCAGCAATGGAAGAATTTGCAACTTATAGTGTGAAAATCCAATATTTCATTTCAAAATTTCAAGAAAATCTGAATCATGGTTTGAGCTTAAATAAGGTCAAAATGCTCCAATAAATGGTTCTAAAAAAATCCTCTACCGAAAGTCATATACGGATAGCTAACACAGAGTTTAGAGGGTAGATACTGAAGATAGGAAGAGAGAACAGAACATGAACATGAACTTTGTATACTGGTAATTCTTTTAATGAGAGTTCGATAACTTTATTACACAATGAAATTCACATATTTAATTCTAAAATCATCATTCGAAACGAGAGGCACACACCTTCCAAGGTTCTCAATCAAACACAACCATAAATCCAAGTTCAAATAATAGATTAAGTTGTTAACATGAATGTCCGAGTCAACAACACAGGAAACGAGTCACCGGAGTGTGTCGGATCCAACCTCTCGCAAGTACCTTCCGTCGTATGTGAAGTAACTCCACTGGGATAAGAATGGCAAACTTAAAACCTAGAGCGATTCAAAATGTTTAACCCTGTACCCCGAATTTAGATCTAGTGTGTCACATATTTGTTACACTGAGTTACTCCCTAAAGTTACACCGTTTGATCAAGATCCATTGGTTAAGTGTGGGATATGATATTTTTTAAGGAAAATGATCTTTTATACTAAAAGAATCACTTGACACCCTACTTTTAGAGGTAAAATACTCTTCAATTTTTTTTTTTGTATTTCTAAAAAATGTAAAAGATAAAATAATGAATGTTAAGTGAGTCTAATAAAATTTAAAATGTAAAAGTATCATGATCCATATTTTAGTGTTTTAGTGGTTAAATAGGAGAAATATTTATTGCATCATGTGTAATGTTTTATGAAATACATAATTTTGAATACACTCTAATATTTTATTATTATTAATATGAGTAAAAGTAATTATAATAATGATATTAGTAGCAACACAATGACAATGGTGATGTTATCATATAAAGTCGAGTTGTCTTCCAAGATATGATGTTGCTCGTGTTTGTTGAGATGTGCTAAGTCTTTGATATTGGGATGTCATCGCATAGTCTGATATAATCGTAGGGGAGTGGGTACGTACAAGTATTCCGTAACTCAAATAAGTGACAAAAAAATAAGTAAAACTTTGAGAGTGATAGTAGAGAGATTAAGATCCCATTTACCTAGATTGAGTCATCTTTGTATATCTGACTGCTATTAATTATCTTCAGGAACATTTAGATTCCTTCACAAATACTAATGAATACCTTATTGTAACTGTCGTAATTATAAACTGGTCAATTACTACATTATTGAAGCTACCATGTTCTCATTTATTATATTTCTACCTTGCAAAACAAGCTTGACTAAGATAATCATATGGTCGAAATGTACTTGTCCCTGTAGGAAGTCACATGAATCGAGATGTACTTGTCCCTGTAGGAAGACACATTGTTAAGATGTACTCGTCTCCCAAGAGTCCTCATACTCATCTAGTTAGCTTAACTGAGATGTATTTAGTCCTATCTGATAGAGATGATAAGATTTTGGTATATATATATATATATATATATATATATATATATATATATATATATATATATATATATATATAATGGATTTAAATATATTTATAATTTCTTAACTTGGATATGAAATTAAAATTCGTTATTGTCCTAAATTTTAATACATTTTGGTCTTCAAACTTTACGAGTTAATGAATATAGTCTTCTTAACCTAAATAATATTCTAGACTTGTATTTGAGCGATAAAAGTATCAAACAGTATAAAACAACAACATAAAACGTCATTTAACACATCAAGAAAGTCTAACAAGTTTAATGTTGGGTTAGAAAGACAATGTCAGTTCATTTTTTAAATTTAGAAACTAAATTATATCAAAATTAAAAATAAAGACGAATTTCAATTTCATAATTTAATGACTATAAACATATTTAACTAAAATATGAAAAAATATTAAAAAGTTATCTCCAATTCTCAAAGACATTACAAAGATTTCCAATTTATTCCTAAGTTTAGAGTGATGCCGAAAATTATGAGCTTAAATGGTTCAAAACACACCTCGGAATCTGATTGCACTCGCAATCGTGGACGTTGCTGTCCAAAATCAGAGAATGAACACAACAAAACTCTTAGTCATAATCTTTGTGTTCATTGGTGTGAACAATTTTAAATCTCTAAAAGGCTTCCAAAATATTCCTTAAGCTCTAATTTTAATCATAATTAATGTGTTTCAACCTCACAATTTCATTTTTGATGGTTTATAATGTCTCTTTGTTCCAAATCGAGTGACCCTAGGCCAAGAATACAGACTCGTGAAACACTAACATATTGGACTCGTAACGAGTTTCATGAAAGTTGAAAATAAATTTTAAATAAAGTTATAAGGGACAAAAAAGTTGCAACCTTTCCTAACTAATATTTATGCATGAAATGTATGAAAGGCAATGTATCAAATAATCACAAATTTAAATATTTGCTCTTCCAAAAATAATTAGCATGACACTCGAGTTTAATTGGTAAAAGAATTTGCATAGTTAAAACATTTATAATTATACAAATATTTGGTTCAAAAATTTACTTTAGAGTTCTTAGAAGGTTCTTGAGAAAATAGTCCATTTGCTACAAAACGTTAAAATTACCAAAGCACCTTGACTTTGCACATATGTCAAAGAAGTAAAATGGGTAAATTGGTAATTGAGCTAATGGTGTATTTTCTTAGATATATGGTAGATGGTACTGATAAATGATAAGAATATAAGGAAATATTAAAATTTTGTTAAGTACAAAAAAAAAAATAAAGACCAACCATCCATGAAAATTGGACACACTTAATAAATGGCGTGTTCCGTGTCCAACACGTATTGGACATTGATATTCGTACAATACTCCTATGATATACTATGTCTAATTTCAAAAATATTATTATCTCTTGACATAATTTTGACATAACTCCACCATAATATTAATAATCATAAATTTAAAGATTTTTCAAAAAATCCATAAACTTATAAACCTATTATAAAAGTTTCTATCATGATGATCCAAATAAAAAATAAATTTTATATGATCACTATTTTTTGTTTTTATTTTTTGAATATCAGATAGATAAATTATATTACTTTTATATTGACCGATAATATATTAACTAACAATTTCAAATTAATATTTTTTCGATTTAACCATATCTGTAACATAACCAACCATATACTATGAAAAATTTATTAACTAAAATTGAAAGAAACAATGCACGGGGTCAGCTTGCATAACAAAATGAGCAATATTTAATGAGTGTTAGTAATAAACCAAAATCGAGAAAACGTTATCAATAATTACAAACAAATTAGAAATTATTTAGAACTATATACAAAATTAACAAAGATAATATAAGCCTTTGTTTGTGTGGCATTTATCGCAGTTGGACTGGTTATGTGGTACGTGTGGCGCCTCTGCAATACTTATAATATGGATTCTACCATTTCATCCAACCAGTCAATTGCAATGACCACTTTACACAGCAATGGACCATTAACACGCGTTTGGTTGAGTAGAAGCAAAGAAAAAGTGCCAGAATTAATATAAAAAACTTGAATTCAAAATCAAAAATGGGTACAAATACAATTATTTATACATTTTCTTTGTTTTCTTCTCCTTATGCTTTTACTGTCTTCATTGTTAAGCAGACACAGACACTGATAACCATTAATGGTAAAAGTTACCCAAACGTAATATTAATGGTTCAAATTTCAAAGAGGAACAAATAAAATAAAAGTAATAGTTTTAATCTATATAGAAAATTTTAAGAATGGTTAATTTAAAATCTGTTGTAATTACTTAAGATTAGCTCTAAAGATTGTGATTTCTATTCTACCATAAAATTGAAGGAGAGGTAAAGAATCCGCCGATTCACCAATAACAGAAAAGCTATCCATCTAAAACCCAATCGAAGGAAAGAAAAGAGCAAGCAGCAGTAATGACAACGACATCAATCGAATAATAGAGTCCCAAGTAACAATGTAAATAAATGTAATGTGTACCCAAAACAGGGTGGAAAAGGAAAAAGAAGAAAAAAAGGAAATAAATGATACAATACAAGAATATAATAACAGCAACAAAGCCTGTCTAGAACACCAAAACAAGGGTAGCCCAACCCAAAGCTAAGCCTCCTAGAATCTTCTTCAAGCACATGATGGTCTCTGCTCCACTCTGAAAATATAAAGCAAAAAAATGTCAGATCCTAGAGTTAATAATGTAAAAGTATTCACAATTTGTAAATCATAGATTTGCTCAACTGTTGCAAAGAAAATGTATAACAGGTTACCCTAATAAAATACACAGGTTAATGGTGGCGCGTGGCCACCCAACAAGCCCTACATCTGAGTTTACTTTTAGTTTTAAGGTAGTAAAAGTGTGAAACCCTAACAAGAGTTAAGTTTTAAAATGTTACAAAACTTGTGTTTGTACGAACATAACAACAGAACTTTGATTCAAGAGATAATAAGGTTTATCTTTCTTTCATATCCACTGTTTTGGCGTTGTTACCGGTCAATATTGGACTTATAACGACAGTAAATCACAGATCTGATGCACATTGTACAAAATCAGCGTTGAAAGCACACGGAAGGGATAAAATATACCTCATCGTTGGCAGAAGATGCAGGTCCAGGGGAAGAAGCATCTTCGCTGGGACCAGGGGCACCGGTGGGTGGAGCAGGGGGACCAAGCAACGACGGTGAAGGTGCTGGAGCACTGTGCTTCTTACCCTTCTTGTGCTTTCCCGGAGCCGGAGCCGGAGTCACAGGGGTGGTTGGCGCCACCGCGGGAGCAACTGTAGGCACAGGTGCAGGGGGAGAGCTCACTGGAACCGGAGCGGGGGGAGAGCTCACTGGAACTGGAGCCGGTGGGGAGCTCACTGGAGTCACAGCCGGAGGAGACGCTGCAGGAGGCTTGGTCGCCGGAGCAGGAGCCGTAGCGGTGGGAGGAGATGCCGCTGGCGACGATGCGGGGGTTGCGGCCTTAGGGGATGCCGCGGGTGGAGAGGATTTGGGGGAAGCAACGGGAGCAGGGGATTTTGGTGTGGAAGGTGCTGCAGCAGGAGTGGAAGCGGCGGGAGTTGCCGGTGTGCTCGACGGCGCTGACGCTGGAGACTGACCTCCGACTCCGGCGACTACAATGCAGATGAACGCGAGACCGAAAACACCGTTGCGATCCATTGGTGTGAATCGCAGTGTGAAGAGTGAGTGCGTGTGTGTGTCTGAGAGATAGAGGGAGATTGAGAGAGAGAGAGAAAGATGGAGTATAATGAGAGATGTGGCGAAAGGTTTATATAGGCCCTACCTAGTTTTCGTAATCGATGAGGTTGGTGTTTTTTTGACGTTGATGATGATGACGATGGCTTTGTTGGAACAGAACGGATACGTGCCTATTCATCAGAACCGATGGTTTTCGTGTCTTGGACCACCATTAGCCGTTGGATCAACGTGTCTGACGTACCACTCTACACCGCGTTTCAAATTTCTTCTTTTAATTTTTTTTTTTCAATACAATAACACTGCCAGCCTAAAACGGTCTATTAAGAAAATATTTTTTTTTAACCAAAGAAAGACGTGTGGCTGTTAAGGAAAACTATCGACTTTCCCATTAATTATTCAAAGGAAAAAGTAATTTCACGTTACCATTTATAAGAAAAAAAAATTGTATTTTAAAAAAAACATAATAAAAAATAACATTAAATGAAAGTAAAGAAGTTTTCGGCTGACAAAATATCATTATCTTAATTAATGTGATAAAAGAATTAATTTTAAAGTTTTCGAAAAAATATCATTATCTTAATTAATGTGATAAAAGAATTAATTTTAAAGTTTTCGAAAAAATATATTAATTGGTGAGAATAAATCAAGCTACGGCTTCCTTAAAATGTTCTAATTCACTTGTCAACCTATTATTAGTATAATTTGATTTTTTTTATTAATGCTTAATTTGAAGATCCATCTCATAATAAAACTTTAAATAGGCTGACTAAGCTGTCTTGCAATATAGATCAATAAGCTTAGGACTCACGGGTTTATTATTGAATCATATATTTACATGCTAAGGACCTGTCACATATAAACTTACGAATTAACTAATTTCACTAACTAGAAAAAGGCTATAATCATAAGAGCAAATTACTTTTATAGGAATTGAGAATTGTGTACATTTACCACTGTTAATCAGAGAATCACAATTGAGAATTGTGACATCAAGCGCGTATGTAATAAAATGTAAAGTTAATTACGATATCGATTATGAAGTGTAATTAATAATTAGAAGTAGATGTTATCTGGCAATGTTGAATCCTCTGAGAAGGAAATCCATTTTAAGATATTAAAAGTAATTGAATGGTTTGATAAAAATATTAAATATCATTATTTTGAGTTTAATAAGTATTTAATAAAAGAAGATAGGAGAGTTTAGTTACAGCGGATTGTGTTTTGTTGAAACACTGTTTTGATTGAAAGCAAAATGGCATAACGCATGATCCAGTCTGGAAGGGCCCCACGTGGAGATTAGGCGCATGTGACAGACATAGGGACATAACCGGTGTGTGTGTGACCCTTCAGCTAATGTGGCTTTTATTTTTTTTACTTCTTTTGCAATTACCACAATCTTCTCTCAATTCTTTCTTTGCTGTTTCAATTTGGTGCTTTGCGGGACCATCGTCATACTCATACAGCTGGGCTTTTCTCCTGTGGGCCCACTCCATTTCTATCAACTAATCATTCCAAATACACCTCTTCTTTCATCTTACTTACCAAATTATTCACACCAAATTCAAATTTTAACTCTCCATCAATATGTTTCTTGCTATTTTATTTTTCCAATTACACCTTTTATTAATTAATAATTATTATTATTTTTTATAAATTTTACCATTTGAATTTTTTGCATTGTCTCTTAATCATTGTATTTGTTTTTTGGAATCAAATATAATTAAAGAATTGCAAGCTGCAAATTTTAGGAACACAACGGAACACAACTAGCAGCACCGCCAAGTTGTGGGTCCCGCGTGAAAATGCCTTAGCAACCATACCTTTAATATAAGATTGTTATTTCTTTAAGTAGACAAAATATAGAATATTGTTTCTTTTTAATCACAAATCTGGAGTGTAGCAGAACGGTCTAGTTGGTATATATTTTAATGGGAAAATAAAAAATTAAAGAAAATGAAAGCTGATCAAAATTACTCGGCAAGATCTAGTTTGGTTTGTTTTCACTTCTTTTACCAAATTCAAACCAAATTAAAGTGGTTGGTTCAATTAACTATGTCGGATCCAACCTTTTCATTGTTGCATTAAATGATTCGTTAAATCAATAATCAGAAAACATCACAAAACCTTTGTCAGAAGCTAAAGTTTCGAAAGAAATGCAGGGTGCTGTTATAAATTCAACCGTTAAAATTAATTAAATTTATATGAAGCCATTTTTAAACGAGTTTATTCTTAATAGATATTTTTCATGTCATTTTTGGTTTTTAATTTATAAATAAAGTATTTTTTCTTTAAAAATACCCGACAAATAATTATCTAAATCTAGCTAATATTTATGTATTTCTATTAACTTTTTTATTATTATTTCTACTTACTCTAAAACCCAAATTAACAAGTCAAATTATAAGTTTTTTTGAAAAAAACATTTTAATTCTTATTTTTATTTTCTATAAAAATACCACTTCATAATTTTTTTTGTCTGTTTTAAATGTTTGAACAAATAAAAAGGTTAAACAAATCATCTTTTCAAAGTGAAAATAAAATATATTTTTCGACACTATAAAACCTTGAAAATTAAGTAATGTGAAACATTGCTTTTAGCGACCAAAATTCAGCAACAAATATTTGAAATTTTAGTCAAGTAAAGAGGGACCATATTGACATTAATATAAATTTGCAACAGCGACCAAATTATAAACGTGTATATATATATATATATATATATATATATATATATATATAAAAAATATATAAATAATATAAATATATAAATATGAAATATTACTTTCAGCGCGCATAATTATCATTACTAAAGTAATTTACAGTAACTTCTAACTTATGATGTTTTAAGTAAAACTCAGGTTAATTCAAACTTCCTGGAGCAACAATACCAAACTCTTAAATTTACGTGAAGAAACTTTTAAAATGAACTAAACGCATAACACAGATGTAACTTATATAAAAAATATTTATTTTATTTTTAAATCCATTTCTATTTTAGATAAATATTTCTTAAGAACTTTATTCAATATTTTGTCATAACTGCTATTTTTTTTTCTATCAGGAGACATGTAAGTGACAAACACTAGTCGTTTATTTTCTATTATTTGTAACACAGTCATTAAATATTATAATACTGAAAAAATGATTTTATCATATCATTAAAATTTTCAAAATAATATCACTTACTTTCTACAATTTTTTGTACTGGACATTTGAATCATTTATGTTTCATTAATCCGTCACAAAAATATAAATTAATATATAAGTGAAATTCCAAACCGTCTTTTGTGTGTCTGTAAACACTGTTCATTTAAAGCACAAAATAATTAAAGCAGTGTCATAGTAAAAATATTGTACACATTTCAACAAATAAATTAAATTCAAAAGTTATCACAATCATTCAATTTTACTTTATCATCTTCAATGATATGAAATAATAGTATAGATTTTAATTTATATTTTATTTCATAATTTGAATCAAAATTTTCATCCAAAATTAATATATTTTCACAACTTTTGTTTTACTCATTACTAAAGGACATATATACGGGAATGATTTTTATTCCTAAGCAAATTCATCACAACCAATTTTGTTAGACTTCTACATATCAAAATGGAGAAACTTGAGGCAATATTTACCTTAGGCAATGGATTGATATGAACAAGTTAACAATTATTATTTCATTAATACGAAAAATTTATTAAATAATGAAGACAATATTTTCATTGGTGACGATACGTTTGTCACATTAAATATATTTTTTAATAACACTTAGAAACAATCCTACAAATACAATGACCACTTAAATATGAGTTGAGTGACAATGGGCGATGAATTAAAATATTGTTTTAAAAAATCTTTAATTAATGACGGTTTCTATATTATTATGAATTAAATATTAGTATGAGAAAAACATTTTATTTATTTGTGGCGAAAATTTAAAGAATATACAGTAAAGTCAACCAGAAGAAAGGAAGTAGCAGAAATGGAGATTGGTAAGTTGGAGCACTTGACTTTTGTTTTTAATGTAAAGGAGCACTTGACTTGCAACAGAAGAAACGGTGATAAAAGGGCATGATTTTGAGGCGCTAATATCGAAACGATATCACAGCAGAAACACGAGAAAGGGTTGAATTATGTTACCACATAGAAGCTTGCAAATGTGAGGATGTTGCAACACATGGTGGCAATGTAGGACACGGTCACAGGCAGGGTTCGTGTTATGGCACCATCGTACCATGTTCAGATTTTCCACTTCAGAATTGTGTCTATTTATGTACATTTTAGTTGAGAAAATAAGAGTGGAACTACTTAAAAATATAGCTTTTTCTGGTAAAATACTTGGTAGTATAACTACTCCTGTATATATACATATATAATTATTTTCTAATATCAAACTATGTTTTATAAATGATCAAATGCATATTAGATGACCAATTTATGTTTTGTAAAAAGAACTATAAAACATATTATAAAATATTTAAGAAAATAACTTGACATTAAAAGCAAATATAAAAATAATATGAAAATGAACAGACGGTCTATAATTGTTTAATTTCCCTTTTAAGGCATTTATTTCATCACTGTCTTTTCAATTGAAACTTTTTAATTACTATCAGCTTAATTTGGAAGTGTGTAATCGAGTTCTATTCAATTTTAGTGAGATACTACTTTTCAAAATTTTAAAATTTTTTAATCGAGTCTTTATAGTTACATGTGAATGTGAATTGATAATTATTTTGCATTGTCATTATATTTAAAAGTGTATTTGTTTCTAAGAATTTATTTGAGAAGAATGACCAAATGAATTTGAGGAAATATGAAAGAAAATAAGACATTATTTATTTTAAGAAATGAAGAGGTGAAAGCAAAGAGATTTAAATGTATTGGTTATGAATGTGTGTAAATGATTTGATGAATGTTATTATAGATATAAAATAATATTTTTAATAAATATAATTATTATATTACAATTTTACCTTTATGATTGAAGTTAGTATAAAATAAAATATAATTATTATCATTAGTTTTAATATTATTGTTATTATTATTAGTTTTAGTATTATTAATATTATTAGTTTTAAAATTATTATATTATTAATGATATCATTAATATTAATATAATTAATAATAATATTAATTATCTACAAGGTTTATAATAATTATTAATGTTACTATTATTTTTTTAAAATAATTTTAATTATTAATTTGTACATATTATATTAAAATAAAAAAAATTATAACTAAAGAAATTTTTGCATAATTACATGACATGATATCGGAAAAAAAAGAAAGATTAAAGGGATGTAGGGAATCTCTTTGATTGGCAAACATAGATATGTGCATCACTGCATTCACAGTTAAATGCATAGGAGGGTAAGTTGAAATTTAAACAAAAAGTGATGGCATTTAAGTAAAAGCATTATTGTTAAATTGAAATTAAAAAAAAATAATAGGAATTTAGATAAATGCTTATATATTGAATTGTCTTTCACTTCTCATCTCTTCATTCATACAAGGATGAGAATATTCTATTCTTCTTTAGATCTATCTACACAAATCACCTATAATTCTTGGAAGCAAACATGTTTCATCCATCATACTTAAATAGTAAATTTCTAGAAACAAATACAACTTAGATGTCGTCACATAATATTTTATTATAGGAGACCATGATAATGAGACTTACCTCAAGAATTTACTATAACTAAATAAAAATTAAGAAAAAAAATTCGTTGAGTGCAATAAATATTTGAAAGTTCTCAAATTTATCAGTGACTCAAGACATAATTAAACTATTTTGAAAACGTAATTTAGAAAAGTTATTTCTATGTTTAATTATTTTTTTATATTATTTGAAATGTATTTGACATTTTCAATTAACTAAAATTAATTAATAAGAAAATAGAATTTACAGAATAACTTTTCGTATTACTATAACTTTAAAAAATATTATTTTTTAATATAGATATCGTATAAAAAAATAACATGGGAAAATGTCTTCTTATCAAGTGAAAAAAATATAACAAGGAAAGGTACATTTCTAAGGGTATGTTTGTTTCCAATGATATATATATATAAGGGAGAGTCAATGAATGAATATTTGTGGGAGATCGAATGAAAGGATTTGAGAGATGTACATGAAAAAATGAGGTTGTTTGAAGTACGAAAAAGTGAAAGCGAAGTTTATAAATAATTTAATGGATATGATAGATATAAAATAATATTTTGAGTATGTAAAATATTTAGATTACAATTTTATTTTTATAGTTAAAATTAGTGTAAAATAAAATAAAATAGTTATTATCAGTTTTGGTATTATGATTATTACTAGTTTTATTATTATTATTAAAAATTTTAGTTTTAATATATTATTATATTACTAATGTTACTATTATCGTTATTAATATAATTAATTTAATTAATATTACTATTATTCTTATTATTAATTATCCATAAGATTTAATAATCATAATTATTATTTTTTAAATAATTATAATTATTAATGTATACATGACATATTTAAATAACAACATTGTTATAACTAAAGAAATTTTTGCTTAAGTACAAAATATGGTGTCGAAAATATATATATATATATATATATATATATATATATATATATATATATATTTAAAGAGATACATGGAATCTTTCTGGTTGACAAACGTAAATACATGCATTATTGTATCTGCATTCACATTTCAAAAATATACGAGAGTAAGATAAAATTTAAACTTAGAAAAAAAAAACAAAAAATTTATGGGTATTTAAGTAAATACATATGTGTTGAATTATCTTTTCCTCCCTCATTTCTTCATATGCAAGGATGGGAATATTCTATTCTCCCACAAATCCATTTGTAAAAATCATCTCCAAGAGTAAATAAATTTAATCAATCCTTCTATAGTAAATTCATAGAAGCAAACACAACATAAATGTTATCACATAATATTTTGTTATAAGAGACCATTATAACGAGACTTTCCTCATGGATTTATTGTATAGAACAAAAAATATAAAATTTAAAAACAATTTTTGTTAAGTACAGTAAATATTCGAAGGAGATCTCGTCATCATAGTCTCTCGTAACAAAATATTATGTGGCAACATTTAAACAGAGTGAGAGAATAAACTGTCAAGTCACATGGTTATCAGAAGTATCTAACTGTTGGAAGTCAATTAAAAAGTGTTATAATCTTTCTCAATAGACCACAAAAATTTAATAGGATAGAACACAATTGGAAGTTCTCATATGTACAAGGGACTCAAGTCATAATTAGTTTGGAAACAAAATTTGAGAAAATTTATTTGTAGGTTTAATTATCTTTTTTATATTATTTGAAATATTTTTTACATTTTTAATTAATTAAAATTAATTAATAAGAAAATGGAGGCTACAAAATATTTTTTAGTATTTCTATAACTTTGAAAGGTATTATTTTTTAATACAGACACTAGTATAAAAACATAACAAGTGAAAATGTCTTGTCATCAAGTGAAAAAATATAACAACTTTAAGTAGTTACATATTCTTATAGTGTGTTTGTTTCCAATAATAGATTTGAAGAAGAACGAGTGAAAGTGAGATTGTTTGTTTAGGGGATGAAGAGGTGCAAGTGAAGAGTTTTGAAGATAAAGTGTATGGAAGCTTGTAAATGAAAGAAAGTGATAGATATAAAATAATGTTTTTGGTATGTACAATTGTTATATTACAATTTCACCCATATGATTAAAATTACTATAAAATAAAATATAATAATTATTATTATTTTTAGTATTATTATTAGTTTTATTATTATTATTATTATTATTATTATTATTAATCTTAGTAGTATTATTGTTAATATTATTAGTTTTAATAATATTATTATATTATTAATGTTATTATTATTATTAATATAATTAATATTACTATTATTCTTATTATTAATTATCCACAAGGTTTAATAATAATTTTTGTTATCATTATTAATTTTTTAAAACCATTTTAATTGTTAATTTGTATAACAAAACAGATTTTAAACAACATTTTTATAACTAAAGAAATTTTTGTACCGGTATAGAACATGATATAAAAAAACCAATTAAAAGAATGAAAGAAATATCTCTGGTCGACTAATGTAGATACATGCATTACTGCATTGATAGATATTTAAGTAAATGTGTATGTGTTGAGTTGTTTTTCCCTCGTCATCTTTTCATTTATGCAAGAATAAAAATATTTTATTTTCCCTCAAATCCATCTAGACAAATCACCTTTAATTCCGCAAAATAAACGAATTTCATCCATCCTCCTAAATAGTAAATGCCTATAAGCAAACACAGATAAATATGTCTCTAGTTCATCAATGTAGATACATGCATTACTGCATTCACAATTAAAGAGCATATTAGGGTAAGTTGAAATAAATAAAAAATGATGGCATTTAAGTAAAATAATACATGTTAAGTTGGAATTAAAAAAATAAAACTGATAGATATTTAAGTAAATCTGTATGTGTTGAGTTGTTTTTCCCTCCTCATCTCTTCATTTATGCAAGAATAAAAATATTTTATTCTCCCTCAAATCCATCTAGACAAATCACCTTTAATCCCTCAAAGTAAACGGATTTCATCCATCCTCCTAAATAGTAAATGCCTATAAGCAAAGACACATAAATATGTCTCTAGTTGACCAATGTAGATACATGCATTACTGCATTCACAATTAAAGAGCACATTAGAGTAAGTTGAAATTAAAAAAAAAATATGACATTTAAGTAAAATAATACCTGTTAAGTTGGAAAAAAACAAAACTGATAGATATTTAAGTAAATGTGTATGTGTTGAATTGTTTTTCCCTCCTCATCTCTTCATTTATGCAAGAATAAAAATATTTTATTCTCCCTCAAATCCATCTAGACAAATCACCTTTAATCACTCAAAGCAAACCGATTTCATCCATCCTCCTAAATAGTAAATGTCTATAAACAAACACACATAAATATTACCACATAATATTTTTTTTATAACGAGACTGCCCTTAAGGATTTATTGTACTTTAAAAAAATTATAAAATTTAAAAACAATTTTCGTTAAGTACGTAAAACTTTGAGGGAGAATTTTATCATCATGATCTCTTGTAACAAAATATTCTCAAAATATTTTGTGGCAACATTTAAGTAGGGTGATAATGGAAAATAATTGTCAAGACACATAACTAATGATTAATAGAAACATTGGAGTGTTGAGATTCAATTAAAATTTTTTGAAAACTTGAAAAATCAATAGACCATAAAAATTTAATAGGTTGATACATAATTGAAAGTTCTCAAATTTATTATGTACTTAAGATAATTATGCTTTTTTTTAAAATGAAAGTCAGGAAAAATATATTTATAAGTTTAATTATTTTTTTTATATTATTTGAAATGTTTTTTAAATTTTGAATTAATTAAAATTAACTAATAAGAAAATGGAGGCTACAAAATAACTTTTCGTACTTCTATAAGTTTAAAAAGTATTATTTTTTATTATAACAACTTTAAGCACTTAAATATTCTTGGGATGTGTTTACTTTCAATTATGGATTTGAGAAAGAGTGAATTGATGAATTTGAGAAAATGTAAAAGTTAAAGTGAAGTTGTTTGTTTTAAGGGGAGGAAAGGTGAAAATGAAGAAATTTGAAGGTAAAATTTGTGAGAATTTATGAATGATTTGATGGATATGATAAATATAAAATAATGTTATATATATATATATATATATATATATATATATATATATATAAGTTTATTATATTACAATTTTATGACTATTGTTAAAATTAATATAAAATAAAATATAATTATTGTTGTTAGTTTTAGTATTAATATTATTAATACTAGTAAAAATACAAGTGTGTTATATGTCTATATTTTTTAAGTTTTAAGAAAAAGTAAAGATTCAAAATAATAGTAAGAAATATCTGAATATTAACATAAAATTTACAAAATTTACAAATATGATGATAAACAAAAAAAAATGAAGAAAATAAAATGAAACTCATGACAAATTTTTTAAAATAATCTAACATTTATTATTAAAAAGTTAGTTAACAATATTATAAAGGATAAAATTAAAATCATGAAATGTGTACGTAAAAGAGAATTTTTTTTTATGTATAGGTATAGACTAGTGTAAACATAGGTACTACCGCATTTGTATGTACGCATTTTTTAAATATATATGATATTACATTAGTATGTGATAATATTATAATAATATTATATTAATATACAAAATAAATTTATATTTATTAAAAACAAAGTAAAATAAACAAAGAAAATAATTCTTAATGAATAAAAAAAGTAAATGTTAAAATAATTTTATGGAAAATAGACAAAATATCTGTTAATCTTTAAAAAGTAAATAAATAATTATATTGTACATGTCATATTTAAGTAACAACAATTTTATAACTAAAGAAATTTTTGCATAGGTCCATAACATCATTCATATATATATATATATATATATATATATATATATATATATATATATATATATTTAATTCAAGGGACATGTGAAATCTCTTTAGTTAATGAATATAGATACATACATTACTGCATTCATAGTTAAAAAGCATAAGAGGTTAAATTGAAATTTAAGAAAAAAATAGTTATGGAATTTAAGAAAAAACATACGTGTTAAGTTAAAATAAAAAGAAAAATTAATGGATAATAAGATAAATACCTATGTGCCAAAATGTCTTTCTCTTCTCATCTCTTTATTCATACAAAGATGAGAATATTTTATTTTTTTAAAAATTCATCTGCACAAATTACCTTTAATATCTAAAAACAAACATGTTTTATTAATCTCTTAAATAATAAACTCCTATAAATAAACACAACATTACCATCAGCAATATTTTAAATATGCTATTGACGTTTTTATTTTGTCAATAGTGAGTCTTGACTATGTTACATAAGGCGGTGAAACAAATGGATCTGGTAAAGTTTGAAAATATTTCAGGGAAACTTTTTTTTCTATTTACTTTAACATTATAAGCATTAATATCGAACATCATTATATATTTTTCCTTCTGAATTGAATATAGTTTAACTCTTATTCTTAAAGGTAAAACGTGTCCTTGCAATCAAAGTGGGGAAATGAAAAGCAAAGGGAGATGGTAAGAGTAATAATTAAGAAAAGGGAGAGAGAGGCAATGTCATGCCATGATACATACTACTTTACAAATGCTGAAACCTTTAATCACTGTTTTATTTTGATTATTGTACTTCACTTTCTTACTTTTCATTTCTTGGCTATTAAGGCAAACCATGCACAGAAAATTATGCAAGAGCGAGTGAGCGATATACACGTACACAACTTTCTTTAACTCTAAGATAATCATTATCTTTTCCTATATTCATTGTACCATCTCAAGCTCGCATTCCATTCTTTTCATACAAGATATTTTTTATGCGCATTTACATGCTTCATACTAATTCTTTCAATTTAATAAGAATTTATATTAAAATCTTTAAAACTTTACGTTCTACTTGTTTTTATGACCTAGACTTGGGAAGGTTTTTATTTAGATGGAGTGACTTTTTCGGTTGAAAAAATCATCCTTATTTACAATTTATTTTAAAATGAATTAAATTTAAACTTATTTATTTAACAAAGTTTGTTGAGTTTATATATATATATATATATATATATATATATATATATATATATATATATATATATATTATATTTTTTATATTATATAACATTTTTAAATATTGATTAATACTTGAAATATTAGTATTATGTAACTTATATATAGGTACTTATAACTTATATGTTTGATATTGTTATTTTCTAACTCAAAAGATATATACCATTTATGGATCTTTTCAAGAAAATTTATTGAAAAAATTCAACAATAATGAGATTTAAGTTTGATCCACATAAAATATTAACACTACATATAATTTAAAACTCTAAGATGAATTTACAAGTCTTCTTTCATAAATGTTGTCTACTTTTTATTTATTTATTTATATGTAGGATATGACATAGACTCACGTGTGTTTTTAATAAACCTATAATAAAATCCAACTATATAATATTAAAAAACGTATTTTGAACTATCATCTTTATTTTAGTTTTTTAATTAATTTTTTTGAATTCATATCCCAATTCACAATAAATAAAGTTGTGAATTATTTTTTTTTAAATAAAATTTAAAAAATCATTGTTGAAGAACACGAAATAGAAAACAACTAGAAGTTTCATTGAAAGCTAGGCCAAGACTTGATGACACTTTGTACTTTTAGTTCCAAATACAATTGATATTTCTTTCTCCAAACCTTTAATTTTAACACAATTATAACATGAAAAATGGTATTTTAACTCATTTTTTTTTATCTATTTTTAACTTACTACTTTAATCACCATTAGATAATTTATTTTGATTCCTAATGATGATTGAAGTGGTGGGTTAAAAATGAGTAAAAAAAAGTGAATTAAAGTATCATTGTTCTTATAACATACCCTGAGATTACAATAGTTACTCAACAAACAAGATTATTTAACTATGTTCTTCCGATATCTGAAAACATAAAAATATAGAATATTAATTATGACAGAACATTCAATCATAGCTTCTTAGGTCGCAATTAAAAAACTACAAAACATGATTTAGAAAGATAGCATCATTATGTTAATTATACATATACATATATTAAAAATTTGCATTTCAAAACACTTTTTTATATATAAAAAATGCGTTTTATAAGTAGAAATTTTTCATTTACACAATTATCTTAAAATATATCTAAAAAACTATCCTTGATATGTTAAAGAAGGCCTTAGTAGGATGTTTTCATCATATACGAAACACTTAATTAATTTTAGAGGCTGGATTCATACAGAAAGGGACAAGAAAACATAAGAAGGATGTGTTATGTTCTGAAAGAACTTGTCTGAAGTAAATTTTCAGAAGTGTAGAAATCATTTTCAAATAGAGAATAATAAAAGTTTGCTTCGCAGTTTAAAGATAGTTAGCACAAATAACAAGACATTTTGAACAGAGAAGTATTAAAAAGGCTTACTTTAAAAAAAGTACATTAAGATATCCAATGGTTACCCAACCAAAGACTTTTTCTGAAATCTTCATTAGAAAGAAAATTTAATCCATATCATTAGGAATCCTATCAACTTAAACCAGGCCCTCGTATTGATTAAAAAATACAACATCCATAAAAAGAACAAGAACCTAACTTCATAATCATTCTACGAACATTGTCTCAACCATAATGTCGTTATTACGGAAGCACTGAGGCATGATTACAGGCCATAACAATGACTCTAATCAAATGCCTGGAAATAACAAATGGATATTCCTTATTCATATTGAAACTCCAGAAATATCATTATTAACTTGATTGTTAGAGTGTTTCCTTTACAGGGACACCTTCAAAAACTGTTCAAGACGACATCAACAATATATACAAGCATCCTCACGCATAATTATTGTCTCAAAACATAACATTTTAAAAACTAACATATACCTTATCATCTCTGATTGACAATTTATTAATTACTATTATCTGATTGTCTTCCAATTAAATATTTTTTACAAGGAATCCATATGAAACCATCATGATTTTATAATTTGAATAGTTCTTTATGGTGAAATCTTGATTGATTCGGCAGGTTGTTCTTTTTTCATATATGAACTACAAATATGAATTATTGAACTATTATGCAATAATATCTTAAATTTTATAAAAATAAGCTGGCATTCTTTTTTACTATATATATATATATATAATTATATGATTTTATTTATATTTTAATCATATTTTTCATTTTATTTGTTAACTTAAAGTATTATCACATATTATTGTATTATTCACATTATAAGAATTTTTTTGAATAATAAACAATTTTAGTGACAAAAAATAATTAGTCACTATAGTACTATAGTGTAGATACCAATTTATAAACTAAAAACTATTAATGACTAAAATAGTTTTAAAAATTTATAATTGTTCTCTGACCTTAATAACTAAAATAGTTTCTATTATGAATTAATTTTTACATTGGTCATTAATATTAATTACTAAATGAATTGATCTCTAATTAAAAAATTGATCTCTAAACATATTTTTAGTCATTAAAATTAATCATTATTTTTAAGAGTTTTCTTGCTATGTCAAATGAATTGTTAAGTAAATATATATTTTTTGCTTTGAAGAATGTCAAACTACTATTTTATTTTTTCATAATTTAAGTATGCACAATGTAACATATTCAAATATAAAGAAAAAACTACGTACAGGTAACTATTGTTTCCTTTTAAATTCTAAATTTTTCTAAAATTTGCTTACATAACCACCGCTAAAAAAACTCACATTTTGTAAGTATGACTAAGTGAACTGGATTGTCTTTCGTGGTAGTGAATTCTGAACGCTATAGGCATTACTGTTGATATCCAATAGATAGATATACTCTGTTGCATTTACCTTCTTCTTTATTTAATAGGACCAGTGTCTTATTGTCAGGGCCATTTATGAAATTAATGAAGGAGAAACGTAAAAATTATTCAATGCATTCATATGACGCAAGAGTTTATCTACCGATGTCAACTAACCGTACGTGCTCAATTAATGAGTGCTAATAAGATAGAAGAATGATATTTTAATCTATTTTTAATTTATATTTCAATTATTATTAAATTATCACATTACATCAGTAAGAAATTAAAATAATTAAAATAAATGATTTAATAATTATTAAAATACTGAATTTAAAATAAGTAAAAAAAAGAGAGTTAAAATATTATTTCTCAATTAGTTAAAATAACCCATTTAGTGAAATTACTAACTGATACTTGACATCTATACGATATTTTCATATGGGATTATTACTCTTTTGAATTGGAAAGTAGATATATAATTCCATCATAAAATAAGTAGGTGACTTTTAATAATTCCAACTTCCAAAGAGATGCTGATGAAGGGCTAATATCTTGTATGCTTGCCATTTGTAAGAGGCTTGTATGTCTTTATTCACACACACACAAAAAGATTATATATATATATATATATATATATATATATATATATATATATATATATATATATGTCTTTGAACTTTCTCATCCTTTCCCCTTTTTTTTCTCAAATAAATGCTTTTGGTTTTCTTATTTAATTCTTTTGGAGTAGCATGAAAATCATGTCTATATTATAAGATAAACATTATTGTCCATTCTTATTTTTTTTATAACTTAAAATAACACTATTTTTGACATAAAGACTAATTGAAAATAAGAATAAGATCAATTTCTTGATATATAAATGATAACTGTTATAAGAATTTATTTAGGATAATGCGCAAGTTCCAAAATAAAACAAGAATTTCTCAGGTGATATAAAAAGATATAATTATTGATTTGGTCTCTTAATTTTTTGATTTAGTTCAATTTGGTTCCTTTATTATTGATTGGTTTAATTTACATTTTTTGGTTTAGTTTACCGTCATAACACGTGGTAGTGGTAATAGTTGTGTTCAATATAGTCATTTATTTACATTTTTTATTCAATTTAGATCCCAATTTTTTAGAACAATTCAATTTTGTCCTTTCCAATTTGAAACCATATTAGTAAATGAGTTTAATTATAACTTATATATACATGTTAAAATAATTGTTTTTAATTTATACATCAAATCACTACACCTAAATATTCATATTATTTTATTTTTTACAAATGTAAAAAATTACAAAGGTAAAAATGTTAAAAATAAAATAATTTGAATATTTAGACAAAGTTATTTGACGTATATATATAAAAAAACTTATTGTAACATGTATATATAAATGTATATATAAGTTATAATTAACCTTATTTACTAATTTGATCTTAAATTGAAAATGAAAAAATTGGATCGTTTTAAAAAATAGGAATACTAAATTGAACAAAAAATTTAATATATAAAATTTTTTAAAAAAATTTTGTCCCTGAAATATATATATATATATATATATATATATATATATATATATATATATATATATATATATATATATATATATATATATATATATAAAGTGGACTATAATAAAAATAACATCAATTGATTAAATATTTTAATTGAGCGTGTTTTCTAAACTTAATTTGATTAGATATAGGTTGATATATCTTAACACTATTTTGTCCTTTTTCATTTTTTCTATCATTGTAAAAGTTTATTATTTTTAATTACTATATCATCTTAAATAAGGTTATGATAAGAGTGTATGGTATCATTATTTTCCAATTTTAAATAAATTGTTCCATGGTGATCAAGTTGAGAAAACCTGCATGGAGCATTAGTGTTGAATTTTGTTGAACCTTGGATCTGTTGTTTGAAGAAGCAACTTGGCTCCCACGGATTAAACAGCTGGTTTTGAAACTTTTTGAACTGTGTAACATGTGCTACTCAACTTGTTACAGAGCTACCACTCTGGCCAAGTGGAAAATAGATACACATTCAATTATATACAACAAAACAAAACAAAATCAGATTAAACTAAAGTTAGATTCTACAAGAACATCTACAGGTTTTTTTGTTTTTTATCTACACGTTTATCTTTGATTTATATATAAGTTAATTTTATATTATGAAGAAATTAGTTTTATATTTTTTTATGTGAAAGCCTAAATGTATTCATAATCCATTTTTTCTTTTAGAGAACACATCATTTTGAAGAAGTACATCCAAATACTGTAGCAAAGTGTTTACCTTTTGTGCATATTTAGGGCTGTTTCTCCCTGCACTCCCAACAATTTTTTTATACTCCAAATTTTACAAAATTACCTAAAATATCTTTTTAACTTTGACCATTACATTCTAAAAAATAACATTATCGATTGGATTATATATTTTGATTTTCGTAAATCGATTTCTATAATATATTTTAACATCCAGACTTCTGTAATATATTTTAACTTTCTGTAAAATATTTTAAGATTTAATATATATATATATATATATATATATATATATATTCTAAATAGCTGTATATACGATTAATTTAGAAAGTACCATAGAAATCTCTCAATTTTTTATTTATTTTAAATGACACACTGTACGGGTTGATGAGAAGATCAACTTTTTACATTAATTGAAAATGGATGTTGAAAATCTTCACTTTGCTAGGGAAATTTCTAACGAATAATATTTAGAAAAAAACATAAAAACAAGTCTTTTTTAAAATTAAAAACGTCAATTTCAATTTAGGAAACAAAATCCAAATTTAAACAAAACGTAATATTTTAAGCTTACGGAAGAAAAATATTTATTTTTCAAGAGTTAAAATATATTTAGTATTTTTAGTTATATGATTTTAGTTTTACTTCCTAAATTCACACTTAATATTCGGTGACACTTTTCAATATTATAAAATTGAGGAGAGGACTAAATTTACATACAGGTTTAAGAACTAATTAATTTGAAACTATAAAAACTAAAATCAAATTTAACGAAAAAAATACAAATTAAATAACGCAAATTGTTTCTTAATTTTTTTTTCTCCTTTCTTATTATCGAGTAACAAAAAGAACACAGTTTCATTGAATAGAATTTTGATCAAATTTAATCGGTAAGTTTAATGCGATAGTATAACGTTTTTCTTGCGCAGAGATGTGTACTTTCCCAACCTAATGATTTCCAATTAGTCGATAAATCTAAATTCAAAAAGTTTCTGCTATATAAAATATTGGCTTTTTTTTTTTAAAAAGGGTCACTATGACCTAAAATTTGTAAAAATGGGTTCGTTGAATTTTTTTTTGCAAAATAGGATCAAGTCGTCATGGTGGAGGACGACATTAAAGGTGAAGTCGTCCTCCACTGTGCCGGTTTCTTTTTTTTTTTCCAAAAAGCGAAACCGTGCTTTGAGAAACCGGTTTCTATATATTTTGAAAGTGAAGTCGTCCTTGGGCCTGACGACTTCACTTTTTGGTTTTTTTCTTTTTTTTTTACACATTCAGCTTTGTATATATATATATATATATATATATATGTATATATATATATATATATATATATATATATATATATTTTAATTATATATTATTTAGTTTTTTTTTAAATATTTGTTTACAGTAGAGAAATAAAGTGACATCCTCAATGGTGATTTTTTCGTCAGTTTCTTCTGATTTGGTCAAAACATTTTCTACTTCTTCGTTTGATTTTACAAATTTAGTATTTTATTAAATGATACTTGATAATTAGTAGACTAACTAAACCACAAATAAAATAAACATTAACAAATTAAATATTCAAATATAATTATCGAAAGATTTTTTAATATTTTTTTAATTTGTATCATTTTATCTTCTTA
>Ga0214542_1000319_pt1 | contig 82407 bp, 41 predicted proteins | sample CNSS1metaG_FD_160096 | JGI IMG/M metagenome (GOLD analysis project Ga0214542, IMG submission 160096) | Root nodule microbial communities from cowpea collected in UCLA plant growth center, Los Angeles, California, USA - CNSS1 | ecosystem: Host-associated > Plants > Roots > Nodule | place: USA...
TATATGTATGTTAGAAATAAATTATATTATAATTATATACATTTCAAATTAGAATACCAAATAAAATTTTATGAGAACCAAACCATTTATTAACTTTGCAAACATTGATAAAACATAATTGATAAAATTTAAAAATATTTAAACGAATATATAAAACAAAAATAAATATTCAAATTAAAAATTATTTTAAATATCTATTTACTTTAAATTTTAAATTCTAATGAAATATTTGTTTTTATATACTAATAAAAGTTATATTACATCACTTGATCAAAATCATACAAAGAACAAAAATTAAACTAATAATAATAAAAATTTTAACATAGATCTTCCACCTTTTGAACTTCAATATATGTTGGATTGTGATAAAAAAGATTCATGACGATTATATTAAATTATTATATGATAGTAAATAATTTTTTTTAGAAAATTATACAGATAAAATTACAGATTTAATAATGAGTTAGGAAACAAAAATAATTATATAAAAAATATCAAAATAGTATTATGTTCTTACCCAAATCTTGAGGTAGACACTTCGACAGGTGGAGGGTCCTGTGTGCTTTGAGCATCTCACAAGGTGATTCTAGTGAAGGGGAATCCCTGTATGCAAGTAATACTATGTGTCAAAAATAGAGATACCTTTGTAATTAAGTTGTATTGATTACGATAATAATCACTTACTTGTAGTTCAGGCATATCTAAACTGTTGAGATATTGTCCATTAATGCATGATCTTAACTGATGAGGAGGAGTTTTAATAGCCACTTAATTATGATCATTTAGAACAATCATGTCTAATTAGGCCGAGTATGCCATATTTTATATTACAAAAATAAACAACAAATAAAAATATTAAAAAAATAAAAATATTCAAATGTGAGACATAACAAATATTTAATTGACATACATCATTTGAACATAATTGCATAAAATTTGGGATAAGATGAGAAACATATTGGAGATAAGAATGAATTTCATGACAAACCAAATAATAAGAAGAAATAAAAAAAAAAAAATTTGTGTGTGTGTGTGTGTATATATATATATATATATATATATATATATATATATATATATATATATAAAGTTACTTAATAGACAATAAGTATTTTAATAATTTAAATGGAGGCGAGGATATGGCGGAGACAAATATTATGATGGGTATAAGGATGGAGACGTGGCAAATATGTACATCCCCAACCCTATCTCCATACCTAATTGAAAGAGTCAGGTATTCCTTATACAGTGGCAAAACTTGGACAAAATTTTAAAGGGGGCCAAGTTATATATTTTTTTTATAAATTATTTTTTCTAATTAAAAAAAAGTTTTCATTTCCTCTCATCGTTTTCTTTACTCAAAACAAACACACATGATAGTAGAATACAACAAAATATGTCAATAATATATATGAAAGTGAAACATAAAGTTTATCATCAACAATAATATATTAAAAAAGGAAAAAATCACCTTTAGTCATAGAGTTGCTCTACGTTATTTCAATAACATAAAATCTTCGTAATTGAATCAGAACTAAAGCTTTGCAATATCCCTTTCAATATAGATTATCATACTACTTGTTAAGAATTCAACCTCTATCTTATTTTTCAACATGTTCTTGATTATTTTCATTGTAGAAAAATATCTTTCAGATGTAGCTATAGAAACTAGAAGAGTCATGATATGGACCCCATTTTATATAAGTCCTTCCTACCTCGTTAATTTGATTTAATGTATTGCCAAATTTGAGGATGTTTCCTCGAATCACGAATCACGTTCTAAATAATTTTCAAATTCATTATATGTAACTCTAGGAGTTTTGGAGAGTTTTTTTTTTTTTTTTTTTTTTTTTCATTTTCTTCAATTCTTGGATTCTCATGAAGTTTCTTAAGATAGTTGACGTAGATACATTTTTTTCATCTTTATCACAAGTCTTCTTCTTGAAAAAAAAATCAACTTTTTTAATCTTTATCATAATTTTTCTAGTATGAATTTGTCACATCTCGCCTATTTAGGAAAATAAAAAAATATGAATAGCCGAACCTAAATCTAAGAACCAAAACTCAATATTTTAAGAAAATTAACAACTTCTAAATGATTAGCTTCCCTTACCTTAAATAGATTTCTAATACCCGCTCTTCCCTCACATAAGCTCTTCCTTTACACAACTTCAAAATCTAAAATATCTCCATCTACACAAGGAAGAGTTCAATCAATAATTAGATTATGATTTTATTATCTGTAACAAAAAGATATCTACTTATAATGTAGAAAAGCCACATAAAAAAGAAATTATTTTGTCCAAAATGTTCCTTAACTCCTTAATTTCGCCTTGGTGTAATTTAATTTTGAAAATGATGAGAGATTGAGGCTGAAAATTGAGATAGAAAGAAGATGTGAGAAAGAGAGACATAAAGAAAAGAGAAACCAAATAAAAAAGAACAAAAAACAACAGAAGAGGTAAAAAACGTAGTTTTCAAATTTTGAAAAACCCTTTTAAACTAAATTAATAAAAATAATAAAATAATATATAAATATATTTTTAAAATATATAAAACTTAAAAAAAAAACATTGGGGGAGTCGTGGCTCCCATCAGTCCCTAAAAAAGATCGCCAATGTCCTCATACTTATACCCATACCTAGTCAATGCGAAAATTATTTGTCAAAACAGAAAAGGATTCGGACTACTCACGGAATAAATTTATTTGTCATCTCTAATTTTCTTAGACCGCTAAATAATTTTTCATCTTATCATATCCTTAATTATAAAAAAATAATTAAAAATTAATTATATACACCGAAGTGCTTTTAGCTATCATTTAATCATAAATTACGGTATATAATAAATTTATTAATCTTTACTAGAACGAAATAATATCATACCAACAATAAGTTTTAATCAACCTTACATAAGTTTATATTGACAATATGCATCAATAAACTCGATCCTTATATATTAATTAGTGTGGGTATAAGAATTTGATATCACCATTTATAATCATTGGCGGACCTTAGTGTGGACAGAGGGGTCATGGCCCCCATTTTATTTTATAGTTATATAATTTTATATATATTTTTTTTAAATTTAATATTTTAATATATATTATATATTTGATATTCTAATAAATTTTTATATATTGTTTTTCACATTTATTTTTCAATTTTATCTTTTAAATATTTTTAAATAAAAATAATTATTTTATTAATATTATTTTTAATTGATTATTTATTTAATTTAATTATTTTTTATTTCATTATTTCCAAACTTAATTATTATAAATAAAAATTAATTATAGTAAAATAAAAATTGTTTTATATTTAATTTTATAATTATAGTAATAAAAATAACTATAATTTAATTATTTTTTATTATCATAAAAAAGTAATACAATGTTTCTACTAGTTTATATAAAAATTTTGGAATTACTCTTTTGGTTTTTATTTTCTTTCAAAAATAATAAGTTGGTTCTCCATTTTTTTAGTCTCAATTTGGTCCCGATTTTTGAGAAAAAAAAAGATACAATTTTGTCATTTTTTCATTAAACTTCTTGAATCAAACCAAATTTTTCTCATCATAACTGAAGTTGTGAATAATGATAGTTTGTTTTGTTGTGTAATTGACATAATCCTAGTATAAATTTTGGTGAAAAATTCTTGTGGCGCTTTCAGAAATTTAACAAAAAAGAACAAATTGTATCAACTTTTAAAAAAATCAGATTCAAATTGAAACTAAAAAACATTATACGACCAAATTGACATTTTTAGACGAAAAATGGACCAAAAAAGTAATTCAACCAAAATTTGGGCACCCCGAACATATTTGCTGAAGATCCGCGACTGTTTATAATCCAATAAATATGAAGAATTCAAGCTCATATATATATATATATATATATATATATATATATATATATATTAAACACCAAACTTTATTTGTACTTTTGGAATAAGAGATATCAACCCCTATATATAAACACAAAAGATAGTGCCCTTCGGGGTCACTTGCATCCTATTTACACAAAAAAAATATTATATAAATAAGATTTAATAAAGAGATCCACAAGAAAAAAATTGTAAAAGTGATTGCAGCATTATCTAAGTAAGGAAAACAAAACTCCAAGAAATTTTGTTCTAAGAGTGAATCTTTAATAATTATTGGAGATCTCACATCAATTAGATATAAGATATATTTATAATATATAAGTGAGTACAAATATATTTTATAAGTCAATTTTATAAAGTTGAGTTAGACTTAATATTAACTTTTTAAGATGGTATCGAAACTTTACCTTAAGTTTATCCTAACAATATTTGTTATTTGTATTATGTAACCTACTGTCAAATCATTATCATCGAACTAACCATTAATGTCTAGCCTCAGCATGAGGGGTGTGCTGAAGATTCCATATCGACTAGAGATAAAATAGATTACATTGTATAATTGGGTGCAAATCTCACCTTATAAATCAATTTTATAGGGTTTAAGCTTAAATTCCACTTCTTAAGAATACTTACCTTATCTCCATGGTGTTTCTTCCTCGAAAAGCACTTATATCTCTTTCAATTCTAAATTACAATAAATTATAAATTCTTTCATTTAGTTCTTTTACTCCAAAGTTATCAATTCAATCTAAGCCCATTGAGATAACATTGCTAGTATCAATAACCACATTTGAGGCGTCCTTTGTTTTGAAGGAGAAAAAAATATTTAAGTTATCTTTAACCTTGACTTTTATAGGTGTTTTTGTCTATGTGTGTGATGTATTTTTATCATGGGTTTGGTGTGGTCCCTCTATGTTTTTCTGTTCTTTTTCTTTGTTTTCTTTTTTTAATAAATCTACATGTTATGATAATTTTTTTATAGGTAAAGAATTGTACTAAATGGAATATTTAGGAGTCTCCAACCCATATACAAGAAGAAAAGAACTAACTAGATGACACCCCTAATGTTTTTACATATATTTGTCTTATTTCTCTCTTGTCGATGGTTTAACCCAAACAAAGTTACAACACTCCCTTTTCCCCCCTTCTTTCACACAGCTGGCTAGATATATTAGATATTTGGTTGAACTTTTTGGTGTCTCCCGTCATGTGTCTTGAGCAACCACTACTCAAGTACCACATTTATTGCTTGGCCTTAAGACTTACTTGGAAAATAGATTATGGAGAGGGAGTAGGTACCAAATTAAATTTTGATCCTTTAGTGTTTGGTAGTTTCGTGGTTTCTTTGGGTACCCACTTAAACTCCCCTTTAGGAACTCCACAATTTTTTATGTAGCATGAATTTGATGCATGACCAGGTTCAAAACAGTATGTGCAAGTAATAGGGGATGGTGAGCTCAAATTGAGAAATTTTATGGAGCCTAATCAATTAGTCTCACCAATATAGCATATTCCTATTCTATTAAGAACACTTCTTTGGGATCCTAGTATTGCATGAATATTTGATCTACCCATAATGAACTTAGTGAGTGTTTTCGTTAGGTAATCTATCTTTTCTAGTTGTCTTGGACAATTTTCACACTCGGGTAAACTTTTTCCATATTTACCAACTAGAGTTTTTCTCAGCTTTTTCCTATTTTTCCAAGCTAACTTTCAAGTTTTTGTTTGACTCCTGTAGCTACTTTATTTTACTTTCTAGCCATTTATTTTCTCCTTTATGCTTGTTATTTGATTGTTGTAATTTCATGGCTTCCTCGTGTAGTTCTTTAAATGCTTCAAGCAACTCACAATATCTATTTTCATCAACATTGGAGTTAAAACTACTCACACTACTTTTGGAGGAGCATTTACAGAGGTTGGTTTCTTCCTCAATGCTCTCATTAGATTCACTGGATGAGTTGGAGTCATTGTCTTCCCAGGCAATGTAGGCTTTCTTTTTCTTCTTATGTTTATCTACCTCATTCTTCTCTTCTAGTTTTTGCTTCAGCTTGAAGACAAGACATTCAAGTTTAATATGTCTTGTTTTACCACACTCATAACAAGTTGGAGCAGTATATTTTTCTTACTTTTAGAAAGGTATCTTGCTTCCTACAAAGACATTGTTGGTCTTGTTTTTACATTCCAAACAATTTGAGAACCTTTTTACCATTAGACTCAATGCTTCACTATCTAAGTTGTAATCATTTGAGTCATCTGCAGATTATGCCCTTTTAGATTTTATAGCAGCTTTCACAACACTCTTCAAGGCAATGGTGTGTCTCTTCTCTCCATCTTCTTCTTCCTTGAGTCTTCCTAACTCCAGTTCATGTTCCCTCAATTTTCCAAAGAGAGTGACTACGTTCATGCTAGTGAGATCTCTAGTTCAGATAATGCTATTACTTTGGGCTACCATGTTCTATTTATACTCTTCAATATTTTGATGTTGAGTTCTTCCTTCTCAAATGTTTTGCCAAGTGCCAAGAGGTGATTTACTATGTGTGTGAATCTTTTCTGAACATCACAAATGCTTTCTCCAATCTTCATTTTGAACATTTCATACTCTTCAATCGAAGTATTCTTCCTTGATCTCTTGACCTCATATGTGCCCTCATGCGTCCTTCCAAAACATCCCACATTCCTTAGCTAATTCAGAAACAAAGACCTTATAGAAATCATTCAGGGTTAGTGCAGAAGATATAATATTCTTGGCTCTAACATCATAGTGTGGCCTTTTATTTTCATCAAGAGTCCAAATAGAGAACTCTTTAAGGATAACTTTGCCTTCCACTATCTTAGTTGGTTGAAAAGGTCCATTTACAACAGCATCCCACACACCTTCGTCCACTGATTTAAGAAATTTTTGATTCTAATTTTCCAAATAGGGTAGTTTTAACCAATAAATAAAGGTGTTCTATTGATAGAAGCCCCTTCAACAAATGTTTGATATATATTAGCCATATCGAGGATCTTTCTAGTCAAACCAACTCTAGTGCCAATTGTTAATTCAGATAAGTCTAATATATGTCAACCAAGAAGTGTGCTGAATTGGTATTTTAAGATATTCAATATTTTGAAAGATTCTTGAAGTATTTTTGAATCTTTATCATATGCTCCCATGAATTTATTAATGTTGTGTTAATGAATTAATTCAAACAATTAAGAATCACAAGAAAAGTAAAAAGAAAGAGAGAACACAACAATTTTTTTACTGATTCAATTCAAGATGAGTCTACATCCAATTTTCTTCTAAGCAATCCAAGCTTAGAAGATTTCCACTAAATCAATAGAGTTCCAAGAATTACAAGATGAGCTAAGTAATTCTAGACTCTAATGATTCAAGAACTTGTTTCACTAATCAACAACTCTTCCTACTGCCAAGCTTGATCTCCAAAGATTACCTCCATCCTTAGTCTCTTTGAACACCCAACAAAGTAATCTCTCAAGAACTCAAGAATTCTCTTTTCTTAATCTCTTAAATCAGGTTTTCGATTATGTATTTCATATCTTTGAAAATGAATTCAGATTTGTTTAGAAAGGAGTTCTCTGTTAGTGACATTAATGGGTTAGGAAATTTATCTAATCAATTATAGTGGTTGGATTTTGATTGTAGTAACTACTATGCATCTTATAATCGATTATATAAGTGGATAATCCATTAAGGAGTTTTGTAACACTTATATTTGTATAGTTCAGGACTAGATTAGTTGATCTAAGCAGTTATAGGTTTTGCTTACATTGATCCTAAACATGCACTACCTATTCATATGAATGATTACACCTATTTCTAGTGACAAAGCTTGACCATGTTGCATGACTTTGGACATCATCAAAACTTCAGTAGAGTGAGTGTAAGACCTGAGAAATTTAAATTATTAAATAAATAATTATTTAATAAATAAGGGTAGCGGGAACCTTTATGTTATTTAATGCCAGGGTTTATGATGTGAAATGGTACTAGCTCAAGTGGTTGAGAGTACTTAGTAATGTGAAGAGGACTTAGGTTCGAGTCTTTTGTATGTTATTTTAATAGTTTCTTAGTATTAATGATATGCTTAATCATGATGAGTAATTATAAATTCCTAGATGTATAGGAATTATCATGAAACATGAATTGCTTGTGCATTGCCTTGGCAATGGTGTAGTTGTGTGTTCGAACCTTGGCTTATGCGAAATAAGGTTCCTTTTTGCTAAAATTATTTTTGGCATGGATGGGAAGAAGTAGAAAATCCTAGTTGTCTAGAAGAGCAACTGGAAGGGCTAGAAAATCATCATAAAATAATAATTGAATAATCATTAAGCTCCTTGTTCATGCAAAATTCGTTTTAATAATTAAGGTAATTAAAAATTAGTGGGAGGTGAGAATAATAGTGAGTTAAAGGTGAGCTAGAGTCGTTTTGATACTTCTAATCAATCTGCACTAAAGAGAGATCTAAAAGGGTATAGGTAAGCCATTGGACGTGGACAAAGTAGAAGGTGCCAAGGAATGAGATTTTACTATCATAAAGGATCATAAGCTTTGCAAATTGGAAGCGAGGAAACCAGGTTAGGGGAGCCCCTTTACATGTATAATTGTTTTATGATGTTTGCGTAGTATAATGCATCCCTGTGGTGCCTTGGTATGATCAAAACCTTCTCTACTTTCATGTTTCTAGAATTTTTCCAGAAATTGCCTGGCGGCATTGAAGGTTTGCCAAGCGATGCATGAATTATGCGTTGTGTTCTGAGTTTTTGTGATGAATCGCCTAGTGACAAGGGTGACTCCGCCATGCGACGCAAACACTAGCAGGAACTGCCAGTGGTTTCCTACCGCCAGGGGCTAGGTCTTAGATGTTGTTTCGCTGGGCAGAATGATCTAGTTGTGGGGCGACTACAATTTCTAGTCTGCACAGTTTCCATAAAATTGTGTTTCTCGGTTCATTAATCGCCTGATTTAGGTGAAATTTTGACAGTTGATCCATGACATATTGTTGTTTACTTTGAACGGTGGAGATTTGAATTGGATGTTTATAGGTAGAGATAGACGTCACTTATGATTAGTTGTTTGAATTCCCTAAGAGTATGATTAGTAATGGATGCTTAAGTGTGTTTAAGTGTTGGTATGGCCTTGATAGGTGAATATATATATACAAAAGTATATATATATATATATATGTATGTATATGTATATAGATGTGTGATTGATGAGTATGTTTTTGGTAATGCTTGTTGAGCTATGTTGAATATATAAATCTACTTATGTTAGCTCGAATGTATGATGTTATAAGTGTGTGAAAAAGGCTACTATTGATGATATCACTATGACTGAATGTTCCATGATCATGATGGGTTTTGGGAAAGTATGGGAACATGATAATCATGCTTTAAATGTAATGGAATTGCGGGGACATGCGAAATAAGTATATAGCTTTGATTGTGGCTTTTGTAGTGTATGCGAATTGTATTCATGCAAAGGGTTGGGAAAATTATAAGGGGAAAATAATGTGTGTGTGTTGGATCTGACTATGATGTTTTTAAGAAGCACGAATGTGTCTACTATTTAAAGTGGTTCCATGAATATGAATGATGGTTGGTGAAATACATGTTTCATATTGTGACATTTGTGTACAAGTATGTTAAAGCTATCTAAGTTAAGACTGTTGGCTTGTGTTTTGCGTATTTGTGATGTTGGGCTTGGACCAGGAGATTCTTGACTATGTTATGAGCGGGTAGGTTCATGGCTGGTGGTGAACACATGTAAATATGAGTGGGGAGGTTCATATTATGATGCTCTTGTGTGATGTTCATATTATGACGGATGGACACGAGCAGTCCATAAGTTGTGGCTCAGATTGACGAGTGTTGCCGGTGTGAGTGTGCAAGTTGTGGCTCGTACTGATGGGTCCAAGAAGATTTCCCTCTTTGGCGTTAGCTGGCGAGTTTGGTAGTCTTGGGACAATTATGAACTATGGTTCATATTGGGATCTCCACTTGGCGTTACGGAGTGTGGTCTGTAACAGGTTTCTCACACATGTTTTACAAGTTGTGGCTTGTAGGTGGAGGTAACAAAGGGTATCTTGAGGTTATCATCTAAAGACGTAGAACATGGGTAGCATGGTGGTGGCCGTGTGGCATGGAATCAAATGATAGAGTTCCTCTTATGAGTGTATGCATATATATATATATATATATATATATATATATATATATATATATATATATATATATATATATATATATATATATACACACACACATATGTATATGTATATATATATTACTATTCATTTTCACTATATAACTACATTCGAGCCAATCTTTTTTTTCCTTCTTAACTAAAAATTCCAAACCAAACCACAATGTCTCCCTTGATTAACTAACAATATTATCTGTTACAATTTGGGCATACGATTTGTCGTTCTTTCTTTTCCAAACCATGTTCTTACTTAAAACGTTTTTGTTATTAATAAGTGTGTGCTCACCGTTTGCCTCTCTTCCACGTATATTCTCCTCCTCATATCTCTTGTGTTTTGGCCTATTAACATGAAGCTTCATGTTGCCAATCCATTCCTGCTTAATCTTCTTGGTATGAATACTTCTTGGATTCTTCCCAATCTCTTGAATATTTTTCACATATCATATTCCCAAAAGTAATTTATAAAATGTGAAAAGAAGAATGATGTTCTCGATTGACTCATTTCTTCAACCTTAACTACTTAGATCCTTTTAAGCATAAAGTAATGTCTAAATTGGGGGAAAAAGTAGGAATTTAAAAACCACTTTATAAGGAAGTTATAAATTTAGCTATTAAGTCATGCATTAGATGTGGACCATAACTTGTGTCAGAATTGTTAATTATTTAAAGTTTGTATGGTATTTATTGTATGGTATTTATTTCGTTGTCGATATACTTTTACATTGAAATACCTTAAATATATATTAATGCTTTTACATTGAAATGTCCATATACTTTAAAATTGGACAAGTTTTGGTATTCATTAGCCTATATCAACATTTAAATATCTTTTGTTGACAGTCTGATATGTTGTTTAAAATAGGGTTAAATATGTTTTTGGTCCCTCAAGTTTGAGCGAAATTTGGGTTTAATCCTTCATCAAAAATTTTGCCCAATTTAGTCCTTCATCTTCCAAAATGCGTGAATTTAGTCATTTTAACCAAATTTTGTTAAGTTTATCTGACATTTCAAGCGCATTTCATGATAATATTTAAATTATTTATACTGTTTGACACATTTTTGCTTCAATGTTAACTTAAATACTATCATGAAATGCGCTTGAAACATCAGATAAACTTAACAAAATTTGGTTAAAATGACTAAATTCACGCATTTTGAAAGATGAAGGACTAAATTGGTCAAAAGTTTTGATGAGGGACTAATTCCAAATTTCGCTGAAACTTGAGGGACCAAAAACATATTTAACCCTTTAAAATATATGTACAACTATAGGTTGGGAAAACACAAAAACCAACAAATTATGCTCTTCCATCCATGTAATATATGCTCCTCTTTTATATTTACACCATATTGGACTTATTACATCAGTTGAGACCATAACTGATGTAATATGTTCCTTAAATTTGCTCTCTTTTAGGTAGATTTACACTGGATATAACATTGATTGGTGTTTATAACTATTGTAAGCTATATATATTACATCGATTAGAACCTAATGTAAAATATGAGTGTTGTTACTTGTAGGTTTAATTACTCAGATAATACCCACTTTGGTAGGGGTGTATCAATCTTGTACCCGCTTTTAAAAAAGTGTCAATTGCATTCCATCTTTTGAAAAAGTGCTTCAATTAGGTCCCTTTTAAACGGAGTTGACTAACGCCGTTAACAACGTGCCACGTGTTAATATGTGCTTTTTTTGTGTTTTTTTATTTTTTAAAATTTTTTAAATTTTTTTTAGATTTCTTAAGTTTTTTTTTTTTTGAAAAAATATATGTAAAATGCCACGTGTCAGGTCCTTGTGCAATGCCATGTGTCAGTGTTACTATCAAATGTCATTTTGTTGATTTCGATTTCGTCCCCATATATGTCTCAATGATTCAATTTAGTCACTACTTATATGTCTCATATTCAATTTTGACCTAATTTTTTTTAATAATTAAAATCCATTTTTTATAAAATTAAAAGTAATTAAGTATAAAATTTTACAAAAATTAAGTATTTGATATTTATATTAAATTTTAGTGGTAAAAGTCATTTTATTAAGTCATTTTTAATAAAAAAAATTAGTATAACATTCATACGAATAGAAATTTTAGTTTAAGATTAGTAATAGACAATATTGTTCTATTTCAGAAAAAAAAATTAAAAAAACATGAGTACTTAGTAAAAAATTAATTAATAACATAATATGTTAAAAACTCTTTTTTAATAAAAAATATTAGTATAACATTTATACAAATAAAAAATTTGGTCTAAAATTGAGAGAAACAATATAAATATTAGTACTTAATTTAGTAAAAATATTTATAAACTTAATTAGTTTTAATCTTATAAAAAATGGATTACATAAATATTTTAATTATTAAAAATAATTGCGATAAAATTGAATCAGATACACATAAGTAGGTACTAAATTGAAAGAAAAAGATATATATATTTGTACTAAATTGAAATCAACATAATGACATCTGATAGTGACACTAACACATGGCATTGTAATGCCACGTGACACTGACAATGCCACGTGTCACACACAAGGACTTGATACATGGCATTTTTTTTACTTTTTTTTCAAAAAAAAAGAAAAAAGAAAACCATAGACTGACACGTGGCACGTCGTTAATAGCGTTAGTCAACTCCGTCTGAAAGGGACCTAATTGAAGCACTTTTGCAAAAGTTGGGATACAATTGACACTTTTTTAAAAGCGAGTACCAGATTGACACACCTCTACCAAAGTGGGTACCATCCGAGTAATTAAACCTTACTTTTAAATGTAATGGATGACAACCATTGTTTGTGCTCATATTCAAATAGGTTTGAATCAAGTAATAATTTGCTTAATTCAAAGTACTTTAAAAAATTTTCTTTTTATGTACTAATTGAAATAATTGTTTTTTGTCCAATATTTCAACAATTCTCAACCATTGCTTCCATATTCAATTACGTACGTAAGAAATGTTTGTGCCAAATATATAGTGAAAATGCACAATAATTTAAATGACTAGTCTAAAACTGTCTAGTATGTAAAGACTATTGTCTAGTATAAAATTATTATCTATGTTGTTTTTGGTTTATGGCCATGTATCTGGATGTTTTTTGGTTTTACTTCTTTCCAAGGTTCGTAATTATGTAGGTAGAAACCAAAACCAAAAAAAATATTCATAACGTTTGCTCTTTTTTGATAAATTTTTTGAATGATTATAGGCTACAATTATCTACATGAACTGTAACCTATATCTCTTTTTACAAATGACTATATGGTATAATTATCTATAGGAATCGTAGCTTATTGCTTAGTTTTGAGTACATATAGGCTACAATTTCTTTATTAATCATAGCCTATTATATATTATATACTACGGTTGGAAATCATACTCTAAAGAACTTCTTCTTTACTACGACTTGATATACTACAGTTCATTTACTGTACTTTAACATATAAAACAATTATAGCCATTACCATTTGCTACAATAGTGTAACTAATGTAAAATTAATTGATGTAATATATGTTTTTTGTAGTAGTTTATTTAGTGTTTTAGAAATTCAATCACATCAACGAGAACACAAAGTTTCACTCGCTTTGACTCCTATTTTACAATCTTTGTTATTTAACGATGAAGGGCAACATATGTACTTGTCAAGGAGGGAACCATATTTTTGCATTAGTGGTTCACACACACACACACACACATAATATATATTTATATAAACCCTATTTCATGTAAGTTCATCTTATAATTTTAAGGAGTGCAAAGTGTTTGTGTTAATGTTTATTAAGAAAGTTTCAAGAAGATTCTCACTAGATATTAAGATAACCAAAAGATTATCTAGATGTGAAGGCGCACTTCAAAGGAGCTAAAAGGGAGGAGAAAAAGATTCAATTGAAACAAAAAAAAATCAACACAACACAAACAGAGATAAATGGGACAAAAGAAGAAAAGGGAAAAGAACATATATGAACAAGAATGAAATACACAAAAAGATGGAGAGAATATATAGAAAGGGATAGGGGACAAAATGAGGCATGCCACTTGGGTTACTAGGCTACCTAAGATAAGTGGTGGTTTTCGCCACTTGAACCAAGGGTCAAGATAAGACTAAGAGTAGAACTCTCTCACAAAAGTGAAGTTCACAAATGCACACAAGGTCTCTTTAATATAACACTAATCAACCCTCTACAAGTGGTGGTGAGGTTCCCTTAAATAGGCATGGGTAGGGACCTCTAAGCAATTACAAAAATATGCTTCTAGAAACTACGACAACCTATGGCCAACTCCCTTACCTTTGAAAGCAAGGAGGACTCTTTACAAATACTTGTTTCTAGAAACTAGGGCAACCTATTAGAAACTCCCTTGCTTTGGAGAGGAAGGAGGACATCAAAGATGACCTCTCTAGACTCCTAAATCAGTCCCAAGGTGTTGGGCCTTGATTCCAAGCTCAACTTTTCCAAGAAAGGGCACTCCTTAGCAAATTTGGGGTGTCCAAGGGCTATCCTTATGTTAGGCTAGGCTTCTCACCATCCAAAACATCAAAAGGGGGACTCAACACTAAAAGGAGAGGTGCATAAAATTAAACCTACAAAAACACAAGAGAAACATAAGTGTTCTAAGACAAGAAAAACTAAACCAAGTAAAAGAAAGAAGGTGAAGAAACTTCCCTTCCAAACAAGTTTATTTTCCCTAAGCATTTTCTTCAATCCTTGGTAGAGGATAAGGCTCATCATTGTTATTTTTGCTAAGTCCATGAACATTCATAATTAGGAAACCACTCCTTATTAATCCAATTAATATTTGTCCTATATTACTAATTTATCTACCTATTGGACCTTTTAATTAACAAATCATGTTCCTCTTACATTAGACATAAAATGTTACAATAGATTCATTACATCCCAAGAAAGCCATGCGACATTTTAATCATTCTTACATATGTCGAAATTGAATAAAAAGGAAACCTAATATGGAAGGTTACATGGTTGACATTAATGAGTAGTGTGTGAGATCATAGAAATAACATTTTGTTAGAAAAATGAAAATGTTGGCGAGGTGGAAATATTTGGAAGAGCTTAGCTGAAAGCATGGGCTTGGAACAGAAACAAAACCCCTAATGTTATTTTTCATGGTACGGTTGGTGTTTATGCAAAAAAACTTAGGTTACAGTTATCCAAAAATAACTCTATGCGTAGGGGTTAGTTAGGGTTTCTAGGCTGGCTTATAGGCTTGGGTTCTATTGTAACCGAGGCCAAATGTCCTTACGCTGGTGGCAATATTGAAATTTTGTTTTCTGGGCTGCCTCATAAATTTCAGTTCTTTTGTAACCGAGGCCTAAAACCACTAACTGCACCGGTTTTTCCAAGAACCGAGACAATATAGTTGGATGAAATTGCAAAAATGCTACCGCCTCCATATAGGCTTTGATTCCGTTATAACTAAAGCCTGACGAAATAAAATGTCAAATCTGCAACTAATAAAGATTACGTCTCAAGGTTTAGGGATAAGAAAACCGAAGGAAAAAAACAAAGTAAGAAATATAATGACTTATTCAAGAATGTTTAAAGTTGGTACTTAGTTAGAATATTGCAAATTTATTGTGTAAGGTAAAGGTTTGCTACATCCTGTTACATTTTATTTTTCTTAGTTGTGTGCAGGTTTGTAAGAACTGAAGGTGAAGAAATTGATATCATAATTCATAATGACAACCACGAAGGACTACATGTAACATTCTTTAATAGAATAAAGACAAGGGTGAAGATGTGTCATAACAGAGTAAAAAAGATTTCAACAAAGAGTGCAAATACATCAACAATTGTTATGTTATTATATGTGTATATGAATTTTATGTAAAAAAGTTGAAGTACTCCAAAAGCTTATTTATTTGTTAAACTTTTATTGTCGATTAGAAAAATGATTCATTAATCCAACACCAATAGAAGGGGAGTTAATTCCTCTAAGACATTTGAATTACAAAAGATAGCAAAAAGAATGATAAGCTTGAAGCTTGAAGTCTTACCGAGCAATTTGCTCTCGTGCCCCAGCTCCTAAAATGCGTTTTCTCAAAGGTTTCCAAAACACATCAAGTTTCTCTTTTCAATTTACGTCCAAAAAGTAAACTTTCGTTGAATAAGCATATTTCTTTGATGGGTGAGTGACAATCAGTGTAAGGTCTCGTATCTCACTTAGTGAAACCTTTAGTGGTCAAAATCCTTGCTAGTCTAGACTTTTGATCATTAAAAAAAAAAATCATAAAAATTTGTAAGAAGTAAGCAATAGTAAAATTATTTTAACAACGATTTTTAATATTAATTGAGAAAGAGTTTATAATATAAATACAACTAAAGAGATAAAATGCATAGGATAAAACAAGTTATTTTCAAACTTATAATAGGTATGGCAACCAAAATTCCTATAGTTATATTTTTGGGTACACTAATTAAGTTATACAGAATAAAGGACCAGTTTCTTTATTTATTTTATGTTTGAAATGTTTGGTATAAATATTTAAAACTTTGAATAGGTTAACGTAGGACAAAAGCAGTAACTATAGTATTAGCCGTCAAGTAGCTTTCCATTTGCATTTTTTATAGGCTTGCCTAATAATATTTAGAATATGAAGGTACGGATAACGTGAGTGAGTAATATTCTTGCAATATAGAATCATACTTATTAAACTATGGTGGGACTAGTTTGTTTGACACAAGTGAGTGTAAGGATAAACACGTTCATACTCATCAAATTAAAAATCATAAATCTAGGGTTTTCATGACCATAAAGTCACTCTCCAACCACGGAAATTGACTTCTGCGAATTTAATAGCTTCCACGGTTTTCACTCATCATGAATGAAACACGAGTTTCACCAGTGGCTAAAGCCAGTACCAGTTTTTTGATCCATGATTGCAAAGCAATGTTCTTCTGCAACCAAGTTCTTTTTCATACTTAGATAGATTATTATGGGTCCATGGTTTTGGAAAAGACCTCTTTGACATAGAAAACTTTGCGAAGATACATGTACTTTGAACTAGTTTCTGACTTTTGGAAAAGCTTATGTCTTATCACTACAGCGTTCGGAAAATAATTGTTGTTTCAATAATTTTTTTTTTCCTTTATGAAACGTTTTTTATAAGCAGCTTATTTCAAAATATCAGCTTCTGCGTTTTTTTATATTTATATTTATTTTATCTTTAAAATATTAACCAGTTTCCCTTTTACTGTTGTATATTGTAGATAAGACTTTATTATTTTATTTTAGTCATCCTCGCATAAAACCCAACTTTATCTCTTTAGGTAAAGTTTCTTATTTTTAATCTTTGACACTGAATACTCACAATGACAGAAAATAAAATTTATTATTATTATGATAGAAAATAAAGTATTTTTTTAACTATTCACAATAATAGAAAACTAAATTTATTATTATTACTATGATAGAAAATAATGTACTTTTTCTAACTATTATGTATTATTTGAAATTTGACTATACTATTTCATCATTATATTCCCAAACCACTGATAGATGATAGTTTTTTATTTTAAAATATTATCCATATTACATGTAGTGTACCTTATCATTACTTCATTTTAAATATCCTATGTCTATTTAGAATTATGTTATTTTTACTTTACTTTAAACTTATAAAGAGAAATATAGCAAGATATGCTATACGATTAATAAGAAGTACACAATCGAAAAATATAATACAACTGAAAGAAATATAGGTATAATTAAATTGATTTATCAATAAATAAAAGATTAAGACGTTAAAAATAATTAAAAATTAAAATTATAAATATCTTAAAATTAATTTTTTTGTAACAATATTGAATAAACATGCATAGTTTTATATTTACATTTTACTAGAATTTGCGATATCTTTCGTCAGAGCGATAGTATCCTAAAAGTGAACTAATAATTTTGCAAGCTAAGTGCAAATTCTGAATTACAGTTGTCTTACCGTTGTCGTTGAAATGATATATTATCTTTTATAATATAAGAAAAAAAATATTAACAAAATTATTTTATTATCTATTTTATTTTATTGTCAAGTGTTTCAAAAATTAATTTTTTAGTTATTTGATATTTTAATTTTTATATTTATATTTATTTTGTTGTCACACATGCAAGTTATTTTAAATTTTTATTTTTTTATTTTTTATTTTTTTATCATGTAGGCATAGAATTTATTTTATTTTGAAACTAATTTACCTGTACTTTGTATTTTTAATTTTATCTTTTAATAATTTCTAATTGATTGGTCATTTTATACTCTTTTTTTTTTCATTTTTAACTTTATTTTTTTATGATTTACACCGTTATATGAAAGTTTGTTTTTTTAAAAAGTTATTTTACTCTTTTATCCAATTTATCTATTTTTGACTTGAAATTTGTTAAGACAGATCTATCTAATATAACCTAACTAAGAGGGGGGAATTGGTTATTCAATCTTTTACTAATTTTAAAAGAATCTTGAAATCAAACCAATGACTAAATGTTTTGAGACAAGCTTGTTTAGATTTGCCATGTGTATGTGTGCAAGTCTTTTATGCCAAATCCAAGGTTCATCATTTTTGGCAAATAGAAAAGCAATAGAATCAAATGAAGTATTTTCAAAATCTACCATGTATATGTTCTGAATTCTTTTTCCAACAAAGACTAGTTCATTTGTTGAGGCATGGCAAATCAAGCAATGATTAACTTCAAAGGTTACTTTTAGGTTCTTATCACATAATTGGCTAATACTAAGCAAGTTGTGCTTGAGTCCATCAACTAGTAACACATCCTCAATTTCAACAGTAGAGAAGGACCTTACTTTACCTATACCTAGAATTTTACCTTTATTATTATCACCATATGTGACATGTCCACTCACCTTGTGAGAGATTTTGCTGAATTTTTTGATATCACCAGTCAAGGGTCTAGAGCATTCGTTATCCAGGTACCACATTGATTGCTTAGTTTCAGCATTCACCTACAAACTAGATCATTGAGATGAAGCAAGTACCCAGTTAAACTTGGGTCCTTTTATGTTAGATAATTTTCTGGTTCCTTTGGATACCATTTAAATTTCCCTTTAAGAACTCCATTGTTTTTAAAATAGCAAGAATTTGAGGTATGACCAAGTTCAGAGCAGTAGGTGCAGGTGATAGAGGATGGTTTACTTACGTTTAGAAAATTTTTGGTGCCTAATCGATTAGATTTGCCACTGTAACCTATTCCTTCTTTGTTAAGCACACTCCTTTGAGATCCTAACACTGCATCAAGGTTTGATCTTCCCAAGGTGAATTTTGAGAGAGTTTTCATTAGATAATCTATCTTTTCTAGCTGTCTTGGACAATTTTCACATTTGGGAAAGCTTGTGCCATCTTTGGACCTAGAGTATTTCTTAGATTTTTCTAGTTTTTCAAGACTTGTTATCAGATTTTCATTTTCCTCTTCTAGTTATTTTACTCTACCTTCAAGCCATTTAATTTCTCCTTTACGCTTATTATTTGACTTTTGCAATTTCGTGGCTTCCTTATGCAATTCATTAAAAGCATCAAGTAATTCACAATAGTTATTTTCATCATGATCCCATTCCAGTCATCAGACACAAATTGTTTTCTTCCTTAGTGCTCTCATCAAATTCACTGGATGTGCTGGAATCATTATCTTCCCAGGCAATGTAAGCTTTCTTTTTCTTCATGTGCTTATCTGCCTCATTCTTCTCTTCCAGCTTCTGCTTCATCTTCAGTATAAGGCAGTCTAGTTTAATGTGTTCAGCTTTACCACACTTAGAGCAGGTTGGAGTGCCAGAGCGTTCTTGCTTTCTAGATTGTCTCTTATTTCTTGCATAGCTGTTGATAGTCTTATTTTTATATTTCAGAAATTCAGAGAACCTTTTTACCATTAGACTCAAGGCTTCACTGTTAGAATTTCCATCATTGGAGTCATCTACAAATTCTATTTTCTTCAGTTTTGTTGCAGTCTTCACAACACTCTTCAAGGCTATGGTGTGCCTATTTTCTCCATCCTCTTCTTCATTGAGTCTTCCAAGCTCTAGTTCATGTTCCCTCAATTTTCCGAAGAGAGTGGCTATGTTCATGCTAGTGAGATCTCTGGATTCAAATATTGTTGTTACTTTGGGCTGTCATGTCCTATTAGGGGGTAAAGAGAGAGGTTTGAAGGTTGTTGTCAGTGAGCATTAGGAGGAGAGGTTTTACAAATTATCCAAGTGCTAATTGAGAGAGAATAAGAGCTTATTTGAGGTAGCACTAAGGAGACAATTAGTGATAAAAAAGGGAAGCTCTAGATTATCAAATTTTAAAGTAAGGAGTCCAAGTTAGGGGAGATCGACTCTGTGAATTCAATTGTATTGTTATTGGTTGCATGATGTATGAAGAATATAATGATTAAGCTTTGTTAATTTTGTTCAAATTCATGTTTCTGGAATTTTTCCATAAACCACCTAGCTGGCGATGAACTGCCTCTAGGCGACTGATCCCTTTTTGTAGTGAAAACTGGGTTCCTGAGGGGAATTGCCTAGCAGCATGAACAAGTCGCCAGGCGACGCATGTGTGTCATCCCAGTTTCTGGGTTTTTTTTATGAAGGGCCTGGCGGTAATGAACACCCGTCAGGCGACACGAACCTGTTTCACTCAATTTTGATGATTTGGTGTTTGAGACTATTTTAATCGGGGAAGAATGAAGTTCATATACGTGTTGATTGTTGATGATTAAAAATCATTAGTATTACGTTGTCATTGGGTATTAATTGAGAAAAATTGTATGAACCTGGGTTTTAGGGTTTGGAACTTAGGGTTTTGGGGTTATGAGGTTAATTGATAGTTGAATTCCACTAGAAAAGGCTATGGACTAAGATTTGGGATGCACATTGATTACATGTAAGCATAACAAATTGCGGAGAGGGTAAATTTCATAGAGAATGGAAATGGGCGTTGGGTTTGAAAGTTTCGCAGGTGCAGGAATTATTGGAAATCTCCAAAATTCTATACACCACCTGACGGGTATTTGGATGGCCGTCAGGCGACAAGCATAGATCAGTGGAGTGTGCAGCGGAATTGGCAGCGAGAGGGAAATTTAGTGTGGGCTTAGTTGGTGGTAGATAAAAGTAGAGTTGAAATATGTTGGCTATGGTATTAGGAAGAGTAAGTGGTACATGGAGTGAGATTAGAAATAATTATAAAGAATAAGTTGTGTTAAAAGAGTTGAATATAATGATAGTGTAGTAGAGGTCATTGTAAACCAGAATATCGTTGAATGATGAGGCATAATCTAACTTAAGAGTTGGGTTGTGAGGTGGCATTGCCTAAGCTAGAAGTGTGGTGTAAATATGGCTAAGGTATAATTGTTATGTATTTGAAAACTGATAAAGACTTAGGTACTATTTGGGATAAATGATAGAGTATAAGTAGTATGAGGTTAATAGCGGCAGATTGTGAATTAGAAACGTTGAACTGAAGCAAGTCTAAGTACGAGTAATCTTGGGTTAGTGAACCTAAATGGACATGAGTACATTGGTAACAAGTTAAACACATGAGGATTGATGTAACCCACTTAGTGAAGTTCATTGCGGGTTTTGATACCTAGCTTAAAGTGTGCAATTTGACCTGTGTGCCTAAAAATCAGTAAAATGCGAGTACTGGTGTGGCGTCTGGCGTAATGTTGGAACCGCCAGGCGATAACTACAATCACAGTGGACTCTAGAAGCGCGTGGCGCCTGACGGTGAAGGTGATCCCGCTAGGCGATGTTTGTAGGTAAGTGGGTTCCGAGGCGCTTGACGCCTGGCAGCACGTGTCCTCCGCCAAGTGGTCTAAAAGCAAGTTTCGCCTAGCACTGCCCTTGGGCAGCGCCAGGCGATAAAGCAAAGGCCAGAATTGTGTTTTGCTTGCTTTGGATATGCATGGTCTACAAGGCTTTGGTGATATCTCGAAGGTCGTCTTGCTGATGTTCCTTGAGTTGTAGCTTGGAATGTATCTCTTGAATTGTGGCTCAGGATAGGGGTTAAGCATGTGGCATTCCTTGGGTTGTGGCTCGAAATGACATCTCTTAAGTTGTGGCTCGGAATGGCGGATGAACACGAGGAGCTCTGGAGTTGTGGCTCGGGCTGGTGAGTGTTGCCGGTGTAAGTGTGCGAGTTGTGGCTCGTACGGATGGATCCAGATAGGTTGCCCTCCTTAGTAATTGGCTAACGAGTTTGGTAGTCTTGGGACGTTACGAACTATGTTCGTATTGGGAACTCCACCTTGCGTTACAGAGTATGGTCCATAGCAAGTTTCCCGCACGTGCTCTACAAGTTGTGGCTTTTAGGTGTGGCAACAAGACATCTTGAGATATTCGTCTGAAGACGTAGACCATGGATGACATGGTGGTGGCCATGTGATATGAAATCAAAGGATGAAGTTCCTTTGGTGTGTTTGTATGTATATATGTTATACATATATGCATATATATATATATATATATATATTTATATATATATATATATATGTATATATATATATGTATATATGTATATATATATATATATATATATATATATATATATATATATATATATATATATATATGTATATATATATATACATATATATATATATATATATATATATATATATATGTATGTATATATGTCTATATATATGTATATATTATTTAATTGTTAGCTCACCCTATCTGCTTTTGTTTGGCAATGATCGTGTATGCGGTACACGGGAGTAGATGATGTTGCAAGTGGATTTGGTGAGGCATAGAGTTGGAGCGTGGGCTATATGGGAGAAAAGATTTATTAGAGTTTTAAGTTTATGGTTTTTAAACGAATTGTAAACTTTTATATTATTATACTTTGGTATTGTGATTGTGTTTTATAAGTATGGATATTTTAATAAATTCGGAGGTAATAAAGTTTCTAATTTTCCCGCATTTTTGGAAAATGATGTTTCAATAAATTATGCTTATTTATTATTTCTTTATTTTATTATTTAAATTCGTAATATCTGGTCGGGATGTTACGTCAAACAGCAGATGTCTTCACCAAGCCGCTAAAGCAAGCTCGATTTGACAAGCTCAGGAAGCAACTCGGGATTCTAACCTAGGGCTTTTGGATTAAAAGGGGTGTTGAAAGTTTAATCCAAAATAAAATCAGTTTAAGATTTTATTAGTTTGTTAGAAAGAGAATCAACCCCTATAAATACTCATTCTTCTACTGTAATAAAGACTGACGAAAATCTAATAAAACATAATACCTTTTCTTTATTGTTTTGCTATCTCTCTCTCTGCATTACATTTCCTTTATCTTTGTTGTTCAGTGTGTGTGAGAAGCAGGTGTGTGTCCTGCAAACAAAAATTGGTTAATGAGCAAGCAAGGAGGATTGTGGCATATAGAGGAAGAAGTAGAGACAACAAGCGCTTAACTTGACGGTGGCAATGTGAGGAAGCCTTTAAGGAACATGCAGGCTAGAGAAAGGGAGAGGCGTGGTGAGAGAAAGGAGAAAAATTAGAATCTATGTGTGGGGTTAATTGGAGTTCTGTGGTTCGGGTGGCACAGAGAGAAAAGCTTTCTCACAGTGAAGTGATTGGGTTGGGCTTGCCATTGTTCAAGGCCCAACAATAAGAGGAGAAAAATAAGAATTAGAATGAAAAGAATAGTGTGAAGGTGTGTTTTTTTTTGGGGTAAACCAGTCTATTTATAGGGAGAGGAGACTTGTTGTATCAAGCTCCACAATCCCTTTGATGGAGCAACCCAAAATTTGTGGATTAAAATTGTAATGGAAGGCACTGTACATGGAGATAGACACTGAGAGAGGAAAAAACCCCTGAAAGGAAGGCACATACAAGTCGTTGCAAAACAACTATCTGGAAATGGTGTGTACATAAGTATATGCTAAAGCTCCAACCATTCTCGCAACCCTTCTCCATTTCTTTAACCCTTTTGAAATACCCTATTTCACTACAACTATACTTGTGATAATTTTTGAAATGGAAAAAGTTTTAATGTAGGAATTAATAAACATTTTTTTAGTGATGATTTCCTTAGAAATTGTGCAAAAATGTATAAAATTGTAGCTCACACTATGTCATTGTAGTAGTAGAAGAATAATCTTAAGCAATTTGGTGACATTTTTATAAACAAGTGATCACATGCCAAATAAGTTTTTATCATATAACATACATAGTATGTGAACACTATTTTGATCGCTAAAAAGAGGTTTAGGTGACGAAGCTTAACTTCTTTTACCTTTTTTTTTTACATGGAATGGTTCATTTTATCATTTTTTTAAATGAAATGTTTTTGGGATAGAAGGATGTCACAATATTCTTGCAAGTATTGGATCTCACCACTCGAGGCATTTCATGACTTAAATTAGAACTTGTATCAATCCTTTCTTCTTTAGGAGAAATGACACCTACATATAATAAATGATGATCGAGCAACATTTTCTTGTGTTTAACTTGTATTTTTATAAATTGAATGGATTATTTCATAAAAGATAAATTGTGTGGTATGATGTGTTGAAATTCATTTGGATTGAATTAAGTTGTAAATATAATAAATGCACGTGTTTTGTGGAAATGGTTGAGAAATGAAATTTACTTAGGATGGTAATCCAACGTTGTCTAAATGAAAGGGGATTAATAAGTTTTATGGTGAAGAGCATGAGTTATCATAAACACATCGTGATAGGGTTTACAAACCAATACACATTAGTATGTGTTAAGTGTTAGTCTCAAGTTAGTTTTACTTTGTACATATATTTCAAAAGACGTCATATTTCCTTATAGAGCTTTTTTGAGGTTAGAAATGTGTGCAACGATATGGTTCTTTGAACCTTTGAGAGAAGAAGAAATATGTGTCATAATGATATTTTTCTTAGTTACACAGGCTAAAATATATGATTTTTGGTAATCTTTAATAACATTTGTAGAGGAAAAAAAAGATTATGGATATATGAAAATTAGATTTTTGGTGTAATTATTACAAGTTTCATGTTACCTTCCCTTGGTTTATGATTGTGTGTTGTTGTAACTACTATGAACATGCCAATTACATGTGATGAAGTCCCACATTGGTGGGAACTTCAAAAGGAGCATGGCATGGTGGTTATAAAAGAACCACGTGCTCCCCATTTAAAATACACTAATATTTCCTTTTCTCTCTTCCTTTCTCATCTCATAATTTTGAGAAATTCTTTTCTTTAGTAGAAAAACTACAAGAAAAGCGTGAATTACCTATAGATAATTACATATGGATTTGGATCCGTATGTAAAATAATTTTTACATACGAATTTTAAGTACGGATCTAGAAATTTAAGTTACGTACGAACTTCTTTGTTACTCCAATCTTACTCTCTCGCACTCACAAACAATTTTCATTGTTCAACCTTCCTCTCTCTCTTTCGTTCACCATCTAGCGTGGACTTCCAACGCTCACTAATCTTTGTTCTTCATTTAGTTGGTAAGGAATGTTCTTCATTCAACCCTAAATCCCTAAATTCCTAAAACCCTAAATACTTATCTTCTTTCTTACCATTGGCGCATAACCCTAAATCTTCTTCACATTTTATATGTGCAAAACATTGTTGCATTGTTACGAGATTGAAATAGAGGTGAGGGTGTTCTGTTTTCGGAAGATTGAGAGTGTTATAAAGGTATGTTTATTTATTTTAGTGTTTCTTTTTTGCTTATCTCTGCTTAGTTGCAAAGAGAAATAATTCATTTGTAGAAAACTATCAATAAGAATGAGGGGATGAGGCTTAAATGGGTTAGAAATAAAAACTCTGTGAAGAGAAAATGGGTTAGGATTTAGTGGAAGTGTGGGGTGAGATACGTACGTGAAAAATATGTAGTGACCTAGAAGCGAACTTCACAAATAAAATATTGAGACTGGAATTTGAAAGTTGGGAGGTAGAAGTGAGCAAAAATTCTAAGACCATAAAATGGAGTGGTCACACGTCACTCCTCTCTGAGTGAGATAACCCTTGTGTATTTTTTTTTTTACCTATAAAAGAGTTGTAATATCTTCCACTAGCATAAAATTTCCATTTTTGCCTATTGTTGTTACTTTTTTCATCTATATTTTTCTTAGAAGAATTACTTACTGAAAATCTTTCGACGCTTCAACATGCAGGATTGTAAGTCAATTTCTACCCCACTTCCTATCTTGAGTATCGTATGCATCAACGATGTGAAGTCTTATGTATGCCATGATATATACAAGACCAGATATTGCTCAAGCAGTAGGAGTAGTTAGTAGATTCACGGGGAATCCACAGTAGGAGTAGTTAGTAGATTCACAGGGAATCCTAGTGGAGAGCATTGGAATATTGTTAAAAGAATCTTGAGGTACATCAAAGGAACCTCGGTTGTTGCATTATGTTATAAAGGATCAGAACCAATTGCCAAAGATTATGTTAATTCAGATTTTGTAGGTGATCTGGATAAAAGGAAATCTAATATGGGCTATGTGTTTACCATTGCTGAAGGGGTAATAAGTTAGTTATCCAAGTTACAAGATGTTGTAGCTCTTTCTACTACAGAAGTTGAATACATGGCAGCCACTCAAGCATGTAAGGAAGCTATATGGATTAAAAGGATAATCATGGAGGAACTCAGGCACAAGCAACAACAAATTGTTATTTATTGTGATAGTCAAAGTGCCTTGCACATTGCGAAGAATCCTGCCTTTCATTCCAGGACAAAACACATAGGAATAAGATATCATTTTGTGAGAGAAGTGGTTGACGAAAGAAGTGTGGATATGTAGAAGATTCACACTAATGAAAACCTAGCGAATGTCATGACAAAGCCGATTAATGCTAACAAGTTTATAAGGAGCCGATCTTGTTACAGCCTATTGAAAACATAAGCAATATGGATGGTCAAATATGGTGTGAAGATTTGATTAGTTTAATCAAAATCTTCAAGTGTACTTTTAAAATATTTGGAAGAAAATATCTCCCATGACGAGTTCTTGATTTGCTTTTTATCATAATTTTTTTTTTGGAAATAATAAATTTATTTTTAAATGTACTAATTTGTGTAAACTATTTAAAAAATGTACATAAAAAAAAAACTAAGATGCTACGAGCCATAAAACATATGACGACAATTTTGTCGGTGAACTAATACATGTTACTCTTGTTTGAGTCAATAATGATCTAAACTTTAATATGTAACTAAATAAATAAATAAATAATGAAGAAGATTAGTAGTCTCTAAAAAAATAGAATATATCTGATGGCTAAACAATCAATACATGAGAATAAACAAAAGCAAAAAAGGTTTTCAATAAATTACGACAACCAATTCCGTGCTAAATCCACTAGTAAATAATTAAATCCATACTAAGGCATTATAGAAACGGATTCACCATATTTTTACTTTTCTTTTGACAATAATAATTAAATAATTAACAAATAAAAACATAGATATAAATAAAAGGTTGCAATAAAAATATTTTAGCATTATTATTTAGGACTAGTTATAATTTTAGTACATATATTTTCTAAAATTTATAATTTTGACTCGTAATTTTGTTTTTTCAATTTTAGTCTCTTAAATTTCTATAGTTTTGATTTATGATTTTTCCCTCACTCCATTTGATCACTTAACTTATTAATTAATAAGTATTTAAATTATAGGTTAAATATGTTTTTGGTCCGTCAAGTTTCAGTGAATTTTGAAATTAGTCTCTCTTTGAAACTTTATACCAATTTAGTCCTTCATCTTTAGAAATGTGTGGATTTAGTCCTTCTTACCAAATTTTGTTAAGTTTATTTGACATTTTAAACGCATTTTATGATAATATTTGAGATAACATTGAAACGAAAGTGTGTCAAATAGTGTAAATAATTCAAATACTATCATGAAAAACACTTGATACGTCAGATAAACTTAATAAATTTTGGTTAAATGGACTAAATTCACGTATTTTTAAAGATGAAGGACTAAATTGGTCAAAAATTTTGAAGAGGAACTAATTCTAAATTTTACTGAAACTTGAAGGACCAAAAACATATTTAACCCTTAAATTATTACCCTTTCAATCCTATAAAACAACTACGAGTATCATGTGTTATTTTCGAACATGATCATAAGGAAAAGAACAACTTAAGTTGAAAAATAAATAAAAGTATGAATAATTTAAAATTAAGAAATTGAAATTTTGAAAAAAAAAACAAAACTTGGAACTTTGTAAAATATATAAACCAGAATAGTAACTAGCTGTGGTTTTTAATTATAAAAATAAACTTATATGATGACTATTTACACAAATATAAACATAATTATTTACAATTATTCTCTTTTCACAATTATTCTCTTTTCAAGTATTAGGAAGTAGTTTGAAACTTAATTCAACCTTTCTTAATGTTTTGACAGCAATTTAATAATAGGTAAAGTGATACAACAAACTTTAATAAGGTAGATTCTAATGCTATATTAAAAAGTAAGTTTAACTAAAATTTAATCTCATAAAATATAATGTTTTTATAAGTATATAATATAATTTGACTTTAATTATTTCTACTTAATGTACAGATGAAATAAAATTCAGTGATTGGTTATGTTGTTGCATATTTGGAGGCAAGTGACACCAACTCCAATCATAGTACTTCTAATTGCATGTAACATTCGCAAGTGTCTCTTCACTTTGTTGCATTTAGTCAAGTTTGTCTTGAAATTATTGTTCCATCTACTTAATTTGTTTGGTATTCCATTCCCCCACACACGTTAAGTGAGAAAACCACATCAAAGCCTAAAATTGACAACCACACATCCTGATTCCTGCACACGTGTTTGTCTAAGTTTTACAAGCATTGTTGAAAGCCCCGGAATAGGAGGAGAAATTATTTGTTTTAGATTCCAACTAAATAATATCTACATGATATAGATATAATTTTAATAATTTATAAAAAATAATAATGCTTAATTATATATGACAAGAGATTAATAAAAATCGTGTGATTATCACATAATCATTTTTTAGGGTAGGTGGCTCTCCTTGGTAGCATGATCTAGAAGAAGAGTCACCGTTTTTCTTTCCCAACGGTTCTCTTCACCCACACTATAAAGCCATTATGCAAATTGCTACTTCGAATTTGTCGTACTCAAACAACATTTAGGGCTAACTAAAATGGACTTATCTCACCGAACAATGTGCCTAATATTCACCACAAACACAATAATTGACAATTATAAATAATTCATAGAACTTTTCAAGTTGACATGCCATAGTGCTGTGGCATAAGAGGAACTTGAAGCTAAAAATTTGTCAATCCATTAATGACACACAACACTTGCTCCAGGTAAACTTTAATATTTCCATTTATTTTTTTTATCGACAAAGAATAAAAATATATAAATATACACGAAACAAAAGAGTGTTTCAATTAATATAAAAAAGAAATTTTTGACAATTCCTGTAAAGACTAGGTAAGATTGTCCAAGGCAAACATATGCATACTTATTTAACAAAAATTAAATAAACATTTTGATATCCATCCAGTCTCAAACTAGATAGTTCCTTCCATGTATAAAATAAGAAGATATGCATCGAAGAGGTAAACTTCATGAGATAAAAGTATAGTCTTTAACTTTGAAGGAAACCTCAAGTGTATTGATGATTGTAACTATTTGGTCATTTTGTCGCTGAATATTTTGGCTAGCGAAGTGTTGAATAATTGGCCGGTTTAAGAGTTGTAAATTTAAATATAGTTGGTCATTATATAAAATTGTAATAATAAGAACACGAAGTTCGTGAGTAAATGGTGCATATATTATTAGAATAAAAATAGTTTTGTAGTCCTTCAATCACAAAGCACTAATCCATTGTATTGTAGCAACGATGATTTATAATCGGTTAATGATTAATGCAACTTTTCAAAAACGAATAAGAATGGATCTTTTGATTTAGTTTGATATGTATGTTCACATTTATAAAGGTGTTTTACACAGGTCTCAATTAATAGATCTCTACATCATTGAAAGTTGAGTTTAATGAATGCATTAACTGTAAAAAAAAATTACAATATTCATCATCTTTTTATTATTGGCAAACCCTTTTATATAATACTGTGTTTTTAACTTCTTTTAGGAAAAAAACTAATAAAATTATATATACTAAAATAACTATAAATAATTTTTACAATTTTATTATACATAATTTTTATTTATTTTACAAATAATTTTTTTATTATAAATAGTTATTTTAGTTAAAAAATCAAATCAAACAAAAAGAGATAATTAAATTTTAAAAAACATATCACTTAAAAACTAAAATTTCATAGATAATTATTTTATTAAAAAACAACTTATTAAAGAATAAAACAAAAATATATACAATAAAAGAGGAAATCTCTTTATAAAGTAATATAGATAATAGTCAATAACAAAGATTTCATAAATTTCTACATAATTGTATATACACACTATAAGAGTGAATCTCTTTATAAATATCTTTCAAACGTTGATCATTAAAATTACTTTAAAAAATATATAATTAGAAGGGTTTAAAACTAATTGATTTTCTAAACATCCTTACCCTAATAGTGTAAGGCCCACTTTTATAGAGTACCCTAATGTTAAGGGCTGCCACATTGTTGGGCCTAAAGGGCTGGTCCATAGGGTGCCAAGACCCCTAAAACAGCCAAGGTCCCTCAATTGCAAGTCATTCTGAAAAATTAGTGCCCTAACTCACCCATTTTCTCTCTACAGAACCTCTGCTAGGGTTTGGAGATCTACTCTAGTTCAAGTGAGCTCAACCTCCGTCTCCCGTTCACGTAAGTTAGTTCTCGAACCTAGCCTTTCTAAGTTGTTTTCGTTGTTTATGTCGGGACTCACTGTATGAATCCAATCTCCTTTGTCGTGCCACTATTCCAGTTCATAGATTTGTCCTTGGAGCTACTGGTTTCACTGGCTTAAGAGTCGAAGTCCAATATTAGCCCTTTTCCAGGTAAGGGAAGCTAGGGTTGCTTGTGTAGTTTGAGTTTTATTTGTCCTGCTGTTATTTTTACGATTTTATGGTTGGTGTGATTTTGTGAATGCATGGAATGCTTTGGCATGTTGGTTGCAATCTGTGTGTGTGGCTGCGTAAGAAAACAGTGGCGAGAAACTGACGATCTCGCCCAAGCGAGCTTGCTTTGCTCAGGCGAGACTTGCAGAAAATGAGTCAGGTTCACCTTCGAGCTCTCACTCAAGCGGAGAACTCTTGTTTGAGCGAGGCAACGTCTCGCTCAGGCGAGAGGGGCTCGCCTAAGGGAGATCGAGTGGAGACCATGACTTGTCACTGCATTTTTAGCCCAGGCGAGGGAGGGTTTCGCTTTTGGGCGAGGGATGGTCTCGTTTAGGCGAGGGGTGCTCGCCTAAGCGAGAACTCACGTAATTGACACCTCTCGCTGTTGGCAGTCTCGCCTAAGCGAGGGCTTGTCGCCTGAGCGAAAGGACTCTTTCGCTTGGGCGAGGGTTCTTGGCTTGAGCGAGACCTAGCTTGGGTTCTTGCTGATCTTTATTTCATGAATGTTGTTGGTTGTTGATTGGCTAGTTCAATGATTTATTACATAAAAGGGGGTGGATATGCATGTACTATGTATGTTATGGGTGTGAACTAATGAATTGGTAATGAGCTTGGCATGAGATATGATTTATGGTTGGTCATTTATACTAAATGACATGTTAATGGTATGCATAGGAGCTTCATGATTGGTTGATACTGTATGAGTAAGGTTTGTGTAGGACGTAATCCCATGACCCTTGTAGTGGGGACTCGTGGTGGTGCCTCATCATATGGACATAATTCCGTGGGCCCTTCTAGGGGAAGTCCACAGTGGTGCCTTAGGTATCAGACCTAATTCCATGAACCTCGAGGTGAGAGCTCATGGTGGTGCCTCAAGATCGGGATGTAATTCCATGAGGGTATCATGGTGGTGCCTCAAGGCCAGGACGTAATTCCACGAAGGCCACGTGGTGGTGCCTCGTGTAAGGGTGTAATTCCACGAAGGCCTCGCGGTGATGCCTCACTGCTAGGACATAATTCTATTGTCTCGTGGTGGTGCCTCATTATGCGTATCCGGATAGTCTAGTCTTGAAGTCTTGAATGATTTGGTAAATCATGTGTGGTTTCCCGATATTTATGCTTGACTATGTCATTGTATGTTGAGTGTATGACATGAGAACTTTTTCACTAGCTTACCCTTTCGCTTGTTGTATGGTTGTGTGTGGTTTTTCTCCTTTGCAATGATCAATTCTATTTATGTGAGCAGATGTGAGAATCCGTGGCAGTGGTGATGACAATAGGGATGCTACAACTTGATGGTTAGGGATAGGTATGTGGCTCACTATGGAGCCGCAGCTGAAGGAGTTTTAGTATTTAGATTTTCTATTCTGGACAAGAACTTGTGTTGCTGTTGATCCTTTGTATTGACGTTAAGCAGTGTAATGCCTCTTCCCTTTCGTTATGAACATGGTTGGGGTATCGTGTACCCTCATATCCAATTTCCGCACTCTCTGAATATTCATGTATGCGACGTTTTGTTAAATTGGTTTTATCTATTTAATTGGGACATTACAAATAGTGTATGAACATTAATCTCTAATATCAAAATATTCACGCAGACAAAGGCTTATGTTATTTTATGAATTTAAATTAAATATATTTCATGCAAATATTTGACATTATTAATTAATATACATTATCATGCACGATAAAATTATTTATTTTTGTGAGAACCATTTGAAAATGTATTTAACATTAATTTTAATTAACTGATAATGTAAAATTTCTTAAACTAAATAATGAACTGTCATGTTTTGGAAAAAAAAAGCATATTATTTTTAAAATATATTTTGTTCATGTTCAGTTTATAAGCTGGTTTGAGATTGGCTTATGTAACGTCACATCTAAGTAATAAAATAATTAAATGAAAATATTATACAGAATAATATAAGAAGCTTAGTCAAGGAGTATAACCTTACTCCTTACAAATATCCAAGGTACTAAAAAATGAGATACTGATGCACACCACGATGCCAATACAAAATAGAATTCAAGGATCAACAGTATTTAAAATAATTGCCCAAGAGACAGACAAATACATGGGCTACAGTCCTAGAGAAAACTTAGACAAGCTGGATCTGATCCAAGATGAACTAGGCAGTGAAATCTCTATTACCACGAGGAGTTTTCGTATCTGCTCAATCAATAAATTGATGATCATCGTAGAAAGAGAAAATCATACACAGAACATACAAACAAGCAGAAAGGGTAAGCTAGCATAGAAAAACGTTTTATCATACAATTCATACATTTCCATAGTTAAAGATACATACACCAACCAATCATGTGATGACTCGCAAACAATACACTAAGACTCAAGACACGACTTATTCGGATACATATAATTAGTCGGATTCACCGGATGCTTGCACTTGTGGTGGCATCTACTGCTCTACCGAGCTAATTGTCAAAGGGTCTCATCCTACCACTCACAAGGTTAGCCTTAAAGTGTCTCAAACCTTCTACTACTCTCATCACTTGAGTCAGTACGCTCTACGTGAGACTAAATGACTCTTTAGAGTGTCAGGATGCAATCCTTATCTTGAATCCTTACTAAATTATATAATGAGGCATCACCACGAACTTCGTGGAATTACGTCCTAAGTATGAGGCACCACCACGAGCTCTCACTAACAGGGGTCATGGAATTACATCTTGACCAATGAGGCACCACCATGCAACCATCTTGGAATTACGTCCTAACCAATGAGGCACCACCATGAGATCTCACCTAGAGATTCATGGAATTACGTCTTGACCAATGAAGACACTACTAATTAAATCAAATAGGATCTCCCCCATGGAATCTCCTATATTCTCACACAAGCATTTGAAGACACGTACTAAAATCATACAACATATTTCTCTCTTGGAAAATAACTAATTCTTATAATTATTTTTATCCAATCCAACTTAACAACACATTATGCAAACGATTTGGGATTTTAGAAATAAAACTGCAGTTTGGGTAAAGCTTCAAAAAAATTGTATTTATATTCAAATCAAATAGGATTGAATCAAGAACCAAATGAAACAAGAACCAACTTAATTGAATAACCATAAAGAAAGTTATGCACCAAATAAGCAACAAGGTCAATGTTGTCATCAACCAAACTACAGTGATCTTGTGATAAGAACTGCTCTCACTACAGAGCTCTGATTCAAGATCGGACTCGTCAAAGTCAAGAACTATGTGTTAAGGATCAGCTGTTAAAATATCAGCTCTATCCAACGGTTAACGAAGTAGAAACCTTCATTTTATGAAAAATGTACAGTGTTGTCAACAACCAAACTATAGTGACCTGGCGATAAAAACTGCTCTCATTATAGAGCTCCGATTCAAGATCTGACCGGTCAATGTCAAGCACTATGTGTTAAGGATCAGCTGTTAAAATTTCAGCTCGATCCAACGGTTAACGAAGTAGGAACCTTCATTTTACGAAAAGTGTGCAGTGTAGAAAAAAAAGTAGCGCCACATCAATCAAACATACTCATTCCAAAATGAAAATAAGTACATTATATTTCAAAGAAAAATGAGTTCTAGATTCCCTTACATAGAGTGAGCTAACAAAAGACTTCGACACCAAATAACGGAGTACAACAACAGCTCTAGGGGCAGATTCAAGAGGTGGACAGAAAAATGGTTGAGCTAACATGAAGAGAGCCAAAGTCCAAACCCTAGCAGAAGGTGGTTGCAGCTCTAAGAGAGGGGGAAAAGTTTCTTTTCTAAAAAAATGAGTGGAATGAAATGGTTAGGACAGTTTAGGGTCTTGGACACCTTATGGGCCAGCCCTTAGGCCCAACAGATGGGACTAGGCCCTTTAAATTTTAGGGCAGAAAAAGAGGGTTTTACACCTTACGCAATGGTACAAAATTGTGACAATTCAAAAGTTTTATGTAAAGCATATTGGTTTCAGTGGCCCGAACAGTTATATTTGTTAGGAAAATTATTTAAGAAGTAAATTTTGATAACTTTCTCTTGTAATTTCAGATGACATTTTTTAAGTGGTTTTTTACATTCTATTTTCTTATTTTTCTATATTTCAAAATGTTAAATATGCTTTTGGTCTTTTAACTTTCGGTGAAACATGAAATTAATCCATTTTTGAAACTTTAGTCTAATTTAGTTCTCTAACTTTATAAATGTGTAAATTTAGTCATTTTAACCAAATTTTGTTAAATTATTTCAAACATTTTTTCTCATAGCATTTAAATTGTTTACACTATTTAACACATTTTCACTCCAATGATACTTAAGAAACTATCATGAAATACATTTGAAATACTAACTAAACTTAATAAAATTTTGTTAAAATGACTAAATTTACATATTTTTAAAGGTTGGAGACTAAATTGGACTAAAATTTTAAAGATAATTCTAGTTTTCACCTAAAATTAAAGAATCAAAAACATATTTAACTCTATCTCATAACTACTAAGAAGAAGAAACCTCAAGATGTAAAAAAATTATTAAAATTTAGTTGTCAAAATATTGTACTATATTTTTTTAATATTTAAAGTTTTGACAACAGTTTAAATCCCGGTTTATAATGTGTTCTGTGGAAACATAAATGGTGGTTTGAGGTTTCTTCCTATGGGAGGCATTGTTTGGAGAATACTTTTAGCACACGCTGACTCATTATTGAGTGTGACTACAATCCGTCACTGACCCACAAAAGCCAAACACAGTGGGACTCGTCAAGAATTCGCGAAAATGGCCCAAGCTAAATTTCAATCTCTGTCACCAAATACTAATTCCCTTCCAATGCTTATATCATTTATAGAAGACAACTATAATATAAAAGTAGACAAACTCTATCAAACTAATATCTTAATAGATCCAATTAAAAGAAAAATGAATACAAGTTTTGAAATGATTTTATTTTCAACTGTTTATTTATTTGTATGTATATTTCATGTTTGAAAATTTCTGGGAGACAAGTTTTTTTTTTTTTGCGCTGTTAATAATGAAGAATTGAAGTTAGTACAATTTTTGAGATAATTATTGCAAAATTCAATAAATGTATTCCCATAACAGATTGTAATTAGATGATGATATAAGCTTATTTTACACTGTGTATGCCTCGGTTTCGTTTCTTATGAACATTAATATGATTTTTACTCTAGTTACGGTAAAGTTACAATTATACATTATACCCATTATTTATCGATTATAGATTAATTGAAACATAATATTTTGAGACACCTTAAAAAAAATATCATCCTTACAACTCCCTGTATTTATAAAATAATATGTATTATAATTTTAAATTAAAAAATAAAATAAATATAATTAAAATATTAATATTTTTATTTATTAAGTGAATTTTTTTTATAATTGTGGAAATATAACCAGTCAATTTAATTTATAAGAAAGAAAAATAACATTAAATCAAATAAAATTTTTTAATAAACGGAATTGTACATCTATATAAAACTGTCTTAATATTTTTTTTCTTTTTTTTTTCATTCATTGGTTGTTATTTTCTCCTCTTTTTTTTCATTCATCTCTTTGTTCTTAATAAATATAAATTTACTTTATATATTAACTTAGTAATATTACAATATCATTACCTAGTAATATAATATTATACATATGTAAAAAATGTGTATATAGACGTGACATCGTTTGTGTTTACGTTAGATCATAGTAAAAATTTTCATATATATATATATATATATATATATATATATATATATATATATATATATATATATATATATATATATTTATATATACTTAAATTAGTTCAATTTATAAAGTTGATATGTTTTTTAGTTTTGTTGAAAATCTCACATTGATAAGGAGGTATTACAATCATAAGTGAGTTGAAATATCATTTTATAAATTAGATTCTAAAGATAAATTAAATTTGAAGTTTACTTTTGGAGATGCTATGATATCAATTATGAAGGAGCATTTGTACAATTATGTTGTTGTATGTAAGATCATAAAACAAGGTTGTATATGTTTTATTTATGTTGAAGAATTACTAACATAGATTTGCTGGTCATGTAAAATATTGTTGAGATTGATGTTGTGATGTTCATAGGAATGGTAGATGCATTAGATATTATGGCAGCAATTGGTATGAGAGACATGTCCATGTGTACGTGGGGATGATGAGGACAAGAGAAGCATGTGGATTTGAAGTTTGGAAAATTAGAGAGATGCGATTAAAGTAGAAATTTAGGAGTTAGGTCTGCGCAGCCTCTTTTCTTCCTCTCATTATACTTTTGGAAACCAATTCAACTCGCATTGCGCATTATTCAAACTCATTTTGAAACGTCAAAAGCACGGTCACATTACGCCACATTATTCTTCCTCTCCTTTTCTAGGACCCAGTGGTTCCACACTTCTAGAAATATTCAACACAGTATCCCAAAATAATGTTCTACTTTTAAATTTCATCGCTATAAAAACTTTATTTTATGTATTTTTTCTTATAAATAATATTTTATAGTCTAATAGTTCCACGTTATTTAGAAGTTAGGGTTTTTTTTCCTTACTTTCTTAAAGCCGTTTTTTAAAAACAAAATCTATAATTAGAATTTTAAATTTCAAAATAAATAATATCTCAATTGCGGTGATTAATTTTAATATTATTATCCAAATGAATTTGATTTCAGATCCAATAAGATAAGATTTTAAGAATGATTTAGTTTGATATTTTTATTTGAAATGTTAAAGTGTTTATAGTTTTGAATGTAATATTTAATTTTATTGATACTATTCTAGCAAACTGAGATGACTATAATAAATAATTAATATATATGAAAAAGAAATCAAATTAACCTCTATGATTCCTAACTTTTCCTTCTATCTTGTTTCAAACATCATGATTCATCTAATTTCTACGAAAATGTCACCAATCTTACGTAAGAGAGGAGAAAATTGGAAGCATGATGTTAAGAAGAATTATGATTTGGCCCTTGCATGGTCCACCTTCTCCTCCGCGTTCTGTGTAGCACCATTCAGGGTGGAATTTGTGAGGGGTTGAACATGCAAATTATGAACAATTTTTCCATTTGTTCAACCAAACTATCGTTTTTATATCCATTTTGCTTTGATAATAAGGCATAGTACGGACGTTATGGTAATCTTGGAAAACCACCTTTGACCATGTGTTCTTTGGTCTTCTCTTCTAGGTCGCTCGGAATATGTACAACCAAATTATATATATATATATATATATATATATATATATATATATATATATATATATATATATATATATATATATATATATAACACAAAATAACTTCAATCAATCGTAATTACTATCAAATGGACTTTATATATGACTCAAAATTTTTTTGGGGTATCTAATACATTTTAATTTTTTTCTCTGAATATTTTAACAAAATATTTTGATATCAAATAATTAAGATTTCGAAAGGTTCCTGTGAAAACTTCATTGTCATGTTTTTTGTATTTTCAAGAAAATTAGTGAATTATTTTATAACTTTTAACTTTTTCTTATGTTACTAAATATCTATTATCTTATTAGATAAACTAGTATGTGTTGTTGTTAGGACTTTGATTTTTTTTCTTCTACCCTGCACTAAATGGCAAACCCAAATCATTCCATTTCCATTGTAACCATCATCTCCATTTCATTTCACTTATCTTTTCTACCCTACACCAAATGGCAAATGACACCCATCATCCCATTTCCCTTTTCTCCTCCTTGTAACCATCATCTCCCTTTCATTTCACTTATCTTGTTCGTCTCATCATCCATGACTTTCACTCGCTAATGTCATTTATAGTCATTTTTGTAAAAAGAGGCCAACTACAAAACGAAGGGAAGTTTGAATTATATATTAGGACTTTTTGAAAATTTTTCATACCTCACCCAATAGTCCCACATTGTTTAGAAGTTGAGGTTTAAGACGGTTTAAATACCCTTTCCTTCTTCCATCCACCGATACTCCTTTTAAGGACAAAACCATGACAAACAGGTTCTAAAGCAGACAATATCTCAGATGTATGCTAATTGATAGTGATTCTATCATAGGACTTGAGATCGGAAAATTGGAGCTTACCGTGGGACAAATAATGTCGTCAATATATGGATATGGATATCTTCTCCAACAGGTGAATTTGAGAATATTCTGTGGTCATGAGGTTGATTGGGCATTATTAGACCGCATACCTATTAGGCCGGATAGGTACATAAGCCCCCCAAGTCTCGTGAGTTTGATCATTGTATTCGTCGTGCTCACTTTAGCCGAGCTATGAATGGCTTATAATGTTTGTTGTAGGTGGACCGCCTTAAGGTCAAGTTATGTAAGGTTGTTCTTAACTATGTAGGTGGATTACCCAATTTGGTAGATTTGTCAAATGAATTCTATGTTGCTTGACTTGGTAGATTTTAAGTGAACTGTGGAGTTAAGCAGAATCTACATGTGTCATGTTTTATTGATCTGGGCAGAATTTGTGTTAATGTCTAGGTAACCTTGGTGCCACATTTATGGGCTTATGTTATCATCTAGGTAACTAATTTTCCACGTTTGTGGGTTTTGGCTATTGTTTAGGTAACTCAGTGCCTCGCTTCGGAGGCCTTAATGATTATGGTTACTTGCTTAACTAACTCGGTGCCTCGCTCTAGAGGGCTTTATGATTAAGGTGCCTCTCACTAGAAAGCTTTATGATTAAGGTGCCTCATTCTTGAGGGCATTTTGATTTAATTGCCTTACTCTAGAAGGCGAAATGTTACTAGTTCAAGTAATTAAGTGTTTTTCTCTAGAGTGATTTATGATTAAGGTTTCTCACTCTCACTAGTGTAGTTTTGGCCTTTTAACTCGCGTTATAGGTCTCGGTTGTCACTTAATCGGAGCATAAAATGGTGCGGTGGCATTTTTTCAAAATTTTCCAAGTCTTATGCCTTGGTTCCAAATATACCCAAAGCAAAAAATGCCTTTTTGATTCGGTTCTAAGAAAACAGGTGCAAAAAAGTTGGCCAGTATTTCAAAAATGCCACTAGGATGATATTTAGCCTCATGTGGAATTAAACTGGTTCCAAAAAGGGTTTTCTGTCTCGGTTAAAAATTGAACCGAGGTCAAAAAGTTGGCCAATATTTCAAAAATGCCACTAGGGTGATGTTTGGCCTCGGGTGAAATTGAACTGGTGCCAAAAAGGATTTTCTGCCTCGGTTAAAAATTGAATCGGGGCCATAAGTTTTGTTAGGGTTCAAAAACAGAATCCATTTTCTTCTTCTTCTTCTTCCTCGCGCTTGCTATTTCACTCATCGTGCCTTGCGCCTACTACTGTTGTTGCGCTCTGGCCACTCACACCACCATAGGTCTGTTGCTCCGTCTACCTCGCCCCATCACTTCACACCGTTGCTTCCCCGCGAACGCTGCTACAATCCACAATGTTGTTGTTCATGGTGCAGATTTGTGGTGAACGTTGGTGGTTCTGTCTTCGGTGACTGTTGCAAGACGATAATGGACTCGTTGATGCGTAAAGGTATGAGTGGTAGAGGTTCCTAGGTGGCGTGGTGGTTTTTGGTGAATCAAAGATGGATGGCAACTTCCATGGTGGTTTCAAGGTGGCGGAAGAACCTAGGGTTGATTTTCTATCGCACCATATGGCTACGGTTCTCATAAGATCCGAGGCAGAATGTGGGGTTTTTGATTTAGTTCACACCCAAGGCCAAAAGTTGACCAAATCTCCTTCCTGCACTAGTGTCTAGATGGCTTTTTGATTAAAGTCCCCACTTTGGAGAGCTTAATGATTATCATTACTAGTTTAAGTAACTTGGTGCCTAACTTTAAAGGGCCTAATGATTATGAAAGATATGAATACAAAAATAAAAAGGAAGATTTTTATTAGGAAAGTAAGATGTGACTTGTTAAAACCTTGCATGGCAAAAACCCAACTTAGGGACAAAATCCAAGCGAAGGAAAAAAGTACACACATCCTCGTACCTTAGTGACAATACATCATTGAATGGGTTGCATTCCATACCATCCAGAGCAGGCTTTAATACATTCTTTGTGTGTGCTACTAGAACATGCTTTAACTCATGCTATCGACTTAGGTAGACTCATGTGTTGCCATCTTATGCTGACTTTTTTATTGTGGATCTTTATCCTTATGTGTCTGTAAGAGGAGCTTAGGAAAGGAAACCTCCTTTGTGCTTGTCGCCCTTTTTTGGTCTTGTAAGTCTTTTCATCTTTTAGTTTTCTTGGTTTTCTCTTTTCACGGTTTCTCTCTACAAAGTTATATGGCATGTGATCATAATTGGGACACCGTTAGTTATCTCTTAGACGTTTGTCTTTAGGCTTACTATCACTAGACATTTGTCCCCGAATTAGTTTTCCATTTAGTTCTTCTAACTTTCCTTCTACTTAAAGTCTCGAGCATCACCGGACTTTCTTCGGACTAAGTCTTCCCTTTGGAATGTTCTTTCTTGAATCTGAGTATTGTAACGCATGGTTTTCTATCTACTTAGCCACTACTTTAACTATCTCACAAAGTTTGATATCTCGACTATTTTTTCGAGTTCATTGGGTTGTCCTTCATTTGGCTATTAATTTCCTGACATGGATTGTCGGATCAAGGATCTTTCCGTCGAGCTCCACTATATTCTGATATTGCATTTTTGAGTTGTTCTTGCTCCTATACTTAGGTATTTGAACACCACACTACTCTTGTATTTGAGCACCACATTGAGTTCAATAAATTATTTTTGTACTCGGGTATTGGAACACCAAGTTACTACTATACTCAAGCATTGGAATGCTAAGTTTCTCTTATACTCATTAAATTCTTCCTATACTCGGGTATTTGAACATTGAACTACTCTTATACTCGGGCAATGGAATGTCGAGCTACTCTTGTACTTGGGAACTGGAACGCTGAGTTTACTCTTGTATTTAAACACATGAATGTCGAGTTATTGTTGTACTCAGGCATCTACACGTCGTGGTGCTTTTGTACTCGAGTGTAACATCCCTGGCTACCCCTCCTCGGGCCCCAGAGGCTGTCAGGTTACTACAGCCCAATGCACCCCAACCCCTCACCCTTCTCCGTCCATTCATACTGGGTGGGTTGTTGCCAGTGGGAATCGAACCCCCAACCCTGACCTTTAACACCCCTGGCAAACCAGCAGATGCTACCAGTTGTGCTGCAGCGCAACTGGTAGCATCTGCTGGTGAGCCAGAGGTGTTAAAGGTCAGGTTGGGGGTTCGATTCCCACTAGCAACAACCCACCCAGTATGAATGGACGGAGAAGGGTGATGGGTTGGGGTGCATTGGGCTGTAGTAACCTGACAGCCTCTGGGACCCGAGGAGGGGTAGCTAGGGATGTTACATCGGGCACTGGAATGCTAAATTGTTCCCTAGACGATTAGGATTGTGCACTCGTTAGTTGGTAATGGTGACAATGATAACTCTTGGACCATCTTGCTCATGGTCATGAACTATGGTTGGCAAAGTCCCATATGGTAGTTATGGTATATCTTAGAGTGTGAAGTGTTAATCACAATCGAAAAATACCCAAGGCGCGAGATTATGCATTGCTTATGCTCTTGGTGACTGCTATATTTGGATGGCACATTCCTGCAATTGCTGGCTTTAGACTCTACTCTTGTAAGGTCATGGAACCTAACCACTATTTCACGTCGGTGAGGTGGAGTATGATCTCTCTTTGACCTTCGAGACTCTACCTATGGCCTACTTTGTTGATTCCAATGTCCTGGAGATCAAGATTATTGCTTTTTGGAATGGTTGTGCGAGACTTTGCTACTCGGTCGAGGTTCAAAATTTCCTTTTTGGGATTTTCTTATTGGAGGGATCTTTCTTTCTTCATTTTTTCAAGCTTTTGGTTCTTTAACTGTCGAACAAGTCTTTATTTTGCCGTTGCTTCTCTTATGCAAGCTTCTTTTCAGACTTCTTGTATATGGTCCGCCTTTGCTGAATATGTTGCTTTTGTGCCGAATGAAGCATCTTTCATTGTTTTTAGATTCTTCTTCGAATAAGAAATAGTTTGCTTTTATAGGCTGGTATTATCATGCTTCCTGATTTGAACTCTAAGTGTTGGCCTTTGGTACTTGAGTCATTTTAATTTATGATTGATGATTTGGATTGGCCTCTTCTGAGTCCTCCTCATGTGATGTTGCTATCTTTACTTAAGGGCATTGGTCATCCTCTCTGATTGATATCGGGAGTTGTAATGCCCTTGATTAAGTGGTATTATGAAATAATGGGCTATCTTTAAGCTTGTACTTTATGCCATTTTGATCATGTTGGCGATCCTCCTTCCTCAAAGTGTTGTCTTCACGAGTTCTGGTAAGTAGGTGACTCCCTTTTCCTATGAGAAATAGTGAGGATGATTTTGGTGGTGCTTCGAGCTTTTAATGAAGGTTGGTATAAGTGAGACCACCCAAATTGCCAATTGTGTGGTGCATATAAGTTTTTGAAAGAGGAATATTGTTAAAGGTTTACTAAGTACACTCTTAGGAAAGAGAGATGAGTCACAATGGAAAAAACTTAAGAACCTTGTTTTTCCTAGCCAGAGTTTTTCTCACACCCTTTAATGCAATTTCCTCATAGAGATTCATCATTTTGATTTGATGAAACATCCTTCGCCATGATACCGCTCCCTTAAGTTATTGATAATCATATATTGTGATTGTCAACAAAAGTAAGAAGCTTTGTAAATGCAAAGGCCAAATCTTAGCATTAGATGAGTCTAAGGATTATACGTGTTAAAGTGTTAAAAGAGTTTAATAGTAGCAATCATGAAGTTTAAAGCAATAGACAACCCAAATCTTTGAACAATCTAAGCTAGCATGTTAAACGACTGAGGTGCTAGACAACTTATGTATTGATGACCTAGGTATTAGATGACCCAAAGGGTTAAATGACCCAAAGAGTTAAATGGCTCAAAGGACCCAAGGCAGCTTAAGCCATGAGACAACCAAAGTATCATACGACCTTAACTGTTGAAACATTTATAATGCACTTTGTTGATTTGGTGTGTCTTTTGATATCTGATTTATCATACAAATTGATATATTAATCTAAATGATTGAACCAAAGATTAGATGATATCTATTGCAAGGTTTAAGAAAATTATCTCATGATAATTGCATTAATAAAGATTTCAAAAACTAATGATCAAACAGTTTGAGCATTAATGAAATATTCAATACGATTGATGAATGAATTATTTGATTGATTAACTAGCATTATCGCTTAGTGGTTCAAATGCATAATTGAGTTGCAAAAAAATTCCTTAACATGAAAAATTGTGAACGTTGAAAAGAATAGAATTTAAATGAAGTTTGAGCTTATTCAGAATTAAAGACTTAGAGGATGGCATTAAAGATTGAAAATGAAGAATCAAATTGAAGAATTCATTAAGTAATTCCATATTAAGAAGATTGCAATGAAGAGATACAATTCAAAGTCTCAATGGCTAGCTAAAGCTACTTTTATATAATGGATGTTGAGTCATATGAGAAGAATATGAATAAGAGAAAAGAGAAAGAACAAAGTGCTCAGAATTTATCATATCAATTGTGTATTAGAGAAATTGGGTTGAGAGCTTGGATATTGTAATATCCTTCATTGAGTAAAGTTCTAACTATTGAGCTATGTTGTAAACTCTTGCTGAGAGAGTGCCAATTGTTTATTGTTGAAATTGAGAGTACTTTATCTTAGAGGGGAAGTTGATAAGGATACCAGGAGAGGTTGATACTTTGTGTGGCTTGGAGACGTTTGTACTCGTGTATGTGGAGAGGTTGAAACTCATGTAACCTGTAACATCCCAGATGAAAACCTCATTTATTATACTTCGCTTCCCAAAAACGCGGAAAATTTTAAAACATTTCTTACATCGGAAGTTATCCAAAAATCCATAATTTATGAAACTCCAATCCAAATTCACAAATCAGTACAAAATTGTTTACAAAGTTCATAAAAACAATAATGATAAAACTCCAGTAAAAGTTTTTCCCAGCTAACCCTCTCTTTGATGTTATGCCTCACCAGCACCACCTACAACATCATCTGCTCCCGTGTAACGCATTACACGATCATCGCCAAACATAAGCAGATAGGGTGAGCTCATAAACAGTTAACATATAAGTTAATAAAATCAAGATACACCCATCTATTTTATTCTAGTTAATTCTTGGCCAAGACCTTAATTTCCCAAGGTTTTTCAACCTTCAATTCACACAATTAATTGACCATGGACTCAAGATATATGATGCTCCCACGAACCTGCTCGCTCGTGGTCCTGCCTCTACCAGCCTCAAGTATGAGAACGAAACATACGAACCTCCCCGCTCGTATCCCCACACAAGAGTACCACATATACGGACCTCCCCGCCTGTATCTATCACGCATCTTACATCTCCGTTACAAAGCTCCCCATTCATAACTAATCCAACATATCCCTGACCAAGCCTTCAAGATCGTCCATGCAAATTCATCTGCAATAGACCCCTGCCCCTACACGATCGCCTAGCACTGCCTAAGTGTCGCCATGCAAAAATGTGCTCTAGACCGCCTAGCGGTAATCCCTTGCCGCCAGGCGCCACTCGTCTAGTGACCCCACTATTTGTGGCTTATCGCCTGGCGGAAGCATATCTGCCCCCAGGCGCCATACCAGTAATTCAAATTCTACTAGTTTAGGCACGACAACATGAGTTCTTGCACATCCAAGCATTGAATTCATACATCTAGCACACCAATTTCATTTGATTACAGTTCCCATACCACTGAATTCCTCATAACATTTTCCTAAGTACCAATCAACATAAACACTCAAGCATTTCATCATGAAAGTAAGCATCACTTTAATGTTACTAAAAAGGTACATCATAACATGAATCTTTATATCAGTAGTCCAATATATTTGTGATAACATAAATAACACAACACATATACTACCACTTCCAATTTGAGGTTTCACATCCTATTTCTGGATTTATTAAAATCCCATAATTCCTATCTCATGCATAAGTTCCTTTTATTAGTTGATTAGCATTATTATCGTGTCCTTCCTACCCGTTAAATACCTCCATGCACATTCTCTAACATCTCTCAAGCATACAAGTGATAAGGTGATATTAACAGAACCTATTTTTTTTCTTTCCTTTCACAACTTAATTTAAGTCAAGTTTCATTTAATTCCTAACTCCTACCCATGCAACGACACACACCAAATTGAACACTTAGGCATCATGCAATCATACCAATTTTCGTACTAAAAATCATTCCCCAATGACCCCAATGTTAGTTTGCCCTAGAACCAGCCCAAATAGCTATTGGTAAACTTTCATCGCTTGGCGGCAACACCTGGATCGCTAGGCGATGCATCATATTTTTTGGGAATTCTTCCAGAATTCCCTTGCACTTAATTACGATCTTAAGCCTCCAATACGTGATTAAATAATCCAGTTTCACCTACTTTAGATACAATCATGTTTCCAGCATACACATGTGCTCAATTCACCCATACATTTATTAAATAGCCAAAATAATAAACTGCACAACACACGTTGCATCCAACCCCAAATTCTCATAAAACCCTCATGTTTAAGAAAATCCCCAATTATCAAATTATCACGAATAGCGAAACATCCTCAATGAGTTAGATAAATAAACAACCAAATAATGAGTGATGTATATATCTAGCTGCAGACATCCAATGCAAATCTCCACCATTCAACGTGAATAACATGTTATAAATCTCTTGTCAAAATTTCACCTAAATCGGACGGTTAACGAATCGGGAAACGTAGTTTTACAAAAACTGCGCAAACTAGAAAAATTCGTGGCGCCTAGCACCCAGAAATCAAAAGCCTGGCGCCTAGCGGTATAAAACCAGTGCCCGGCGGTTCCTACAACGCGAAAAATATGAAAAATAGCGGTTTTGCATAGTGTTCATGTCGCTTGGCGAAGTCACCCTTGATCATATTTTCATGCTCTGAAAAATCTCCCTAGTAGTCCCCACAAATTGGCACTCACAAACCACACTTTCCCTCTCTCTAACCAATTCCTCACCTAAGAATTAAGGCCATTGATTGCCAAAAAACGAAAATGATCATTAAAGGCATTAACTTGTGATTTCATGTTAGGTAACTACTCAACCCTCACCTCTTTGGCTTCCCTTACAACTGCTAGAGTTTCTAGAGTTTCTCTAATGTAGCAAAAAAAATGATAAACAATAAAAGAACCATAATGCACTAGCCAAGGTTTGAACACACAACCATCAAGTTTCAAAGCATGTGTACACCCCATTCAACCAATTCACATTTCGTGATAATTCCTATAAATCTAGGATTGTATTATCACTCATCATGTCCAAGCGTTTATTATTAAAATAATAAGCAATTAAAATAACACACAAATGGCATACTGGACTAAAACCCAAGTCCTTTCAACATGCGTAAGTACTCTTAACCACTTGAGCTAGTACTATTACATGTCATAAAAGCTAACATTAATTGTCATAAGGGCTTCCACTACTCACATTTATTAATTAATTATTATTTAATTAATTAAATTTCTCGGGTCTTACATAACCTGGAGAGAGTGATACTTATTACTCATTAAAGGTGTTGATTAATGAAATTTCTTTAGCAGGTTGCTTAAAAGGTTAGCGTAGCTTCATGTGGAAGTGAACCAATATAAATTTGTTATGTGTATTTTTTGTATCCCTACACTCTTAGTTTTATAGGTTGATTCATTTACAATTTTATATTTGTTCGTGTAATTTTTTTATTTTTTTTAGGCTATATTCAATCCCCATTCTCGAGCCATATTCCACCAACCAATGATACTAAATCTCTAGGAAAAATCCTTTATAGGAAGAAAGATTATTGATCCAAAAAATTTGATGAAAGAAATGGCCAACAAACAAATCGCCTACCACTCTTCAAACGTCAAAAATATGATTTATGGAAACTGAAAATGCTAACATCTTTTGAACCATGGAATATGTACCCAGTAGACATCATCGAGAAAGGTACTCCCTCTCTACTAGATGAGAAAGGAAAATTGTTGCTAAGACCTAAACTAAGTACTACTTAGAAATATGGATATCGGTTAAGTGAAAAATTAAAGTACTATTTAATTTGTGCATTGTTTGAGGAAGAAATTACATGCAATGTATTCTGCTAAAGACGTTCTACGTGTTCCCAAGAAAGGAGTCACAACAAGATCAAAGCTCATAGATAATGAAGCAATGATATCCTAGATTGAGCCTAAAATGTTGAAGCTTTAGAAGATAAAAGTTAGGTACAAGTAATAAAGAGGAACTAGACCAATTCGAAATGAACAATGTCTAGACACTAGTGACTCCTCTAACAACTAAAAGCATCATTGAAGAAAAATGGGTATAGAAAAAAGTTTGATGAGCAGGGTAAAATCGTGAGAAATAAAACTAGACTAGTAGTGAAAGGTTATTTTTTCAACAGGAAGGTATTGACAATATATAAACGTATGCTCTTGTTGCTAGATTAGAAGTTATTCACATATTACTTTCCTTTTTTGCATACAATAATGTAAAATTATATCAAATGGACGAAAAAAGTGGATCCCTAAATGGTTTTAACAAGGAAGAAGTATATGTAGAATAACCGCCTGGATTTGGGAATTTAAAGCATTCATATGATATTTATAACCTCAATAAAGCTATGTATGGTTTGAAACAAGCTCTTATAGCTTGGAATGTGATAACTCAACTTCTATACCCTCATATTGAAGCTTATTACACTCCCATAGAAATTTTGTCTCTTTTATCTTTCAATTTTAGCTTAGATTTGTGAATTTTAGGAAGTTTTAGGAGCTTCAACACTGCTCATCGCAATTGATTTGTGTCCAGGACATTTTTGAACTTTGCTCTATAACTTGGTATCGTCCAACACCATTTTCTCTATCACGCCCGGCACAACTAAAATAAATTTCTCTCTGTCACTTTGGTGCCTAGTGCACCCAAATTGGCACCCGACGTAACCTAAAAGAGCAGAATTTCCAACACTGACCATTACTAACTGTTTTGATCGTAACTTTTTCTACATGTGTCCAAATGAGTTGATTCTTTTTGCGTTGGATTTTATAGTCAAAGAGCTTTAGTTGGAGTGGTAGAACACGAAAATTAAAAGGACATAAACATTTAACACAAATTTATCTCTGTCACGTTGGTGCCTAGTGCACCCAAATTGGCACCCGACATAACCTAAATATGCAGAATTTCCAATACTAACCATTGTTAATTGTTTTGATCATAACTTTTTCTACAAGTTTCCAAATGAATTGATTCTTTTTGCGTTGGATTTTATATTCAAAAAGCTTTAGTTGGAGTGGTGGAACATGACAGCTAGAAGGACATAAAAACTTTAGGTTGTCTTTGAAAATATGGTGCATTTAGCAAAGCTTTGGAGCATATCCTCTCTTCACCTACTATTCTAGGCTACACATGGAATGGCCTAAATGGAGATGAGCTAGGTTGTGAACTACCACATCAGTAGATAAAACAAAAACCTATTCTATGATGGCAACAATACACACTTTCACACGAGAAGGAACAAAACAAATTTTTGGCAGGAAGGGCACTATCTTTTTCAACATTTTTTAGAGCTTTTTGTTAGCGAATGCTTTCATTATTTTTAAGTGAAGAAATAAAGTAGGATGACGGGTAGGATGAGAGACATTTGTTTTTTAGTTTTTTCTTTTCTGAATATGGAGAGGAGTATTGGCTCATTATTATATCTCACTACATCTAGATATGATATTATGTTTAATGTATGCCTATGTGTTTGTTTTCAGTCAAACCCAAGAGAAATACACCTCGGTGCTATCAAAAGAATATTTAGATATCTTAAAGGTAATACTAATCTTGCTCTTTGCTACAAAAAGCAAGAAAATTGTACATTGTAGATATATTATGATACTGACTATACCGGAGAGAAGGTAGAACGAAAAAGTACTAGTGGAGGATGTCATTTCATTGTTTGAACTTTAGACTCATGGCGCAAAAACAAGCAAGGAGTAAGTACATTATCAACTGTTGAAGCATAATACATTTATACCACCAAATGTTGTTCTAAAATTCTTTGGATCCAAAATCAACTAGATGATTATAGTATATATAAGGGTAATAACCTTACACTTCGTGATAATAGTGTTGCCATACTAAGAATCCTATCTTGCATTCTAGAGCAAAGCACAAAGAAATTAAACATTATTTCATTAAGGATTATGTACAAAAGGGTATTATTTATTTAAGGCTTGTTTCAACATATACTAAACTAGCATACATATTTACAAAAACCTCTTATATTAAAGAGAATTCAATCACCTAAAAATCCTTCCAGGCATGACTCTTATGAATGAATGATTAATGTAATGTAATGAGGAGTAGAGACATATTAGCCTAATAGACACATTTTAGATTGTTAGGAGCATTTAGCATAAAGACGTGTATAAGCCTATTAGAAATTATAAATACCGAAAATAGTGGGACTTAAAAATGCCAAAAATCACATTATTTTGGTAGTGATTGCAGCACTATTTATCTACAAAAAGTAAAATAATAGCAACCTCTAGAATTGTAGGACTTAACTCATCTTATTAGGAATCTTGAGTTTAAAGGAAGCAAATTCTTCTTAAAATTAGAGTCCTAAGTTCACCAAATTTGGAACTTGTGGTCAGTAGGGTGATTAATAACCCGAATCTAAGAAAGAGATTGACATAATTGGATTGAAATATCTATTGATAAACTAGGTTAATGTTTTTCAAACATCTAATAAGTCATATGATTTTATGGTCACATAAATTTTTCCTTGGAATGAAACCCTTTGTTAAAACTATGACAATATTTCATACAACTTGTAATCAAAACTACAATTATATATATCATATCCAATAACACATATACAATTGTTAGTATTTGCCGCTTATAATATAGTACATAATAATCTAAGGATATTTTCAGTTTAACATAATGATATAAATCCTGAGTATTGTGCATATGTCTAAGCTTTCTACCACTCATCAGGAAAATTGTGAATCTGTCATGGTTCAAAATTTACCACTTTAATGAAAGCAAGATGTGGTAAATGCCCTAAAATACAAACTAATATTAACATGTTTGCAATCTAAAATGAATTTTTTCTTTCATTAATGTCAACTACCAAACCCAACTAATGTGCTGAAATAATATTTTGTTTTCAATTCAGAAAAGTATAATGATTCATAAAATGAGTACTCACTGTAATTATTGGCTTCTAAATGACTAAAAATCAAGAACACATGCTTTCTCACAACAAATTTATGACAAGAATCCATGTGAAATCCTGTGATGTTTTCATCACAACCCAAATCTTTCAAACATAGTAACATATATTAATTTGTGAATACAACCTTTTTTCAATAAGCACAACAACCCATCCCTTTATTCATATGTTAACCACACATACGATAAGCAAAATGAAAAAAAAATTATAACCTTTGCAAGCAAAGTGAGTTGAGAGAGAGGAAGAGTGAAACTAAGTCTGAGTTGATGAACACCTTTGCATACCGTATTCACCACTCTATTGGTGGGAGTAGAATAAAAACACCTTTGCGAATGCAAGACTAAGTAGACGAAGCTTGGGTGGTCGATGAGTTTAGTGAAAAAGCAAGAGCATCAACGCCAGACGAAGGGGAAAGCTTGAAAACATCAAAATGTTCCCTAAATCAAAGGATGAAAACCTTAAATGAAAAAAAAAATGTTTAACTTACCAATCAATTGAAGATATCCAGATGACATGTGACTAAACTGGGAAAGGCATAACGATTTGAGAAATACCTAAACATAAGTCGAAGGGTAAGAAGGGAGAAATGGAACCCGCGAAGTTGAAATGTGGTATGTTGAAATGTTGCTACTCTAATTAAAACACTTAGAGGGAAATTGAAATGTGGGAAGTTTAAATATGGGAAGCTAAAATTTATTAAAAGATGTTAGCTCAAAATGCCATATTTACAGAAATTGTGGCAGTTTCCCAATATTAATAAAATGATGGTTAAAGCTGCCATATTTTACATGTAAAATATGGCAGTTCAATCAATGTCATATTATATTGTAAAATGTGGCAGTTTTAAATAACCGCCATATTAAAACTGCCGCAATTTACACTATTCTTTGTAGTGCTTGGATAATGAAAGATCACTTAAGGCTTCAATTGGGCTTTAGTTGGCCCAATCAAAACCCTAGGTCGATCCTTGAAGCTAATAAAGCGAACACTTATCTCATTTTGCACATGTTGCAAAAGCATGAGAAATGTGAGTGTCACTCGGCATTTGATCCACCAAATGTGGCACTCCTTTAGGATGACATGGGGGAATTCAATTTGAATCCTCCATCCTTTTTGTTCTTGAATTTGGAGATCTCTAATCATAGGAATAGAGGTCTCCACCTCTTTATAGTTCACTCTTGATCATACTAGATCAATATCAAGTTTCTAGAATTAGGATTCCTTGTGTATTTATTTCAAGTATCTTACATCTCTTGCTTTGTTCTTTAGGTTTATTTCTTATATCAAATTCTCTTATAACTTCTGAATTAAATTCAAGGTGTTACAATTGAGTTCATGAGAGTTTGATTCGAAATAGATTAGCAAAAGAAAAAAAGTTGAACAAAAAGAAAAAAAAGAAGAAGAAAAGGAGTGGAAGAAGTTGAAATTGTTAGCTATAATTATCAGCTTTTAGTATTGTCATTGCTTAAAGTTACAATTACTTGAATGATGAGCTTTGATCGTGCTTCTTCTCACTTCTCAGTTTTGACCTCCAAAAGTTGTGATTCATATCACTTGTGTTAGTTCGAAAATTATGAGTAGAACATTCATTGTCGTTCTAGTTTGAGTTTTGGTGTTTTAAATATATTTTAAAGTTATTTCATAGGTTCAACTTTGAGTGCTTGCCTTGTTTAATTAGCCTTTGTTTCTTATTTTTCATTGTTGGCTTTTAATTCGTTTTATCTTAATTACTCTCTATTTGAGTTTAGAAATTATTATTTGCATCCTTTTCTTGATTTATTCCTTGGATATCTCTTGGTCTTGGTTTGAATTGTGGTGTAGGTTTCTCTCTTTGATGGTGTGCCACTTTTTAGAGGTAGCATCTTAGAAGGTGAAAGCCAAGTGAAACTCCAAGTTTTAGAATGTCTCACAAGAAGAACCAAACACATTTTAGAGAGAAAAGAGGGGTGCAAACATGAGAGGAAAATAGATCTTTATTCCGAATTTGTAATTGTGTTTTGTTAATTTTGTTGTGAAGGCCTTATGCTAAGTGTCTTGGAAGAGCCTTTGGTGTTCTTCCATCTCTTAGCTTGTGACTCTCTTATAATAGATTTTTGTGTAGTTGGTGAATGCAGGCTCCAAGTGTCAACAAGCCCACCTAGGAACTCATCTAATTTTACCTTAATTTGTGTAGGTGTAGCTTGGCCGAGATACTAATTCTAGCCTTGCTACTTAGAGTCTATTTTTTTAGTGTTTAATATGTGTCTTAGAGTAACTTTTTTCCTTGTTTGAGTCAATATTTTAAGTTTAAAAGGTTTTCCTTTTATGAAAGTTGTAGAGTAAGTAGCGAGATAAATTCTGGCCAAGCAACATTTGGCACTTAAGCAGTCCTAGTAACTCACATCTCTTACTTGGGAGTGAACTTGTGAAACCTTCTAGTACTTTCACCTTAGGAGAAGTTTTAAAACTAAAAGATAGTTATGTCTAGACGTCCTTCTATACATAGTGGAAATGACTCTAAGAAACTTGTTCATAGTTTAAAACATACTTCTCAAGTGCTCAAGTCACTCAAACTGTGGAGACAACAAAAAGCCTAACAAAAGGAAAAAGATAAAATTGAAAGAGACGGTCAACTTACTATGTTAGAGGAGGACATTAGAGTTCTAAGATTAAAAGATGAAAAGGTATAAAAAAAGATTAAAAGTAGGAGTGACTCAAGTAAGGGCTATAAGAGTGGGGATACGACCTTTGAGGAAGAAGAAATTAAGACTAAGGAACTATTATTAACCTTTTTATGTAAGAAGGCAAAGAAAAGTACATGTTCCTAAAGAGTCTAAGGTTGACCTACTCTACTTTTATGGTAAACATAATGTAGAAGCATATTTAGACTAGGAAATTACGGTGGAGTAACTTTTTACATGCCACCAAGTTAACGAAGAAAGAAAAGGGTCTCACCCTTAGCTTTCAAGGGTATCACTATAGTAGTCAAGAAGACTCTTCATCTAGTGAGAACAAGAGTAAGAGTTCTCAGAAGTGTAATGGAGAGGATGCATACACTTGTGGAGGAGATCTTCTTAGGTGAGTAGACTTCCCAATAACCAACCTAGTGCACAACATATCACCCAAAGAGGGAGTATCTTACAAATAGATAATACATATTCTCTCATTGTTGATAGTAGGTTTTGTTGCAATTAGTGCAACACTAGATTGGTTGAGAAATTGAATTTAGTTGTAAAACCTCATCTCAATCCTTATAAATTTCATTGGCTAAATAAAGATGGGGATATTACAGTTAATCAACAAGTGAAGATAAAATTTTGCATAGGGAACTAAAAAAATGAAGTTTTATGTGATATAGTTTCGACGGAAGCTTGTCATGTTTTATTAGGAAGACCATGATAGTTTGATAGAAAATCTATACACAATGCTCTATCAAATGAAATTAACTTCCTTCAAAAGGACAAAAATTTGTACTTCATCCTTTGGCACCCTCAAAAAGGCACAAGATCAAGTACAAATGAAGCTCAAAAGGGAAGAAGAAGAAGAAAAAAAAAGTCAAACCAACCCCAAAAAGTAATTAAAGATGAGTCAGAGATGTGGGAAATTGATGTTCCTTCCCACAAGGTCATTCCACATGAATCTCTTTTAACACAAAATATCCTTAGAAAACTTTCTTCATGTTGAACTACCTTCATACCTCATTTTGTGTCAAGGAACACTCACATGCACTTTTACTAGTCTTGAACCTAAGAAACTATCTCCCTCCATTGAAAATAATTTGAATAAATTTGAGGATATATTTCCTAAGGAATGTGTGATAAAGCTCCTTCCTTTTACAGTAATAGAGCATCAAATTGACCTTGTATCTGAGGCTAGTCTTCCTAATAGACCTACCTATATGACTAACCTTAAGAAACTAAAGAGATAGAGTCTGAAATGCAAGACTTGATAGAAAAGGATTGGATTCAAAAGATTCTTAGCCTTGGATTTTTTTGACCATATAGAGAAGCTTTGTCAAAATTCCCATTGTTGGCAACTTCATGGTAGTTTTAAGAAGACTTGTTGACTTTCTAAAACACTTGTTATTTATAAATCCGTAATATCCTGACGGGATGTTACACTTGTTCTTACTCCAAACGATAAAATTTATATCTCTTACGACACACATTTAATTCTAAATCCCAACAGTGAAACTAAAGCCCTATGTCTCTAAAACATCTTGAACAAATTTGAGCTCAATCCAACAGTTCATGAAATTGTAATCGATGTATTACTGAAATAACTCAAAATAGGACGTAAGTGATACTAGTTCAAACTAAAACCTTATTTCTCTAACCAGACTTCTAAATCAAAATCCAAATGATCAATGTTCAGTACTATATCTTAAAACTTTGTATAAAAATTTCATCTCAATCCAATGGTTAACAAAGCGGGAATAAAATATTTACCAAGGTAACCCAGAATTGGATAGCATGTAGAAACCTAACTTTTACACTAAATGTGCGAGAGTTATTAATCCTTCCACACACCTCCAATTGGAAATCCCATCGTTCATAGTGAAGAACTATGTTTTAAGAATACTTTGTAAAAATTTTAGCCTAATTCAATGGATAATGAAACTTTAATCACAATTTTACTTAGGCAACTCAAAAAAAGGAAGTAGTTGGCACTAAAAAAAAGCATTTGCATTGTACAAAGCCCTTTGTCAATTTATTTATGAAATCATAAAATTACTACATACTACATAGTTAAACAAGAAAGTTAAATATAATTAAATAAAATAGAAGGTGTTACAGTTATCACCAAATTAGAATTAAAAGGGTTATGAGTGGAAAACTACTTTCAAGACCAAGTTTGGATTATATGAATTGTTAGTGATGCACTTCATCCTCACTAATGTACCTAGTACTTTCATGCGACTTATGAATCATGTACTTAGGGATTACATAGTTAGATTTGTAGTTTACTTTGATGGTATTTTAGTGTACACTAAGAGACTGCATGAGTATGTAGGTCACCTTAGGTCAACCCTCTCCATTATTAACGATAATCCTTTGTTTTCTAACATAGAGAAATGTACCTTTTGTGTGGATAGTGTCATCTTTCTAGGTTTTGTGGTCAATAAACAAAGGATTCATTTGGACCCTAAGAAAATAAAGGCTATCCAAGAATGGCCCATTCCTAAGAATGTGGGAGAACTTATGAGCTTCAATGGATTGACAAGCTTTTATTTTCTCGTCTAGCTTCACCACTCAACGAGTTAGTGAAGAAAGATGTCACATTCTCTTTGGGAGAAGAGAAATAAAAACTTTTGAGAAGCTAAAAGACAAATTGGTTTAGGCTTTCATTCTAGCTTTGCCAAACTTTTCAAAAATCTTTAAGCTAGAGTGTGATGCCTTGAGAGTAGGCATAGGTGTAGTTTTATAGCAAGAAGTACACCTCATTGCATATTTTAGTGAAAAACTCAATGGTGTCTCTTGCAATTATCCCGCCTATGACAAAGACTTATATGCTCTTGTAAGGGCCCTTCTAACTTAGGAATATTACCTTGTTTCTAAGGAGTTTGTCATTCATAGTGACCATGACTCACTTAAGTACTTGAAAGGTCAACATAAGTTAAACAAAAGGCATGCTAAATGGATGGAGTACTTAGAAAAATTTCCTTATATAATTAACTATAAGAAGGGCAAAAAAATATTGTGGTTGATGCCTTGTCAAGAAGCCACAATCTCTTTTCAAAACCAAGCACCCAAATTCTTGGATTTAATCACATACATGAATTGTAATCTCACAATTCTGAATTCTCTTCCATCTATGATGAATGCTTGAAAAAGGATCAAAGAGGTTTCTATGTGGCATATGGGTTTTTATTTAAAGAAGGAAAAGTTTACATTCCCCAAGGGTCACATAGAAAGCTCTTAGCCAAAAAGATGCATGAGGGGGGACTCATGGGACATGTTGGGGTAGATAAAACTCTAACCATGCTTAAGGATAAATTATTTTGGCCCCATATGAGGAAGGATGTCCAAAGATATTGCGATTGATGTGTCCCATGTTTACAAGCGAAATCTAGGGTTGTGCCTCATGGACTTTATACTCACCTACCCGTTACTTCAATCCTTTGAGAGGATATTAGTATGGACTTTGTCCTTGGTCTTTCTAAAACTCCAAGGGTTTGTGATTCCACCTTTGTGGTTGTGGACAAATTTAGTAAAATGGCACACTTTATTCCTTGCCACAAGGTGGATGGTGCAAGTAACATTACAAGCTTTTTCTTTAGAGATGTGGTTAAACTTCATGCTTTACCTTGTACCATAGTCTTTTATAGGAATCCTAAATTTCTTAGTCACTTTTGAAGAACCTTGTGTCTAGATTAAGGACTAAGTTAAATTTCTCAACTTCTTGTCACCCTCAAACTGATGGGCATACAGAAGTTGTTAATAGATTCTTGTCCACTATATTGGGGTCAATTTTCAAGGCTAACCACAAATCTTGGGATTAGTAGCCTCCCCATATTGAATTTGCCTACAATAAAGTAGTTCATAGGACTACTATGATTTATCTATTTAAAGTTGTGTAAGGATTCAATCCTCTTACTCCTATGGATTTAATACCACTTCTTACATCCTTTGATTTTTTTCACAAGGAAGTGGTATCTAAATTTGAGTTTATAAAGAAATTACATGAAAGGATTATGAATCAAATACAATAATAAACACAAATATATGTTAAGTACAACAATAAGGGGACAAGAGAGATAATTTCTAAAGAAGGGGGTTGGTTTTGGGTTCATTTATGCAAAGTCGATTTTTGAAAAAAGAAAGTCTAAACTTAGCTCCCGAGGAGATGATCCCTTACAAGTCCTTAGGAGAATAAATGATAATGCATACCAGTTAGACTTACCCGAGGATTGTGAAATTCATACAACCTTTAATGTCACTAATCTTATTCCTTTTTTTATAGGTGGTTTGGATGATGAATCAAACCCTCTAGATTTGAGATCAAATCCTTCTCAATGGGGATTGGGTGATGACGTAGCTCTAGCCAGAGGACCTATCACTAAAATCATGGCAAGGAAGATACAAGAAGGTTGAACACCTATTGAGAAAATGGGCTCAAGATGATGCTGACATGGGCTAAAGAAGATGTCAAGACTTAAAGAAGGCTTTTTAATTAAGCCTTGTATTTAGGTTATAGACTAGAATTTAATTTAGGCCTTGCTTTGAATAATTTGGGCTTGCATTTGGGCTTAGATAATGAGAGATCACATAAGGTTTCAATTGGGCTTTAATTGGCCCAATCAAAACCTTAGGTCGGTCTTTGAAGCTTAAATAGTGCACATTTATCTTATTTTGCACATGTTGCAAATGCCTAAGGTGTGAGTGTCACTTGGCATTTGATCTACCACATGCGACACTCCTTTAGGATCATATGGGGGAATTCAATTTTAATTTTGCTCTTGAATTTGGAGACCTCAAATCTTATAAATAGAGATTGACACCCCTTTTGTAATTCACTCTTGATCATAGTAAGGAACTTCTGTCGAGATTACTCCAGATATTATATCCCATAAGAGTCACATTGGCTAGATTTTCCCTTAGGAGTTCCTCTAACCTCCTTCCTCTAGAATTGGCCTTACTTTTCTAGAGAGCATCCTCCTAAACATTATATCACACCTCATCAAACCATTTCACTTCATTTTGGTTTCGTTACATCCTTCAAGTGAAAAACTCTCTATGTTATACTAGATGCATCTCTAGCAAATTCATCACTAACTGCAGAAATGGTCTTAATATTGAAAATGATGCTTGCAAGGACATTAGTTAGGAAAGAAAATATCTTATTCAAGTACTTGAATCTTATGGAGCTAGACGACATATCAAGTTTGACATGCATCCCATCATATGAAGAATATGCTCCGTGATGTCTATTGCCCTTATGACACAATACCTACCTCTTCACGTAAGCCTTCCTTTTAGCAATGATGATGCCTTTTTACTTTCTCTCCTTTTTATGCTAAGTTAAAGGTGAAGAAGAAAAAGAAAGGTACATAGAAGAATAAAGCGACAACAATTTTGAAGTTTTTAGTCTTTGTTATGGTTTTCTTAACTGGTTTTTGGTTTTAATGTTTTAAGTTTTCGAGTTTTAAAAGTCTTCCTTTCCAACTTCGGTTTATTTCATTGGAGCATTTTGGATTTGATTTAATAAATGAGTTGATATAGTTGCATTTGATTTGATTTCACTGTATGATGATCTTGTATCTATTAACTCTGATATCATGATCATATATTATGATATTTGATATTTCAAGTACCAATCATTAATAATGATATAAATTACTTTATTAGTAATATGGCATATTTTGATCTATTTTAATCTACTATATGATTAATTAATTATATGCCCTGATACTTATTTTATTCATGGTTGGTTTTGTCAAAAAAAAGGGGAAGATTGTTGAATTAGACGAACTTTAGTAACGAGTAAGGTTTTGATGATAACAAAACACTCTACCATGCAAGTAAATCTCTAGTTATAAATGAAGTTGTGTAGATGATTATGAGAGAACGTCTAATAGATACAGTTAAATTAAGAAACAGATCAATATGGTTTAAATATCAAAATATATTATATGCTTAAATGATTTATAATCATACATCGTTAGTGCCAATGAAAGCAAGAATTTTGGTAAATGGAAAGGTTAAGTGTTAGCATTATATGGGTCTAAGGATTAGCGAGTTAAAGTGTTAGACGAGTTTAATGGTAGCAATAATCTTGTTTAAAGCATTAGACAATCCAAATCTCTAGACAACCTAAGTTAGTATGTGAGACGACTAAGGTGTTCGACGACTCAGGTATTAGACGACCCAAAGGGTTAGACGACCCAAGGTAACATAAGCCATTATATGACCAAAGTATCAGACAACCTTAACTGTTGAAACATTTATAATGCGCTTTGTTATTTGATACATGTTTTGATATCTGATTTATCATACAAATTGATATACTGGTCTAAATTATTAAGGCAAAGATTAGATGAAACGAATGGCAAGGTTTAAGAAAATTATCTTATGATAATTGCATTCTAGAAGAAGAAAGTTTTTGAAAACTAAAGGTCAAACAATATAAGCATTAAGGAAATATTCTACATGATTGATGAATGAATTGTTTGATTGATTAAATAGTATTACTATTATAATGATTCAAATGTAGAATCAAGTTGCACAAATTTTAGAAGGTCAAAGGCATATGGAGAGCCTTGGTGGGCAAGCTAGGTGACACCTCATTGAAAGCAGTCTCCTTTTTAGATGACCTAGTTTCTAAAAATATTTCTTTTATATTTTCTTGTGTGTCATTTTTTTGTGTTATTGCAAAGCGACCACTTTCATCATATAAAAGGAGGTCTCTTAGACTTGTAAAATGGTTGAATATTTTGAGTTTATAGACATGTATTTGACCACCTTTGTGAAAGCCCTTTTGAGAGTGTGTTCTCCCTTAGTTTTATCTTGAGTCTAGACTCAAGTGGTGGTATCCCATTTATCTTGAGCTAGTGAGCCTTTGTGCCTCATAAAGTGGCGTGCTAGCACTTTAATCCCCATCCCATTTCTAGTCTTTCATCTTTTGCTCCATTTTACTTCTTTTTGTTGCAGCTCCAAAAATATTTAATAAAAATGTCAATTTAATAAAAATATTAGTACAACATTCATTTAAAAATTAAATTTGGTCTCAATTTTAAGAGGGATAAAATTGCTCAATTGAAAAAAAAAAGGATTGAATTGAATTAAAATAACAAATATAGAGACTAAATTGAATATAAAAAGATGATACTTGACGTTGACACTGACACGTGACACTATCACTACCACATCAAACAACTAATTTAACTTTTAATATATAATGATTAAAGCATTGAATTTTTTGTTTATTAAAAATTTCTTTTTTTTATATTTTTATATTTTAGTTTTTAATTTATATTTTTTATTTAAATTTGAGTTAATATTTGAAATTTTTAAAAGAAATCGTTTCATTAAAAGTTAAGAAAAATGTGTATACATTGTAATAATTAAGCAACTTTCTACCCTTTACTTATGCTAACAAAATTTGTAAACATAATATTCAAGGTGACATGTCATGTTATAAATATAGGTAGTAAATTGTATTCTATTTTTAGTATTTATTGATAAACATAAGATTGGGAGTTTAAGTATTTGAAAACAATAAATGTAAACCGGAAAACAAAATTATATATTAAAAATCAAAATTAATAATAATGAAAATAGATCACTTCAATACTTAAATAACCAAACAACCAAAAAAATAATAGTTATTTAAATATTATACCAAGTTTGAACAATTTACTAATTTCATCTATCAAAAACAATTTATACGAATTAAACCTAAATATCACTAAATCCAAATCGTATTTAATTATCAAATTATGATTCAATCGATTACTAATTTGAATTCTAATTTCAAAGACACAAATTTATATAAAAGACCAAAACCAAAATTAGGAAAAGGAAGAACAAACTCAAATCTACAAACAATCAGTAAAAACTCAATTCATGTAGTTTGATGTTCACTTTGTGAATTGATCCTCAAATATTTAGTTCTCGATCTCAATTCACATTGGTTGATATTAATTTTGTAAATTGATTTTCAAAGATTTAGTTCTCTATTAGAAATGATGAAAATGCAACACTAGAATACTAGAGACATGTGGAAAGACAACAAATAGAAAAAAAAAATACTAAAACTAAAACCCTAAAAGTTGTGCAATTTATTGTTATCTTTCGTTTTGAGCATAATTTTGTCTCAAATAGACTCTCATCTAAACTTTAATTTTACAAAAAAAAAAATTAAAATATTATGGGCCAAATCAAGTTTAGAAGCTTAATAATAAAAGTCAAAATGTAAGGTTCTCTTTACAAATTTTCAACTCTATCTCAACTTTTAAAACTCATTAAAAATAGAAAGGAAAGTCTAAATCCAACAATAAATATTTGTCTACTTTAAAGTCATGGCAGTATAGAATCCAATGAAGTTTGAATAAGCTAAAAATGACATCTAAGAAAATGTTATAGCAGAAAAAGTGAGCAAAAATGTTATATGCGTTAAAGAAATGAAATTAAAACAATTATTACTAATGAACTCAATTTATTAATAACAATAAAAAATAATTAAATTTAAAAATGAAAGAAATCGAAGGTGCAATCAATATATAATAATGTCATAAATGTGTGTCGAAAATATATATGTCATCACCTGTACATAAGAGTGGGAATCAAGATCCAAATTTTAAGTCCATTTAAAAGATTCATCCCAAATCTAAATCCATATTTTTGGATTTAAAAACTAATCCATTGGAATGGATATTTTTGTTTGGTTTTGAAAATCTAAATCTCGATCACTTAATTTGATTTAGATTTGATTTTTTTTTTTTGGTTTGAAACTAAAAACTCAAGGTATGTATAAGTCGAGTTAAGGAAATTGAGGATTGAGTTGAAGGTCCCCAGTTGAAGGTTTGCCGAGTTGGCCCCAATCGATCGTTGACTAGTCAGACCTGACAGAATGTTGGCCTAGTCAATCCCTACTGAAGTTCGATTTGGTCGGCCTCAATTTAAGGTTAACACCCAGCGGAGGTTGGCACTGGCCAAAGGCTTAATCGACCACGATCGAACGTTGTCTGATTCAGCCACAATCAAAGGTCGTCCGATTCGACCTCAGCTAAAGTTTGACAAAGTCAACTTGACCAATGATTAGGGATAACAAAATGGACCAATCCGACCCGTTTTGGTCTGATCCGATTCTGGCCCGTCATAAATTGATTGGGCCAAGCCAGCCCATTTGGATGTTGCAGGTTGAGTGAAACAACTCGATCCGTCCCGAGACGGGGTGACGGGCTGGAGGGCTAGCCCTCCATTTTTAATCTTTTTTTAGGTATAATTATTGATTTGGTACCCCAACTTTTTGGTTAACTTCAATTTGGTATCCACACTTTTTGTTTGTCAATTTAGTACCCCAATTATCTAAAGAGATTCAATTTGGTCCTCTCCGTTTAAGTTGGAGTTAACACCGTCCGTACAGGACACGTGTCAAGTCATGAAATTTTTAATTTTTTTAATTTTTTAAAAAAGAAAAATAATTTTTTTTTATTTTTTTTCAAAAAAAATTATTTTTTTTTTCAAAAAAATTTAAAATTGCCATGTGTCAGTTTATCATCGTGCCACGTGGCAGCTTACAATCATGACACGTGGCAAATATAATAGTTGTTTTCAATTTAGTACCCCAATTTAAATTTTTGGTTCAATTTAGTACCCCAATTTTTTCAAATGATCTAATTTCGTCCTTTTCAATTTGAGACCAAATTAGTAACTAAGTTTAATTATAACTTATATATACATGTTGAAATAATTTTTTTGAATTTATACATCAAATTATTACACCTAAATATTCAAATTATTTTATTTTTTACAGGTGTAAAAAATTTTATGTGTAAACAAATACAAAGGTTAAAATGTAAAAAATAAAATAATTTAAATATTTAAATAAAATGATTTGATGTATATATTAAAAAAGTTATTGTAACATGGATACAAAAATTGTAATTAAGTTTAGAGAGAAGCACGCAGGCATCAACGTTCAGATTCACAGTGCCTAACGCTACGAACGTCGTCGCATCCTACGTACAGTCCAAATGCTCTCCACCGTAGGCTTGATGCACCTCCCCTCGCCCACCACGTTCGCATACATCATAGAACTTCTATACATACAGCTGTTTCAACAACACAAACACTGAATGTGGAGGTGTTGGGAAAATGGAAACTCTGTGAGCGGTAAGGCGATTAAGGTTAATTTACCATAAAAGATTAATATTTTTTTGATATTACCATTTTTTTTAAATTATAAATATGAGTTAAACACAATTTTAAATAATAAATACAATTTTAATGTTTTTAAAATTGAAGTCTTCAATAATATTGACCATTTTAATACAAAAAGTCTCTAATAACGTAGACGACTTAATTAATATTTTCTTAAAAATAGATCCAGATTGATAAAATAAAAAAATTAACCTTTTTTAATAAATTAATTGGGGATTAAAAGGCTTTAAACCTAATTTTAGTTAAGAGCCTCTTGGATTTAGGGTTTTATCGTGTACAGGAAGAAAAGAATGGAGGTGCAGAAAGAAATACCCTCCGATAAATATATCCCCTTGTCTTTTTTTTTTTTCTTTCTTTATTATAGCATTGATATGTATTATTGTTAACTGGAACCTGTAATAGATATTAAAAAGAAATTTTGAGTATATACATGTGATAAACATTTTTTTCTTACAGCAGATTTTATTCCCTATATAAAATGACTTCATCGTAATTTTAAACCTAAACCACCTGGTTAAGAACTCAATCAGCTTCCATTTATGCTACCCAAGGTTTGGCATCATCATTACATCTAATACCACATTAATAAAAGCATGTAAAATGTTAAACAAGCAGAAATTTGACTGACTGTTAAGGTCAAACTGAAACCAAACCTATATGTGCTTCTTAATAATTATTCACAGAAAACAAATATAGTTGTTTACATAAGTAACCAAACCCTAACGGTGAAAGGCCTCTTTATATTTAAAAATGAAAAAAAAAAAATTTGTTTGACACTCTCCTTAAAAATACATATTCATTTGACTGACACTCCCTTCTGATAATATAAGAATATATATTACAATTTTAAATTTAAAAATAATATAAATATAATTAAATAATATTATTATTTTCTAATATCAAATGAATGTAATTTTATTTTATTTTTTCCAAATATCCCCATCCTTTAAATATTAACAGTACAAGCATATAGGCAGTGCAACACGCCCTACTTATAAAACGTGCGGAGAACTTCATGTGGTCACCTTATGCTGCATTCTTATAGTTGATCCATTGTATGAACATTTTCTCACTAAATTTATCATAAAATAAGTGTGTGATTGATGTAGAAAATGGAGTTTCGGATGCTATTTCAGATCTAAAAATTAAAATTGGAAATTTAATACAAAATTGGAGTTCATTTCTATTTAAAATTTTAATAGATTTTGGTTTTCAAATTTAAAAAATGAACGTAGTTGTTTTAACTCAATTACATTAAATCTATTTTATGTGTCAAAGATATTTCATGCTAGCATTGAGTTAATTACACCATTTGACATGTTATCGCTTCAATAAGAATTGAGAAACATATTTTGCACATTAAAAAAACCTGATGTAATTTGACTAAAATAACTATATTCATTATTTTAAAAGTTTGAAGGTAAGATCCACTTTAATTCTGTCCTAAAATTTAAGGGTCTCTCTTAGTCAGTTGGGCCTAAGGCTAGCCCATAGGGCATCCCAAAACCCCAAAACCAGCCTAACCCTCTGATGTTCTGCCCACTTTGCAAAATCAACCACCTTACTCCTCTTCTCTTTTCCCCCTCAAACAGTGCTCTGATAGGGTTCGAAGCTCATTCAGATTCAAGTCAGCTCAACCTCATTCTCTGTTTCACCTCTTGAGTATGCTCCTAGAGTTGTTGGGTTCGTTGTCGTAGGTGCTTGTGCTTTCCACTAGCATCTGTCTAGGTGAGGGAAGCTAGGATTTTTCATGCTTTTATAAATAATGTGCTCGTTTTGGTTCTGTTGGGTGCTCTTGATAATTTGATGTGCTTTTGATGGTGTGAAAATAATTTGTGTACTGTTTCTGGATGGACTTTTGGCTTTGCATGCGTAAGAGCAGGTGAGATCTGTTATGCTCGCCTAAACAAGCTGTTTTTCGCCCAAATAGGAAGCTCTCGCCTAAGGAAGGAGCTCTCGCCTAAGCGAGAATGGCAGTAAATCGTCCCCCTTTGGTTTCGAGTGCTCGCCTAAGCGAAGGCCTCTCGCTTGAGCGAGATGGGCTAGCTTGAGCGAGAACTCAAAGTGCCCTCTATTTTCAATCTCGCTTAAGCAAAAGCTTTTCGCTTGAGTGAGAGACCCCTGTCGCCTGAGCGAGAGCTCCTTAGCTTGAGCGAGATTGACAGTAGAATTGTTTAAATACTTGTATGCTCCCATGATTGATTTGTTTACCCTTTTAAAGCATTAAAATATGATGCCAATGTTTTATGCAACGTGTTTGTGTTTTCTTTAGTTTTTGTTGTTTGGGATTTTGTGTTCTTACATGTTGAAACCAGTGAAAATTTGTCAGTTTAGCTTAAGTGAGAGATTTTAGCTTAAGCGAGATTAGTCTAGCTTAAGCGAGAATTTCTAGCTTAAGTGAGACCAGTCTGACTTAAGCGAGATCAGTCTAGCTTAAGCAAGAATTGCTACAGAATTTTAATTCCTTACTTTAACTTGAACGTGTGGACTGATTCAATTACTTTTAAAAGCATGAATTGGGCGAATGGGTATGAGTAGAATGGTTTATGGTCTGTGATTGATAAGTTTAACATGACCTTGGCATGTGGCATGTATGGGAGGGTTGGTTATTAAAGTGGCATGGTGTTGGTACGAAATACAATTCTATATTCATGGTTTGGGAAGGATGAGTTGGCATGGATTCAACATGGAATATGAATGAGGATTGGTTATAAATGGTTGGCATGAGATTTATGTGCATGATAAGTATTACTTGGTTGGTTGAATGTGATTGATATGTGGTCAGGACGTAATTCCATGAGCCTCTAGGTGAGATCTCATGGTGGTGCCTCAGTGGATGGGACGTAATTCAATGACCCCTGCTAGTGGGAGTCCATGGTGGTGCCCCATCTATATAATTTAGTAAGGATTCAAGGTAAAGTTGCATCATGACGCTCTAAGGAGTCAGTTAGTCTCACATAGAGCGGATTGACTCTTGTGGTGAAAGTAGCAGGAGGCCCGAAACCCATTAAGGGCTAACCTTGTGTGTGGGGGTTAAGACATTGTAACACTTAGCTCGGGAGTGAGCAGGGAAATCAACCACAAGTGCAAGCATCCGCTGAATCCAACTAATTATATGTATCCGGATGAGTCGTGTCTGAGTCTTAGTGTATTGTTTGAGGAGTCATAACATGATTGGTTGATATATGCATCTTGAACTATTAAATTGCCTGCAACTGTGAGATGAGTGATTTTCTACTCTAGCTTACCCTTCTATTTATTGTATGTTTGTCTGGTGTGGTTTTTCTCTTTTGTGATGATCATTAACTTGTTGATGTGAGCATATGTGAGAAACACTCGTGGTCATCAGGGTGATGGAGGTTCTGCTGCATAGCTTGTCTGAGCTGGATTCTGTTGGCTGGGCTTTTATTTAGGGCTATGGCCCACGTATTTCTTGTCTTTGGGCTTTAATTCTAAATACTGTTGGATTTTGTACACTGTCTTGTATTGGCATCGTGGTGTGTTTCAGAATTGTCCTTTTATAAAGTTTGGACATCTTTTAGAAGTGATTCTATACTCCGAACCTTGCTCGTAATATTATATTGTGTGATATGTTATTTAAGTAAGTTTATTTATTAAATGGGACATTACATTGAAGATCAAAATATATTAAAATTTCATAAATAAACAAATTTTAATACCGCATTAAAATTTAAGGACTAAAAATATATTTAACTATTTAATAAATAATCTTAATATTGTGAATTATAAACATATATTTGATTTTATCTGGTACCGAATCAAAAGGTACTAGTATATACTAAAATTCAGATATTCTTCCTTGAATTCGTGAACATAAATCATTTTGTTATGAGCATCAAGTTGTGACGCGGAGCATCAAATTTTGACCAGCAAAGTAAATGGAATATGCATGGCTAGCAATTGGTTTCATTCAGCAACTGTATATGTCTTATTGCACAAACTGTACGTAGCTATTGATGATCTCATGAGTTTCATTTAATATTATTACTTTATTTTAGATCTCACAGAATTTCACAAGTGAAGAACAGCGATCTCTTACCAATCCGTAAGCAGTGACGTTGGTTGAACGTAATCCATCTTGCAACTTATTCCATAGTTATAAATGTTTATTGAAATATTATTTAAATTTTCCTAAATAAATTGAAACTTAATTAAAAGAAAAAATCTTATATGATTTATTTGCAATAAATTGTAATGTTATAAATACGATAGTACAAAGATATTTTATTCACTCATTAATTCATTTATTCTATAGGGTTAAATATGTTTTTGTTTCTTCATTTTAAGTGCAAATTGAAATTAGTCTCTTTTTGAAACTTTGACATAATTTAGTCTTCCAACTTTGTAAATGTGTAGATTTAGTCCTTTTAACCAAATTTTGTTAAGTTTATTTGACATGTCAAACATGTTTCTCAACTAATATTAAAGCGAAAATTTATAAAATGGTGCAAACAACTTAAATGTTATCATTAAATGCGTTTGAAACGTCAAATATACTTATCAAAATTTGGTTATAACATTATAGTAATTAATGAATATTTAAAATAACTAATATTTAAAATAATTGTTAGAAATCTCATATCAAATAGGAATAAGTTGAAATCATAATATGTAAGTGAAGTGTAATTCTCACCATACAAGTCCATTCTATAAAGTTCAGTTAGACATAGACCCACTTACTAATATTATATATATCATAGTCATTCAAATTCTATCCTCATCAAGATTTAAGCCTATCATGTTGTTCTTAGACCACCCATAAATCTAATTTTATGCTCGAGATGTTCATTCTTTGACATAAGGGGTAGGTTAGAAATCTCATATCGACTATAAGAATATGGTCAAAGTAGTATATATAAGTGAGATGCAATCTTCACCTTACAATGACTTTGTTCTTCTCTCAAACATTAAGAATTCACCTACAAAAGGAATCTTGTCCAACATATTCTAAAATATTTCATTAGTATTATAATATTTGTTAATATCAGTCAATATCAAATTAATCTTCAGTCGCATAAAATTCTTCCATGTATACATATGCAACTACTCTTTGATATGAAAATATTATTTCTTTAGAATATTATTATCAAAAGATAATTTTTAAATGTTGTGATTTGATAAAATATTTAGAATCTTTTAAATCAAATTAATTCAATTAAATAATATGATATTGCTTTAAAATATTAAAACTATGTTAATATTAAAAAAGTAATAGAAAAATAGAGACAACTTATTCATAATATGATTAATCCTTTTGAACGCGTCTAATGAGTAACATAAGATGAGTGAGGTCATCTAGTGAAGACATTCACTAGGTCAACGCAATCATTTGATCAAACTTTCAGTACTGAGTCGTTTGGTATGTACTTGTCTAATCAATATTATGGTTTCTACAACTAAGTCGTTTGATCTATGATAGCACAAGAAAGCTTACTGCAAATATTTGATAAAGCAAAGTGCATGAAGATCACATGTGGTTGATGAACATTGATGAAGATATGCTTGAAGATCATGTTTCTAGTGTATTAAATATGGAAATAATGTTTAGAATATGATGATTACATGTTATACCATATTCGTAGGCTATATGACATATGTTAAATGTCTTGTTAGTCTTAGTGTATCCTTTTTAATCTGTTAAAATGGATTTTATCTGGTTAAAGGCTTGTTGTATACAATTTCTAGTATGAATGCATTCAATTAGTTGAATTATTTTTCAATCGACTGATTTCACTTAAGTCAAGTGAAATCAACTGATTGTACGAAAAATTCAACCAATTGATTTTACATAAGACCAGACTATATAAATTGTGTTTTTTAGAGTAGAGGTACAATTTTGAGTTTTTTAGCACGAAAACATGTCATTCATCATTGGAAAACTCTCTCTCTCTCTCTAAATAACACAGATGTGAGGTGAAGATTGAAGATATTGGTTGATCTTGGAGGATTTTTGGCTTGATAGAAGCTTGGAGAACTCAAGTTTGGTTGGCTACAAAGAGCCACCTTCAGATTTAGTAGTTCTTATGCCTCTAATTGTGTCCCTGATGTGATTTCAAGTCTGTAAGTATGAGTCGTATAGGGTTGTGGTTGAGATTTTTTTGTGAGTAAAAAATCTTGGTGTTTTCTATTGTTCAAAAGTGTAATCTTGGTTTGGGATTTGTAAAACTTTTGATAATAGTGGAAACCACGCTTAGGTTGCCCTTGTAAACTAGATGTAGCTCTGTGAATGATGTGAAGAGAGCAAGGAAGGATGCCTAGATATAATTGTATGAGTTGTTCAAGATGCAACAAGGAGAGTCCATAGGTGAAGTACAAAAGATGTTCACTCACATTATGGGTTTAGGCAAATAATTTGACAAAGAGGAGCTAAACATGAAAATACTAAAATTCCTTGATAGAAATTGGCAACCTAAGGTGACTACCATCTTAGAATCAAAGGATTTATCCATCATCACAGTAGTTGCACTGTTTGGAAAGCTAAAAGAACATGAAATTGAGATGCAAAGGCTAAGTGAGCTTGAATCAAGTGAGAAAAAGATAAAAACATGGCCTTGAAGAATAACCCTAGAAGAAGTGATGAACCCAAGGAAGAGATAGTTGAATCAAGTGACAATGAGAACTTGAATCTACTACTGAAGAGGTTTGGAAAGTATCTCAAGAGGAAAGGCAACAAAGGTAATCAAAGGAGGTACAATTCTAAATGAAATGATTCTAGTGTTACTCCAAATTTCTCATGTTATAATTGTGGAAAGCAAGGACATATCAAGATTGATTGTCCTTACATTAACAAAGAGAAGGAGAAGTTCGAAGACAAGAAAAAGGAGAAAAAGGCCAAGGAAAGATGTGCCTACATAGCTTGGGAGGACAATGATGATTCAAGAAGTAGCTCATCACAAGAAGGAACTGAGGAAGCAAACATATGCCTCATGGCTGGATATGAATCATCTTCATCAAGTCAAGTGAGTTCCCTGTCATCATAAGATAAAAATGACTATAATAAATTGTTGCATGACTTTGAAGAGTTGCATAGTGAAACTAACAAAATTGTTGTCATGAACAATCAATTAAAAGGATTAAATAGTTGGCTAGAAATAGAGTTAATCAGTTAGAATCTAAAATAGCCAATTTAAAAATTGATTTCGAACATCTTGATATGATTTACAACAATTCATCATGTTCTGAAGCAAACTCCACAAGTCGTGGAAAGACCCACCAGGCATCTGTAGAACAAGTTGTTTTGTAAAATTCAATAAAATCATGAAAAACCAATAATCATCTCTATTGCAAACTAATTAGATATGCCCAATTTCCTAATTGTGACATAACCTAACCTGTCTTGTTTATAATCGCAAACAATCTCCAATTTTCCAATTGTGAAATTACTCATAGAATAAATGATAAAACCATAAACAGAGCACTAAGATGAAGAACATTAACAAAACATCAAATGTAAAGAGTAGAACCTATAATCCAAAGTCTTATATCAATCCTCCAATAAAAATGAAATTAGTTCTACATAATGAAAAGAAAAAACCAAAACACGGTAGACAAAGCGACTAATGAAAAATAGAGGAAAAAGAAGAAGTTTTTTTCGTGAACACGCCTCCTTTTATCTTTTCCACATTATCTCCTTTGCTTAGGTGATTTCCTCTATCCTCTAATCGTTTCCCCTATCTCTCTTTTTTATATTTTCTTTTCCTTTTAAATCTTTATCAGTCCACGTAACCTTTGCATTTTCCTAATACAAGTACAATCAACCTAACTAAGAATCTAATTCAGCATTCTAAAACTAGTTGAAATCAGCCATCATTTCATAAAGGATCATGTTCAAAAAGGTGAAATTGAAATCAAGTTGATTTGTTCACTAAACCACTTGTACGTGATAGATTCAACAAGCTTAGAACTGAATTAGTTGTTCTAGACATGAAAAATGTGTGTTAACATTTGTTTAGCTTGTTAATTTTATTTGATAATCTTCTTGTTGCATTTAAAGTGATAAATTCTACATAATATGTGAACTACACGGATTTTAGTCTATTCAATTTGTAAAATCAACACATAAATTTCACTTAAACTGTCAAAATCTGCATAATGTGTGATCTAGTGTGTTTTTAATCTGCTAATTCTCTCAAAACAACACATGAATTTCACTTAAACTGTCACAACATGAATTTCGTGTGATTTAAAATTTTTAGTGTGTTGAATTTGAAAAAACAACACATAAATTTCACGTTGTCACTACATTCAAATTGTGTCACTTTTGTTGATGTGGAGGTGCTCAAATTGATTTTAATTTATTGACCAAGTCAAATTACACTTTGTGACTTTGTTTGGACTATAGTTGCAGCAAATAACAGCTAGTGCATCAACTAAAAACTAACATTTCAGATTATGTTTAATTGCATGATTTTCAATGTGCATGCATTTGTTATGAATTGTTTTTAGTGGATGATTGAGGTCGTACCCGACCAAAAAAACATTTAAATGCAATACTCATGAATTAACCCAAGATCGTCTCTCAGTGACCAAACATTTCATTGAAAGAGTCTTTTCAAATGCAGTTCAACATAAAAAGGGGGCAGGTTGGCAGATTCAGATTCTAGAATTATGAAAATAAATTAAATAGTTTTGCAAATGTTAATAAAATGGATTAAAAAAAATATTGACTTCCTTGAAGTCGAATGCAATTTCACTCATCACAGGTCACGTTATTAGGGTTTTGATCTCACCCAATCCACTCATTCAAACACACTAAGTGAAGGTTAAAAACGTGTTTCAATATGCAATTAAGTAATGTATACATCCATTCATCTGTGGCAGTCAACCCAATTCATTAAGCATGAACGAAATCAACCAAGAACAGCCAACCCAACCTGTAATTAAGCATTAACCGAATAAAAGTAACCATTCATCACAAAATCAAGATGACGAGAGGCAAAACACGAATTCAAAACAGAACCTCAAAGTTCAATTGCATCTCCTTTAATTAGTCAATACACTAAATCAGAAGGCCAAGAAATTCGAATAGCAAACCAAAGGTAAACGAAAATACATCACCATTATGAAGGAAATGGACTGAAATAGTATGCAAATTGCTCAAAAACGCTCCAAAACGTGTGGAAAACGAGTGAAAACGAAAACCCCCAAATGGGTGTTCTCTCAAAAACCTAAAAAATGGAGGATCGGGGAGAGAGTGGTGGCTGCCCATGAAGGAGAAGACCTAAAACGTGGTCACATCAATTATGCCACTCCTATTTACAAAAATGCCACTCAGGGCTGCAAATTTACGAAACTACCATTCTGCCACTCAGAATTACAAAAAATGCCACTATAGGGTAAAATTGATGGCCCAATGACGTGGACAGGCTGATTGACATGGCCCAGATGTGACAATAATGTGGAAATCATGTGGCAACTCTCTCTTGACCTTAAGATAAATGTCTAAACTCCAAAATTTATTCCATATAATACCTAAAAACAGTTAGAAATAATAATCAGACCAATTAATGCCAAATTACTCAAAATTCAGAATAATGGCCCAATGAAGCCCAATTGAGAAAAATGCACTAATAAAAGACAATTAAGCACTAAACAACCTTTAAGAATGGCACAAAAAGGCAATGGAATAGGGGAAAATAATGACTCATCAAAATCACTCACACTTATTCTTTTGCACTCCTGGGCAAAAACAAAAAGGCATAGTAAAGCAAAACAAGGACAACACAGATAAAACAAAGAGAGAGAGAGAGAGAGAGAGAGAGAGATGAAGAGACACAACACAAACAAACAAACACGAAGTGGAAAACTAGAAACAAACCCAACACAAAAGGAGTCAAAGCTGCAAGAAATCCATGAACATCATTCAAGCAATTCAACACAGTTCAAGTACTCAATTTAGCTTAAAGAGAGAATTGAAAACAACATAACCTCACAAAATATGCACTATATCACTTAAATCTTTAGGCTACTGTTTACTCTCAAAGCACCCCTGAAAAACAAACATCAAATAGACTTGGCAAGCCTCTAGAACCAATAACCAAACTAAAACACATGCAAATCAGGATCAAAAGGACTTTTCAAGGTTGTAATGGGGTTGAGGACAAGGTGTGGAATATATGGATAAGTTGCTAAAAGAACAAAGGAAATAGAGGATCAATGGGGAAATACGTCAAAATCAAGCATGAAAGCAATTCCAAACTCTAACACTTCCAGATTCAATTCTCACACAATGCTCAAACCCAAACCTCTTATCTTTCTTTTCTTTTCCTTTTCATTCATTTTTTTTCATTTCTTTTCATTTTTGAGTAGAGAAACAACAGTTTTCAAGCCCGACATAAAATGGACAAATGAACAATCGATGAACAAAATAGGTGTGCGCACAACCACACTTAAAAGAGAGCACATATTCCCAAAACAATTCCAAAGCTCCAAAACTTCCTAAGGCAGAATGAATCATGGTTTTTCAGGTTAAGGTCTTGTAATGAGCTATAAAACAATGAAAGGGTATGCAGGCTCAAAAAGAGCTATCAATAGAAACAGTCCAAGGTAGGCTCATCTGGTTGTAGGCTCATCGGAACAAAATTTCCTAAATCATATCCAAACATGCATGTGAATCACAAAAGCATTAGAAAGAGTAACGCCAAGGCCACTGTGCAAGCATTCATTAGGAATGTATCACACAACAAGGAACAGAGAGTGACTCAAATCCTCACATAAGCGTAATTTCATACATTGCACATGAGCTCAAATGGGGTTGTCCAATTTGACGCCTAAATGATAGGAGTGATGGTCAGGGCCTTCTTGAGGTAATCAAAAGCCTCTTTGCATCCTTCATCAAAGATAAAATCAACATCCTTTTGCAGCAACTTGGACAATGGGAGGGACTTCTTGCTAAAATCCTGGATAAAGCGCTTGTAAAATAACAGAAATCTTAGCAGGGTCAACTTTTACACTGTTACTTGAGATGATGTGCCCCAAAACTATACCATGTTCTACCATGAAATGGCACTTCTCAAAATTGAGAACAAGGTTAGATTGGATGCACCTATTCAGAACTCTGTCCAGACTGTCTAAACGTACATCAAAGAAGGATCCATACACAAAAAAATCATCCATAAACACCTCTATGTAGTTTTTAAGAAAATCACTGAAAATGCTAAACATGTATCGTTGGAATGTGCTAGGGGCATTGCATAGGCCAAAAGACATCCTCCTATAGGCAAAAGTGCCAAAGGGGTAGGTGAATGTGGTCTTTTCCTGATCCTCAAGGGCAATATGGATTTGAAAATAACCAAAAAAACCATCAAGATAACAATAATGGAATTTACCTGCCAAGCGCTCAAGCATATGGTCAATGAATGGCAGGGGGAAAAGGTCTTTCATGGTTCCTTGATTGAGCATCCTATAATCGATGCAAAATCTCCAGCTGTTTTGCACCCTAGTTGGGATGAACTCGTCCCTTTCATTTTTAACAACAATGAGGCATGTCTTCTTGGGAACCACATGGATGAAACTGACCCACTAACAGTTTGAAATTGGGTAGAAGATCCTAGCTTGTAGAAGCTTGGTCACCTCCTTTTTTACAACCTCTAGAATGATAAGGTTGAGTCGCCTCTGTGGTTATCTCACTAGCTTTGCTCTATCCTCTAACAATATACTATGCATGCACATGGATGGGTTAATACTAAGAATGTCAGCCAATGTCCACCCAATGGCCTTCTTATGCTTCTTGAGCACTTACAAACACGATGCTCTTGCTCAGTAGTGAGGGAAGTAGATATGATCACAAGTAGTCTTTGCTCATCCTCTAAATAGACATATTTGGGGTTTTCTAGTAAAGGTTTCAACTCTAGAGTGTTGGGTGTTGGCTGAATATCAAGAACTAGAAGGGAGGGGAAAATGGGTTCCACAACCTATACCTCAACATAACAATCAGATGCATATATACTTCTTGCAACATGGTTGATGCATTTTGACCGTGTAACATCAAAATCAATTGGTACAACACCCAAAGAGTCAAACTCAGAATCAACATCAAAATCAAAATAAGAATCACAATCACAATATGAATCAGAATCAACACCAATGCATTCAAATTCAAACAATTCAGACATAGATGCATATTTCATGCAATGTAGAGGGTGGAAATTTGAAATATGTTCATCAACAACATCATCAATGATATCAATGTGAAAAATAGAATGATCCTCAGAGGGATGTTTCATGGCATCCAGAATATTAAATCGCACAATAATATCATCAAACTCTATAGACAAAGTACCTGCATGGACATCAATCTTGGTTCGTGCAGTTTTTGAAAATGGTTTGCCTAAAATAATTGGTGCATAGCCATGTGAAAATCTCTCTTCCATATCAAGAATATAAAAATCAGCAGGGAAAATCAATTCATCAACCAAACCTACATGGTGGGCAACACTTCTATTTACCAACAAAATCACCACACTCGTAGGATGGAAGGGTCCAAGAGAAAGAGATTTGAAAATTGACAAAGGCATTACATTAATTGAAGCACCAAGATCAAGCATTGCATTTTCAAATTTATTGTTACCTATGATGTAAGGTACATAAAATGTACATGGATCCTTGCACTTCTCAAGAATATGAGGAATAGATTTACCTATCAACACTAACGCATTCCTTCCCATGTTGATCTTCTCATTCACATTTAGTATCCTCTTGTGTGTGCATAGCACTTTCAAGAACTTTGCATATTTAGAAATCTGTTTAATCGCATCCAATAGAGGTATGTTCACCTCCACCTTCCTAAATGTTTCTAAGATCTCTTCCATCTTTTTGCTTGGAATGGATTTTGGAGGGAAATGAAGAGGGTTGGGAGGCGCAACAGTAGAGGTGGAAGGCGTAGAAGGCACACTAGATGTGGAAAGACTGGTTACATGAGCATCACGCTTTCTCTGAAGTGTGGCAGGGTCAACTTCTGTTTTAGGTGTAGGCTGAGGAGTAGGAACTTCAATCTTCTTCCCAAATCTCAATGTGATAGCACTCACATTTCTCGGATTCTCCACTGTCTATTATGGCAACTTGTTAGAATTCTGATCTTGTGTTTGGTTTAGCTGATTGGCCATCTACCACATTTGATTTGTCAAACTCTGAATTGAAGCTATAGTCTCATGTTGGAATTGAATATTTTGAATGGTCATCATCCTAACCAACTCCTCCAATGAAGTAGAAGATGAAGATGCAGTAGGAGCTGGGGTGGCAGCAGGAACAGGTGGAAATGGGGCAGCATGTGCAAGTGCAATTCTTTGTTGTTGTTGGTGAGGAGGTGGTTGCATATTTAGAACCTGTTGGTTTGCTGTTGTTGTTGATTGCCCTATCCAAATTGGGGTGATTTCACCAACCTAGATTGTATTTGTTAGTGGACAAATCGTGGTTCTACTAGTGTTGTTGGGGTGGCCTATTGTTAAAAATGTTGGCAGCATATGCTTGAGGAGTAATAGAAGGTGTAGAAGTCGTCGCCTATTGTAAGGCGGGGCAAGAATCTATGAAATGATCAACTAACATGTAGATGCCACAAACTCTTGCAATAAAAGGTGTAGTCCTTTGGTTCGCAACAAGTTGATTGACTAAAGTGGTAAGAGCATCTATCTTGGTCTCCAACTTCTTAGTGTACTCGGCAACTCCTACATCTTGAACTCTCCTAACAACAATAACATCATTTCTTGGGCTAAATTCTGAGAATTAGAGGCCATGTTCTCAATCAATTGCCTCGCTGCTGCTGGGGTTGAATTACCAAGAGCACCACCACTCGCAGCATCAATCATGCTTCTACCCATATGGTGCAAGGCTTCATAAAAATATTGAAGAAGCAGATGTTCAAATATCTGGTGGTGGGGGAAACTAGAATACATATTCTTGAATCTCTCCTAGTATTCGAAGAGGTTCTCCCAAGACTACTACTTGATGCCAAAAATCTCCTTTTTTATGGTTATGGTCTTAGACGTAGGGAAGAATTTGGCTAAGAACAATCTCTTCAAGTCAACTCAGCTCGTGATGGACCTAGGTGCAAGGTAATACATTCAATCTTTTGCATTGCCCTCCAAGGAATGAGGAAAAGCCTTCAAATACACATGATCTTCTTGGACATCTGTTGGCTTCATAGTGGAACACACAACATGGAACTTCTTTAAGTGCTTACACGGGTCCTCACCTGCAAGGTCATGAAACTTTGGCAACAAATGGATTAATCCAGTTTTTAAAACATGAGGGACTTCCTCATCATGTTACTGAATGCAAAATGAATCATAAGTAAGCTCAGGTGCAGTCAGCTCATGAGGTGGAGGTGGAGGTTGAGCCATGTTATTAATATCAAAATGAATATCAAAATTATCAGTATGCTCAATATGATTAGAATGCATAGGAACTGGAGTGTCAGATGAATAAGGAAAAGTCACAGAATATGCAGGATGTAGAGATGGAATTCCTATTATGCCTAACTCCTTTGTGGAAGGTTTTATCAATTTCAGGATCCAATGATTGTAAAATACTAGAATTCCCCTTAGTCATGCACCAATCAATCCAAAATAGCAAAAGTCAATAGTAAGTCAACCAGGGGTAAAAATGGTAAAATTGAAGTACCTCAAATTGGCTTGAAATTTCTTGACAAAATCCTAAATCATGAATAGGTGTCACAAAAAATTTGAAGCCCAAATTCAAATCCTAACTACATGAATAAAACACACAAAGTTTGACTGAGAATAGGAAAACACCAAGAAAAAATAAGTTAAATAGAAAACAACTTTATTGGGAGATTTAGAAAAGGCCTATTGAAAAGAAAATTAAATTCTACCCCAAATGCATATAAAATTTGCCTTGTTTCAATAACCAGAGCAAAAGTTATGGCCATTTGAAATTTTGCTATAAACCTACAGAAATTTCCTATTACAAATACTACTATAAACTACTACAATGACTCTAACAACAACACACACTCACTAAAACACAAACACTGCAATGGTAGGACTAAACAAAACACAAACAACAAAAAACAATGCACATCAACTTTAACCACACTTAACCCAACATATCACCAAACAACACACACAAAACATAACTTAACACAGATAAACACTGAAAATGACTTTGAACTAAAACATTGGTCCCCAACAATGATGCCAAATATGGTCAAGGTCATACCCGACCAAATAAATCAATTAAATGTCATACTCAGTAGTTAAACAAAGGTCATCTTTCAGTGACCTGACCTTTCATTCAAAGCTTTCTAGATGCAATTCAACACACAAAAAGGGGGGTGACAAATTCAAAATCACGATTTTAATTCAATCAAACAATAATGAAAATATTTTAATCCCTTGATTCAAATGCACTTCCATTTATCATCAGTCACGGCAATTTGAGCTCTATTAGATTAACACCTAATCCACTCATTGTCAATTAGCTAAACAAAGATTAGGAAAAGCTTCATTATGCATTAAAGCAATGCACACATCAATTAACCTTACCACTAAACAAGCAACCCACATTCATTAAGCATGAATACATATTCACTTAAACACCAAATTATCCACTCCATATTAAGCACATACATATTTTGAATAATCCTAGGAGATTAAAAGACGAAAAGTGAACCAAAACAGAACCCAATCAACATTAGGGATGTTGATTCAAAGTGCAAAACCGCATAAAACATGAGGAGGTGCCTCCATGGTCACCGTATGGGTTGCATGGTTATGTAGTTTAAATGGTGGTTTGAGGATAATTACTTGTGTGTGATGTTATACTGTGTTTGAATGAATGTCACTCGTTGGGTTCATTGTATGAATGTATTATTTGATAAGTTGATGGGTTTATATTATGGTTTATTTCCCATGCATGATGTGATGGTGTATATTTTGTTGGCAATATGTAATTCTTATGGGTTGCATGTTGGGAGTGTTTTGCCTTGTTTGAAAGCTCTTGGTGGAATTAAATGTTGTGTGAGGTTTTTGTACCTAGGAACCCAGTGAAGACTTTTTCGCCTGTGTGAAGCAGTGGAAAGGGGTCCTCTTTGCCTGTGTGAAGCAGTGGTAGAGGATTGGTTTGAGTGTTGTACCCTCTCGCTTGTGTGAAGTAGTGGGGAGGGGAAAGATGTTTTACATTATTTCGGCTCGTTGCGAGTATAGTGCCCGATGTGTGATGCATCGACTTTTTACTTATAATTCCTTGAGGAATAAGGGAGACAGACTGGTTGCGATAGTGGGACACATCGAACCATCTGTTCTAGGAAACTAGATGTTGTTGTGGGGTGAGAGGTCACGAAAAACCAAAGCTTAATTATGATCACTGTGTTTGAAGATTTTAGATGAATGTGATGCTAAGTTTGGTTTAGTATGATTGTTTGGATTTGGGGTTTATGTGTTCAAACCAAGAATGGATTGTGATCATAATGTTTCCGTGTTACTTGAATGCAACGTTGAGTATTATTGGACATATTTTATTTATGAATTTCTTTTATGAATATCATTGTTTATGGTTAAGTTACCCCTATTTGTTTGTTTGTGTGTTTGTTGTGTGTGTGATGATCGTATAACGTGTGTGTTATACAGGAGCAGATGATAATGTAGATGCTTTTGGCATGGAGTAGATCAACGAGAGGCTGGGGTGAACTCCAGAGATTCTATAATTTAATTAGTTGTTTTAAAACAGGTATTAAAATATATGTAATTTTCTTTTGTTCGCAATTTTCATTTGAATCTTTTTGCCCAAGGGTCATTTTGAACAATGTAATTTAAATGAAGTTAAAAGTTTTTTTATTAGTACATTTTCAACGTTAATCCTTTTCCGTCAAATGCGTTGTTTTTCTAACATCCGTGACATCCAAAAATTGGGGTGTTACACTTTCCACAGCTGAGGCATAATATATAGAAGTTGGTCATGGTTATGATCTGCCAATATTTTAATTTGTTGATTCTACCAAACAACACAAAGATTTCACTTAAACAATTAAATTCTACATAAAGTATGATTTGCCAGTAATTTTAATCTGTTGATTTCACAAAATAACACATAGATTTCACTTAAACTGTAAAAATTTGCATAAAGTGTAATATGTCATGTATTTTAATCTGTAGATTTTACAAAACAACATAAATTTCACTTTAATTGTTAAATTTTGCATGAAGTTTGATATGCAGTATTTTAATATGTTGATTTTGTGCTTTTTATGTGTTGATTTCACTTAAGTTGATTTAAATCTGAATGAATTAAATTCAATTGATTGAAACAATCAAATAATCCATCATGTGACACTATATGTACTATGGTACATACTATTGCATCACTAAAACTACCTTTTCACATTTCATGTACCATAAAGCACCTTTATTACATGATTCCCAATGAGCAGATAACACAAAACGTGTAGGAAACATCATGTTTTATGATCATATGCAGATTATAGTGCATTAAATTGGCTTTGGTTGCTTATGTTGCGTTGAATACAAAAATACAGTGCAAATGAATTGACTGTTTATAAAATTAAATACATTGATTCTATAAATACTAGTCTTGGCATCATGCATTTGTATGATCCACTCCTCTTGTATGGCCAAGTGTAAAAGCTTTTTCCAGTGACGAGTACTCATACAATTCTACCACATATTATATATCCCCTTCTCAATCCACTCACAAACTTAGTACCTTTTCATCTTCACTTTCAAATTGGAGACCTACTTTGAGAAGTAGAGACTCCATCAATTTGCCATAATCATATGTTGGCAAAAGCAATACAAGTCTAAATGCTGAAGCAAGATTTTGATGATGATAAAAGAAGCCTGAAAGCCATCTGGAAGACAATATGAAGACTACATGTTATAATGTTTAAAGCTATCTTGTAAATTGTAATTAGATTAAGTTAGAAGCAGTATTGTACAAGAAAATTCTAGTATTTCTCGAAATATCAAAATGATAATCGATTATCACTTGGAATAATCGATTATCCTGAGCTGAACAATTTTTTTCAAGAAAGCACTGGAATAATCGATTATTACTTCTGATAATCGATTATCTGCTCAAAAATTTGTTTTCCATAAACCACACTGGAATAATCGATTATCACTAGTGATAATCGATTATCCTGG
>Ga0214542_1000321_pt1 | contig 82091 bp, 34 predicted proteins | sample CNSS1metaG_FD_160096 | JGI IMG/M metagenome (GOLD analysis project Ga0214542, IMG submission 160096) | Root nodule microbial communities from cowpea collected in UCLA plant growth center, Los Angeles, California, USA - CNSS1 | ecosystem: Host-associated > Plants > Roots > Nodule | place: USA...
ATGGTAAAAGTCATGAATAACATATTTGTAAGTCATTTTTAATAACAAATATAAATATAACATTTATATAAATAATAAATTTGGTCTTAAGGGAGACATAATATTTCTCTATTTTGTAAAATAATATTCAGACAAAATTAAAATAAATAAATTGGGTACTAAATTGAAACCAATAAATATATATGGGTACTAAATTAAAACAAATAGACACATGTGGAGACTAAGTTGAAATGAAGACAATGACACTTGTCAGGTAACTTGACACGTGGCGATACCTTGCCACGTGTCAGATTTGACACGTGGCGATACCTTGCCACGTGTCAGATTTGACACGTGGCAATTTTTTAAAAAAAAAAAATTAAAAAAAAATTAAATTTTAAAAATCCAGAGACCGACACGTGGCAAGGTAGTTAACGCCGTTTGTGAAGACTTAACAGGGTACTACATTAATGCAATAATCAAAGTTGGGTACTAAATTGAGACAAAGTTCAAAGTGGGTACTATTTTGAAATTTTCGAACTAAAATGAGTATGATCCGAGTAATTAAGCTTAAATTTATATAGGAGAAGAAAAAAAATGCACATGGAAACAATAAGAAGAAAAGTTGATTTAAATATTTTTGTATACACTTTTAAATCTTTTTCAAAATAAACTATATTTATTTCCTATTTCTTTATTGAAGAAATTAATTTTGATTCTGATTTTATTGAATTGTCATTCACTTTTTTCTAAATTAATTTAATTTTGGATAAGAATGAAAATGATCCGTTTTTCTTTATAAAACATAAATCTTTAAATTTTTAAAATATTTAAGAATTTTGTTGCTTTTTCTAATAATAACTTTCTTCTCAAATTTCCTTTAATACATGTAAACTCACACTCACTTCTTACATTATATTTGTTTTTCTACAACTTTTTTAAGTTTACTCAACCATGTGACATCCCTTCCTTTTCCCTTCAACAAATAATTTTAAATTTCTTCAATCTTAAATTTAAAATACTTAAATAATATTTTAAGTTTAAACAAAACATAAAAAAATTATATAAGCAAAAGATATATTAAAACTGTAGTCAATTTAAAATTAATACAAGCATTAATATATGAAGTAATAAAAATTATTATAACAATTAATTTTTAATTCAATAAAATGAAACATAAGAACTTACTGACAGATTAAATCCTATGTACTCACTAGTATAAAAAAGTTCACTTATTGAATAAATAAATTATTTAATCAAAATACATCGTCAGTAATATTATAATAACATGAATTTAAATTTTAAATGTTACATTTAAATCATTAACAAACAGACACCAATATTAATAGCAATATATTTTAACCACTCTTTCTTTTATCATTAATCTTTATTGATACACATAACTTTTAATTAATTATTTATTTTCATTTTAAAATTTTAAGGAAATCAGCAATATTTAAAAATAAGATTTTTATCACCCAATCCTGTTTATACAAAGTCCACATATCCAATCAACACATAATTAATAACTAACATGAATGGATTATAATAGCTTAAAGAGAAACACATAGTAACAGCCAAATCCAGCCAGATTACTCCCTCAAAGCACGTTTCATAGTAGAAAGAGTTCATTTGATTACAAACATAAACTTAATAATTAAGCACCTTGCATGAATGCTTAAGGAACTTTGAAAGATTGACTAAAAAATCTAGCATGGTCGAAAACAACTAGGCCAATTGAAAAGACATGGGCTAATGTTGAAGACCTAAACAAAGTCACTAGAAAACATCAACTTGCTTCAGTTTCACCTTTCAAACCAGTATCTGTTGGACTCGTTGAGTTTGTTGAGCTTTCTGATGCTTTTACTACATTTGGTAGGTACTTCCAACAGCGTTTGTGAACTCCACTAATTTTTTTTGGAGCATCTGCTAATGGCAAACCTGCAATAAGTTGAAATTTATCAATTTAAGCCAGCAAACAAGTACTGAAAAAGCCACAGTATTTACACAATGCTTCATACAATCTATACTTTATGCTTACATTATGCTTCGCAAAGTATTCACTGAGAACTTATCAAATAAAGCTGCCGAGTTCTAACAAGCAACAGAAACTATACTGAAATAAGAAAAAGTATGTCTACACTGTGAAATAATAAAAAAAATTAAGTGATTTATACTTGAGATCATAAATAGTATGATATGGAACATGAATGAAACAAACAAAGAAAGTTAACACCAAGTGATAGCAAATGAATGGAGTGCCGCGTGTGGCATCATTCATCCAAACTTTTGCGCACTAGTTCAATCCTCTCACAGGCAAATTGCTTTTTCAATAAAAGAGATAACTGAATTTTGGCACAAGAAAGAAGACACTGAAGAAAAACAACAAGTTGGTCCTGTAATAGCAGCCCCCAAGTCTAGAAGTGGTGCCACAGAGAAGCAAGGTTGACAGCAACAAAGGAACAGGCTCAGTCTGCTCAAGCGGAAGTCAGAGGAATGGAAGAGGAAGAACAATACTGTCAGCAGAGAAGCAAAATCTCTTTAGAGAAGGGTATACAAACTCTGAGCATAGAGTTTAAGGCTACTGAGACAAAGACAAGAAACTATGATGTAAAAATGTTTTCACTAAGGATTGACATTAAAGAGTTGGCTGAGAAGTTCAAAGTAGTAAGAGCAAAGGTCAAATTATATCATAGGGAAGCGATGGTATTTCAGCAGAAGACTAATCTTGAACAAAAGATCACATTGTTGATGTCTTCACCAAGCAATTTTAACCAGCAGGTTAAATTTCTGGGAAAGAAGCTAGGAGTTTGCAGCCTTCAAGGCAAGAAGGAGTATGTTGTCAGAGCAGTTTTAATTTTAATTTTGCATAAGTCAATTATTAAATTGACAAGAACATGTTATATTGTTTTTAGTTGTCAGTGGATTAGTTAGTTTCAGATTTGATTATTCAGTTATTAGTAACAGCAGCTCCTAAAACTGTCGAGCAAGATTTCTATTTAGTTATTTCCGTGTACTAAATACAAGATATACCAATAATAGTTACAGGCTTCTGCATTTCAAAATATTTATATTATTTCCTTGCACATTTTTTTTTCTATCCTTAAACAAAAACCAACACATATTAAGAACTCAGAAAAGCACTCTTAGCCTAGCCAACTATAATTGAAGAATAGAAGTGCAGCATTATTATCAGCGCCTTCAACAAGCTGACTCTGCTGCATATAAAATTGAAAAACAGATTATCCTAAGCCAGAAACACTTCTCATACAACTTATGACACTAACCATTTTTATAAGCAATCCCCCATGCTTTTCCATGTCTTCCATCCTGCAAAAACATACGTAAATAACATTCAGAAAGAAAGAAAAACAGAGAAATAAATAATAGTGAAATGCAAAATAGTGGAAATCCAATACAAACAATAGAAGGACAAAAAAAAAAACAGAAGTTAAGCACCTTGTAGAGATTGAGTTTAGTGATTTCGTAAGAAACTTCATTCCAGTGAGATTTGGCCATGTGGTAGCCAATTCCCCAGTTAGGTAAGAACTGAGCCACTTCAAATAAGTTCTTCTTCTTCCTTCGCTTCGATTTCTTAGGGTTCTGAGCAGAGGAAACAGCAGAAGAAGAAGTAGAAGAGGAATCAGAGCTAAAGGCTCGGAAGAAGTTGAGAGAAGACCTTAGTAAAGGAGTGTTTCGAAAAGATTCAACTCTGCTACCAATTGCACTTGTCATTGCTTTTCTTTCAAAATCCCTATGAAGAAGCAAATCCAAAATGTCAAAAGTCATGCACCTAATCATCCCAGTGACATAACATCACAGAAAACAATTCCGCCATTGCCACAAACATAAAAATTTCCATATCATGTGAAAACAGTAAGATTTACAACATTTGATGAAATTCACACACTGAGAAACAGATCGGTAATCACTCAATAAGTAGGAAAAATAGGGCAAACAATGAGTCTCAAAGACACATAGGCTCACTTGTTTCGGTGGTGTGCCGATTGCGAGTTGCGATCGCTTGAAACGTCAGTTGTTACAAGATTAGTAGTTGTGTCATATCACTCATAAACCCTAACTCCTTTCAAGATTTCTAAGGTTCTTTTGATTTCTCTATTTACGTAATAAATTTTATAAAAAAAATTAAATACAGTTTTAGTATTTAAATTGATGTAAAATTAGAATTCTTTAAAATTTGATAAATTTTTGTCCTAATTTTAAATTTAAATATAAGAATATCATTTTTTTTAATTCGTTAAACGATATCAAAAAGTGACATTTTCATGGAATTTGTAAAAGTTGAATTTTGAAAATTGAGTTAAACGTTAAAAGATAATTCAATATAAATATTGATTTTTTTTATATAATAATAAAAAAAGTTATACTACGTATTTATTGATTTTTATGTAAATATTGGTTTTTTTAATATAATAAAAAATTTATACTAGAGAAGTTTTGATTTTATCAGTTATGTTTGAATTTTATTAAGAATTAAAGTGATTAAATATTTTTAATAATAATTTTATAAAAAGAATTCATATTAATATACAAAATAACTATTAAAAATATTAAATAAATTAGAAATTTAAATGTAACTATAATTTTTATTATCCTAAAATTGAAATAGGTCTATATTTATTTTGATGTTTAAATATAATTAATAACTATATTTTTTATATTAAGATTATAATATTTTTTATTATATTAAAATCGAAATAGGTTTACATTTTGTCCATATCTTATTGTTTATTAAATAATTTAATAATAATAATTATTTTCTGTGAATTCTTTTATATTTATAATCAGTAGCTCAATAATAATATATAAATTAATGTTTAAATCTTTAAAAGAAAATTGTTAATTTGGACCCTAAATAAAAAAATATTTTGATAGAAGAAACTCTAGATTTATGTGAAGTGGTGGTTGGTAAGAGAAGAGTGAAATGAGTAACAGACAGAAGAGGAAGAGAGAGTGTGGTTTTGTTTCTAATGGACTTTCTTCTCATTCACCTGTTTCTCTTTGTTCCACTCCTTTTCTTCTTCACTTTTCTGTCTCTCCCTTTTCCATTCCCAACCTGTAACTCACTATCTCTCCTTGCTACTGATTTTCTCTTCTTTCTCACACACAACACAACTATGAGACAACCTCGTAGACACCTTCCACACTTGGAATTCTCATTCAGTTTTGGCACCTTATTTTCCTTCTTTTTGTATCAATATAGATAGGATTGTTGCAATAATTATTATGCAGACCAAACAACTATTGATGTCGATTTTTAATACTTATGTTAATTTGTCTTTTGTTGGTTTGTATGCAGGATATCACATAGTTTGAAAAATCAGTATTTTAGTGTTAACCAGTTACAATTTGTAATGTATGGTGAAAGTTATAATTACAATGATTTCTTATTAATTGATAGTGCAAAGATTTTTGTAAACATTGCATTAGAAATTGAACCTTTTTATTATTGTATTGTTGGTGTTGCTGCTGTGTAGAGCTACATGGTTTTCTGAACGAAGTACATACATGACATTTTTGTTATAGTTTCTTTTACTTTTTCAGATTTTTGGGCTTGGAAGTCACAGTTGTCTCACCCAGTGGCTGATTTGGTTTTGAGGAATGGGGTGATATATACTAGTGATGATTCTCTCCCATTTGCAGAGTCCATGGCAGTGGCGAATGGGAGAGTTCTTCGTGTTGGAAACCATTCATTTGTCAAGGTTATAATATTCTTGATGCTAAACTCAGTTCTCCGTTTACTTAAAAAAAGGCAGAGCAATTTCATTGTAGTTTAACTTTCAGGCATGCAGGGTAAAATTTGTTATATTTAAAGTGGCTTTTTAAATAATTGTTACAGAAGTCAACAAATCTACAGTATATGACAATATGGATTTGGAAGACACTCTATAACAATTTTTAAAGTGTTAATGCATTCCAATTTAATTCATTCTATTCAATTCAACCCTGTTGTTGTTGCTGCTACTCATGTATTGTGGCGTTCAATTGCAAACTGGGTCTGACCCAGATGTGCTTTTCAACATTTATGTAGGAGTTGGAGGGATATGGAACTCAAGTTTTGGATCTTGGTGGGAAGGTTGTGGTTCCTGGGTTCATTGATTCTCATGTGCATTTCATTGCTGGTGGATTGCAGGTTAAGTCGATGTCCCAGTTTTCTGAATGTTTCTTTTACCTCTATTATGTGCTTCAGTCTGGGTTTGCTAACCTAGTTTTTTCTGAAATGATCATCTGTTACCGGCTAGACAATAAGAAGATTCTTGTAATCTCTAACGTTTGATTCTTGAATACTTATGAAAAAACTACTATTCTATCAATCAATTGCAGTTCAGAAGTGTGCTCATCAGAAAGTCAAATTGTTAAGGATGGATTCTGGTTGTCTATAATAGGAGGCTTGAATCATTTGCATGTCACCTAATTTTTATTTTTCTATCTGAGAAGTCCTTTATGTTTATAAACCTACAATATGTTCCCTGTCTTAAAACTCCACCTGTAGTAACAGATGATGCAGGTGGAGCTGAGAGGTGTTAACAAAAAGGAAGAATTTGTTAGAAGGGTCAAAGATGCAGCACAAAGTAAGCCTTGAGTTTTTGCATTCTTTTTCATAGTTATGAGGGAGGATAGTTTAACACCTATCTAGTAGTTTCCTTGATGATCATCATATTTGTCAAACTGTTAATTCATATTTGTTTAAGTGCTGGCTCAAATGCGAGCTGTATGTATTCCACTTTTCAAACTTGATTGAGGTTCCATAATTAAAATTATCTTCTAAATATTGTATTGATGCAACTAAAACAAAGTTGAGCATAATTATGGTTGTGTTTCTATATTTCATAAATCAATCATTTGATTCCATTAATTCTTAGTCTGAATCCATCAGATATATTTGTCTCATTTTTCCTTTTATTAGTAGATTCATTGGAGTTTATTAGTTTTACCTGTTCACCACCTAATGAACTATTAGATAAGATTGACATTCTTTCTGAGTAAGCATACTCTGGAATAGAAGGATTAAAGGCTGGTGGTTAAATCCGCACCACTATGTTCATCAAATGGGAAATATCACGTTGAACAATTTTCAAACTGGATGCCTCTGAGTCCTGAATTATGTTAGTTATGATGTTTACACATTTTGTACACTTTTGGATTTAGGCTCAAAACAAGGTTTCTGGATTTTGGGTGGTGGATGGAACAATGATCTATGGGAAGGAGATCTGCCTGCTGCCTCTTGGATTGATGATATTACTCCTAATAATCCTGTGGGCCCTTTACATATGTTCTTTCCTTTATGGAAATCTCCATTCACAGCAAAACTAATCTTATTTGAAGTTTATGAGCAGGTTTGGCTTTCAAGAGTAGATGGCCACATGGGCTTGGCTAATTCAGTGGCACTAAAGTTGGCTGGGATTACAAATTTAACAGATGATCCAATGGGGGGAATTATAGTGAGGGCTGCAAATGGAGGTAATATTATCAGGTTTCATGTTAATTAAGGAAATATAGCGTCTATTGTTTATTAGGAAAAAATAGACATTGTTTGATATTGGTAAATATTGTTGATATTGTTTATAACAATATCTTCTATTTACCATATTTATGTTTGGTTGCCATATATATTGTGTATCACTCTTAATTATAAATACATTCACTCTATGTATATTTTAGACATAAGGGAAATTAACCCTATATAGTTTTTCTCATTTAACAAGGTGAATAAGCATTGTTAGATATAAAGCCATTTATCAGTCTCCATCCAATCCAACTGCTTAAGCTTTTATAATAGTTTCCCTTTGACATGGTAGCAAAGCCTTTATGACTAAAAGTCAAGCATTTAATTCTTACCATCTCCATAATTTACACCTAGTTGAATTTCAACTATAGGTTAAATGGTCTTGTACAATGTTCATTCTTTTAGCTCATAGGTTCTTGCATGATGGAGCATTTTGAGAGAGTGACGGTCTCTGCAGTATGAATTGTATACTTGAAGAAGAAAATACTATTACATCTTTTTATTCCATAAATCAATATAGTGTAATACAGTATCAAATATATATGATATGATATGCTCTGAAACAGAAAATAGGGAACTTGTGATAAAAGTGATTAAAGATGTTCAGCAATATTCAACAAAATAAAACCATTCATGAGCCTCTACCTTATAACCTGAGCTTTTACATAAGTCCTTAAAAAGCATATTGACGTGTCTTATTGTCATTCCATGTTCAACCTTTATTGCAATTTCCAGTGGCATTTTGCTGTCACTATCATGTTATACTATTCACATGTTTGGTGGTCTGCTTCATGTGTTTTCTAAAGCAGATTACATGTTATAGTCTCTTTATTGAATCTATTTTAATGAAATTTGTTAGACTTATTGTGTTTCTCTCTATCGGGTCACCCATATATATTTAGTCTTACACTCAAAATGTTCCATTCTTGATATGAGGGGAAGGAGCTTTTGAGATCTTACATCAACTACAAATATAAACAAATTATAATGAATGCAAATTTCTACTTACAAGTTGATTTTGTAAAATTGAGTTAGACTTAAAATACGATCAATAAATGAATTTATTCCAATATAATACTGCTAATTTCATTTCAAGATTCTTTTTTGTTCTAGGAGTAATTGATAAGCTATCTGCAACTTTGTAGCGCTCGGCTTTCCATTTTATGTTTTCCTTCCCTCTTCTCTCTGCTGTATATATAACCTCCTTTTGTAATCTTCGCACATCAATGATATCAATAATAATTTTCTTTTCCCTAAGCCTTTACTTCTCTTTTCCTAATTCTCTTCCTGTTTCTCTTCTGTTCCTTCTCTGTCCTGGGGAGCTTCTTTGTGTTCTTTAATGGTAAAATGCAGAAAGTCTAATAGTAATTGTTGTTATTATGCAGAACCTACTGGAGTACTAATTGATTCTGCTGTGACACTTATGACCTCCCTGATTCCGGAGGATTCAGTAGATGATAGGAGGGAAGCGTTGCTTAGAGCAAGCAGTCTTGCCCTAACAAGAGGGGTGACCACGGTTGTTGATATGGGAAGATATTATCCTGGGTTTTCACCTGAACTTTCTTGGGATGATTTTTCAGGTTTTATCTAAAAGTACAAATTGATTTATATTTAAGTTTTTTTTTCTTCATTTTCTAATTGTGGTTTCTTTGTCATTTTGTTTCCTTTTATTTTGAATATTACCATAATGCCAATGTAGTCACAAGGCAAAGATTTATAGCAAGCAGTTCCTGCTGTTCTAAATATTGAACTATACATAAAGAAAACCACTTGATCCATTCAAATGCAATATAAAGTAATGGATTTATTAACAATGAGGCCATAGAATACTTACCCAGTTGCTGTATTCAATTGCATAACTTCATCTGTGTGATAGTTTGAGTGATCTAGATTATATTTTTAATATTTGAATAAATTAAGAAAAAAGGAGTAGGAAAGCATAGATGATGTAATCCTAAAGCCAAGTTTCAAGGATAATGCCTTTTTGTAATTTGAAATAGAATTACTTTTCCTCTTTTTTTATGTGATATGTAAAAAGCCTTGTTGAGCCTAGTTGACTATTCATTTTATTGTTATTTTGAATTGCGCAGATGTTTATCAATGGGCTAATTCAATGTCAAAAATGAAAATTAGAGTATGTTTATTTTTTTCAATGGAGACACGGTCACGTTTGGTGGTATGATTCCTTTCTAACTTAAGATTTATTGAAAGTTTAGTGTATTCTTCACTCTGCCTTTTCTAGAGCATACTTCTATGTTCCTTCTTTTCTATCTTTCTGCTTTTGAAAGTTAACTATTCACTTATCAAGGAAATTTTTGAAGAGGAAAGTATCTAGTTTAGATAAATTAAAAGCATTATAATATTCAAATCACAAGCATATTTTCTTGCCTTTCTTAATGTCTTGGAAGTTGTCCACTGGATTTTTTCTTCATGTGAGAACGCTTTGTTGTGCCCCTCACAATTAAGATAACTTCTGTTGGAGCTTGATACAATGGAAGGGAAAATTAGCCACAGGCAATTACAGTAGTTAATTAGTCAGTTATAGGAATCAACTTGATATAAATAGGGGGAAATAAGAGGAAATGATCCACTTTATCTTTTTATCATTTGAGAATTGATTTTTTCTCTTCCCTATTTTCTACTTTACTGAATGTTGAACTATGCATGAAGAAAACCTATTAATCCGTTCAAATGAAACATAAAGTAATGGATTTACAGCAATATGTTGGAGGAGTTATCTCCCCTACTTTATGTTCTTTCTTTTTCTCTAATTTGGGTTCTAACAACTTCCTCCCCACTAATTAGCTTACAAGTTCTTCCCAAGGAACGCTTACGATTTAGTCTAGTGAATGCTTGCCCAATTTGCTACATTTGGAGCATTTGGATTGAGAGGAACTCTTGAATTATAGTAATCAAAACACCAATATTGCTTTATCATTGAACAAGTTGTACATGTTTGGTTTTTGAGGAATCCTAACATTCATTGAGAAGATCAGGAAGGGTCACTAAAATAACTTCCTTGGTAATCTGCTAATAATATGAGGAATGCTAACAACACTTCTTCTAACACTCTTTCAAAAACTCTTCATTAATGGTTGAAATTGATTGAAAAACACCAAATTTTATGGTTCTCACTTACCATTTAATGATTCTCTCTCCTTATTTTACCAATGTAAGAACTTCCAGACATATCTTTTATTCCAGAAAAATGATAGCTAAAATGTCTTAACTTGTAGTATTATATGTAATAGGTAAACTCTTCTTTTGTCTTTTTTAATCAGTTTAGCTTTTATTGCTTGAGTTAATTCAAAATTCAACTAGTGTTCTTATTAGAATTGAGAACAAATTAGACCTAACTAAGCCGCAAAAGCTAAATAGGATCTTAACACATCTATTCACCCAAACTGGACATTTGAACTATAGTTTGTAGTACTGTATATTTGTGGATGTCTCAACACCAAGTTTGGGATGGCTTTGATAATTGATACCATATTCAAATTGAGATTGGTCTAGCCTAAATTAACTTAGAAAGCTAGTTCTAAGGGAGGAGGGTTTCACCATATGCCAAGATCTTAATAAGTGTTTGATTTCTCTGTGTATTTGGTATTACACTAATAAATGTTGTAAACTATATTTTTATTTTTCATGTCGATTTTAACATTTGTCTCCTAAAGTTACATTTTTTTTCTCCTTAGGATTTGATTAACAAAGTTGGCCATACCTTGAGCGAATGGATTTATATTGGTGGTGTTAAAGCTTTTGCTGATGGGTCTTTGGGTTCCAATAGTGCATTGCTTTATGAGGTGAGGCCAGATATTCACTTTTTCAGTATAAATTATCTGTCGATAATTTTTTGAAAAAATCCATTTATTTATCTGTTTTCTGCCACTTTTTTGTTTTTTTAATGGATATGGGTGGGGAATGACAAGGAGCACCTTAGTTTATAGACTTAAATTTAGCATATATCCTAGGTTAACTATGCACATTCAAATTTTGTAGCCGTATGTTGATGAGCCAGACAACTATGGTTTACAACTAACTGAACCTGAAGCACTTCTCAACATGACCTTGGAGTCTGATTTATATGGTCTACAGGTGATTGTTCTTTTGTTCTTAGTTGCCAAATTCGTGTGTGTATATGAGATTTCAGTTACCAAATTGTTGATTCATTACAGGTTGCTATTCATGCTATAGGAGACAAAACAAATGACCTTATCTTGGACCTATATAGTTCAGTAGCTTCTGCAAATGGTATGAGAGATCGAAGATTCAGGGTAATATTTTTGCTTAAACATAGCAAGCTTTAATAATTTTCTATTGATAGTGGGGAGATTTTGCTTGAGAAATGTTTGTTCTAACATAATCATTGTGAGCCAAGTTAGTAATGAACATAAACACTACTTTCAGATTGAGCATGCCCAGCAGTTGGCAGCCGGAACCCCTGGCCGATTTGGTAAACAGAGGGTTATTGCTTCCATGCAGGTTTTTCTTTTTTATTATCATTATCTTGTGTTTTTTCATTACTATTAATATTATGTATATGCCAGAGACATATATGGAAAAAGACATGAATTTGTTAGGACAGACTTTATTTTAGTTGTATCTTTAGTCGATGTGCACATCTCTAATCTCCAATACCTTCCTTGTTATATATGTTTTGACAATGTAAACAATGTCTCTTAAAAGATCTGTAGTATTTTCTAACTACCAATATTTAACAGCCAGATCAATTGTTGGATGATGCTGACTATACTAGCAAAAAGCTTGGCAAGGATAGGGCAGACACAGAATCATATTTGTTCCGGTCACTCTTAAATAACAATGCATTAGTGGCATTTGGTTCTGACTGGCCGGTAAGTATGTTGTATTTATCACTACTCGTCACCTTGCACAGTTTCATATTCCTTAACACTAGTTTAGAAGTACTTTTCACAACATCATGTCTCTCTTTGACAGGTGGTAGACATCAATCCCTTAAGTGGCATTAAGACAGCAATGAAGAGGACACCTCCCACTTGGGAAAGTGCATGGATTCCATCCGAATGCATTTCACTAGATGATGCAATAAAGGCGTAAGATCATGTTATTCTGATGTTATGTGACTTGTTGATTTCTTGTCTGTTTGTGATGTTATTGGGAGCCACTTTATGTGGACTGGCACTGAGTGGAAAATTTTTACATATTGTTGGTTTGTCAACTCAAGAAATTAGTCAAAATATTATATAACATTAGTATCATGATTTAGTACTGATGGCCTGATCTATATTTTCATCTGTACACATGTACAACAGAAAAAATGGAATTGAGAGAGACATGAGCAAAAGTTTTCCAGGAATATAACAATAACATATGTTAGAATTTTGGATTTGTTAAAGTATAATTCAACCTCACAAAACCGGTTTATAAGGTTATAATTGTCTCCTACTAATGTATTTCAATTTAATCCCACCATTGATCAATATAAAATCTCTGACATTCTCTTTACAAGTAGAATTAGACATCTGAAATTTGAAGTTTGCAAGATTGGACATTATGGATAGTTCGATAACCGTCTAATAACTAGTGGTGTGAAAGACTCAACAACAATTACTGGAAAAGCTCTGGTATTATCTTAAGATTTAGGTTAGAATCTAATTCAATACTATAAAATGGTTTGTAAAGTAAGAGTTGTTTCTCCATTATATATTTTTGTTTGATCATATTCATAGTTGTTAATTAGTGGACTTTAAGTCTAACTCAATCTTACAAAACCGACTTGTAAGATGAGGTTTATACACTTATTTATATACTATAAACTTGTCTTATTTCTGGTCATTGTGGGATCTCCAATAATAATCAATTTATGGTTTCCAACAGGATCTAATAGATATGGTTTGTGGGATTACCTATTAACTCTATAATCATTTGCATCTCAGAGGACAAGTTCCTTAGCCCTCATGCCTATCTGAATTTGGTATGCAAAACAATCATAGTGTGTGTGGCTTTTAAATAGTGGAGAGACCACTTCTTCAGTGCTTGGTACTTTACAGAAATTTTCACCACAATGCTGTGTAGTTCTTTTTGTTTTTTTCTTCTGATAGTGGTTACAAGGTACATTCCCCACTTCTTCATAGGACATTTTTAGGAAGTGTATTGTTTCATTTCATGTAAATCTAGATCTGCTTGAGTGGTGCACTAGTGCTCTTTCCTTATATGATCATATTTCAACTTCAAGTTCATCATATACATGATTTTCTTTTGCTATTCTTGCATGATACTAAAACTCTCTGGCCTTCACAGTTACACCATTTCTGCTGCTCGTGCAAGCTTCCTTGACAAAGATCTTGGATCCTTATCTCCGGGGAAACTGGCAGATTTTGTCATATTGTCCACCGATTCATGGCAAGACTTTGCTGAAGATGCAGATGCATCTATTGAGCAAACATATGTTTCTGGTGTGAGAGCATATCCTTGAAGCCCTTTCATTCAGTTAGATGATAAATTTTTGGTTAAATTAGAAAAAAATCACTGTTTTCATTTCAGTCCTATATGAAAAAACTCTACATTTTAGTTGATATAGTAAAAAATGCATAAGAACTGGTTTATGAACATTACAATGGTGTTTGATCTGTTTCTTGATCTTACTCTTGATAACATTTGGTTAGTTCCTTCATGAAAAAAACTACACTACATGGCAAAATCTCTACATTTTTTGTCTCAAAAATCTCAACAATGGTAAAATTTGGATAAATTGTAGAGACTGATTTAGAGACAGTTTGTATTAGTTGGGGATAAAATATATGGTTAATAACATACATAAAAAGAAAGTTACAGTGGCAATTTTAATTTACGAATGAACTCAATTGTTATTCTCTGATGCATATGATACAATGTAATGGGGTGACACTCAAGTGCAAAACATTTTGACATACTCAAGTTCATGTAATCAAAACACTTTCTTGCCTTTGGTTAAAAATGGAATAGTTTTCACTTTTCTTAGGAAAGTGGTGTAGTAACTCATTGTGGTATACTAAATATCTTTTCTTTTCTTTTCATCATTAGCATAAAACGAAGTCCTCCAATATATATATTATATATTAGTTTAGATAATATAAAATTTCTCATCATAACAATTAGGTTTATTTCATGATTCATCATAGTATATTTTTCTTTTGTACCTCACTGAAAAAAATTATTTTGCTTTTGAAGGAAGATACAATAGGAAAGAAAATAAAAGAAATGATGAAAAAAAAATGGAAGGGTTATTACCTTATATGGTATTATCCATTGAAAAAGACTTGAAGGGAAATTTTCATTCTTTAATTTTGCTTTATGAAAAGCAATAATAGTTCATTTTCATAGTATTGAGTGAGATGAAAATATGACCCATAATAGGTAAGAATCGATTCCTTTCTTCTCCCCATAATTAAAGAAAAAGAGAATTTGCATTGAAAATTAATTACTTTCATTTTTTAAATTTAGAATTAAACTATATCAAAATCTGAAATAGATATAAATTCTAATTTTTTAAAAACTAAAAATATATTTAACTTTTGAGAAAAATAGTTTAGAAACTTTGAATAGATGATTGATAAAATGCTTATGTTTCCTTTAAGCTTCGATTAAAAAAAATATAGTATTTTTGATAAATCTTTACATAAGAGATGATTAATAGATAAACTTTTGTTATTAAGTTTCGTAAGACATTATCATGCTATTACATTATTTGCAATTTTTTATAAAACATTTTTTTTTATGATTTATCTTGTATAACATTATATATTGATGAAGAAGAGATAATGAAATCCACAAATATTACCGTCTCTCTCTATCTCTTTCAAGAAAAAGAAAGTTCTTAACTTTAAATTTATCATGGGAAGGTAATCATAAATTATTTTCATTTTTTCCCTCTACATATTTCTTATTATTCAGGTAAATATTCACAAAATTTGATTCATTTAAAGACACAAAATTAGCCGTAAACTAATTTGATGTTGTAAAATATCTATTGATTTAATTTTAAATATAACTTCAATCTGAGTTAAATCCGATTTTTTTTTTCAACTTCTGCAATCCAGAAACTCGTTACATTATATTCAAAATTTATCAAATACAATTTAAAAATAATTTGTCAAATATATTAATGTAGTTGAAAATTTCATTAAAAGTACACCATATCTTCAACTAATCAACAATCCTACAGTATATCCTAAAATTGAGTTGAAAGTATAATAAACATTAAATATATGGATAATAGTAAAATCTTTTAGACAAAATAAAAAGTATCATTTGGGATAAGTTGAAAACTTAAACTATTACAATTTTTTTTCTTTTATTTTCAAATTTTTTTTTTAACATTTTTTTAATATTGCTTTTGTAAATTTCAATTTGTATTGTATCAATTTGAAACATTATGAGGAGAAAATGCCAAAGTTTGCTACATTGCAGGATCCTTGTAATTCAATTGATCTATAGTAGTCTATGCTATGCCCTAAACCTAACCCTACCTAAGGGCTAAGTTAGCCTAAACTTTTTAGTTTTTACCTACTTTTGTCAAGTACGTACCTAGACTAGGGCTAACTAAGGCACACCACTACCCTCTACTTTTCTTTCTTCTGAATAACCTAAAATTCTAAATTCTAATCTCATTAATATTTAACTATTTTTAAAATATATATTTCTATTATAGTAAAAATGTAGTAAAGTATCTAACTTGTTGTGAGATTGTTTACTTAATTAACCTTTAATTATACTTTTTAATGAAATTAGTCAATAATAAAGTGTTAAAGAGAAAAATGTCTTAGATTGTCCAACATATATGGCAAATCACTTAAAAATGATGGTGTTTCATATTTTTATCACTCAATTTATTATTATATGTTTTATTTGTTTTTATTATAATAATAATAAATAAAATAATTTAATTTTTACTTTTTTTTGTTGACTCATTTAACCAATTTCCAATTTTAATTTTTTATTTTATTTTTCATCTCTCAATATTAAAAGTATACAAATTGAAAAAAGCTTCAAAAGTTAATCTCTTGACATATTCGTAGGTATTATCTTTAATTTATTATATAATCTAACAAGTTGATATTAACTTTTATTTTATCCTTATTTTTCATGTTTTTTTAAATCACACAAAATTAATCATTTTTATTATTCTATAATTATTTATCATTTAATATCCTTATTATATATATATATATATAATTATATATAATTATATATATATATAATTATAATTATAATTTTTTCTTTGATATTTTACACTTATAAAAAGAATTATATAATCTCGATATTTAATACTTAATAATATCATTTCTTCTCTCGTTTCGTTATGGGAATGAAAAAAAGAAAAAAATTCATATTGTTGAATATGGGAGATAGAGACAAAATAATTTTTTTTACTTTTGGAGATAGAATGGTTAAACTCACACTCATCTTCGTGTCTCATTTTCATATCTAATGAAGAGTTGTAAATTTAATTCTTGGGATTCATACATTTCTATTAAAAGTTTCGATAAAAGTTTTCTTTTTTTTTTTTGTTTATGTTTCAAATTAGTTTCTGCATTGAAGTTTCGATATCGACAAGAAAAAAAGTTTCGCTGAAAAATAGTTTGAAGTTTAAAATTATCATTTTAATTTAAATTACTTCTTAAAAAAGTTGACAGCTTCTCAAAATGTTAATCACACCAACCTGCCAAATAATCAAGAAAACGTGAATCCTTCTAATTTTATGATGAATCGTCAAAATTGTAATGGATGTTTGCAAAGATGATTTCTTAATTTGTAAGCACCTAAAAAATATTTATATATATATATATATATATATATATATATATATATATATATATATATATATATATATAAAATTGACTTTATCACTAGTCAGTGTGAGATATTAACACATCATTCTCACATTGAGACATATACATCTCGAACATAAGATTAGACATTAATAGATAATTCGATAGAAGTTTGATAATGAATGAAATCATCAGTGACAAATCTTACAAGAAACCGAGGGAGGCCTTGGCCCCTCAAATTTTTTTAATATATATAATTTAAAATATTTTTTAACTTTAATATATTTTTCATATATTTGACACCCATAACAAATTTTATATATCTATATAAAGATTTTTGCACCATGAAAATATTTGTTGAAAATCCACCACTGGGAATAATAAGCCCAACAAATAACAAACTAGGACAAACTTTAACTCATGGATATCATATTAAGAAATAGATTTTAAATTTAACTCAACTTTACAAAACGTGATTATAAGAGGAGGTTTATATCCACTTATATATCATAAATTAGTCAACCACAAAATCGATATGAAACTTTCGAAAGTTGATAAAACAAGTCAACATAACACATAAGTTGGCTCACCAGGATTTGAATTGAAAAATAGTTAAAAATTTTATAATTAGATTCACCCATTACAAGTTGGTGGAGGTTAGCTGGGTTGACTTTATTAAATATAATTTATTTTATATATTACATGTGGATTCACTTAGTTATATTTTTTTCAATCCTACCAAACTCATATTCGTAATGAACCAAGTTAACTAAAGTTTAAATATTTTTTATATATAATCTTTATATGTTATTTAAAGTATTAAGTTATACCAACTACAATCATAATGATATCATATGACATAACATAAGGATGAATTCATCTTTGAAACATTCATAATTTAAATATATATATATATATATATATATATATAATATAAAATAAAATTTCACATAAGAGAAAATTAACATTTACTCAAATATGTTGTGGTCACTTGAGTTACATAACTTCTTGCATAAACATGGAGTTGTACCATTAACATCCAATTTGTCTCATCTCACTTAAAAACGATTACATGTTGTTTAAGAAAAAAAATGAAAAAGATAAAATAACAAAAAACAAAATGCCATGATTGATTTATTTTTGTCTAATTGCTCTGAATTCCTTAATTATGTAATCTATTTATGAAAAAGATAAATAATCAATCATAAATCTTAATCATCACTCTTCGTATATATAACCTATTTGCGAAACGATAAAAAATATGTATCATAACTTAAAAAAAAAAAGTTAAAGTATTTAGAAGTTTAGAAGAAAAAAGTCTTTAAAATAAACAAGTGATAAATTATTTAAAATATACTCATAAGCTCTTTTTTTAATGTTTTTTCATTTTTTTTATTTAATTCTACGTTATATATTTCTTAATAAAAAAAAAACTTGTGATAAAAAGCTTATTTGACCTTAGAATGAAGCTAAATTAGAGAAGGTAAAAGTTGTTAAGAATTCAAGTGTGAGCCTAAATTTCATATTGGCTAGAAATAAGAAATTAGTGTACTATATAATATAAGAATAAAGATTCATAAACTCATTATCTTAAGATTTTGGGTTGAGAGTAATGTCAATATTTTATGTGGTTAAACTTAAGTCTCGTTGATGTTTGTATCTCTCCGGTGAAACCTTCTTTATAAACCTAACAATTGAAAAAATAATGACATGATTTCATAACATTTTAAAAAATAAAATTTTGTTATTTTTCAAATATGTACTGAACTACATATTACATATGCATAGGATGCAGCACAAGTAGTAGCTATGACAGATTTGCACAAGGTATGCTAGTAGAGTTTCACATGTCTTATATATATATATATATATATATATATATATATATATATATAATAAATAATATATATATATATATATATATATATTTATTATTTATTATTTATTTATATTTATCATGTGCGTATACGGATTCACCTAAACCTATGCATGCTATACATATGTTGCTGCCTAACCCTACAAATATTATGATGCCAAAAAAGTTAGATGGGTAAGATTCCATGCATATAATTTTTTAAATATGTAGATGAAATTTAAAATGATACGAACGTTTTTTCTCATATGTTATGAAAATATTATACATGAAAATTAAACTCTAATAGTAATACCGTGTTGATTGATATTAACTAATTATTAGGTAATAATGAGTTTAAGTTTTACCTATGAAATTATTCATTAGTATTTTGTGAAAAAAGAATTAATTAATTTATTCCATAACTCTCCACTCTAATTAACCCAATCATACATTGGTTCAATCATAGCATAACCAATCAAGTAACTTAATTAGACTCATTTGAGTTTAGTTTCATAATTATTGTTTTGGATTCATATTCTTTGACACACTCATAATTAGAAGAGAAGAACACATTTTATACAAAAAGACAAAGAAAACAAGTTTCTCCTCAAAAACACATCTCAGATATTGAAATTGGAAAAGAGAATTATTTATAACATTTTTTATTGTTAATTAAAATTTATTTAAAATTATAAACTTATCAGATGGACAATGTTTTAAATTTGAATTATAATAGAAAGCATATTCAAAAGGGTATGTCCAAAAAATATATTACTAATATTTCTCATTCAAAATCATAATTTTTAAAACAATGAATCCTTCAATTGTAAAATAGAAATATTTCGAATGTGAACTACAACTAACTACAACCATTGCTTTTTGTTTTATTCATCAAATAAAAAAAAAAAAAAAGTAATGTTGATTGACCCAGCCACTTATTTATATACATGAGACAAAATTTGGTTACTGTATTTAAGACTCTCGCATCAATATGTCCTGATTAGGATTACGTAATGTACCTCTCATAAATTCACATGGTTTAAAAGTTAATGTTAATGTTAATGAGATTTAAAAAAAAATAAATAAATAAAATTGTGATGGATTCTTGAATTGTAAAGTAGATTATTAAACGGTAAATGTTCATGTTCATGAATTGTAAAAAATAAAGTAGATTTAATGAGATTTTTATTATCATGTATCAATAAAAATACCACGAATTAGGGTTAGTTTTTTATATTCAACATGATATTTGTTATTTTTATTTGATTTACTCTCTTTTTTTTTAAATTGAGCATTTTTGTTTTTTTTTTAAATTGAAATCAACTTTAATTTTTTTATAAGTGTTATATTGATATTTTTATTAAATATTTTTAATTTATAGTTATAATTGTTTTAAATGAAAATTTTAAAAGTGAAGAATAACACTATTGATTTAAAATTTTTAAGAGGTTAAAAATCAAATAAAGTAATATAGTCAATTAATATAATCTTGTATGATATTTTTAATATTTTACATGATTTTTAAACTCTTGAAATTTTAAACCAATGATGTTATTATCTATTTCTAAAATTTTCGTTCTAATTTTAAATTAAATATAAATTTTAAATAAAAAATATTTAATAAAAATATGAATTTTAATCAAAATATTAATATAACACTTATATGAAATTAAATTTTATCTTAATTTAGAAAGAAACAAAATTATTTAATTTAAAAAAATATATCTGAATTGAATAAAAAATAAATAAAAAAAATTGATCCTAACATGTAACATGATAGTGACTTGACATGTGATTTATTTATTAAACAATTAAAAAATTTAAAAAAAAAACAAAACAAAAAAGTTACAAAATGACATATCACTGTCAATATTTAGCGTCTAATAATTATTTAAACGACATGAACCGAATGGAACAAAACTTCTAATTATTTTGTTCTTAAAATTTCAATTGTTAAAAAATAATATTAAAAAATTAAAAAAGATGTATTCACACAAATCTTCTATGATCATAGTTTCATCTTCAAGCTTAGAAGATATCATTGTTAGAAAATTCGATTCCGTTTTGAAATTTTATGTCTTTGTCACTCACTATTTTTGTTTTTAACTTTAGTTTTAATTAAAAAATACTCAAAAAACTGGATTTAAATGTTTTTGTATGATCATAATTTGGATTTTAATCCCACTAAAACTGGATTCAAATATTTTTGTAGAATATCCAAGTTTGTTCGGGAATTTTATCTTTTTACTACGATCTTCTTCTTAAAACTTTAATCTTAGTTAAAACAAATAATACTCAACACTTAAAACATTGTGTTTAAATATTTTTATATCATAATGTTAACTTCAGAAATGTTAAAATAACATTGTTAAACTGTCTGAGTTCAATCTAAAGTTTGTGTACACGATACAATTTTATTTTTAAAATTCACAGATTAAAAAAGTAAAATATATAAAATATTATTCGTAAAAGACACATTGATAAATTAAAAGAAGAAAAAATATATATATAAATAACTCTTATAATCAACTTTTAAACATAACAAAATATTATCATTAGTTATTTTCGGTGAAAAATATCATCAATCCCATCTTTTTTTTTGCACAAACTCAAATTATACATTTAATTTAAGAAAGTTAAGTTTAATACTATAATGCACTAATTCTTCAATTTGAATAATGTATTCATATTTGAAATATACTTTATCCGATACTTTCATATACATTGATAATACTTATCAATTAAGTATTTAATCTATAAAATAGTAATATTTTTATAATGATAATAATTTATAGTTTTGTATGTTAACAATTTTAATATAAATTATTTTAATTTAGATTCACACAATAACAATCGTATATTTATTATATTTTTAAAAATTATTATATATATTTTAATATATATATATATATATATATATATATATATATATATATATATTATATTATATTATATTATATTATGTATCATATCTTATTATTTTCAAAATAAACATATCAATGAATTATATACATGTCATACATATATTATTATATCCTTACATCATAGATTTAATATAATTTATGTTTAATATCGTGAAAAGAAATGTAACGAATAAAAACATATTTTTCAATAAAAAATTCAACTATACTCTTATTTAAGGTTTAATAACATTTTTTTTTGTCTATGTACAAATAACAATGATTTAATATATGTTTTGCCTCAACGTGTTTTCTATATTATTTAAAAAAATCAATATTATAATTTCCGTTAAATTAGTATGTTAATGACATTTTTTTAATTTTATTCCTAAATTAGACAAATAAACGTGTAGAAAAGACGGGTGATTGTAGTAATGTCAGCTCATAATCTTCTAAATCACATTAAAACTAACCAAATTAATTTTCTTAAAAAATATAAAAATCACATTAAATAAGAAAAATTAAAAAGTTGTTAAGAAAAATTAAAAAGTTGTTGAATCGTTATTATCTATAATATACGAATACGACACATATCTATTATGCACGTATCTGATTCACCAGTATATTTATTTTTAAAATAATAGATACGATATATAATATATTATATATTCGTATTAAAAAGTGTACAATAAATAAAAAAATTATAATAAATACATAATTGTTATTACGTGAATCTAAATTAACATTAACATTATAATTATAATTATAATTATATATATATATATATATATTTATTAAAGTTGTCCGTATAAAAAATTTATAAAATATAATCTTTTTATAAATTTTAAATATTATAAAGTATCGATATGGATATATATTATCCGAATCGAAGTATCGGTAGATTGTATTATTAAATTTTAAATTTAACTTTGAAGAACTACTTTTTAAATAAAATTTATACTTATAATTTGGTCATATATATATATATATATATATTTAATTTATTTAAAATTTTGAATAATAAATAATTAAAATTAGGCTCATTATCCCTCCACATAATTATTTATGACCCTAGTTGGCGAAACCAAAGTGCGAAAGATCCATATGAAAGAGCTAAGGGGGCCCCCCCAAGTGTGATCCTGTAAAAGTGGGGTGCCCTACAAGTGTAAGGTGGCTTGTAGGTCTTAGTGGATACGGGCTATTTTTTTCCAATAAGGCCAATCTATTAGGGCACTTAGCTAGGGTTAGGGCTATGACCATGACCTACATGGACAGACTCTCTAGGTCTATCACCCCCCATTATATAGGTATAGGTGCTACCTTGGGACCCCTCCCCTACTCTATTTTTTGTTCTTTCACCATTATTATCACTTCTTTACTTACACAACCTTCTAAGCATGTCCCCAATTTTAATAACATGCAATTAAAACTCTTCATTCCTTCACTGTACATTAGTTGAAATCTTAACAATGTTAAATTTTCACAATCTTTTAAGATTAAAATGTCAAAAATCAACATAGAAATCTCGTGAACATTTTACTGCTACATTATATAAGTTGATTCCCTGTCATTGTTATATATACATAAAAAAAAAAACATTTTTTTATCTCTAATTTATATATACTGTTTCTTTCACTGATAAAAAAACATTATTTCTTTCATTTTCTCCCTTGTCATTGTCATATTTTTCTCCTATATGTCGCTCTCTGTTTTGTAAAAAACTGAGCGTAGATTGATTCTTTTATATAATAATAATAATGATTAATTAATGAATTTTCCTTAAAAAATTTATACATGGTTTAAATTAAATAAATTCATTATCATTGACTCAACTTTGAGAGATTGAAAGTAAACTAGCATAATTTAAAAGATGGTGATTTTACATATTGCTATATCTAAATTTAATATTTAGATACTGGCACAAAGTTCATAAAAAAAAAATATTTTTTCATATTTTTTAAAGTTTGAGGGTCAATCAATTAATTTAAAAAAAAAAATTAACCTTTATTCAAATAAATTGAGTCAAAATTTCAAAAACTTTTGTGAACAACTCGTTATATTTAAATAAAAAACATTTTTTTCATAAATAAAAATTAACTTAAAACCAGAAACCAGAAAGGATTAAATTTTCTCTGTTTTTTTTTTTTCATATTCAGAGTTAAAAATTGAATCTAAGAATAAATCTGTTAAGTGTAGTTAGAGTGTCAGAAGAGAAATCCCTGTAGCAGTAATGTCTTGTAGCATCAAAACAAATAACTGATAATAAATCTCACTTTTCTCAATCCTAAACACAACAAAACACAACACAACACAAACACCAAATCATCATCACTCACACCACAGTTTCTTTCAAAGGGAATCTCAATCTCAATCTCAATCTCAACCTCTTCCATGTCCCTAGCATTCTCCTTATAAAGCCTCCAAATCCAACATCAACACACAACACCAACCTCAAAACCATTGACATAAACATCAAAAAGTGCCATCCAAAATCCAAACCTCAAAGAGTGCTAAAACCTTGTTGTTCCAATGAACATGTTAGGCCTCAGAGACTTGGTTCTCATAGCTCCAACCCCTTCTCAACTTCACCACCATCAACACCAACACCAGCACCAGCACCAGCACCACCAGCACCAACACCAGCCCATTTCAGCAGAACACCACCCAAACCTTCCCTTGCCTTCTCCAGCATCTCTCAGCGTTGGCCTTGGCATTTTCCCTCTGCTAACAGTTCCACACACCAACGATGTTCATGATCAGGTTCAGAACTGTGCCAACAACACCACCACCACCACCAACGCCACCACCACCAACCACAACGCCAATTACTGGAACCTCAAGATGTGTGGTGTCTCTGAAGTGAATTCCACAAGAAAAGGTGTCATGAACGTGGAAGATGAGGGCAGCAACAAGCACGTGATGGAGAGTGAGGAAAGTGGTGAGTTTAGGGTGTGCCAGGATTGTGGCAATAGGGCCAAGAGGGATTGCAGCTACAAGAGGTGCAGGACTTGTTGCAAAGGACGTGGCTTTGATTGCAGCACTCACGTGAAGAGCACGTGGGTCCCAGCCTCTCTCAGACGCAGTGGTGCTAACAGTGGCAGTGAAGGTAACGGTGATGGAGATGGTGATGGTGGTGCTTCCAAGAGGCTAAGAACAATAGGGTCATCCAAGAATGTTGCAGCTACTTCTCTCAGTTCAACTTCCAATGCTACCCCCTCAAAGAGCTTTAGCTTAGACACTAGCTCATGCCAACAAGGTGATTTCGTTATCTTTTTTTCAAACATGTTTGATGCAAATGTTCTTGATAGATCAGTCAAATACTTATTCAATCAAGATTTTAAATTTCAATAGTTGTTATATTATAGCTTCTTTTTGTACTTTTTGACAGTGTAAAAACATTACAGACAAATATGATCATCTTGATGTTTTCTTAAATCTTGATGTTGTAATTCTTCATATCATGACAGATTACAGATAGATGTAACTGATTTGATCACAGATATGGTTGCAGAAATCTCAAAAGCCTTGACATTGTGGCCAATTGTTGCATGTGGTGTGAAGAATTTTGCATAAACTTGATTTAAAAGAGCCTAATCAAACGAGTTAGCAAAGTGTTTTGATTTGATTAATTATTCTAGTACTTGTAGGAACAAGTAAACAAAAGGGTGCAGATTATTTCTAAGGAACAAGTCAAATGTTGTAAAATTTTGGAATTTGAATGTGTAAGTGGTTCTGTCTGGGATTGCAGATGCTGGTTTCAAGCAATCTTTGCCACGGCATGTGCGTGCACCTGCTGTATTTAGGTGCCACAGAGTTTCTGCTATTGGGAGTGGTGAAGATGAGATTGCATACTTGGCCACAGTGCATATCAGTGGCCATGTGTTCAAGGGGTTTCTGTATGATCATGGTGCTGATGCCAGAAATGATGTGCCTAGTGTCTCTGAACTGCAACTGGGAAACAATGGAAGTGGAAAGAGTAATAATAGGGAATGTTCTTCTGCAATTGGGGTTCCAACCAGTGCTTACCCTGCTTCTGTTTGCTGAGATTTCTTCAAGGTACAAAATTTACTTTAAGTAATGTTCAACACCCTCTTTAGTATGTTGTTCAAGTAATTGCTTCAATGTTTAAGCACCTTTTAAAGAAAACTGGGAAAATCTGATTCAGTTGCTTAAGTTATATGTTTTGTGATTTAGTTTTTGACTTCAAATGATGAGTTTGATCCTCCTGTTTTTTTGTAACTGACATAACTTTGATCTCTCACTTTAGTGTCTTAAGTTTAGTACAGATAGACAAAATCTTATGTTTAGATGCATGTTCATTGAATATCAGCATGCATCACACTGCAACTACAATAACTAGTTTTGTTCTGAAAAACAAAAGAAATTTACATGTCTGTGAATTGAAACTAGACACACTTATACTAAGATCATTTATAACTGAAAACTGGACAAGTTAAAGCACATTTCATAGAATAATAACGGTGAGTTTTACTAAACTTTTTGTTCTGATAATGTTAACTGGTTAAAAAGTCCACCCTGCTGGTTATTATTACAATACAAAGCTTAGAAAATTCTTGTGTCTCGTCACTTTAGTGAAACAGTGACAAATTTTCATCAATGAGTTGAGTTATTTGGAGAAGAGTAATCATGAAAAAGAGGGAAAGAAATAGAATTTATCAAACGTTAAGTAGAAGACATCACCAAAACACCAGTAAGAAATCTGAACTCTGTGTTTAGTCAGATTCAATGACATGAGAGGTTAGTTAAATTCAAACTCAAACTTGGTGGAATCAAGTATAGGAGAAAAGTATGATTCATGAAACTAAACCAGAGTGGTTTTATCATTTGACATGTTAAAGCATTTGCATCTAAATTATGATGTGTTGAGTTTGCATTGGTTAATTTTGTTACAGTGTAAGGTGGGGTTGAAGAGAAGTGGTGACTTTAAAAGTGGCACTTTGAATGAAAGAACAAATAGACAAAGAATGAATGTGCACTTTTTAATGTGCATTGAGAGTGTGTTGCATTTCCACTACCAAATTATCATGTGTGTCTGCATTCATGTGTGCGTGTGATAGGGCAAGATTCAACTGCACTTTGTCTGCATGCAAATACTATATTTTCTTAGATCTACCAATCAACATCAACTTTTGTTTTAATGCAACTTTTCTTTTGGAGTTTTTACTTTTGGTGTTAACCATAGGACATCAGAACTTCTCTTATCTCCACTCCTCCATTTTTCTCATCATCTTATGCTAAAAAGTTAGTACATTTTACTGTGTTTTTAAATTACTTTACTTGATAATTTTGATGTAGAAAATGCTTTGTTTTAACCAAAAAAAAATAAAAATCATATTAAATGTTCTTGAACACACTATAGAAAAATAACAAAGTAAGTGATATTTGTATTTATTTGTTTAGAATAGAAAGCTACGTATATTTATGTATTTATTTTTTATAAATATTGAAAGAAATAGTATGAGAATGTTATAAAGAAAATGTTTAATTAGTCGGATGGTACCAACTTCTATTCAGATGTGTCAGTTTAGTACATGTTTTTAAAAATCGTCAATTGTGTCTTGACTTTTGAAAAAGTGTCTCAATTAGGTCCAATATGAGTATTATTGAAAATGTTATATTCATACTTTTTATAGAAAATGACGTTATAACATATTACATTTTTATAATTTTGTTAACCCATATTTTGTTATTCATGACTTTTATCATTAAATTTTGTTCTGAAAGAGACCTAATTAAAACATTTTTTCTAAAATTAAGATGTAATTGATATTTTTTAAAAATGGATACCAAACCGACACATATAATCGAGACAGACTTACTGTTCTTATTTTTCTTTTATTCTTTGCAGCACTATTTTCAAAAGGGACAATGACATTTTATAGAGAATGTCACATCTAATAGATATAATAATTTTCTTTTGACCATTCATGGCTACAATCCAACAACTAGCAACATCACTATTAGATAGTTGTTGTATTTTTCTTTCTTACACTTTCTTATATGACATCTTACCAATGTTTTATTGTGTTGATTTCAAATCATGATGAAGGGAAGAAAATGAATCCACCACATTGTATTTTGGTGATATCTATTTAATTTTCTTCCATACAAAGTTGTTAAATTTTTTCCTTTTTTTCATCTTAAATTATTATTGCATTCTCATTTTGGGGTCTTGCTTTAGCAACCAATCATGTCTTGACATCATTGTTGTCCATGTTTGCCATTGTTGTGAGAGTGAAATGCCTTGAAAAGAAAAGAAAAGAGTAAAGACTCAATAAAGTGAAAATTAGGGATGTGAAAGAAAGGGAATAATGAAAAAGGCACACTAGTGATTTGTTGAAAATTTGCCTTATAATTTCTTTATATTGTTATGTCACTTCATATTGGTTGCTTTATTCTTCTTATTTTACTTTCTATACTTTTTTGCATGGTCCATCTTATTTCTTGACAAGGAGGGGTTAACAATACTTTAAATTATTGTTATTATTATTAATATATAGTTTGGTGAGATTTATAAATAGTTTGTCTTATTGTTCTTAAATGAATTAAAAAAATTTATTAATTTTTTTGTCTATAGAGTAATATATACTTACTTTTGATATTTAAATTTTTTTTTAATATGTCGATATCAATGTACTATTTAAGGAAAATAATCATTTGTGTAAGAATTTAGGTAAAAAAGAAAGTGATTTCTTTTAGGAAAGGTTAAAGTGAATTATATTGAGTCTTACTTAAGTAAGTTGTGAGCTAATATCTTGTTTATTTTTTTTATTTAATGATACTAAAATGGTTGATTACACATATTATTGAATTGTTTCATATTTAAAATTGTAAAAACCAGAATAAACTGCTATAAATATTATCTATATTTTTTTTATAGGAAACTCTTAAATTAGGGCTAAAATAATATTTATGAAATTTTATTTGCAAAATGACAGGTGGTGGACAATCTGCTGTTTTTGCAGGGGAAAGAAACTGACAGTATATGTGGTCTTCTGTTACTGTTATTCTGTAAATTTCTGTTCTAAAGAATGTTTATATATTCATATATAATATATAGAGAGGGACCAGCTTTCAATTTATTGCATCAGAATTGAGACATTTATTCATGTTCAGGAATCTTATATTATGTTCAGTGCTAAATCAAAGTTTTATTTTATCTCGATTTTCTTAAGCAGGTTTAGTTTCCACTTTCAGGGTATAATATATTTTAGAAATTATATTGTAAACATTCTGTTTTTTTTTTTAACTTGTATTTGGTTGATATTTGGAAAAAATAAAAATAAAAGTAGAGGAAGAAATGTATAAAATAAGGTGATGATAATTAGTAGTTATGGAAAACAATTTCAATTGTACTTGGCATGTAAGATATTTGTGATTATAAGGAAAATATTTATTGGAAAATATTTATTAGAAAATATAAGCCATGTTCATTTTAGTCCTTTCTTCTTTTTATTTCATAGTTTGTGGATTTTCTCTTTTTGAATCAAAGTAATATCCAATTATATCAATTATAACTTCATTCAGATTTCCTTATCGAAATATGTTTTGGTGGCAAGGATTTTCAAATACAATAAGAACTCAATTTTATTATTAAAACAAAGTCTTGAATATTTTATGAGTGTTAGGAACTAAACAAGTACACGTACGATATATAGTTAATTAATTTAATAGTAATAGCAATAATAAAAAAAATAAAATAAAAATGAGGTAAGTAATGGATTTCAATGCTCACCAACATAAAAGTGACATTCAATAACTAGTATTTATAAAAAAAACAATATTTGAATGATGTTGAAGATTTTATGATAGTGATATATTAATATAAATGAACCTATATTTTATTTTATTAAATTAATTTTAATATAACGTCAATCTTTAGAATTTTTCGTAATCGAAATTAGTTAAACATATTATATTAATAATTATTATGTTTTTATTTTTATTTTTAAGATGGATATGTTTAGGACAAAAGAGTATAGCAGCATTTGAACCATCACATAATTCTACCTTGGACTCATTTATGAGGATATGTGCAACATCGATCTATTATTCGTTGAATTACCCTCAATAGTTGGACTGCCCTCGTGAGGTCCACTTATCTAAATCGTGCAACAATCGGGGACTACTCGGTTGTCGAGTAGTTCCCTAGACAATGCCAACAATTGGATTGTCCGCAGGATTTCATCCGTTGTCCTCTTATGTTGTTTGTGTAACGATGCCACACAACGACAAGAATAAATAAGCAGCTTTGTAATTATTGTAAACTGATCAATAATTAGATTAGATTTAGAAAGGAATTGGACCATGATTAGGTCAACTCTAATCACGGATTTTATGTAGAAAACTATAAATACAAGTCAAAAGTATGATCGTTGAAACTTTTCTCTCACATTTATTATAACATTAATTGTTATCGCTGACTTAACCATCAGAACCTTTTTAGCAAATACATGATAGGCCAGAGAACCAAACAAACGAGAGATGAACCAAATGATCAATGACAGTAAAAAACTAAAAACTAGACAAATTGTTTTAGTAAACACTCTGTCTCTACAACAAAACAATTTATATATTCTGTTATAATGAATGAGTATTAAGAAAACTTTCTCGAATATCATGTGTAAAAAAACCTTCTAGTTGAAAAGATCAATTTTGATTATGTATCTGATTGATATAAAAATATATATTTTCATCTTTTTGTTTAAATTAAATAAGTATGAAATTTATGCTTAACTTTTACTTTTGTTTATTTACTCATATTCGTAGTAGGATATATCTAAATATTTATTAAGTAATTTTTTTTTTAAAGTTATAGTATTATAGAAAAAATCCAAATGTCTGGAAGACATTTTTTTTCCTTTTCAATTAGAAACAAAAAAATAATTATAATTATAAAATTTCAAAACAAAAAATAACAAAGTTAAGAATCTTTTAATAACTTAAAACGAAGCCAAAACATATATATATATTCATTTTCCTGATCATCCTCAATTAATTTGAAAAAGTTTGGATAATATATATATATATATATATATATATATATATATATATATATATATATATATATATATATATATATATAAAATTATGAATTTATTTATCATCTTAAAAATGAAAAACTTCATGATATTTTAAATTTAGAAAACAATGTGTAAATGAAATATAATTAAATTTTATTTTAGAATAGTATATTAAAATAACATATTAAATTAAAATATTTTACTAATATGAGTTCTATTTTATTAATTTTTTTTAAAAGTCTTAACATTTTCTTTTATCAATATATGTCAAGTCAAATTTGTAAAAACTTCAAGTCATAATAAATTTACTCGTAATTATTATTGGCCACCTCTTTTTTGCCCATCAAAGTTATGTTTTCCCTAACAACTAGATACATTCATTTGAAGACAATAAGTATCACAAAATGAATTTATGATTTTATATATATATATATATATATATATATGATAATAAATTGATTATTAAATAGATCTTTAAATAACTCAACCACCCACTATCTATATTTTCAATCTTGTTGATACATCTTATCCTCTTTAAAAGCTTTTGATTTCATAATTTAAGAATAGAACATGATACTATGCCACAAGTTTTTTTCTTCTTATAAACTTAGAAATCTAAATTTATTTCATGCGAGTTTTTTAGAGTCAGATAAAAAAAAATGGTTATATTCCTCTTATTTCTTTACCATAAAAGAAAATTAAAGATGACATCATGCTTACACCCTTCATATTTTTCAAATAATTACCGAAATTTCGGTTCTTAAATTTTAATATAAATTTTGGGTTAAATGTGTTTTTTCTCCTAAATTTTATAAAAAATTAGAATTAATTATTTTTTAAAATTTTGGACAAATTTAATCATTTATATATAGGAATACACGAATTTAGACCTTTTAACTAAATTTTATTAAATTTATTTAACGTTTCAAACAAATTTTTCAGTTAATATTAAAATAAAAATATGTCAAACTAAGTAAACAACTTAAATGCTATCATGAAACTTTAAATAAATTTAACAAAATTTTGTTAAAAAAACTAAATCTACGTATCTCTAAAATTTAAAAACTAAATTAGATCAAAATTTCAAAAATAAAATAATAATAACTTTTATAAAAATTAAGAGAGAGAAATATATTTAACTCCTCTTTCTTTTTCTTTTGTTCTAAAACTATTACTATAACACCTTTTCTACATTATACATGCAATTTTTAAATTTTAAAAGCATTCATACTTACACCACCTTATAAAGAAAAAGTCACTGTAATCGTGGGAAACAACGTACATATAATTTAAAATAAAAAACTATGATTTACTCAAAAATACACATAGAATCAGAAATGTTTTGAATGCTCTTTTTTATCTAAACTTTTTCTTCTAAGAAAAACTCAGTCCTTGCTATAATATTACAGTAACATTGACACCTTTCAAAGAACATAACTAACTGGTTATTATGTAATGGTTATAGTGCTTAGTAATTTTGTTTAAAATTGTACACATCAAATGGTGAAACCAGATTCACTTATTTAAACACATAAGAAACTAAAAATGTAATTTGCAGGAAACATTTCCATGTTCAAAGTGTTGAGAAAACATGCATTCACCAACTTATCCAAACATTCTTCTGTTGTCTGAAAGTATGACAAAATTAGAACTTTTGATAAAATTATTGAAGCAGAAACATCCTCAAAATGATTGCTTAAACCTTTTCATTCATTCATTAAAGGGTCACAAAAAAATATCCAAAGTATGCAAAAGGGGAACCTCTACACACAAGGATGATCCACACATTTCTGCACACAAATCTTAATGCCCTTCACTTCTTTTCTGTACATGTTTATTCAGAGCTGAAACCCCAGAGGCTCACCTGGGATATTATAAATATGTAAGCAAAAAAGAATAGTTTCCAATGTTGTTTGACCCTTTGTGTTGATTCATTTACAATTGGGAAAAAAAAGGCTTCTTGAGTAACTCTGAACAACATTGATCTACACTACAACATACATTAGCTGTGACTATAATTAATATAAAAATCACAAACTGTAAGGGGTGAAGGATGAGCAAATTTCAGAACCATGCAACCCCTTCTGGCTAGAATATCACAAGAACACCCTCAACTAGTGTGTGTTGTTGGTGATTCTGTGCAATGATTATATCAATATGCTGGTTAGTGCTGCAACTGCAATTTGAATGTTTTAGTCCTCTACAAAAACTCTGAAGATGAAATCACGAAACCGTCTAGAGTACAGTCTTGGATCAACAGCAGAGATTGTTGTTGCATCATATTGGAATGCTTTGTAAGCATGCTCAAGCTTTTTACTGATGTCATAGTCTTGTAATATGTCAATGATCCCGAAAAAGATGATGATCTCATATAACTCACCGGTTGGTTGTCCTACTAACTGAGGAGTGTCACAACTTTTTCGCACTGTCAATTCAGCTCGTGCTGGCATGTTTATACCTAACTGAATCCACCTGAAACATGAACCAAAATTCAAATGTTTTCAGAACATTCAATGCAACCTTTCCTGAATGAAGAGAATATGTGTATGAGGATCTGTCATAGTAAAAACTTGTGCAGCAGTGCAAGATAGTGTATGCTTGATGTTTCATTGCATCAGACATTATCCAAGTCCATTTAGAAATAAATATTTATAGCTTCTACATCTTCTGACTTGTTTTTATGAGATATAAAAGTGGTGAAGATAATGTTATGTAAAAGTTTTTTAACTTAGAAGTAATAATGCATGAACTGTGACATCTGAGTAAAATAGGATTGCTGCATGAATGTTTTTGCATCATCAAAATAGTAACAGCAAAACAATGCATGCAGCTTTGGTAAAAACTTCCTATCAGAACTCTTGAAAATTTGGAACTTCTGTCATGATGTGTTGATGGACTATACCGACTAGGATCTACAACAAGATGATCCACATCCACTCCTGAAAGACGTGGTGCTCCATCAGCCATGTTACCATTGCCTGCAATGTAAGTTCATGTGATCAGAAAAAGAAAAACTCATGGTGTGAAAATAAAATTAAGAAAAATCCATATAAGACAAGGTATAACCAGTTGGGGTTGTAGAGCCTGGACTGTAACCAGAAGTAGGAGTAACATTGTCACAAGAAGACATTCCTCGAAAGTGAAGACCTACCAACATACTATAATCCATGATCCTCTCCTGTTCCAGAAAGTCACAGTCTTTGTTCACTTGCCTGCACAAAGGAATGTTAAAAACATAGCCATTCTACTGACATAGCAGCAGATCAAATGTCCTTAATGAAACAAAAAGCTGGTGTGCTGCATGAGCAAGTGATTAGGTACCTGCAAAATTCTTGAAACCAAGATTTCCGCAACCGAAATATATAATTTAAATCAAGGTCCTTAAGTGTTGTTGTAGGGTCTATTTCTGACTCAGGTTTATCTGTTGTGCGACCAAAGGTGGAACCTTTCAAGTCAAAGCGCCTATGGATGGCATATTGTGAGCAGAATAGATTTCCCATGATGACAAATCGAACCTGAAATTTATCAAGGATATTCATTTATAGACTTTTGTGAGAGCACAAACCAGTCTACACAAACCTCAGGCATTACCTTCTTCTGTGCAGTTCCTGTTAGCTTAACACAGTGGAGACCAAAGAACTTGGTGACTAGAGTGTTCTCAAAAGCCCGAACATGTTTGTAGTAACCAGGGAGCATTCTCAAGAAAACCTGCAATCATTTTATGTAGTCCTGAATGAAATATCGTTTAGCAGATAATTAAAAACAACCTTAGTAAAGTGTAATGGAGCAACAACTAAAAGCTACATGTTGCAATGATAACCAAGTAACTTCGATTTTTTTTTTAAACCAGTTCAAAAACATATGGACCTTGTTCAAAAGGGAACTCACTTTTACTTCTGATTTCTTCATGGTCTTTATCATGTAGCGGTCATCATTTGTCAAATAAAAAAAGCTTCCACTTTTTCCAGGAGATGAGAGCTCCCGAAGGGCATCATTTCCACATAATGATATCATGTAATCAGCAGGATCTACTTTGAATAATTTTCTAAGAGCCCTGCAAATAGGGATGAAAAAAACCATAATCAAGAACTAGGAATTGGGATAAGTAAACAAAGCTCTAATACAGCAGAGTGACTTTGTGACATAAACTTCCAAGAGCACACTCAACAGGTTAGCAGACTCAGGGTTCATCTAACTCACCAGATTTTGATCAAAAGCTTACCTGAACACTACAGGACAGTAGTCTTTCCATCTAAACTCGCATGAGGAGTGAGGTGGCGTGTGCTTGGATCCTTCTGGTGGAAATTTAGTCCATACTTTTTCTTTAGGATCAAATGCAGAAGACTTTAAATCAAGAGATGTACTTGGAGCAGGTCTTCCAACAGCATGTCTGTGCTATGGCACAAGAAATTAATAACCTCGCAGTTAAAATTAGAATCATGGAAAGAAATTATTGTTTCTCAGAATGCCATATTCATCATTGCACCACAACCTTAGGAGATGCAATGCAAGGTATCAGTCTACCAATGAAAAAGGCTGAATGCTTAATTCATGACAGAGAGAGAGAGAGAGAGAGAAATGAGTAAAAAGACATAATTCAATAGGAAACAACTATGAATATGATCAGTACCTGATACCAAGCTGCAGATTAAGCATGAGGTCATAGTTTTTATGCCCTTTAGAAATAGTCTCTCCCTGTTTCTTCGGAGGCTTCAACCTCAAATTTGGCACTCTTGGAATAGAATTATCACAATGAGAAGTCCTTGAGCCGTCATAGGAACCATCTTCAGAACTGTAATTGCTAACCCTTGCATCTGCCGAACTCCACCTTGTCCTCCCATTAAAATCAGTTCCCTTCCTACTCATCTTATCCAAATCCAAAATGTTCAAACTCTTCTGTGAAGGGTAAATTGCCACCTTCTCACAAGCACAAATACTGCAATCCACCAAGTCCACAGAGAACAGCTCCTGAGGATCCCACTCCAAATGGCCAACACAAGAGCCAGAAGGGTAGTATGTTCCACTTTGCTCTCTTGAATCTCTACTCCACACCCCAACATAGAAACTCCCATCACCCCACCTGAATGTGCCATTCCCCCTGGGCAACCCATCTTCCCAACAACCATCAAACCTATTCCCATTGCTCCACATCATGGTGCCATTCCCATAGAACACACCATTCCTCCACTGTCCAATGTAATGGTTCCCATTCTTCCACTGGTACCTCCCATGCCCATTCTGCAATCCCTTCCTCCACTCTCCATCATAGAAGTCCCCATTGGGGTAGCTCTGAGTCCCTTGGCCATGTCTCAACTCCATCACCCAACAACCCTTATAGGTGTCCCCAGAAGACCCTATGTAAGTGCCCTTCCCATCCATGTAACCACTCTTGAAATCACCCTCGTAGGTGGCACCACTGGGCCAGCTGAACCTCCCTTTCCCCGTGATTGCACCCCTCTGCCATTCCCCAACATACATGCATCCATCTGTCCACAGATACTTTCCCTGGCCGTGAGGACCATTCTCCAGCCACTGCCCCGTGTAGAAGTCGCCATTGGGGAGAATCTTCTCAACCTGAGTAACGGAAACCTCACCACCATTCCTTGCATCATAATCATCATCAACATGGGCAACAGACATTGGTGTGAAGATGCTGCTTGCCCTCTTCTTTGGACCTGCTGATTTCCTAACTGCTGCTTCCCAAGCCTTCACAAAGCCAGTAAGCTCTTTGTTCATTCTTTTCCAAAAGGCTTCAGCTTTGCCCCTCCCACCCTCTCCCTCATAGCCCTACAACACCCCCTTTGGCCTCTATTCACCCATCAATGATCATGTGAGGACAAGAAAAGAAAAAAAAAATACCTATTGTGTGTTGTTGTCAATGCACAATGCTGTTCTTCAAAGAAAACATCTTTTCTGGAGGAGAAGGAGAAAAATTAAACAAAGGGAATGAAGATTGAGAAGAAGAAATCAAAATCCAAAACCCAATGCCAAGTTTGTTTCTTTTCCCCAGATTTTGGTTCCTTATTTGGGTCTGTGAAATGGGTTGTCTTCAGATTTTGAAAGAAACTGGTGCTGTTGGATTGACAGAGAAAGGAAAAAGGTTGGTTGGAACCAGTAACTGGCATTTCTCTTTTCTTTTTTTCTTTTTTTCTCTTTTTCCCCCTTTGTCTTTGTTTTTTGTTTTTTATGTAAATTTTTTCTTTTTTTTTTTAATTAATCTCCACTTATTTTGTTAATTTTATTTTACTTTAGTTTTTTTTGTTGAGTTTCTTTCTTTAGATGGGTGTGGGAGCAAAGAGATTGCTCTCATCATTCTCTTGAAAATCCGAATTTGGCTCCTAAAAGTAATATCAGACTTGACAAATGGAAGAATGAGAGAAAGAGTGGTGGAGAGCATGTCTGTCATTGCCATTTTTAGCAACTTACTCCTAATCTTAGCTTTGTCTTTCTTCTTCTTTTCTTTTCTCACAACAATGTTCAGTTTTTTGCCTTTTAATCTTAACATTATTTTATTTTTTTATTCTGGTTTTCTCCTTGATCCTTTTCCATCTGAAACTATTTATGAAAGACTCTTTTCTTACCACTCTTCAAAAATTATTATCCAAATCCTTTTTTTTTTTCTTTTACATTATAAAATCCTACTGATGATGTTTACCGGTTTTTCCTGCAGAAAGATATGATTAGATGTTAAAGAATGGACTAAATTAGTTTTTGATTTTTTTTTTAAATATGTAGTGTGTTTCTAATCTTTAAGAATTAGGAGAAATTACATTACATATATTTATGAAGAAAATCTACATTTTTTTTATAGTTTTAAAGAAATATTTTTTACATTCTTTTTTAGTCTTTAAACATACAGTCTGATTTTTTTTTTTCAATAAATAGTACCCAACCTTTTCTATATTTAGAGAAAGTTATACTTACCTACTTTATTTACAGTTTTAAAATATGAAAACAATTTTGTTATAAAAAAATTGAATGGTTTAACCATCGTTTATTAAAAACATCATAAAAATCGTGCTGTCACAAAATTATAAGGTATCTTATATTGTCAATTTATTATATTTACATGAATTTTAATACAAATATAAATTGTTATGAGAATAAATGTGTAATCTATCTTCAAATTAGAATAAATATGATTATTGTTCAATATTATCTTTAAAGAGTTAATTAATAAAAGAAAATTTGTCCAAAAATTAATTTATCCCATGTTTTTAGTTCCTCGTTTATGAAATTTCATAAAAAATAAGATAAAACAAAAATTGTAGAGGAAGAGAATAACTGAATTCTTATAAATGAGGAATTAAAAGGAGATTATCTGATAATGTTTAATCATTACAAAATTGTTTGATTTGAAAACAAATACTTCCATTTACATTTTTATTTCGAATTTTATAGGAAATAGGGAAAACAAAAATAAAAGTACGTTAACTATTTCTTATACGATATTTTGAAATAACAAATTTAATAAAGAAAATAAGGTTTTATTATTGTAATGGTATTTTAACATGTGCAATTTAAGATAAATATTTTATACATCTAAAATTAATAATGAATGAAGAGAATTGAAAAAAAAAGAAAGAGTATAAAAAGAGAAAGATTCCTTAAACTAAACAAACTCTAAATAAACATGCATTATGAAGTGTGAACTAAAAATTGATTTTTTGTTTTGGACTAAAATGATCATTATTTATTTACAGTTATTAAAAATATATAGTTTAATTTGGAAATAAAAATTCTATTGACATTTTAAACTTTATTTTATATTTTTAAAACTTATATAATAAATAGTGTAAAAAAAATGAAAAATAAATTTTACTATTTCCATGTGATATATTGAAAGCAAGAAATTGAATAAAGATGAGGTGTCATTGTTGTAAGTAGTGTTAATACATGTGCAATACAGAAACTTTTTTCTTTAAATAGTTTTGTTTGACATTACATATACATATAACTCATTTTATATAAGAAACAAAAAAATGTGATTTTTAAAGTGTTGCATTGAAGTGCCAATAATTTGATGCCTATTGTAACCAAAAACATTTATTAAGGATATGCATGTTATAACCTATCTACACTTTCTTGCTGTTTGCTTACACTTTTCAAAAGTGAATGGGTGGAGTGTCAAATAAATTTTGTACCAATCTTTCACCAATCATAAAACATAAATAAGGTATATGAGTTATTACACAAATTTATCTATATAATAATATTATATTATTTTAAAAATATATATTTTTCAATAAGTAATACTCACACGAAACTATTTACCTTTCTATAAATCTAATCGCCTATTGCAAGATATTTCATTTTTAAAAGAGAATTAAATATAATTTGTATTTTAGGTAAACATATATTGAATATAGATTATTTAACCAACAATTTTTTTATAAAATAAAAAAGTAAGAGTTTTTTAAAATAAAATGCATTCTTGTCTCTAGATAAAATTATTAGAGATGAAAGGGTTTTCTTTTGAGTATTTAATGAAAGATGAAACAGATTATGCTTCAACAAATATAAATAAGTTTACCATTTCATTCAATAATAAATCACATATATACACTTTTATAATAATTATCTTAAGTATTGGCGAAATGATAGGGTATACAAAATTATGTTTGTCTTTTGTATTATACTATAATCGTTTTTCTTCATTTTATAAAAACGTAACTTTTCTACACTAAAATTAATATGAAGGTTTAACTATAAGTTTTCTGGTAAAGCATATTTAGTATACTAATTTGTCGTATATACAATAACTTTCTCTCTTTCTTAATCTTATAAGAAGACACAATAATTTATTTTGTTTGGAAGTATGGAGGTAGCTCAAACCATGATTACATACATAAAAAAGCAAGAATTAATCAGTATATAGAGCTGGTTAAGTAATTATGTTGTTTTTCATTATAGCTAGTAATCATTAATTGGTTTTATATTTTCTTAGTGAACTTCTGTTTTTAATGGGGAAACAAATTTAAATAAGTTTTTAAGAAAAATTATAAATTTTACATTTAGTCTTTAACATTATATTTACTTTTTTAATAATTTTTAAATTGTTCTTTTACTTTTTGATTTTTTTATCATAATATCTCATCATATGATAAGGAATTATGTTAATATACATGATGTATGAAAAGGAAAAACTCCAAAATAAAAAAATTGAAATTAAATGGTAAATTTTTAAGTTTTCATTGACAAAAACATAATTTACGCTGCAAAATATATAATGAGATGAGTGTTAAGTTTATAGAGGAGGGGTTTCACTAGAGAGAACAAACACTAATGAGACTTGAGCTCAACCACATAAGACTTTGACAGTACTCTCAACCCAAAACCTTAAGACAATGAATTTATGGATCTTTATCCTTATATAATGCTCTACTCTCTCATTGTAGCCAATATGAAACTTAGACTCACACTTAAATTCCTAACGATGAGTACCGTTTTTCTTTTTCAAGTCAAGAAACAATTGAGGCATACATATACTATGTAACTTATCATTACATATATATGCATTAAATTGTAAGAGAGTTATGTATAAGAGATAAACTATATTATGTTATTTGTGAACTAATTATAGTATTGTATATTATTATATGTAAGAAACTAAATGTTAGACTTTTGATAAAAGGATAAATAATGAATAAGGGTAGTGTTTATTTGTAAAGGAGTTGAGTCAGTTTATTTTAGAATAAGGGTAGTGTTCTGTAACTTTTTTTTTTTTTTTTGTCAAAATAAGGTTTGATCTCGAGTCTTTAAATTCATTTTAAAATCAATTATAACTTTTTACATTTATTACTTCCATTATTAAAAAAATTATGCTGGTGTAATTTTTTAATAAATACTTTCACATATTTTATACAAAAGTGAGCCTCCAACTATGCTTGTGTGAGAGTCAACAAGAGAAATTTAATTAAGTTTCCATTTCATCATTAAAAAAATTAAAACCTTCCTATTTGGGACATCATTTCTCTGACAAATTAATATTATATAAAACGCAATAACCTAATAAGATTCATTTTTTTTTATCGTATATAACATGAAAAATGCACTTGGTAGATTTTTCAACTTCCAAAAGCACACACATATAAACATGACATTTTTTATATACTATTATTATTGTCCAAGTTAGTAAAACAAAAGTGGCCATTATATATTTTTTATTATCAAATATATATTGTCTTATATATTACTTATGAATATATTAATATAAAGATATGAAAGTTACATCATTCAATGGTGGAATTGGAGTGTTTCCTTATAGCCGACCCTAGTTTCTTTCATTTCTTTTGTGGTGTTTTTTTCTTTTTCTTTCTTTTCTTGTGTTTGATTTTTTCTTTTTCTGATGTTGAAGAAGTGTTTTTGGTTTTTGGTTCTCTTTTATTGTGCATTTTCTCTAACATAGGTGGTTGTGGCCAATATTCTTTTGGTGACAAGTAGCAACCATCTAATTCTTTTTCTTAATTTAATAATGACACTAATTTTGAGAACTTTGATTTTGGTTTCAAAAATGTCTTCTGATGTAGCAGTAAATTTGAAAAGTCGTGCTTGGTTTTACTCAAATTTGTTGTATATATATGTTTGACCTAATTGGACATTACATAAATTTAGGGTTTATTGAGAAAAAGACTTGCCATTGGTAGGTTGAAAACCTTGTGTGGAGAACATCAAGACACCTTATGCTCAATGAAAAAGGCCAATGTAATTTATTTACTCATCTTTCACTACCCTTTAGTTTTATTTTCTAGGGTTTATAGTAAACTTATAATATATTTCTTTTTCTTTTTTATTGTTTATTGTGAGTGATTGTTTTATGTTCATAACTTTGTTAGAATTAGTGATATAAATCAAACAATCTTTGGAAGATTTTTACAAAAGAAAGGAAAACCCCTTTTTTTTAAACTCTTTTTGTATTACTCTATTATTATGATATTCTTAAAATGATTGTGTTGATTAAGATAAAAGTTAGTGAAAGTATGCAAGTAACCATAAATATTTCCTTTCTAATTATGTCAAACTATATGTAAAAAATGTGTCCTAATTAAATTGCTTTAATGTACAATTTTTTATACGCAAACCGTTTTATTACATGCATTAATTTGTTTTATATGTGTTTTATTACATGTAATTTTGGATGGTCTTTTGTTTTGATGGAATCACCATATTAAGTTATTGTATCGACTTTTCTTTATTATAAGGGTTAGAGCACTCCTCAAATGTTCTATTTAATTTATTTTATTCTTTACTGATAAAAAATATATAATGTTTAAGTTCCAAAATTTCGCATACATTTATCTTTTCCAAAATGTAAACCCTAAACCAATAGTTATATATACAAAATTTAAGCAAGAAAGAAAAATTCTCGTAAGTATAAGAAAATGTGCAAATAAATAACATTCATGTTTACCTGATATTTTTTGTGTCATATACATATGATTTTAATCTTCTCAAAGTTAAATAATTACACACAAAAAATAATTAAGAAAGACTTATTCTACATAAGTCTATCGAGAAGATATGCAATTTTACATTACTATATTGTATATACTTAAAAAAAAAAGATTACATAGGGTTGAAATAAATAACTCAACACATGAAGTAAACTTTATGTTAAATTTCGAGATATGTGAAGGTAAATATTGGTGGTGAAGAAAATCATAAATAGGTGTAGGAGTGTCCCTTTCATATATTTAAAAATATTATGATTCATGAATGTGCTCTCATCTACACAAATTAAAGATGGTCCCAAACCCTACGTGCAACACATCACACTTTGGAGTTTAGAAAAGGTCAAACCCTAAATATCCATTGTTGTCCCACAAAACCTTCATTTTTATTGCATGTAAAGGTGACACTTGTCATTTCCTCTCACACAACTATATTCATTGATTGCTACATTATGACTATGGTTCACCACCATAAATGGAAAAGCATATTAGTGGAATGGGAGTTTTTTGTTTTTTTTTTCCTTAAACATGAATGATTGCAAAAATTTAAATTGATACTTTTGGAATCATTGTCTCCCAATTTGAATGACTAATCAGATTTTAAGGAACATAAATAGTAGAAATAATGATAAGAAAAAAACAAATTAAAAAAATTGAGGATTATATATTACTTAGAGGAGGAAACAATTTGTTAGGTTGGAAATTGATACAATAGGTATACAATACTTATATAAAAATACTTTTAAAAATTAATCAAAATTATTGGCTTTATACACTAATAGAATGTTTATGTGTGAAAGATTATTTAGTATATGCAACTATCATTTGGGGTATACACTACTAAAAAAACTTATATTTCCTGTCAATTTTGTTTTGAAGTTTTTTTCGTAGAAAATACTTACAAATTTTGTTGTGAAAAAAAAAATTGCATGAAATTGTTTCGATTTTTTTGCAAAATATTTTGTATAAAACACTTTTCGCAATAAATTTTGTAGGAAATATTTGTAAATTTTATAATTTTGTAGGAAATAATTATCCATGAAGGAATTACCTACTAATTAAGATTCTTAGAAAAAATGGTAGAAAAAAGTCTTTTCTTGCAAATTTTTTTAACAAATTTGCAAGAAAAATTTCATGTAATATAAGAATTTTTAGTAGTAATATTTGACAAACAATTTTTTTTTAATAGTAGACATCAAAAGTTTGGGCCATACATTACTTTGTTGTATGTACATGTTGAGCACTAATTAAATTCATATTGGAAAAGATGGTTTTTAAAAATATTGCTATTAAGTTATCATGCAATTATGACAATTCTAATAATTTCAAAATTTATGGGTATGATTTACATTTATTTAGAAACTTTTTCATAACAAGAACAAAAATATCGAGATATATATATATATATATATATATATATATATATATGACTTTAATATTATATTAAAATGGTGAAATATAAATAAAATTTAATCTCATTAAATCAGCTTAAAAAATTGAAAAGAATTATACCTCCCTCACTTATATTATGTAAAATCTCTAACATTAAACAACACAATAATTGTTTTATAATACAACAAGAGTTTGAACAATAAATTACTTATTGTACATACATGTTACGCACTCATTTGAAAAAAAAAAAGGTTCCCAAAAATATTGCTATTAAGTTTATCTTACAATGATGACAATAATAATAACCAAACTTTTCTTTGCCTTTTTCAAGTTTTTCATCACAAAAAAGAAGAAGAAGAAAACTTCCACATATACGACAAATAATGGCACCATTCTTACAGCCCCAGAATCTTCACTCTTAGAAAATGAGCTTGAGAATAATTTCATTCTACATTAGTTAGGTTAAACTTTGAAATGAATTATTCTCTGAAAAACTTAACCATTTTCACATCTTAATAGTCAACCAAACAAACATCAAAATTAATCCATGTCATAGTTGGCATTTCAATTTCATTTAATTTCTCACACAACTTTTTCACTCTTCTTTGAAAAATATTGTTGATAGATCGTGAGAGGAGGGTCACTCTTATTGGCATACCATCACATCTTTTCCACAATTTAGAAAGTAAGAGGCATACATGATAAGAAAGAAATATTAGTATATTGAGGAAGTATTATATATATATATTTCTAAAATTTTATGTCAGACATTTCATATCAATCAAAGATATAGACAAGTTTAAAATATATAGGTGTAAATCTTACTTTACAAGTCAGTTCATTTTTTAAAATAGTGTCAAAGTCATCCATAATATATCTTAATGAGATTTATTATTTGTTGAACCTATTATATATCACCCACTATTGAATCATTGTCGAATTATTCATCTGATCTTAAGTTCGAGATGTATATACTTTGACATGATATAATATATTGGAGATCCCATACTGATTATACAAGAAGATGTACCAATAACGAATATGTTCTAATTCTACTTTTTCTTTCTTCTCACACATTTATTCTAATTCATTAAGTTAAACACTACAATCTTATTCATGCTACTAGGATTGTCACTAACCATATGAATCTATTCTTATTTAACACAAATCATTATAGTTATAAGAATTATTTCCCCTTCCTTATGAGTGTAAGTATATATTCAAACACATTTTGAATCCAACGAATGCATATTTTATGTTAAAACAAATAGTGGTGGCATGGCATGATGGTAACTAACCTAACTATATACATATACGTGTGTACATGAAAATCAGAAGCTCATAAAATAATGAAAACAAAAACTCAATCGAGGACCCCATTAATTAAGAAAGGGTCTATCATTGTTCCCTTGTGATGTTAGGTCAAAGTGAGTGATTGGCCTCTAAACAAAGGTATAGTGTGAAAGAGAGTGAGGTTGTTTTGTTTTGTGTCATTGAGAGACACAAAGGGTTTGTGTTGTCAATGAAAATGCAGGCACTTTGTTGGTGATTGGGATTGCAAAGAGGCCACAAGTGCTAAAAATTTATTGTGCAATTTCATTTTGATGTCAACCATGTTAGGGTTTTGTCTCCCATTGAGGTGGCTCATGTCAGAGACAAATAACCTTTTGTCTAATTCTATATAACCCTTCAACACCAGAGGTTGCTTAGAGACAAGACCAATACCTCATCTTAGGAAAAATGGTCCCCCACTATATGTTTCTGTGTATTTTCTATAATTGTGGCTATAGACAACACTACATTAACAACTTCACTTCGTTTTAACACTTCTTTTCTAGCTAATAATATCTCAAGGGTCCGTGTCATATCAAATATATATAATAAGTTTTTATATATACTTATCTCATTCATCTATAATATGTTAGCAATTATTATTAACTTTTTCTTTACAAATTAATCGAGATTATAAAATGTATGAAGTATATGTATTATTATATAAAAGATAAGTTAAATTAGTGATTTGATTCGCAATTATTTAATATATTTTTCTCTAAAAGAATGTGTAATCGATGCATTTTTCAAAAAATTTCTAACACTTGATTAAATACGATTAAAATGAAAAATATACAGTTATCAAAATTTACCATTTTTAATGAATCTTAGTTCATCTATGAAGTGTGTCAAAAAAAAAAAAAACTCCCATTTTTCTATGTAGAATGTTGTTCTTAACAAAAGATGAGGATTCAAAAGGTGGGTTTAGTATGTAATACATTTGAACTTCATGTACGATGAGTTGAGTTTAGAGTGATATTTCTTTTAGGATTCAATATGTTTTTGGTCCCTCAAGTTTTAGTAAAATTTGAAATTAGACTCTCTTTAAAACTTTTGATCAATTTAGTCATTTATATTTAAAAATGTGTGAATTTAGTCTTTTAACCAAATTTTGTTAAGTTTATGTAACGTTTCAAGTGTATTTCATGATAATATTTGAATTATTTACACCATTTGACACATTTTCGCTTCAATGTTAACTCAAATATTATCATAAAATATATTTAAAATGTCAAATAAACTAACAAAATTTGGTAAGAATGACTAAATTCATTCATTTCTAAAGATGAAGGACTAAATTGGTATAAAGTTTTAAAGAGAGACTAATTCCAAAATTCACTGAAACTTGAGGGACAAAAAAATATTTTTAACCCTTTCTTTTATATCATTAGCTTAAATTTTTTGTTTTATAATCATGTGTGACGTCATTTTGATAAATATAGGAAAAATTTGAGTGGAACACTTCTTTTTAATTAATTAGGGTTTAGGGTTGAGGAAGTGGAATATTAGATGAACCATTATATCAAAATTATGTAGGAGAAAAGAAAAACACTTCTCAAACCCATAAAGTCTATAATATATCTTTTTTTCAGTGACGAGGAATTTGTAAGATAAATCATGAGACTTTGGACCCTTGATGATACAACTACACGATTGCTCATGTTTGAATGTTAAATCATAAAAATTTTAAGAAAATCTTTACTTCTTCCTAGATAGTGTATGATCCACTATCTTAAAAAAAAAGTTTGATCCTCCCAAGTTTGAATTGAACTTTTTTTGTTGTTTTCTTTTTAACTGGTCCCAGTTCTGTTCTTAAACCTAGTAACTAGGTCTAACCTAGTTTTCTCCACTCTTTTCCAAGCACATTGAAAAACTCTGTTGTCAGATTAAATTTTTTATTCGTGCATGACATATAGACAATATTCACATGTAAAGACTTCTAACATTGCAATGTTTTCTTCCCCCTTACATCACAAGCTGCCTAACAAAAGAATTTCCAAAATTTATTACAATGATCTTTGAACTTTTCACACAATTTTCCTCTCACCAGTTACTATATGACTATAAAGTGGTATATCTTTGGCTACAATGATTCACGTGTATAGGAAAAAATCTTAAAAAACAATCATAAATTACAATTTTTCAAGGTAGTGTGTGTGTTTTTGGTCCTTCAACTTTTAGTGAAAATTGAAATTAGCCTCTCTTGAAAACTTTGAACCAATTTACTCTCCCATCTTTAGAAATATGTGAATTTAGTCTTTTAAACCAAATTTGTTTAAGGTGATTTGACGTTTCAAACGTGTTTCTCAATTAACATTGAAGTGAACATATGTCAAACAGAGTAAACAAACTAAAATACTATAATAAAATGTGTTTGAAACGTCAAATAAACTTAATAAAATTTGGTTAAAAAGACTAAATTCACACATTTACAACATTTACATAATTGAGAGACTAAATTAGTTCAAAATTTTCAAAATATACTAATTCCAAATTTTATTAAAAGTTGAAGGACCAAAAGATATTTAACTCTAAAATATATTATGAGATATAAGTGGAGTAGTTTAAGATTTTTAAAGGATGATATCGTGTTTAAGTCGAGGGGTTAGAATAGTGTTTTGGGTGAAGTAGTGATTAGATTTTGGGTTTTGGTTATAGATGGCATAGGCTATTTTAGTAGGGGTGAGTTTAGTAAGTATAAAGGGAGTTTCAAAAACAAATTTGGAAGAAATTATTGTTCTTCCACCAAAATAACCATCACTTTTACTTCTCCTTCTTCATTTTTATTATATTCTTCTTCCTCTTCTCAAGACATAAAACCCTACTTTTTCTTTATCTCTTGATGTATTTCAACTTGCAAGCAATCAAAAAATAGTATTCCAAAACTTTTAATCATTTTTTGAAACACTTTTCAATTGAACTTGAACAAAATAATTGACTATATATTAAAAAAAATAATTGATTAACCTGCTGTGTACTAAAAATATCAATTATAGATAATAGATTATTTTATGTCAAAATTAATAATAAATACAACAATTAATTATCTTTATATATAATTGACAAATATATAATTTAGTTGAAATACAAGTTTCATTGATAAAAAAAGGAAATATAAAATATTAAATTAGTGCTTATGGGTATTCATATCCATTTAAGAAAAAAATAATCATTTATCACAAGAAATAATATATTAACACTCATGCGAATATATTTTTAAGACTAAGGAGTTAATCAAAAAATGTATGTTTTGAATTAGAAAACTTTAATAACTTCTTTAGTAATTTAGAAATAAATTTAAGTAATGGAGAAAAGTTATAATTGAATGTACATGTAAAAAAAGTTAAATAATTTAGTAACTTATATTTTTAATTAATCTTAACAAATAGTATTTAACATATATATAGTTTCGGTGACAAAAAGCATAACCGAATATTATTGAATGGAGTCTTATAGGTCGCTAGAAGTTGAATAATATTCACTTACTTTGGTCTTAAATGGATAAAAAAAAATTATACAATACATAATTATAAAAACTTTATAAAGTTTCAAAATAATCCTAAATAAAATGGCATTTTATTTTAAGAGGTGCACTTGGAATCATATACAATCTCTTGAATTACACTAAGGAGAGATAGATTTGGTTGATATTTATTCATGCAGGTGTTATAAAATTGTATTAATTCGACAATGGAATGAATATTAAAAAGACAATAAAACTTTGGGAAAAATGGTTTTTTTCTCTTTTAAGATGATTTATAAACATTGTTTAGAATAATCAAAGTTATACCGGTGAAAATTGTTGAACTTGTACTTAATATTCAATTTGAGAATTTTCAATTGAATATTTGTTTTTCTTCAAATGCTCACCATTAGATTGAAGTTCTTTTAACATAGCTTTATATTAATCTAAAACTATTTATTATTTTTTTCTGTGAATTAAAATTGACAAAGTATATATTTCGAAAGTATATTACAATATGGATAATTTTATCACTTTTTATTTGTTTAATTGTAATAAAATATAATATAAATATTTTTGATATTATAAAATTATCATTCATGGATTTGAATAGACAAAATTTATTTTTGGTATAAATTTATGGATGGTGTAACAATTTATAAAGGTTACATTAATATAATATTATTGATCTCGCACACACAAAGTAACAAGTTATTCTTAAAATAACTTTAATAAAGTTCCTTTTACTTTTCATCCTTTATTTTCATAGTTCTAATTAGTAAATGAATTATTCCACTTTAGAATAAGAAAAAAGAAAGGGTGATAATGATAAAAATATAGCATAAGATAAAGTTTAAATATTTTTATTGTTTAAGTTAAAAAAACTATAAATAAAAAATTTAATTATTCAAAATGTATATAATAAAATATTTTTTTGAATAATTTTTCTATGATTTTTTCTTTAGAATTTTTAGTTAACCGTTTATCATTTTTAAAATCTTAACCTACCATAGTGAAGTTAGAAGATACTATGATATATTCAACCAATGAAAAAACTATTTAGAGTAACTTTCGTTTCATCCTTTTTTGTTTGGGTTGTTTATAATAATTGTCTAAAGAAGACTTGAAGATTGATAGTGTAACTTGGATGGAGAAATTAAGAATACTTAAGATTGGATGATAAACAACTTTTATATTTCCTTAAAATGTAACAATTGGATTTGTATAGTGAAAAATTTGTCATGTTGATGTGAAAGTGGAAATAATGTTGTTAGTTAAAGATCAACATTTGAAACTAGTTAGAAATGTGTTTGGATCAAAGAAATAATTGGTTTGAAGTTTGGAAATGAATTTTGAAATTCTGCAAGATGTTAAACCCTATATAATTTTACTCGTGCTTTTATTAAGTCAACACTATTCTCAACCTTAAATTCGCTCAACAAATAAAAAAAAAATGGCTTAGCGGTTCAAATATTTGTTTAATGAATCTACAATTCACTCATCAGATTTAGACCAAGAGAGTAAGTGGAGAAAATCTTTTCTAAAATTTGTTTATGATAAATTTGTAGAAATAATTTTACAGGTGATTCATTTATTTAAAAATTTTAATTTTTTTAAAATAAAATGACTTGTTTAAATGAAAAAATTAAAAGAAAATTTAAATTTAAATTTTTTAAAGAGATATAACAAATAACTAAAGTAATAAAATTTGTAATTTTAAAAAAAGGAAAGAAATTGAAGTTTTTCACAACTTGTGAAATTTTTCATTGGTCAAGATGAAAAAAATTCACAAGTCCACAAAGTTGAATTGGCCTTGGTCGAAGGCCGAATTAAGTCGGTCCCGATCAAAGATTAAGTCGAACTAGTACAAATAACGGGTTGAGGTCGAGATGAGTCGTTCCGGATTGAAGGTCAAATTAACTCAACTTGAGTTTAAGGTGGAGTTGAGTTTAACTTAAAATAAAAATGAAATTACTTTATCTAAAAAAAAATTAAAATCTAAGATATTTTAATTACTTTATCCAAACAAATTATTTAAAAAAATAAAAAGAATTCAATTACAAATAATTCAAATACTATATATTTTAATTTCTTAAAATTATTAAAATCCTTGTCAAATCTAAATGAATTTGTATGTGTTGAGTGGATGAAGGCTTTTAGAATTTGCCTTAATGGTCTTCATTAAAAGTTATAACCATAGATGTTAGATTTATAATAACTTTGAAATCAATTGAAAAGAAAATGTAGAACTCTAATTATGTTTATTTTAAATTTAGTGGACAAAATTCAAAAGCTGTCACTTTTAGTTGAAGTTATTACATTTTCTTTTACTTTTAAGCTAAGTTAATATCTTTTTATAAACTTGAAGTTTTCATAAGAGTTGTAGTTTATCCTATTAATTTTCATATGAGTTATATTTGAACTAGATTGAAACTTGGTAATAACTTATTATCTTTAATTGTTGTTGTGAAATGATTTTTGTTGTATTAGTTGTTTTTCAATTAATGCAATATAATAAAGTAACACGGCATGGTATGTATGTGATGTGAAGATCGTGTTAAATATTATTGATTTATTTTATTTAAATAATTTTGATATTCATAGTTTACTTTGAATTAATGAAATTATGATTATATTTTACATATTTTCATTTAATGCTCGAAAGTAGATATTTTGTGAAGTTTCTCTTTTAAATAACTTATTCTATTTTTATTATATATTATAAATTACTATGATTGTAAGATGTATATGAGAAAATATAAGAAATTATACCTGAAAATGGTAACATGATAATTTATGCTTCTATAACATATGTAAAATTTGTAATATCTATAAAATTTTACATCAATAACTTTCATACATGTACTCACAATAAATTAGAATATTTTATTTTAATTTTAAATAATTATATTTTACTAATTATTTATATAATATGATGTTATTTAATATTAATTGAACTTAATAATAATTTAAAATAAGAAAAAGAAATGGAAAAGAAAAGGGCTGAGAATGAAGAAAAGCTGGCAACAGCTAGCAATATATCAGTTATTGGCAGCAGGTTGGCAGCAGCTAGCGTAACAGGCCTACCACAATAATTATTAGGATCCACACCATATTTAGTTTAGCCCAATAAATAAATAAATATTATACTTTTTTCTTTATTTTTATTGTTTTTTAGAAAATGTTAACTTTTTTTTTTCGCCCTCCTTTTTATTATTCATGTAATTTTGTCTTTTTTTTTCCCTATTACTTCTTTCCTATCAAATAACTTTTATCTTCACTTATATTAATTTCTAAGTCATTTATCAATGTAGGAAAAATAAATGAATAGGCAGTTTTTAGAGTGTATATTAATTAACTAACGTTCTATTTTCCGATAATACATATCTTTCATATGTAATATTAGAAAAAAAAAAACTCATCCTCACAATATAAATTTTTAATATTGTTATTCAATAAGTTTTAATACTGTTATTCAATAAGTTGTTTGTCTATTTTGACGATAATTATTTAGGCAGTGTTCTTTTTAAAAGAATGATTTTGACAATAATAATTTAGGCAGTTTTTTTTAAGAGAATGATTTGAGGAAGAAGAATTAGTTGAATTTGGTTGATTTGATGGTAAAATTTGTGTTGTTTCATTTAAAGGATATGGAGATGATGATAGAGTGGGTTTGAGAATAAAATTTATGAAAATTTATAGAAAATTTGATTGATGTGACATATTAAAAAATTTTAATTAATTAAAATATAAGAATATCAAATTGTTTTGATGATAAAATTAACATAAAGTAACATTTAAACGAGTTAGAAATATTTTAGCAAATTTATTTTTTAATAATAAAGTTAAAAAAATGGTTGATCAAAATAAAATAAGAATAAAATATACATGTCATAAAAAAATTAAATATTTTAATTTTAAACATTAAAAATAAAAATAAAAATAAAACTATTGAAATCGATTCCAACTACAATAAAACTGATTTCATCTCCTTTCAACCACAACAAAATCTGTCCCAAAAAACATATCTCATTCTCCACAACATTATATCTATGATGACTGCATCATATCATGCGTGATAAGAAATATAAAAATAAAGCAATATTATTTATGTAAAATAAAAGAACACATCCAACGTAACAAATCAGGTCCTAATAATCTTTTTGAATAATAAATCAATGTAAAAGAACACTGTCTTAAAGATGATTTCTAAACAATTAATATACCACCATAAACTTTTATTCTGGTAATATATGAAGATTAAAAGTAGTTTAAATGTCTTAAAATAGAAAAAATATTTGATAAATAAATGGGATAGTAACAAAATTATAACATTCTTATTTTAACTATTTAAGCTCACCTGTTGCATGGGTGCATGAAATAGTTGTCCATAATTGTGCATAGAAGAGAATAAAAAGAGTTGTAAAATTTAATGTGATGGCAGAATGAGAATTATGGAGAATTTGGAGATAATAGTGAATCAAAGTAAAATGGTGCTCATTGCATACATCAACAGATTTAGAAAAGGCAATTATCACATTTTCTACTCTACATTTATTCAATATTGATGAAAGAGTATTTTAATTTTATATATAAAATAAATTAAGTACTAGAAATCAAAATATTAGTATTTAGTTAGATGTTAGAAAGGTGTAGGAACATTAAACAGTTTATGTCTATAATCTTGATTTAAATCATTGTTCATTCTTTCCTTTATCTTACCTACATATCTATCACTTTTGCATCAATTTAACAATCTTAAAGAAATTATAATTTTGAATGAATCTTCAAATAAATTAAAAATGTAAATTTATTAATAAATTTAAAACATAAACACTTAATCTTATCATCTCGTTAATGATAAGATATTAGGATAAAATAAAAGTTATTTTAAATATTAGATAAAATAAATTTTTTTAATAAAAAATTAACTAAAAGTATTTAAATGGTTAAAATACTCCATTGTTATCGTTTTTATACCAAAATCTCAATTTGATCCTCACATTTCTATCACTCTCAATTAGGTTCATGTTTTTATAAATAAGTAATATAAAATTTAAATAAAGTTTAATGTAAAATACAAATTTAAATTAAAATATGATCATAACCTCTGTATAAAAGTTAGATTTGGTCTAAATTTAGAGCATATGAAATTGAATTTTTTGTAAAAAATTTTGGAATTGAAATCAAATTAAATTAACAAATATGTGACCAAATTGATACTCATACAGTAATTTGACATGTGTCACCATACTAGATTGATACGTGTCACATAACAGACGTGACACGTGACATAAATATTTTTAAAAAAATTAAAAAATTAAAAAAAGGAGTTGACACATAACACCTACTTAATCGTGTTAGTTTGGTACTAATGGAAAGAACATAATTGTTATTTATTTACAAAAATGTGAACTTAATTGAGACGGATAAAAATATGAAGACCAAATTGAGATTTTGGTACAAGAACAAACATTAATGAAGCATTTTAATCTATTTAAATTTATAAATTTTTTACATCTTAACGGTGAAAGTGAATTTGAAATACACTACTTAACTTAATAAAAAACGAACAATGATATTATGACTCTCATATTTTGACTTTATTTTTTTACTTTCTGACGTGATTTAGTGTAAATAATTAATTAATATATTACTATATTTTCCTTTAAAAGAATCAATGATATCCATCAAATTACATAAAAAAAAAAAGAAAAGTGTAAAAAAATGAAAATTAAAGTATAATTTTTCTTTGAAAACCTATCCGTTACTTAACTATAAAAAAGAACAAAATCTTAAGTTTGGAGCAACAGAAGGAACAAGCACCACCTATGAAGGGCATAGATGACAGAGTGTAGGGTGGCGGAACAGTGTAGCAGACATAAACACTGACCCTTGCATAACGTCACTATACTCACTTTTCAAACAAAAATAATAACTAAATGAGTGAGTAAATTATTTTTTTTAGAATCCGAGACTTAAAACATATTAATCTTATATATAAATATAATTAAATAATTATCATTGTGTTTTTTACTTTTGCACTTTGAATTTTCTTTAATATTGGTTATTTTTGGAGATCGTGGAGAAGTGAACATGTTATATGGGAGACATTATTCAAAAATAAAATTGTTTTCTGTTCCTATAGTTGGTCTCAACTAAGGCCTACTAAATCAACATAAAGTTTATAATCTCCAACATTAATTACTAATTATGAATTATGGAAAGCAATTAAAAGGAAAAAAATTGAGAAATTTCAAGAAGAAAATGATTGAGACTTTGATATATAACGTTTTTAAAGGATTCAATTTAATATTAGAGATTAAATTTATTTTATTCGATAAATATTGTCACTCAAGTAAGTAAAGAAAAAAAAATATAAAGATTACAGTGAACTATAAATATAAATATATAGACTAAATTATTAATTAAATAAAAAATATTTTATATACATTGATCTTTAATTTTCGATTTCTTTTATTTATTTCAAAAAGTTGAATGGTCAAGACAAATATTTATATTTAATATATATATATATATATATATATATATATCTTTTTTCAATATTTTATTTATATTTTTTACAAAATAATAATAATAATAATTAAAACAACCTACTACAACCTAATTTTAATCATGTCAAATCTTTAAATCTAATTAACTCAACTCAATAAAAGTTTATTGGAAGTTTTATTTCAAAATTATTCATGTGTTTGTTTCAATTTACACATTAATTGTGCGAGGCAAATGAATAGGATGAAACAATACTTTACATAATTAAGTATTTAATAATAAAATGGGTAGAATCTAATATACCAATTTACATAATTTTATAATAAAACAGTAAAGTATGTTAAGTCATTTAATTCATCAATTCACTTTTTTTTTTTTAATTTGTCATCTTAATAGGTTAAGAACACTTAATTTATCCAACATTTTTAAAAAATATAATGGTTTGTTTGAAACATAAATATTACTTTTAATTCTTGATTAATTCGATCAAGGTTCAATTAAAATAAACAAGTGTTGCAAAATAAGTATTATTTATACTTAGTAATTTCTGATTAAACTATAAATATTGTTTGAGCATATGAACTTCTGACGAAACTATTACTAAGGAAAAACCATGCAAATTCATAAACTTCCTTTTTTCATTACAGTTTCTAAATTTTTTGATAAATTTTGAATTCATATTTAATTATATAATTATTCTAAGCTCAGATATTTATATTTATATTTACATTTATATTCTTCCTCATTAATCCCACAACAAAGAGAATTCTAGAAATCCTATCCCAAAATCATGTTTAACAAATTCTGAAAAACTTATTCCGAAATATTTCCATACCACGCATTCCTCTTATGAAGGGTAAAATAATCATTCTAAAAATTAGGGGTTGTAGAAAGGAAAAGACTAGTGTGATTATTTCTCTACCTATCATAGCCCAAACTCTTTGGAGGGGCCTAGGCCCAATAAGTTGCATTCTTTATTAGAGCCGAAAATGATAATTAAGTTAGAAAAATAAAAATAAAAATACCACCTGGTATTCTCGAACCAAACTTAAAGTCTTGTCTTGAAAATAAATCACGGCGTATAAATACTGTATTTGCTATAGGAAAAGTTATACTTAGTATTCCTAATATTATGTTAAATATATCTCTCTAGTTTTAAAATAATCTTTTATATATATATATATATATATATATATATATATATATATATATATATATATATATATATATATATATATATATATATATAGCAAGTGTGATTAGTTATTGATTTAATAGAGAAAACAGAAAATCATTGTAAAACAAAAAGAATACATCATATTTTAGTTTTAAAATAAAAATTTATTATCCTTATATCCAAACAACATTCTATTTTGTAAAAAAATTAATTTTTTTATTTATGAAAAGTTCTTTATTTTTATATTTTAAAACTCTAACTTTTATTTTTCTGTAATTTTTGTTTAATTTAAGATAATATTTTTAAGTAAAAGAAGATAAGTATCATTTTGTTAAAATTGTAAGAAAGAAAAAAATGAATATCATTTATTAAAAATATAAAGAAGTTAATTATTTAATAACTAGAAAGAACATGGACATAATTTTATTAAAAAATGTAAGAAAAGTATTTATGTATATAATTGAGAGAAAAACTTTAATTATGATTGAAAAAAAAATATATTTTTATTTGAAATAAATAATTATTACAAAAATAATTATACCATTGAAATTGAAGTTATCTAAGTATGTAAAAATTATTATATAATTGTTTTATTACAAAAATATTTTATTCTTAAAAGAATTAAACAAAAGTACCTAAGTATTTCGACTAAGGAGAAGTATCCTAGAATTCATATCAGAATAACAATATCATATACAGAAAGTTGCAGGTTGTGTTCTCACCAAACCTTTTTTAATTTAATTTTTCTAACATACATGATACGAAATTTCCAAACCATGAAATATTTTTTTATTAGTAGGAATTTTGTTCAAGCGTGATTCTTCAATATTATACAATTTAAAGTCATTAGAAAGAAGAAGTAATATTTGTGACAATAAAATATTTTTAAACGCTATCATCTAAATATTTCCAAAATTTACCATCGTTTATAAGAAATGATGTCTACCATGGATTGGGGTATTTACTCATATACACACTCGAGAATGACAAAATAAAACAAACATATCCAAAAGATAAATCATCCAAACGAAGGAGAAAAGTAGTTCATACACATCCAAAATCCAAATCCAAAAGATAAATAAATTGTAACCCACCAAATGCATCACTATTCAAAACAAACAACATCACTACTATATAACCAGATTTTGAATGTGAGCAATCTTTTCCCAATCCTCACTTCCTTTCTGGTAACGTTGTTTGAGCAAAGGACAATTGATTATATGAAGATCTGAAATTGATTTGGGAAGACCCTCCTCTGGTAAGCATTGGAGGTTGGGACAGATAGAAAGAGTCAATGATTTAAGAGATGAGAGTTGAGAAACCTCGTAATCCAATTTTTCTAGATTTGGACAATCACGGATGTATAGTTCAGTAAGAGAGAGTGGAAACACACCTTCATCACTAAAACATTCTACATCCACTTTTTCAATGGACAATCTTCTGAGAGAAGGATTGTCTCTGAATGCTCCTTTCAGTGAGCCAACAAGTAGTCTGGAGCAATTCTTGAGTTTCATAAATTTTAAATTTGATGGCAAACCTCCCTCAGGAAACGACTCAAGTTTTGGACAGTCTCCTATGTGTAGCTCATTGAGAGATGGAAGCAATGTATGCATGTTTGCAGGCAGTGATTCAAATTTAGGGCACTCTACGATTGTCATACCCTCGAGATGATTGTGAACATGATCCTGTGAAATCATCTCCAGATTAGGAAACCTACCAAGATACAACTTCCTGAGTCTTGGGAGGGAATCCAATGGAAAGATCCTTAGAGAGACACAATAATCACTTATTGACATCCAATTAATGCTCAAATATTCAATAGTGTCAGACCAAACTATTTCCAGCAATGGTGCTATCAAGAATTGCTCTTGATACTTTGAAAACATCAAATTCATCTGAAACACAAACCCATGCTTTGACATCAAATTTAGCCTCGTTTATCCTTGGGTCATTGAATACATGTTGGGCAAGTGTAGTTTTACCCAGCCCGCCCATTCCCACAATAGAAAGTATTGATTGCTGGTTAGAATTGTTGGTGTCAGATATCAGCCAGTCAACGATCTGTTTTTTATCATCATCTCTGCCATAAATATCAGTTCCAACGACCAACGATGTTGTTTGTGATTTCTGTGGCAGTTCATTGCTCAACCCAGATCTAACACCGCTAGCAGTTTTCAATCTTAGAGCACCCTTTTGGTTTGAGAGAAATTCTAAGATTTCAAGGATTTCTTCCATCCTAGACTCAATTTCCTTGTTATGAGAACTAATTGAAGAAGATTTGAAGAAATTAAGTACTTTGCAAGTACAACCCGTAAAGTTTTGAGATTCAGAATCAACATCCACTTGTCTTTTGGAGAGCATTTGTATATCATCCAAGAGATCCTCTGCATCAAGGACAACATCTTTGACCTTAAGCAGCCTGTTTCTGACATGTGGGTTCGTGAACTGCTTTCCCTCTGCATCGTCGGCCAAAGAATGGATGGAATGCAACTTTGTTTCCAACTTGTATAGCAGCTTCCGATCAAGTTTTCTTGCGCGAAAGAAATCGAGAATTTGGGGAGAAGCTAGCTTTTGAAATGCAACATCAAGGAAAACAGAAAGAAGAGCACCACCAACAAGTTCTAAAGCCATGGTAAGACAATGCTGTATTAGGATTTGGCAATGACCGGGTGCAAGAGAGGTTAATGGAGTTATCAACCAGACAATAACATATTCGATAACATTTTCTTCTTCGATGCTTTGTCAAAGAATAATTTTTTAGTCTTCCCCAGATCACATACTTCAACAGCTGTATTCATTAATGATTATTATTATTATTATTATACTGCTATAACATTGAAAGATGTTATGAAATATTTAAATACACCGACTAGTAGATGTGTCGGGTGTCTTCTCCCATCCCCATCCCTTTCATGGGGAAGAGGAACTTCACCTATGGTAGGTGAGGGAGTTTCAACCAAATAACTAAATATAATATATATAATAAAAGTTTATTATATTCACGTTTTGGGTTTCAAATTACATTAGCTCTATTTCCAACCATAGCTTCGAGTGCAAGTATACACACTAATAATTTTTGAATTTTAATCATATATTTACAATAATTATTACAAAAGTTAACACTATAATTGTAATTAAATTATCAAGTTGCACAATACATTTGTATTACGTTACATTCTAAAGTGAAAACCCTTAAACCTGTACATAAACAAAAAAAAAAATGAAAGGAAGGTTATGAGTAATGCTATTTTAAACAAAAAATAAATAAATAACTTTCTGAATTTATTGAGTAAAGAGATACAACAATAAGGAAAAGTAAATCGAAATATGTTTGACAGTGTATCCAATACTTTCACATTATTCATCAATGACTCTATATATTCGTTTTTCTCTTTACATTTTGAACACTTTTAAAAATAAAGTTTTAAGCTGCGAAATGGACAGCATCCCAAATACGGTGATTGATTCCAATGATATTACTGAATGGACTTATAATAGGAACATTTATTTCATATGTCAAGACAAACGAATGCAGTGATCGATCTTAATTATGTCACTCAATGAAATTTGAAGCTCTGATAGTGTTTTAAGGACAATTTAAAATCTTAAAAAAAGTTCATATATCTTTCAATTTAAAATATTAAAATAATAAATTTATAAATTGTCGTTATTATAAATTGTTTATTGTTCTTGTAACTTAAATTCTTAACATTTCATCTATATATTAATCTCACCGTCTAATAAAAAACTGTTTATTATTGTTGTGATTGACGTGAATGAAATGTACTAATCATATTTTTGTACATTTGTGTAGGGCACCGCTCTTAATCTAATAGTTTGATACGATGTGATCCACGGATATGACATACGTGTGAGATACAACATGTATATGGATATATTTATTTTTAAAATAATATAGGATATGATACATAATAGATATGTGATATATGAATATTGAAAATTGTAGAATAATTATTAAAAATATAATAAATATATGATTATTATTTTGTGAATTCAAATTAAAACTATATATACTAAAGGTATCCACATAAAATATATAAATTATTGTGATTATAAAAGTACCATTACAAAAAAACTATTAAAGAATGACCAATTATTTTTGGTTACGTGTGTCGGATACGACATTTATCCGATACGTCAATATGTCTATTTTCAAAATAATAGGATACGATACGTATTAGATACGTGATATATGAATACTGAAAATTGTAAAATAATTATTAAAAACATAATAAATATACGATTGTTATTCTGTGAATCCAAATTAAAACTATATATACTAAAGCTATCCACAAAAGAAATATAAATTATTGTCATTATAAAAGTACCATTACAAGAAAACTCTTAAACAATGACTAATTATTTTTGGTTACTTGTGTCGGATACGACATGTATCCGGTACGTCGATATGTATATTTTCAAAGTAATAGGATACGATACGTAATATATACATGATATATGAAAATTGAAAATTCTAAAATAATTATTAAAAACATAACAAATATATGATTGTTATTTTGTGAATTAAAATTAAAATTATATATATACTAAAGCTATCCACATAAAAAATATAAATTACTGTCATTATAAAAATACCATTACAAGGAAACTCTTAAATAATGACCAATTATTTTTTGTAGCAAAAATCTGATAGTTAATGTTAGTGATCAATTTAAAAACCAATTATTTTGGTAGTCAAAACCTTGTTAGTTAATGCTAGTGATCAATTAAGTAATCAATTCATAATAAAAATTATTTTAATTATTAATTTAAAGACCAATTATATATTTTTGAATTATTTTAGTTGCCAATGATTTTTAGTTTTTAAATTGGTACCTAAATTGGTTACTATATAGTGATTAGTTACTTTTTGTCACTTAAATGAGTCATTATTCAGATATTTTCTTTTAGTGTACTACGAATTTATAAATTAGATATTTCATTAATAAGTATTGATTAATTATCTTAAAATATTGAATACGAATATGTGTCAAACACGGATACGAGACCCAAGTTGAAGTATCAGTACATCGTAGATATGATGTAGTACAAAATTAATTTTGAAAAAGTGAACCTACCATGCACAATATTTGGTTATTTTACAGTTTATTTGTGATTATGGCTGTGAGTTCCACTTTCACACGTTATATATGGTTGGCATTTGGCATATCGTTACTAAAAAAACTCATATTTCCTATAATTTTTTTTTAAATTTTTTTTTAGGAAATACTTATAAATTTTGTTATGAAAAAAAAATTGTGGGAAATTGCTGCCAATTTTTTTGCAAAATATTTCGTATAAAACACTTTTCACAACAATTTTTGTAAGAAATACTTACGAATTTTATAATTTTGTAGAAAATAATTACCTACGAAGGAATTACCTGCCAATTAAGATTCTTAGAAAAGATAACAAGAAAAAAAAATTTCTTGCAAATTTTTTTATCAAATTTGCAAGAAAAAAATCTCATGCAATATGAAAATGTTTAGTAGTGTATGTGAACAAGTCGACAGACCATTATTTTATGAGAACATTTAAATCTTACTATTATTTTAAATGTTACAAATAATTATACTATGTAATCAAATCAATTTGTTAACTTTTATGTTATACCGTTTTAAGAATTAAAAAATATTCATTAACTTTATTAATTGATCAAAAGATTTAAACATTGTGTACATTAACTTAAATTTTGAGACACATTATATCTTCCAATCACTAGTTTATCTATTTTTTTTTCTTGAAAGATCTTTTTTTTCTGTTTCAATATAATTTTAGTTTAAAATTATTGAAAATTTCATGTCAATTAAAAATAACATAAATTTAGATGAATATAAACCTGATCTTGATTTCGTAAAAATGAGTTAAATTTAGTATGAACTTTATAAAATGGTATATGAGTACTCATGTTTATCCTAATAATAAACTGATTTCGTAAAAAATGAATTAAATTTCGTATGAACTTTATAAAATGATATATGAGTACTCGATGTTTATCCTAATAATATTTATTATTTATTAAGTTTATTTTATCATTCATTATTATAACATATTATTAGATCATTATTTAGTATCGTGCTCAAGAGATGTATTTTTAGAGCAAGCAATTATTCAATCAAAAGTTATATGCATTAAAAAAACGAACCTTGGAATTCAGAAATCAAAAGTTATTTGCAAATGCTAATTTTTGTTTATAACATTTTAAGTTTAACTTCATTTTTATCTTATTCCATATGCTAACACCTTTCTTATTTACAAATTATGAAGGTTTGAGTTTTGAAATTGCATGTGCTCATTCAATCAGTTCTATAAAATATATTTGTTTGTTCTGATTCCATGAAACCTTATTTTAAGCATACATTCTGCTGTAGAGCCACCACATTCTCGATCCTGTCCTTCTACATAAATATACTTCATTTTTTATGTATTTATGTTTTTGCATTCAAGACTCCTAGGTGATTTATATTTTTTCCACTGTATTATTTAATGAATCATCTCTTTGTTTTTAGATTTGGGATATTATATATATATATAGTCTTTTTTTTTCTTATCATACTAACTATATTTAAATTTTGAGTTTTTAATTTTTTTTGAGTAGTAATTATGTTGAAGCGTGATTATTGAATATAAGTATATACAATTTAAAGTCTTTAGAAAAGAGATGTAAAATTTATGATAATACAATTTTTTTTTTAAACAGCATCATCTAATTATGTTTAAAATATACCACCATATCCTCACATATACACTGACAATAAATAATAAATCATGCTTTTATATAAATATATATTGACGTCCCTTCTCTCCTTTTTTTTCTCTAAGTTGTTGGCTGTGCTCTCCACTTTTAATTGTAAAGCTAATAGTCTATAAAGAGAGAGAGAGGCTTAATAATTATGATGCTAAAATAAATTGATGGAATGGGAGAATGAATTGTTAGAAGCTTTATGCAGGAGTACCAACAAAGGAGAAAAATAGTTGATACATATTCAAAAACAAAATAAATTGTTGCCCAACAAATGCATCACTATTTAAAACAAACCCATCACTCCAGTATATACAAGCGTTGAATGTGAGAAATTTTTTCCCAGTCTTCGCCTCTTTCTTTTTGGCAACGTTGTTTCAGCAAAGGACAACTACTTATGTAAAGATAGGAAATTGATTTGGGAAGACCTTGCTTTGGTAAGTATTGGAGGTTGGGACACTTATTAAGAGTCAATGATTGGAGAGATGAGAGTCGAGAAACCTCGTAATCCAATTTTTCTAGATTTGGACAATCACGGATGTATAATTCAGTAAGAGAGAGTGGAAACACACCTTCATCACTAAAACATTCTACATCCACTTTTTCAATGAACAATCTTTCGAGAGAAGGAATGTCTCTGAATGCTCCTTTCAGAGAGTCAACAAGTAGTCTAGAGAAATTATTGGAGTTATAATCTTTAGATTTGACGGCAAACCTCCCTCAATGAACGGCTCAAGTTTTGGACAGTGTTCTATGTCTAGGTCATTAAGAGATGGAAGTAACATATGCATGTTTGCAGGCAATGATTCAAATTTAGGGCACTTTTTGATTCTCATACGCTCGAGATGATTGTGAATATGATCCACTGAAATCATCTGCAGATTAGGAAACCCAATGAGTTCAAGCCTTTTGAGTGTTGGGAAGAAATCCAATGGAAAGATCCTTAGAGAGACACAATCATCACTTATTGACTTCCAGGAAATGTACAAATATTCAATAGTGTTAGACCAACCAATTTCCAGGAATGATCCTTCCATTGTGAGACTATTTATGGTAGCCCAATCCAAATGCAGCTTTCCATAATCATATAGATGTAAATATAGAGCCCTGGGAGCGGAAGCCTCAAGTTGATGACAGTCTCTAATATATAGTGTTTTCAAAGGAATAAGTTGCTTTGGCAGCTCTCCTTTCAGCTTAGGACATGAAGTTATAGTAAGATGTTGTAGACGTGGAAAAACACCTGCTTTGCATTCCCATTTTTTCCATTGTCGCATATGGGAGAATACCAAACTTTGTAGAGACTTAAATGAACAAGAGTTGCTCCCATAAAAATCAGCATCAATACTCACTATCCCATCAAGTCCATCAATACTCAAGTACTCAAGAAATGGTAAAAGTCCAAGGGGAGGTAAACGTTCACAAGATTTACATCCATTCAACTCTAAGGACACCAGGTACGGTAATGAATGTAACCAGTTTGGAAATTGTTTCCCACCATATTCTAAGATTGCCAACTCTTTTAAGTTTTCGGAAGGTTGCAGATTCTTAATTACCTCCTCTTCTTTCTTCGAATCAATAGAGTCCCTATTTCGTCTCCATTGCAGCTTTAGCTTTACAAGGAGTGTTTTATTCTTCAAATATGCTTCTGATGCATCCACTGAATTTTCAATATTCTGTAGTTCCCCAATTGATAGACTTCCATCAAGGTTGAGCTCTCCTAGCTGTTGAATACCAAACTCCTTGCCATGGTCAATATTAAAGGATTCCATGAGTACTATAAGATTCTTTAATTTCCCTAAACCCATTGGCATCTTTTTCACATTATTCGCTATCAATTCAAGGCGACACAAACTGGTGAGTAAATGCAAATTTGAAGGCAACTCCTCCAAATACATACAATAGTTCAACTTCAGTATTTGCAAATGGGAGAGTGAACATATCTTTTTAGAAAGTGTTTTGAGTGTAGTAGATGAGAGGTCTAAGAGTCGGAGATGCTTAAGATTGCCAATAGAGTCAGGCAACTCTTTAATGTCAGAACAATGAGACAGAGATAAAATTCGTAAAAGCCTAAACTTGGATAATAATTCATGTATCGACATATTGACACCCCAAAAGGCGCAAAAATCCATTCTCCTATCTGTCGGCATAAATGTACGCAACTTTTCTATGTTGCATGGGGTTTCAAACCCATCAAAATATCGATTGTGTCCAAGTTCAACTGAATAATGACGAGTTTCTTTTTGTATCTTCTCTTCTTGATCAACTTCCCACCTAAAGTATATGCCTCCACTAACATACTTTGCCAAATCATTTAGAAGGTCATGCATCACAAATACATCTTCCTTTTTACCTGATTGTTGGAAGAAGGATCTTGATAGTAGATCATTGAAGTATTGTTGGCAAACTTTTTCTGAAGGGCAGTGTAGGAGATTTTCAGTCATCCACAAGTGCATCAAATGCTCCTTCTTAAACTTACAATCCTTGGGCAACAAAGCACAGTAAACAAAGCAGGCCTTCAGATGGGAAGGAAGGTGGATATAGCTCACAGCTAAAGCAGGGATAATATCACAACGCTCTTGTGAAAATTCCCATATTTCGCTTTGGAACACACTTTCCCACTCTGAAACAGATGATTTGTTGTATAATAGACTTCCCATTGCTTTCAATGCAAGGGGTAGTCCTTTACATCTTTTAACAATCTTCATGCCAATCTCCCTACACTCTGGATTTGGTTGAGTATCATCATCTCGAAATGCACATTTAGAAAACAACTTCCAACAATCATCTTTTGGTAATTGCTCTAGGGAGTGAACTTCTGACCGCATGGTAGAGGCAACTTCCTTACTACGTGTAGTGACAAGAATCCTACTCCCTTGGACTCCGAACATGAGGGGCTTCTGCACTTCTTCCCAATTATGTTGGTTCTCGTTCCAAACGTCGTCCAAAACAAGAAGAAATTTCTTCTTAGTCAATTCTTCTTTCAATCTTTTGTGGACCATCTCTAGATCTCTACTATCATCAGTTGATTCAGTAACAGCCTCAAGAATTGCTCTTGATACTTTAAAAACATCAAATTCATCTGAAACACAAACCCAGGCTTTGACATCAAATTTAGCCTCGTTTATCCTTGGGTCATTGAATACATGTTGGGCAAGTGTGGTCTTACCCAGCCCACCCATTCCCACAATAGAAAGTATTGATGGCTGGTTAGAATTGTTGGTGTCAGATATCAGCCAGTCAACGATATGTTTTTTATCATCATCTCTGCCATAAATATCAGTTCCAACAACCAACGATGTTGTTTGTGATTTCTGTGGCAGTTCATTGCTCAACCCAGATCTAACACCGCTAGTTGTTTTCAATCCTAGAGCACCCTTTTGGCATGAGAGAAATTCTAAGACTTCAAGGATTTGTTCCATCCTAAACTCAATTTCCTTGTTATGGGAACTAATAGAAGAAGATTTGAAGAAATTGAATACCTTGCAAGTACAGCCCGTAAAGACTTGAGATTCAGTTTCATCATCCAATTCTCTTTTGGAGAGCATTTGTATATCATCCAAGAGATCCTCTGCGTCAAGGACAGCATTTTTGACCTTAAGCAACCAGCTTCTGACATGTGGATCAGTGAACTGCTTTCGCTCTGCATCATCAGCCAGAGAATGGATGGAGTGCAGCTTTGTTTCCAACTTGAATAGCAGCTTTTGATCAAGCTTTCTTACACGAAAGAAATCGAGAATTTGAGGGGAAGCTAACTTCTGGAATGCAACCTGAAGAAAAGCAGAAAGAAGTGCACCACCGACAAATTCTAAGGCCATGGTAAAACAAGCACGAAGGGATTCACGATCTGTATTAGCTTTTGCGAATGACTCAGTGCGATACAGCGTCAATCAATAATTGATCACAGACTTTAACAGCTGTATTCCATTTATGAATGAGTGGCTATCATTTAAATTAAGAGATATATTGAAGACCATGTTAAAATCTTTTATTTTATTTCTTCATATATCAACTTTTATGTGATTTTTTTGGCTCTGCACTGTATTATATATAATAATAAAATAGATTAACAAGTTGAACATAAAAGAAAAGAAAATAATTAATCACATATAATATATATAGTATATACAATATATGGAAACTAAATAGTTTATTATCTGACGAATCATATATTTTATAAAGACAAAGGTCACTAAGTATTGTTAAAATGACATGTCTTCGACCATTTTTTTCAACAAATTAAAGGGATAATCATTTGATGAAGAATAGAAATGGAAAAGTCACCTTCATTTGGTTCTATTGATCGTGTCTGTTGCCCATCATTCACTGGAATAATCTACACATTAAACATCCAAAATGTAAAATTCCACGAGCATTCGAGCATATAAGGTCCATATCACTGCTATTACAAGAAAACTTTTGAAAAAAATAATAATTACTTACTATAGTAATTAATTTATATACTAATTTATAAATTAAAATTTATTAATAACTAAAATAATTTTAAAATTATGTCTAAATCTATAACGATATGAGAAAAACAAAATTCACTGAATTTACTTCTCTATCCCTTCTTAAAATTTTGACAGCGGTCCAAATAGATGGATTTTAAGTCATTTTCAATTTTTGTTTTCTTTAAATACTCATTCTAATATTGTGACGCCTGTTCTTATTCTTAGATGTGGCTTTCTTGTCATTCTCAATATTTTTTAATCAATAGACCATTTTATCCTCACCTTAATGTTTCTGATGCCACTATTTGCAGTGGTATTTCTGTATTTTAATGTTTGGCACTTCTCTCCCTTCTCCGCATTTGATATCACTGCACTCAATGGACAAGAAGAAAGTAATTGATGGGCGTGCTCAACTTAGTTTCCCGCTCCTTCTTCCTTTTTTTCCATAACTTATGCTTCTTATTCGTCTCATATAAGATTCAGGTTTAGGTTTTTTTAACCCATTTTGTATTTCGTATTCTTCTCCTTATTTTCTATTTCTGTTGGTGTTTTGCTTCTTATTCATTCGACATAAGGTTCATGTTAGATTTTTTTCAACCCATTTTATTTTTCGTGTTCTTCTTCTTATTTTTGTTGGTGTTCTTCTCCTTATTTTCATGCGAGGTTGAAACTTAAGCACCGTTTAGTCAATGTTCTTTCAAAAGGTATTAATTTTGGTCCTTAAAATCTATCCTAAGTGGCTAACGGTGTTCCAATTCAGTATCTATCATGACACGTGTACTGACACATATGTGATACGTGTTATATTATTTTTAATTGAAAATTTGAATTTTGAAAGTGAAGGCTGCGTTTTAATTATTGACTTTTTAGAGTGTTTTTTCTTCCAAAAAAAGAGAGCTAGGGGCTTCTTAGAAAAGCTTCTCCATCTTCGTTTTCTCCTTCTTCGTCAAAACATAAAGAGACTAGGGGTAGGGGGGTGTGGCAGCTAGGTCATAATGGGAAACGCCAAATTAGGGATCGGAAATGAGGGAAAGCCATGACCTGGAAACACACTTGAAACACAAAAGGGATTTCATTGACAATCTCAGAAGAATTTCTCTGATCACTTCCAGAAGAAGAAGAGTGTGGTTGTTCATCATCTCCAAATTCGTATCCCAATTCCATAACCCTCCAATCACGCACAACCTAAGCAAGAACAACAAAACACATACAAAAGAGCCAACACAGATTCATTTTCATCACAAAGGAGAAGCTTTTCTGAGAAGTCCCTAGGCTCTATTTGAAGAAAAACCTCCTAAAAAGTCATTAATTAAAACGCAGCCTCCATTTTCAAAATTTAAATTTTTAATTAAAAATAACACGTGTTACATATGTGTAGATACACATGTCATAGTAGGGATGCTGAAGCTGAAGTGCAACACTGTTAACCACTTAGGATAGATTTTAAAGATGTTTAGAAAATAAAGATCAAAATTAATACTTTTAAGAGAATAAGAATATGGTGATTAAGTTTCCATCGGGGACTATTTTCAATTTTACCTAATTTGACCTAATACTTCAAAGATAAAAATATATTTTTTTCTATTATTTTAAATATGTCTCTCTAATTTCAAAATACTGTTTTTTGTGCTTAGTTATTGATTTAGAAGACAAAAAAAGAGAAAATCGTTGTAAAACAAAAAATAAAAATACATCATATTTTTATTTTAAAATAAAATTTCATTATCCTTATATTCAAACGACATTTTATTTTGTAAAAACTAATTATTTATGGAAATTTCTTTACTTTTATATTTAAAAATATTAGTTTTATTTTTTTATAGTTTTATTTAAGTTAATATAATACTTTTAAATAAAAGAAGGAAGATAAATGTCATTTTATTAAAATTATAAGAAAAAACGAATATCATTTATTAAAACTATAAAGAAGTTAATTATTTAAAAATTAGAAAGAACATGGACACAGTTTTATAAAAAATGTAAGAAAGATATATAATTATCTTTTTTAATATATATTGGAGGGTGTGAGTGTAGTCAATCATAATCTTATAAGAGTTAAGCGTATTATTTTCTTTGATTATATAGATTATAATTGAAAGAAAAACTTTATTTGTGATTGAAAAAATGTATATGTTTTTATTTCAAATAAATTATTATTTCAAAAATAATTGTAGCATTGAAATTGGAGTTATCTAAATATGCTAAAAAAACAATTAATTATTTTATCAGAAAAATACTTTTTTTCTTAAAAGAATTAAACAAATGTACCTTTGTCTTTCGAGTAAGAAGAAGTATCCCATAATTCATATCAGAATAACAATATCAGTATACAGAAAGTTGCAAGGTTGTGTTCTTCACCAAACTATATGTTCAAGCGTGATTATTGAATATAACTTATACAATTTAAATTAATTAGAAAAAAGAAGTAAAATTTGTGACATTACAATTTTTTTAAACAATATCAGTAATTATATTTAAAATTTATCACCATATCTAAAGAAATGATGTTTACCATGGTTTCGGATATATCCTCATGAAATGGTTATATCAGAAGGGCGCAGCAAAAGTATTGAGAGGAAGGAAGGTTTGAATATATGCATCATGATCATGAGCATGTAAGAGAAAGAAATATATATAAGAAACACGTCTAAACATCCAAATCCAAAAGAAAGAGAAAAGTAGTTCATATACACGTACAACAAATAGATCGATAATTGTAACCTACCAAATGCATCACTATTCAAAACAAACACGTCACCGGTGTATGCTTAGGTGTTGAATGTGAGTGATTTTTTTTCTGTCTTCGCCTCCTTTTCGGCAACGCTGTTTCAGCAAAGGACAATCACTTATGAGAAGATGTGAAATTGATTTTGGAAGGCCTTCTTCTGGTAAGCATCGAAGGTTGGGGCAGTTTTCAAGACGTAATGATTGGAGAGATGAGAGTTGATAAAGACCCTTATAGTCCAGTTTTTCTAGATTTGGACAATCACGCATGATTAGTTCAGTAAGAGAGAGTGGAAGCAAACCTTCATCAGGAAAACATTTTGTATCAACTTTTTCAATGGACAATCTTCTGAGAGAAGGATTGTCTCTGAATGCTCCTTTCAGTGAGCCAACAAGTAGTCTAGAGCAACTCAGTGTCATAACTTTTAGATTTGATGGCAAACCTCCCTCAGGAAACCACTCATGTTTTGGACAGTCTCTTATGTGTAGCTCATTGAGAGATGGAAGCAACATATGCATGTTCGCAGGCAATGATTCAAATTTAGGACACTTTTCCATTGTCATACCCCCGAGATGATTATGAACATGATCCTGTGAAATCATCTCCAGATTAGGAAACCCACTGAGATACAATTTCCTGAGTGTTGGGAAATGGCAAAAGTCCAAGGGGAGGTAAACGTTCACAAGATTTACATCTATACAATCTTAAGGACACCAAGTTCGGTAATGAATGTAACCAGTTTGGAAATTGTTTCCCACCATAGTAAAAGATTGACAACTCCTTTAAGTTTTCGGAAGGTTGCAGATTCTTAATTACCTCCTCTTCTTTCTTCGAATCAATAGAGTCCATATTCCATCTCCATTGCAACTCTAGCTTCACAAGGAGTCTTTTATTCTTCAAATATGCTTCTGATGCATCCAATGAATTTTCAATATGTTGTAGGTCCCTAATTGATAGACTTCCATCAAGGTTGAGCTCTCATAGCTGTTGAATACCGAACTCCCTATCATGGCCAACATAAAAGGATTCCATGACTACTTTAAGATTCTTCAGTTTTCCCAAACCTGATGGCAACTTTCCCACATCAGTATATATCAATTCAAGGCGACACAAATTGGTGAGTAAATGAAAATTTGAAGGCAACTCCTTTAAATAGTTACAAAAGTTCAACCTTAATATTTGCAAATGGGAGAGTGAACATATCTTTTCAGAAACTTTCTTTAGTTTAGTATATGAGAGGTCTAACATTCGAAGATGTTCAAGATTGCCAACAGAGTCAGGCAACCCTTTAATGTTAGAACAATGAGACAAAGTTAAAATTCGTAAAAGCCTAAACTTGGAGAAAAATTCATCTATCGACATATTGACACCCCAATCGCCGAAAGAATAACTTGTTCTACCTGTCGACATAAATGTACGTAACCTTTCTGTGTTGCATGAGGTTCCAAACCCATCAAAATATTGATTGTATCCAAGTTCAACTGAAAAATGACGAGTTTCTTTTTGTATCTTCTCTTCTTGATCAACTTCCCACCTAAAGTATATGTCTCCACCAACATACTTTGCCAAATCATTTAGAAGGTCATGCATCACAAATACTTCTTCCTTTTCACCTGATTGTTGGAAGAAGGATCTTGATAGTAGAGCATTGAAGTATTGTTGGCAAACTTTTTCTGAAGGATAGTGTAGGAGATTTTCAGGCATCCACAAGTGCACCAAATGCTCCTTCTTAAACTCACAATCCTTGGGAAACAGGGCACAATAAGCAAAGCAGACCTTCAGATGGGAAGGAAGATGGATATAGCTCACTGCTAAAGCTGGGATAATATCACAACGCTCTTGTGAAAATTCCCATATTTCGCTTTGGAACACACTTTCCCACTCTGAAACAGATGATTTGTTGTATAATAAACTGCCCATTGTTTTCAATGCTAGAGGTAGTCCTTTACATTTTTCAACTATCTTCTTGCCAATCTCCGTGCACTCTGGATTTTGTTGAGTATCATCGTCTTTAAAAGCATATTTAACAAATAAGTTCCAGCAATCATCTTCTTGCAATTGCTTTAGGGAGTGAACTTCTGACCGCATAGTAGAAGCAACTTCCTTGCTACGTGTGGTCACAACAATCATACTCCCTTGGACTCCAAACATTAGAGGCTTCTGCAGTTCTTCCCATTTAGGCTTGTTTTCGTTCCAAAGGTCGTCCAAAACAAGAAGAAATTTCTTCTGAGTCAATTCTTCTTTCAATCTTTTGTGGACCATCTCTAGATCTCTACTATCATCAGTTGATTCAGTAACAGCCTCAAGAATTGCTCTTGATACTTTGAAAACATCAAATTCGTCTGAAACACAAACCCAGGCTTTGACATCAAATTTAGCCTCGTTTATCCTTGGGTCATTGAATACATGTTGGGCAAGTGTAGTCTTACCCAGCCCGCCCATTCCCACAATAGAAAGTATTGATGGCTGGTTAGGATTGTTGTTGTCGGATATCAGCCATTCAACTATCTGTTTTTTATCATCATCTCTGCCATAAATATCAGTTCCAACAACCAACGATGTTGTTTGTGATTTCTGTGGCAGTTCATTGCCCAACCCAGATCCAACAGCCCTACCTGTTTTCAATCCTAGATTACCCCTTTGACTTAAGAGAGTATCTAGTTTGTCAAGGACTTCTTGCATCCTAGCTCAATTTCCTTATTATAGGAACTAATAGGAGAAGATTTGAAGAAATTGAGTACCTTGAACGTACAACATGCAGAGGTTTGAGATTCAGAATCAGCATCTACTTGTCTTTTGTAGAGCATTTGTATATCATCAGAGAGATCCTCTGCATCAAGGACAGCATCTTTGACCTCAAGCAACCAGTTTCTGACATGTGGATTCGTGAACTGCTTTCTCTCTGCATCATCAGCCAGAGAATGGTTGGAGTTCAGCTTGGTTTTCAAATTGTTCAACAACTTCTCATCAAGCTTTCTTGCACGAAAGAAATCGAGAATTTGGGAAGAAGCTAACTTCTTGAATGCAACATCAAGGAAAACAGAAAGAAGAGCACCACCAACAAGTTCTAATGCCATGGTAAGAGACAATGATGAGTGGATTGAAGTGCTGTATTAGGTTTTGGCAATGACTCAGTGCAAGAGAGGTTAATGAGTAATGAAACGGTGAATAACATATTTCATTCACATTTTCTTCTTCTTCGATGTTTGGTCAAAGAATAATTTTTTAGTGTTCCCCAGATCACGAACTTCAACGGCTGTATTCATTAATGAATATTATTATTATTATTATTATCTGAAAGAGTGAATTGTAGACTCCTATAACTATGAAACATGTTAAGAAATATTTAAATACGCCGACTACTAGATGTGTCGGGACTCGGGTGTCTTCTCCCATCCCTTCGATGGATAAGAGGAACTTCACATATGGAAGGTGAGGGAGCTTGAACCAAAAATGTAAATAATATATATATATATATATATATATATATATTTTGATGTTTTGGGTTTCAAATTACATTAGCTCTATTTCCAACTATAACTTCAAGTGCTGTATGAATTCCAAGTACACACTTATAAATTTTGAAATTTTATCATATATTTTAAAAACAATTATTACAAAAGTCAAGCTAATAATGTAATTAAATGATCAAGTTGCACAATACATTTGCATTAGTTTATTAAAAGGTTTAGTTTGTGGTGATGGGAATAAATACGGACAGCTTTGTTATGATAAATAAAAACTACCCATGTGTTATATATGTCACATTTTAAAATGAAAACCCTTAAAACTGTCCATAATTTACAGTCCAATGATTAGAGTTTGACAAAAAGAAATGAAAGGAAGGTTCTGATTAAAACTATTCTAAACAAAAAAAAAATTAATTTTATGAATTTATTGAGTAATGATCTTATTTGTCCTGATCAGTAAAAGACTATTTATTGACGAGATATAACACTAAACAATCTAAATAAATATACACCAATTATTGACTCAATTTTTAATTTAAAATTTTAAAAAATAAATATAACAAAGACGGTACTTTTATTTTTAAAGGTAAAAGATATTTTTAGTATAATAAATATTGAAAAATTATCTTAATATAATAAAAAATTTCATCGTGGTACTGATATATATGTCGAACCATTCATTTTAAAAATAATAAAATATGATATGTGATATATTAATATTGAAAAATGTATAATAATTTTTAAAAATATAATAAATATATGATTGTTATTGAATGAATTCAAATTAAAATCATATATACTAAAGTTGTCAACATAAAAAATATAAATTATTATCATCATAAAAACATTATTGTTTTATAAATAAAATATTTCATTGATAAATATAAAAAAGAGTATTATAAAGTATCATATATAGATATATTGAACACGGATACCACGTCACTCAAGTTGAAGTATTAGTGCATTAGGTTATGATTGAAAAATGTATACATTTTTATTTGAAATAAATAATTATTACAAAAATAGTTATACCATTAAAATCGAAGTTATCTAAATATGTAAAAAAATATTAAATAATTATTTTATCCCAAAAATATTTTATTCTTAAGAGAATTAAACAAATGTCCCTATGTATTTCGACTAAGGAGAAGTATCCCAGAATTCATATCAGAATAACAATATCAGTATACAGAAAGTTGTAGGTTATGTTCTTGACAAACTTTTTCAATTTGATTTTTCCGACATATATAATAAAAAATTCCCAACCATGAATAGTTTTTTTATTAGTAGTAATTATGTTCAAGCGTGATTATTGAATATAACTATATACAATTTAAAGTCATTAGAAAAGTGAAGTAAAAGTTGTGACAATACAATTTTTTTTTTAAACAGTATAATCTAAATATGTTTAAAATTTACAATGCTTTATAAGAAATGATGTTTACTCATTTATACACTCGAGGATGATAATAAATGATACAATACAATGGTTCTAACAGGGGACAGTAAAAGTATTGAGAGGAAGGAACGTTTAAATAGATACATAATGAGCATCTAGGAGAAAATTATATATATATATATATATATATATATATATATATATATTATAATGATATTTTTTAAATTTTGACATATGTGAATTCTAAACAAATAAGATGTCATCATTTGATATTTCAAAGCATCTAATGGTCTTTCAATTCATACATCTATCTGTATTGAAAAATAGCTCCATGCCTTTCACTATGGTTATTCATGCTATAAATATTGTCAGGAATATTTACAATAATTACTATTCATGTAATATAGATATCCAAAAGATTTTATAGATATACAAATGATTCGTTCATATGAAAATTTGACAGATCTGTTCATAAAGTTTGTGTGAAAAAAAATTTTTGAGTAAAAATTTACAAGTTTGGACTCTGTTATCTTAACTTAATGAGGGGCAGAATTAGAATATCGATGAATAATATTATATTAAAGAATACAAAATGTTGTGTGCAACTAATGCGGAAAAAGGAATAAAAGCTTCAAACCCTTACTTTCTAAACTTTTATAACTTTGATGGTATAATATACAGTGGAAAAGAGCAAATTTGATGACCCAAAGCATAAAGTACATGTGAAATTTAAAATTTATAGAATTATGTGCCCATGGTAAAATATGTTATAATAAATTCTTGTCAATTATATGTGATTACAATATCAAAATTTATGCAACAATTATAAATTAATTGACAAATGGAACGCATCTATAAAAATATTTGACCATGTAAATATCTCATCTTATTCAACATATCACATATTTGAGAAATTTTCAGCATTCTCTCATTTGGTCCATTTATCCTATTATCAATCAATATAAGAAACTAAAAAATACAAGGATCATGATGACATGTCCTCCAAAAGTAAGTATTATCTCTCATGTATCACAATATATCAAGTCTTTCATCAAATATTCTTAACTATAATGAGTAAACCATATGTTTAATCGGGGTCAAACGAAATTTCTTAAAATAAATAAATATGTGCATAACAAAATGATAAAAAGTCGAAAAAGAGTTTTACCAAAGTAAAAATAATGATTGTCATAACATAGAACTAAGTACCATTCACGCTAAATGATCCTTAAAATTCTTTAATGACATGCCTTTAATAAAAGGATCGACAATCATCAACTCATTTCTACTATGCTCAATACCACAACTTAAAGTCATATATAAAACTCTTTAACTATATATATCATGTAATGTAGCCTCAAAATAAGAAACAAACTCGGTCTCCATACTGGATACTAGAAGTATTAATCAAATTTGCTTTTTGCTGCTTCAAAATATAGTTTCACCAATTAGCATAAAAATACTCAAATTATTTTATTTTTTACATTTTTACCCTTATAATTTTTTACAATTGAAAAAAATAAAATAATTTGAAATAATTTGTAAAGTTCTTTATTTTTATATTTTAAAACTTTAATTTTTATTTTTCTTTGAATTTTATTTAATCTAATATAATACTTTTAAATAAAAGAAGGAAGGTAAGTGTCATTTTATTAAAATTATAAGAAAAAACGAATATCATTTATTAAAAATATAAAGAAGTTAATTATTTAAAAACCAGAAAGAACATGGACATAGTTTTATTAAAATTGTAACAAAGATAATTATCTATTTTAATATCGGAGGATGTGAGCGTGGTTAGTTAATCATAATCTTACAGGGTTAAACGTTTTTTTTCCTTTTATTATATAGATTACAATTGAAAGAAAAACTTTAGTTATGATTGAAAAATGTATATGTTTTTATTTCAAATAAATAATTATAGCATTGAAATTGAAGTTATCTAAACATGTAAAAAAAAAAGGGTTAAATATGTTTTTGGTCCCTCAACTTTGAGCGAAATTTGAGTTTAGTCCCTCATCAAAACTTTTGACCAATTTAGTCCTTCATCTTCCAAAATACGTGAATTTAGTCCTTTTAACCAAATTTTGTTAAGTTTATCTGACATTTCAAGCGCATTTCATGATAGTATTTAAATTATTTATACTATTTGACACATTTTTGCTTCAATGTTAACTTAAATACTATCATGAAATGCGTTCGGAGGATGTGAGCGTGGTTAGTTAATTATAACCTTACAGGGTTAAGCGTTTTTTTTCCTTTTATTATATAGATTACAATTGAAAGAAAAACTTTAGTTATGATTGAAAAATGTATATGTTTTTATTTCAAATAAATAATTATAACATTGAAATTGAAGTTATCTAAACATGTAAAAAAAAAAATACTAATAAATTATCTTATCACAAAAATGTTTTTTACTTAAAAGAATTAAACAAATGTACCTTTGTATTTCGACTAAGAAGTATCCCAGAATTCACATATATGATAATTTTTCTAAGATATATGATAAAAAATTTCCAAACCACAATTATTTTTTTATTAGAAGTAATTATGTTGAAGCGTGCTTATTATGTTCATGTCCCTTTTCTCCTTTTTCTCTAAGTTGGTTGCTGCCCACTCCAATTTTAATGGGGACAGATTGGGAAGATCGAGTACTTCCTAGTTTAATGGATTGTCTCTGAATGCAATTCTTGAGTCTCATAAATTTAAGATTTGACGCCAAATCTCCCTCAGTGAACGACTCAAGTTTTGGACAATCTTCTATGCATATTGACTTTAGAGACAACATATGCATGTTTCTAGACCAGAGCCATGGGAGCAGAAGCCTCAAGTTGTTGGCAGTCTCTAATCTCTAGTGTTTCCAAAGGAACAAGTTCCTCTGGCAGGTGTCCTTCTAGCCTGGGACAAGAAATTATAGAAAGATATTTTAGACGTGGAAAAACACATTCTTTGCATTCCCATTTTTTCCATCATCCCATATTACGCCAAACTTTGCAAGGACATAAATGAAGAAGAGTTGTTCCCATGAAAATCAGTGTCAATACTCACGATTCCATCAAGTCCAACAATACTCAAGTCCTTTAGAAATGGAAAAAGTCCAAGGAGACGTAAACGTTTGCAAGATTCACATCCGTCCAACACCAAGGACACCAGGTTCGGTAATGATTGTAACCAATTTGGAAATTGTTTCCCACCCTAGTCAAACATTGCCAACTCCTTTAAGTTTTCAAAAGGTTGCAGATTCTTAATTACTTCCTCTTCTTTTTATGAATCAATAGAGTCAATATTCCCTCTTCGTCGCAACTCTAGCTTCACAAGAAGTGTTTTATTTAGGGATATGAAAAAAATCCGTACCCGCAGGTATTCATATATAAAATCCATAATAGATAGAAAATGAATATATTATAAATGAATATTCGCGAGTAATGGGTACGGATATTTTTTATACCCGAATGTTAATGAGGTGGGTATGAGTATCATAGTATATGTACCCGTGGATACCTGTACCCGCTATATTCTAATTTAAATTAAAAAAATTTAAAAAAACATGATTAAAACATTAAGACATTGATTTTGAATGAGTTGTTTTTTATCAATTGATTTTAAAAACTCTTCATTTCTTTGTAAATTGTTATTCAACACTATTTAAATGGGTTATTTGCACTTTGTTTGAAATTTATGAATGTTATGTATTGTATTTTTATTTGAATTTATGATTAAAATACGTTATTAAATATTAATTTTTTTTATAAATATCCGTTGGTACTCGTGGATATTCGTGGATATTAAAACAATATGTGGGTACCCGCATAACGGATACCCACATGGATATTGATATGGATACAGGACAAATATTTATCCAACATGTAGGGTACGGGAAAACTACTATCCAAACCCTACCCGCCTCGTTGACATCCTAGTTTTATTCTTCAAATATGCTTCTTATGCATTCAGTGAATTTTCAATATTCTAAAGCTCCTAAATTGATATACGTCCATCAAGGTTGCGAGATGCTATCAAACACTCACAAATATGTCCGAGTGTGAGGGATGTATCCTTAGCAGAGTTTTGTGAATAATTTAAGAATGCAAACACTAATTAAAATGGTTTTTTTAGATAAAGATGTGTCACGTGTAATTTGGAGAAGCAGTTATTTAATACAAAGTTATATGCATTTAAAACAAAATTGAAGAATAAATTTCAATTAAAAGTTATATCCATTTAATATAATGCACTTTGGATAAGTAAATTAGAATTTCAAATCTAAAATTCAGTTAAGACGGACTTGGTTTGAAATTCGGCCTAGACTAATTCGACTCGACCTTTAGTTTAGGATGACTAGGTTCAAAGTCATCTCATATTGACCTTCAACTAGGACCGATTAGGGATATCAACGGGACGGGTAGGGTACGGGTAGTAGCTCCCTCGTACCCTACCCGCTGGATAAATATTTGTCTCGTACCCATACACATATCCGTCGGGTATTCGTTATGCGGGTACCTGCATAATTTTTTAATATCCACGGCTACCCGCAGGTATTTACAGAAAAATATAAATAAATATTTAACAATATATTTTAATCGTAAATTTAAATAAAATAAAATAAAATACATCACATTCATAAATTTCAAATAAAGTCCAAATAACCCATCTAAATAGTGTTGAATGACAGTTTACAAAGAAATTAATTTTTTTTAAACTAATTGATAAAAGAGTAACTCATTCAAATATGTTAATATTTTAATCATGTTATTTTGTATTTTAATTTAAATTAGAGTATAGCGGGTACGGGTATCCACGAGTACAAATACCATGATACCCGTATCCACCCCATTAACATGCGGGTATTAAAAATACCATGATACCATGATATCCATGGGTACAAATACCATGATACCCGTATCTATCCTGTTAACATGCGGGTATTAAAAATACCCGTACCCGTTACCCGCAGGTATCTATTTTCTACCCGTTGTGGGTTTTAACTGTGGATACCTGCGAGTACGATTTTTTTGACATCCTTAGGGTCGATTATGCTCAACATGGGACTTCAATTGACTCGGTTCGACCTGTGGTTCGATCCAAATCAGCTTGACCTTCGACTTGGACCGACTCGTCTCGACCTTCCTGTCTAACTCGGCTCGACCTTCAGCCCGGGCCCACTCGGCTTAACCTTCGACCTTGTCCGACTCGGCTCGACCTTCAACCCAACCTGACTTGACTCGACCTTCTGTCTAGCTCAACTCGACTTTTTAGATCTGTGGATTTTTTTTCTCCTAACTAATGAACAATTCCACAACTTCGAAAATTGCAATTTTCCCTTTTTCTAAGTGAATTTCAAATTCTTCTTTTTAGTTATTTTAAATACCATGTTAAAATTTCCCAATTTCAATTTTCTTTTAATTTTCCCATCCAAACATATCATTTTCCTTAAAAGAATTTCAAAATTTTCAAATAAATGAATTAATTTTTTATATTGCCTCATTCAAACATATCATAAAAGTATTACAAAATATCATATTCAAATATTATTGTTTTAATCTTAATATTTATTATTCCAAAAGAGATAATAATATCTTTGATTTCATATGTCAATATTGTTCGATATATTTGTCTGTATATACCCGTATATGCTTATATTTACAAATTTTTCAACATCAACCCCATGTTATCTTATTTGGTATGGGATCATATTTACACTATATCTAAATTTTACTTTAATATCAATTTCTGCACTAATATCTCATTTTAATATAATATATAATTAGAAACTCTAATCGTAAATTTTAATCATATAATCATTCGTTTACTACACATAACTAATAAGTTGTTATATCAATTTTATAATTTTACACAAACAAATTCATATCCAAATATTATTTTCTAATCTTCCAAACAAAAAATATTTACAATACTTTATTATAAATTCAATATCTACAATAATAACAATATATGCACGTATTTCATTTTAAAAATTTTAACCTTAATTTCACAGTATATTTACATTTTACGTTAAGCTCATTTTTATACATACATGTTATTTTTGTTTATAATATTTTAAGTTTAACTTTTTTTTATCTGATTTTGTGTGCCAATACCTTTTATGTTTACATGGAGGTTTGAGGTTTCAAAATACATATACTCATTCCATGAGTTCTATCAAATATATTTGTTTTTTCTGATTCCATGAAACCTTTATTAAGCATACATTATGTTGTGGAGCGACCACATTTCCATCCCGCCGTTCTAACACGAATATACTTCGCTTTTTATGTATTTATGTTTTCTCATTTAAAGACTTTCTAGGTGATTTATATTTTTGCTGGTGTATTATTTGATGAATTATTGTTTTAGATTTGGGATATATATGTGTTTTCTTTTCATCCTAATTATTTTTTTTCAATTACTTGCACTTTCTTTTAATTTTTTTTTTAATTCATTTCAATGTGTAGTACAGCATGGAGGAGCACATACTATTATTATTTTTATTCTTTGTAGTACTATTATTATTATTATTAGTAATCCATTATTGTTATTAGTATTGATATTCTTAGTTGTATTTTGTATAATCTATTGTATTAGCATAAAAAATAAATATTAAAATAATACTATTTATTTTTAATTAATTTGTAATAAAAATAAATAAAAATATCTGTAATCACTTATTTAACTTTTTTCATATTATCAAAATTTTATTTAAATTATTTATTTAAATATAATAATAATTATATTAATTTTCTTAATTCATATATATATATATATATATATATATATATATATATATATATATATATATATATATATATATATATATATATATATATATATATATATATATATATTTTTTTATATTTCTAAA
>Ga0214542_1000322_pt1 | contig 81953 bp, 37 predicted proteins | sample CNSS1metaG_FD_160096 | JGI IMG/M metagenome (GOLD analysis project Ga0214542, IMG submission 160096) | Root nodule microbial communities from cowpea collected in UCLA plant growth center, Los Angeles, California, USA - CNSS1 | ecosystem: Host-associated > Plants > Roots > Nodule | place: USA...
TTTTAAATTTGTTTATATATACATATAAATTATTATTAAAGTCATATTTAATCAAATAAAAGTTTTTTTTTTAACTTTTTAATTGATTAGTTAATATTTTTAATTATATAAGTTAAAATAATTATTAAATTTACATATTAAATTATTCAATTATAACTAATAATTCAAACTTAATTTGTAAGTGTTGATGATTTAAATTACAATACTATTATATATTTATACATTTAAAATATATAATATAAAAAATTAATCTTTTTAATTATTTTTATTTTATTTTTTTAAAACGGGTCAACAGGTCAAGACAGGCTGGTCTGTTTTGCCACCCCTACCTGTAACTTGATTTTGATTTTAATAATAGATAATCTCCCACAAACACGTGGTTCACATGTTTGAAGCAGATAATAATACTTTTACATTGGTAGCCAATTTCATCCTTCATATAACAGTAGACAATCAGTTTGTCCCAATTACTCAGTTTGGTCCTTTATGTTGGCGAAAAACAAATATAACCTTTATTTTTTTTGTATTTATTATCAGTATATTTTTATATTTTATTTTAAAAATTAATATTTATAATTTTTTTATTTATATATATATATATATATATATATATATATATATATATATATATATATATTGTATATATTGAACTTCCATCACCTGATGCTATTTTTTTAGTACCGAAAATATTGAACATTTTTTGCACCATGCATCAACCTTTGAAGACAATAAGTGGGATACTTGGTTAATTAGTACACTTTTCCTGTATACAATTCTAAAAAAATGTATACTTAATACTTAAAATAACTAGTTAAATCTTTCAGAAACAAACCTTAAAAAAAATCAAACATTATTTATTGTATAAGTTGTTTCTTTTTAATTTCTTTCGTACACTTTTGGTATAATAGTTTCTTGAAGGTGTTTACTATAAATTCGCTTCTCTTTCTTGAATAATGATATGTTGATAACTTTTTTCTCATTTATAGTAAAATAGCATTAAATTTATAATCATTATATTAGTATAATGAAGTTGTCAAAACATTAGATAAAAAATAAGAATTCTCAAAATAACATTAATCTTTTTCAACTGAAGTCGGGTCCAGATTTGTAATCACAATTTTGCTTGTATGTGATGTGGGTTAGGATCATTAAAAAAAATTGTACATTATTTTTGTTGTTGTAAAATTGGGGTATGATAACGCAGTCAAAAAGTGTTTGCAGAAGAGAACTTTCACATTATATTGCTATTAGGATTTGACATATCTTGAAAAATATTGCATTTTCTTTCAGATTTTGGCATATCTTGCAAGCAACCATTTTTCCTTAATAATATGCAAATTTTCCTCCAAAGAAAGCAGCAGAAAAATAGGTCACGATAAAAGGATAAATATTCTCCATGAGGATGTACTCATTAGATATTTAGAGTCTTTGATTATTTATAAAAGAAAAACTTTTATCACAGTTAAAATGTTATTACTAAAGAATAGCATCTTCACCTAACAATAATAAGAAATAAACTTTAAATTTAATTAAAAATGTCTTATAAATCTAATTCAACTTTTGTAAGGAATGAAGTTAAGATTTTATTTGTTAGGTAATAATTCAATTTCCACAGCCATATCATCAGTTTTGATAACTAACCAAGCTTTGTACTCTCTTATTGGGTTTGAACAATACAGAAAGCACACACGGACGAAAGAAATAAATGAAATTGAATTATAGAATATTCTATATATAGAGAACACATATTTTCCAACCTACTCCACAAAGTTTAACATAACAGTGTACAAGAGTTTCCTTATCCTCTGTGTTCTTCACAAGACTATAATGATTTTGGGCCGAAACATTAAATCTCTATGTGCACAATAGCAAGGATTTTGACAATGAGTAAACTAAAACCATATACTACCTAATTCAATTGTTCTTTCCTTTTGTACTAGGTGGTCTACTGATGCAAAAGCTAGCATGGAAACACATCTGGTGTTGGAAAACAAAACAACATGGATGAGATCTGACAGAATCAGAGTAGAGTTCTGTAACACTTCTAATGAATGAAGAAAAATTGTCTCGCAGGTTAATGTAGCTATCACATATTCTATACTTAGCTAACAGAGCTCTGCCAAATGCAAAAATTTAAAAAGATGAAACTTATGGGAACTCCATAACAAAGTTAATATGCGCAAATGAAGTAGTGAGTAAAGAAGATCAACCAGAAAATATGAAAACTGAGAAATTAAAACAAGTGAAAGATGGGAACGAACAGTTTAGTGCATCCTTGTTTATAGGCAATCTGTGATCAGAGATCCAAATGGGGATCTCACCCTATCTCAGGTAAATTTAAATCCTGTGATCGTATATATTTACTTACATACCCAAAATAACACATTGTTAAAGCTAAGCTTTCCCTCTACTGTGCTAATGATCACAACAATTTTGAACCAAATAGCTGGAACGAACAACCTTATTACAAACAGAATAATTCTCTTGAGGATGTTCATATTTCTGATCTGAGCATCACTCTGAGAGCGAATTATCTTTCATGCAGGTTAAAGATCAAGTATTTTACTCACTCAGTGTTCCACATCTGCAATGCTGTTCACCAACAAAAACTCCATTAGTCTTATGCAGAAGATAGAAGAACAGACTCTGCAAATGAGGAAGATCCATTATTAGTTGCTCCCTTTATCTTTAGGATAGAAGTAACCAAATTGTAAATCTCAACATTCTCAAAAGATGGTATCTTCTTCCCTCTAGCAAACTGAGGACCATGTCCAATGAAAATGGTCCTCATGGAGAAAACCGCATTGTCGTAACCGTGAGAGCCACCACACTCTTGGCGCTTCGTTCTCTTCTGCTCAACCTTGAAACCTTCCTCAATCAACCCAATTATCGGTGCAATTCGATCACTCGCTGAATAATGAAGCCGACTAGGAAGATTCTCCTTCAAATACACCTTCAAAAACTTGCCATTCTGAACATTCCCCGAGCTCAACGCTTCATTCATTTTAGCAACAACATCCGATGCATCGTGACCAGAAGGAGGACGAATAGCAAGCACAGGAGTATGTGTCACAACCCAATCTTTCTGAACATCAATCCAAGGAGCCAAATCATCAAGGAAAATCAATTTCTTATCACAAGTACCAACCATTCCATGATCACCAACCATAATAATGGTAACATCATCAAAAACCCCTCTTTGCTCCAAACCCCGAATCAACCTCCCCATCATGCTGTCAATCCTGGCAACAGCCTCAGTGATCTCAGGATCATCAGCACCAACCTTATGACCCTGATGATCAGGGTCCTCAAAATAAAGGGTCATGAAATCAGGAATCTGGTGACTAGGCAAATCAAAATACCCCAAAACCGTATCAACCCTTTCCTCAAACGAAACAGAAGCATTATACTGGCGACAGTAATCGAAAGGGCAAGTCCAAAGACCCTTTTTTACCTCAGAGCCAGGCCAGAAATAAGTTGAAGCCTTTAATCCATTGTTGACCACAGTTTCCCAAAGGGGTTCCCCAAGCCACCACTTGGGGTCATGGCTTCCCATGTAAAAGGCGTCCCCAGAAAGTGGATCGCTGAAGTGGTTATTGATTATGCCATGGTAAGCAGGGTAGAGGCCAGTGACGATGGAATAATGGTTAGGGAAAGTGAGAGAGGGAAAAACCGGAATCAAACCGGCTTCTGCTTCGGTTCCGTTAGCGATCAAACGGGAAATGTGGGGTGTCGGTGCTTTGAATTGGTAACCGAATCGAAAGCCGTCCGAGGAAACTAAAAGGATAACGGGGCGGTTGAGTTTGGAGAGAGGGCGAGCGAGGAGAGAAGGGGTGTGAGCGGTGGAAGAGATTGGTGGGTTCGAAGAGAAGTAGAGAAAGGCGAAGGCGAAGGATGTTGATAGGGCAATGCAAGTGATGATGATGAGAGTGATGAAGAGGGGTTTGGAGGAAGACGAAGATGAAGATGGAGAAGAAGAGTCGGAAGAATCTGTGCTGAAAGAGAGAAGAGCTTTTGATGAAGGTGAGTCTTGGTCGTCTTGGTCTTGGGTTGGGAGTGGTGTGGGCTTTGTGGAAGTCAATGCAGACAAGGGATTGGAACCCATGTTCGATGGAGTTGTTTTAAGTGATTTTGCTGGTTCTTCCGAGGTTTTGGTTATGGGAGTTTGGAAGAGAAAGAGAGAGAAGCAAGTTGTTAAGGTGGAAGAGAAAGAGAAAGAGGGTTGAGTGAGATCCAATTAAGGATAGAAAAGACGAAGAAGGTTGAGTAGAATTTGCAGGTTGAAGAGACAAAGACAAAGACTAAGGTGATTGGTTGTTCGTTGTCTTGTTTGGTGCACTCGTTTACAAGATGCGGAGTAATTAAGGAAACGCCGCGTGTTGTGTGTGGGTAATCATATTTTTTCAAGAACTACTCTTACTCTCACATTAATATTATTATTATTACATTATATTTTTTAAAATATAGTCAAACTCATCCTAAACTTAAGTAGGTTAGAAGTCTCCTTATGATAAATCTAATTTGAGGACCCGAAAATATATTTAATTTTTTTTGAAATTTCATAAAATTGTATACTCAATTAAATATTTGTAAAATAACAATTAACAAAATCAAATAAAAATTTTGAATTGAAGAAACAAAAAATAATTCTAAAATTAGAAGGAACATAAATATATTTAAACCTAAATAAAATCTATCAATATTCGTACCATATACAAAGGATTGATTTGAGTTAGTTGGAGTTTGGTAAACTTTGTTTAATAGTTAAAACAGAACTAACTCATTAGAGTCCGTTTATAAGGTGAGGATCGAGGTAACGTAACATAGGATATTATAACTTCAACTTTATTATTTTATCATGGTATAACCTCAAAAATTAGAATTTAATGTTTATGTATTATTGGTTTAAAATATTAATCCCCTTATCATATTGTACAAATTCTTTATACATTGTACATGGCCCTTTTTTTTAAAAAAAAAAAAACCTAAATTATTCTGATTAAGGTTTTGTTTGTACAAGTTGGATACCAAGGAAAAAAAGAAGATAGCGTGTATATACTATACCAAGAGCATTAATTAATAATGTCCATTCCAATAACTGAAAACTCCAAGTCAGATCAATTAATAGAGGAAGTAATTTTATAGAGTGGTCCCAGCTTTATAAGAAGAGAAAAGATATTTTGTGAGAAAAAAGTGATAATTACGTGAGAAATAGCAAAAATGAGGAATGATTTGAGTTCAAATTTTCTGTCAAAATTTTGTTAATTTTTTTTAATTAAGTTTTTAAAATGTGTTGATAATTTTTTTATCGGTTAAAAGAGTTGAGCTTGGAACTTTTGTCGTTATTTCTTTATTGAAATTAATTTTATAACTCAAATACTCAAATATTGGTAATCCACCCCTTCTTTATATCAAAATAATTTTATAACTCTGACATAATGGTGGTTATTAGCTTTTTTAATATATTTTGAAACAATGATCTTCATTAATATATTTTTAAAGTTCAATTGAAAATCCAAAAAATCATTTTAGTTTTAGAAGAGGAGATTGACTTCATCATTGTTACAAATATTCTCTTATATTGTTTTCTTGTGGTCCTCTACTTCAATTAACCGCAATAGATTTCATTTCAAACATTTACTTCTCATGTTAAACATTATGTTGTGTTTTCCCTTAATTTAACTTTTTGTCTATATGAATATAATTTTAATAGCATCTTAAAAATACCAGGTAAAAATAGGCATTTTTTACCTCTATTTTATGGGTTAAATATGTTTTTGGTCCCTTAACTTTCAGTAAATTTTGAAATTAATCTATTTTGAAACTTTGGATCAATTTAGTTCTTCATCTTTTAAAATATGTGGATTTAGTTCTTTTAATCAAATTTTGTTAAGTTTATTTAACATCTCAAACATGTTTCATACTAGTATTTGACTTAACATTAAAGCAAAAATGTGTCAAAGAGTATAAATAACTCAAATACAATCCTGAAATGCGTACGAAACATCAAATAAACCTAACAAAATTTGATTAAAATGACTAAATTCATGTATTTCAAAAGATGAATAATTAAATTGATCTAAAATTTCAAAATGGACTAATTTCGAAATTTAAGGACAAAAACATATTTAATCCTTATTTTATCTTTGAAAAAAAAATTATAAGAGTTAACAAAACTATATGGCTTGATTACAAGGTCAGAAAAGTAAATCAGTGGAACGGAAATAATGGTTTGGGAGTAGTTATAAAAGAAAAATTAGATATAAAGAGGATATACTCATGATTTTTATATATTTATTTACAAATGTAAATATCTTTTTTTTTCTTCATTTTTAATTTCTCATTATTACAATCTCAATTTAAGAAAAAGTTATAAAGATCAAAATAAAAATAAAAAATTCATAGCATCAAAATTTGGGAAAATAAAAGCAAAAACAGCCAAAATTATGAACACCAATATAAAAATAACCTTATATAAAAGCAATTAAATAACTACTTTAAGTTAAATTTATAAAAAAATTAGATATTGAATTCTTATATAAAAACTTTCAAGATCTTCAAGATGATTAAGACATATTTCAATTTTTTTCTTATTACAAAAGAAAATTATTGTGAATTTAAAAAAGAAATACTTAAGATATTAGGATATTAAGGTAAGATATATCATTAGAAAAAAAAAATTAATAAAAATATTATATATTATGTGACAATCTTTCTGAAATTCAATTTTTCACACGAATTTCACTAATGTTTATGACATTTTTTCTTCTAATAGTTAGATCTTATAACGGATCTAATGAAACAAATGTAACTTCCTGATTCCATAAAAATAAAATAGATGAAAGACAAAAAAATCCTACAAACAAAATGCATAACAGAAGTATAATTTAGACTATAATAAATTATAAAGAAATTAAAAATTTCAATTTTATAAGCTAAGGATGATAACTCTACATTTCAGCATGCAAAGGAATCATATAGAATGTAACGTGAGTTAATACATGAGATGAGCATGAAATAAATGAAAAGAACTAGAAGGAGATATTGCAAGGTAATAGAAGAATGGAATATAAGTATTAACGGAAAGAATGGAGCTTAAATTACACGAGCACATTCAGCAGAGTCGCATATTATAACAGCAGTGTCGTTGTGTATTCGGCTTGCTAACTCTGGCTGAACCTTGAGATATTCTGTCCTCACAAATGATGCGGCTTGAGTTGCAAGGTGAGCCTCCACAAATGCAATGCAACACCCTCTAAACCCAGCACCACTGAACCGCGCTCCCAATACACCAGGAGCTCTCAAAAGGATCTCATACAGCTGAATCAGTGGTTCACACCCTTACCAGACAACATCATCATTACTTTGTTATTTTCATTATCATCATTTTGAACACACAAATAACAGTTACTAAAATCTCAATGACTACAATATTCAATCCAAGAATGACAATGTTAAAAGTTAAGCATCAAGTAAAATAAACTATTTGAGATTCTCCAATCTTATAATTTCTTCTGTTGAATTAAACTCTACTGTTCTGTTATACTTAAATCCAAAAAAATGACTAGGTGAGCTAGTTATACAAAGTTGTTAGATTAAAGTTCGATGGATAATATCTTTCATTTTTATTATGTGCTCAACAACAAAATATAAAAATATTATTTTACAAGTATTAAGTCTCGACAGACACAAACACTTTGTCTAGCCAAAGAAACACAAGCATTTTGTTTATATGCTTAGTCTGATTTTTTGCTTGGATAGACAATTAATATATTTCATCTGGCAGATGAAAAGTCTGAAACATTTCATAATATACATTAAATACTTATAAATGGTTATTTTTATGTGTGCAGAGCCTTTTCGTTTCTTACAAGAGTATCTCCCTTTGAAATGTCTAGTCCTTTTAAGAACACATCTAAACAGCTTTTCAGAAAAAGAGGAATGTTAGTCTTACAAAGACATAATGCAATATGAAAAGAATAATGCATTTGTGTGCTCAAACGTGGACAAGCACAAGACGAAGAAGAAGAACGACTCTAAAAGGATTTGCAGAAACTTTTCTTCTCAACGTTTATAAAGAAGATCTCATGAAAAGAAAGGTTGACAACTACAAAAATCATAATGAGAACTTTAGAGCTCTTAAATCTTTAACAATCCTTAAGCCATCTCTTTGTGAGCAAGAATAGTGTTTGCTTTCAAAGCAACCTAAAAGAGTGTTTATCATCTTGTATTTTTCTGAGAATGCCACTTTCTTAGTTAGCAAACCTTGTGATCTTTTAGATCACACCTCTTTCTTTACCAAAGTGTTCAACTAGAAGTAGCTTACTTGTGCTTAACTAGACGTGGTTGTGACAAAAAAATACTTATTGTTTCAACCATAAGTCACTGGGTCCAAAGAATACTTAGTTTTAGTTAGGAATGATTCTGTTTAAAACAATACTGTATTTAGTTAAAAGTGACTTGGTCTAAATAATATTATTCAATGTTTAACCAAAAGGAATTGGGTCTAAATAATACTTGTCTTTGTATCTTGCTTTTGTTGGTGAAACTTGATCATGTTAATAAAAAAATGGACATAGTTTATTATCAGACAAACCAATATAGAAATTCCTTGTATAAATCTCTTTTAATATATATAATTCAACACTCTCTTCTTGTGTATTACTTTTTGTTTTATACAAAGTGAAAACACAATATCAATCATATGATTATCCTCTACACCTACCCAGAACTACAAACATTTTAACGTATCACTTTTCATCCCCCAACTAACACCAACATTACATTAAAATTTTCAATTGATTTAAATCAAAGCTGGTGAGAAATTGTTCATGATGTATTTGATGAAACTATCATATTCCTCTAACAATTCAGCTAAGCTTTTATTTTGGAGAACTATAATAGAAAATAAATAGTGCATTTCAGAGAATTTAGACTGAGTAATTAATTTCCATCATGTACGAAGCTTGGTAGAAAAGCAATAAAAAAATATTTTACAGGAAAATATCGAACAATATAGCAGGAAAGAGCAGATTAGGGCCATATACTTCAAGAGTATTCGAAACAACATTTTTTTTTTTGTGTAAAAAGTTATTATAGTGGTTTCCAACCTCAAATTTTAATTTTTTCATAATTATTTAGGGCTATATACTCAGAATATTGGGAAGTTGAAAAAATTGCATAAGAAATATGTTTTTCTATCCGATTTTATCACACTCTCATATTAGAAGAAAAAGAAGATGGAATTTCAAAACATTCCAAAAATGAATTTCGGGATGTAGGTTATACCGCATTCATAATTTTGAATGGAACTCCGACCAGAAGCTGAAATAAGCATTCCAAAATCTTTTAACTTGCCCAACGACCAAGCCTCGAGTCCTGTGTGAAAAATTAAATAAATTACATTATAGCAACAAGGGTTAATTGAGAAGGGCATTGGCCCTCAAGATGGAATTTATCAAAGCAATTCAACTAAATATACCTTTCATAACACGCATATTCTCTGAGAAATAATGCTCTGCTCTTTTGGCTAGATTTGGTTCTAATTTGTGCTGGACAAAGAAAATGTAAGACTCCTTGATTATGCTAAAATCATATATGGGATTCGAATTATAGCATATGAAAGAAGCATTAAACATCAGTAAATAAGCTGGAACAAGTTAACAGGTTAAATTAACTGGCAGAGTAAGAAAATGTATGATACTTCCCAACAAATGTTGATATAACATGCATAAATTTATCTGCACTTGAACATTCAAAATGCCAAAACTTCGAAGCATGACATCTGTAAGAAATATTCCTTCTCCTCTTTGTAATATTTTTTCCTTTTCAGTTATTTATAACAGTCACCGTTCGGCTGTAACGACAAACTCACTCTATCTAAAAGATTTACAGTCCTCACATATAACTGCCAAAGTGTCATACAGTTATAAATGATCTCGTTTGACATTAGTCGATGGTTACTTTTTTGCAAATATCTACAGTGATAATTCTTTACCAAGGCCACGGATGTTATTTTTGTTCAAAATCGGTCAGAATTTCGTTCTAATATCGATTGGAGTAAACTTATCGATTTAACATACCAATGCTTCATACCTTATGAGCCTCGTAAACTTCTGGATCAACTGCACAGTGGAAAAGACAGAAAATAAATAAGATAAGTTAGCTTTTCGATAAAATATATAACTAGGTTCGCATGTGAGAAGGAAAGATACTGGCCATTGGATAGGATAGGCTCGGTTCTGTAATCTCCAGATGCTCTGCAGAATATAAACCAAGTGTAAACTTCGTGAGCCATGGTTATCTCACCAAAATCATACACACCAATTTAGTCTATTTGTTAATCGGTTTCTAAGGACCAAAACCTTAATCATAAGAAACTGTATGAACCTACACCCAATGAGTAAAAACTACACGGACAAAATTTAAAACTCTAGATTGATTTGCATGAAAACAAAAAAAATGATGTTCAGGCTTAATTCATTTATTTAAATGAGCCAAGTTTGAAGTTTGAGCGTGGCTTGTTTGTAAAAATTAAAATCAGTTTGCTTAGCTCCTTCTATAATTATTTTTCTTCTCTTTATCAAATATCTCTTGAAATGTTAATCACAATAAGTGAAACATTATTATCTTGCTAATGTATTTGTTAAATTCCAGGAAAGAGAAAAACATTGAGTTGAAAGAAATGAATATAACAAAGATATAATTGGGAATAAATAAAAAAATTCTTAATAATACATATATAATCAACTCCTTATTTCTATAATTATAACAGTCTTATTAGTTCTTATTGGAATTAAATTTTCCATCATTCATCTTTTAATAGACTGAGAAAAAGTGACGCAATACATTGGGTAAGGTGAATGCATGCAGCCTTGCTACACAAAACAGACTGTTCAAGGATTTGAACCCTTGAATTTCGGGTCACAGGGCAGCAACTAATTCTGCCAATGCCAAGGCTCTTCCTCATCTTATAATAAACTAAACTGATGCAAACTCGACAATATCTAAATTTATATGACAGATCTAGTTGATATTAGGAGAAAAAGATATTTTATCCACTTCGGTAATTAACTACTTCCATCCTCTAGTTCAGTTTATTGTCACCCTTTAAAGCTGACATTCAGCGACAGTTCTCAAGACACTAAATTTTAGAAATGTCTTAAATATTTTGAAATGCATGTAAAGTAAAGACAAGTTCTTATTTGTTAAAATAACCCCCGAAAACAATAATAAACGTTTAAGAGAAGAAGATAACTTACTCAAGAAGAATTTTTGCAGCCTCTCGACACTCTCCAACTCGCTTGTTATATCCAGGGCTACTCGTCAAAGCTTGCTTCAGACCAGAAAGTGCAACCAATATACTGGTTGCCTTCGGTTGCTCACTCTCCTTGTATTCTAGAACCTTTGGTTGGTAGACAAGCTTATAATCTTTGGTCTGCATGTTGCCAAACTAACGCATGAAATAGAGAAATGACAATGACAACAGAAACAACAATGTTACGTGCAAGTAAAATGCATTTCTTCACAGGAAAGTTTACAGTCTCTGATGTTATATATTAAAAAGCAAGTGATCCAACTAGTTAAGACGACGTGTATACAAGAAATAAGAGAGAATGAAAAGAATCAAGTCCTGCAGCAGGCTTTTAGTGCTGCAAAGCATGCGCTGCAAAGCATGCACCAAATCTGTCAATGACTGATATCTGCTAGAAAACCTAGCTGCCACCCTAAGTGGAGTATCTTTTTCCAACCATATTTTTTCTATCTACAAGACTAAAACCCGAGAACTTATTTAAGGAATCTGAGTTTAGTTTCACTTGGACCAACAAGTTAATTGCTAAGAATATGCTTGCTGAAATTAGGTAGAGACAGAAGAAGAGAACAAATAGAGATTCAGAATGATATTTGCAGTATGTCTAAAATGTGAAGGCGAGGGTAGACAATTTATAGTGCCTATATATAGTCCTACCATTGCATTAGAAAAAAAGCATGGGAAATAAGATAAGATAATAGATGAATACAACGAATAGGAAGACAATTATTTACAAATAAAGTTGTTAATTAATAAGTGTACTAATATGTAATTGTATTAATTACCCTAACATATCCACCTACCTCAAGTACACATGGTCAAATTTGGCAGATGGCCTATAGGGCAAACAACATTTGGGATCTGTGACAGGGGACCACTATATCTGGGAATGAGATGAAGCCAGACTGCATTTGGAATATGCGATAGAGTAAGACTGCATCTAGGATCGGGCCAATCTAAGGAATGACAGGAATATACGAGAAAAGACGGGTTAGAATGGATCCAATGTGTGAAATCATACGTTGAAACAGAACCAACATGACGAGGACCATCTAAAAAATTTAACAAAATTGCATAAATAGAAGCTAGAACAGAACTAGTCTACAGTAAACTGAAAACAAAATCTATCAGCAAAAAAACATAATGAAATTGAATTATTGAATCCATTTGCGGAAAGAAGCTAGAACTCGTGAGCATGTACAACAAATACAAACCTTGGCCTTGTGTTTGGACAAGGAATCTCAACAATTCCGAGAAATTATATACATAGCACTTGAATTACTTATAATTGAATTCTTTTCATCTCCTAAATAATTTCTTTGGATGGAATAAATGAAATATCTTAGATTTCAAGTTTATTGTTTGGATAAAGCAATTTAATACCTATTTTAAGAAAAACTTAACTCTATCCTTGAACCCGAGTTAGCTTGACCGTCAATACAGGAAGACTCGTCTCGATTTTCGGTCCCAGTCACCTCTAGTACATTCAAGTCAGGCCGACTAGGCTCAACCTTTAGTTTGAGTTGACCTTTAGTCTGAGTTGACTCGTCTCGACCTGAAACTGAGATCAATTGATTTCAACCTTCAAGTGACTCGACTTGACTTTCAGCCCGAGCCAACACGATTCAAACTTCAACACAGACCAACTCTACTTGATCATCGACGTAGCCCAGCTCAGCTCAACCTTCGGTCCAAGTCGACTCGGCTCAACCTTTATCCCAGGTCAATTTTTGGCTTGGGCCGACATAGCTCGACTTTCAGCTTGGGCTGACCCGGCTCGACTTTTCGCCCGAGATGATTCGGCTCGACTTTCGGCCTGGGCCGACTCGAATGGACCTTCGGTCCAAACCGACTCGGCTCAACCTGAGCCAACTTTGCCCAACCTTTTTCTCGGGTTGGTTCGGCTCAACCTTCAACCCAAGTTGACTTAGCTTGACCTTCAGCCTCGCTAACTCGACTTGACCTTCGACCCGAGTTGACTTACCTTGACTATCGACTCGGGTCGACTCAACTAAACCTTGGACATGAGTGGACTCGGCTCGACCTTGAGCCTAGGTCAACTCGGCTCGACCTTCAACCCGAGCTGACTTAGCTTGACTATCAGCCCAGGTTGACTCAACTCAACCTTCGACACAAGTTGACTCGACTCGATCTTGAGCCTCGACTCGACCTTTGGTTTATACCAAATCGGCTTGACCTTTAGTTTATGCCAAATCAACTTGACCTTCGGCTTACGCTAAATCAACTTGACTTTCGGCCTGTGCTGACCTGGCTCGACCTACAGTCCAATCAACCTAACTCAACCTTTGGCCCACACCTTCCCGACTTGACCTTCGCCTCGAGCCAATTCATCTTGAACTTGAGCCGTGGTGAAATCAATTTGACTTTCAACCTAGGTTGACTATATTGACCCTTCAGCCCGATCCAACTCAACTGAGCTTTTAGCCAAGGTTGACTTGACCGAGCCTTGAGCCTGAGACAACTCAGCTCGACCTTCGTGAATGGAATGAGATTGGAGTGAGAAGGACTAGAATCTCAAATTTCTTATACTTTTGACGGTATTTGAAATTTTTCTATTTTATTGATTTGAAATACCTTCCAAAATTCCTTATATTTGAATTTCTTTATAATTTACTTTATCCAAACAAATCATTTTAGTGTAAAATATTCTAAATTCTTCAAATAAATGAATTATCCTTCTAAATTACTTCATCCAAAAATTCTAAATTCTTCAAATAAATGAATTAACTTTCTAAATTACCTCATCCAAACACAACGTGAGACTATTCTCAAGGTATGGGTTTGACAAAAATCAAGTTCTATGAAATCAACACAATGGAATGGAAAAACTATTCTCGAGGTGGATTCCATATTTCTAATACTTTGAACTTGTTGGAACTAAAGGAGGAAAGGAGGGAAAGAGGAAGACATTTGTAGACAATTTATTACAAGTCTATCATACTAATTACTTGTTTTGAATACACTAATAACATGAATATAAGATGGATGTGAAGGAAATCCATGGGTCACTAATACTGTGGTCTATGACTAAGAAATTAAAAAGAAAAAAATTATTTTTTATTTTATTTTCATAAAACAGCTAAAAATGACAAGCTTAATATCTTAGAAAAGTTTTTATAAAGTTTTATGGTAAACAACTGTAATCAAAATCAACAAAACAACCAGGTATTTACAACATAAAAGCTATCCAGCTTATCCTTATCCAAGGGATACTGCACTCCAAACCAAAACATGTTTTCATGTATCTGAGCTAAGCACCTATAAAAAATAAATGCCTACATGAATCGGATCTAGCAGTTAATCCAAGTTTGTGGAACAAGCAATTCCTTATATTTGAAAGAGGACCACTTATGCTACAAGTTAGGACTACTGGAGTATAGTGTTTTTTGTTGATTAATTCAATTGCCTCATCATGAAGCAAGTCATGTGCTGTCCCAAAAAATAAATGTTTTAGGGTCAAAGGACTTGCTTTTCAAACACATGCGCCTTCATTGCCACTCTCTCCATAAAGGTGAAAAAGATGCATATACATATGATCATAATCAGAAGCTTCAGTGACAAAATGGAACACAATCAACATTCTATATACCAAATCTGATTCTGTAACAGTTGGATATGCTTCAAAATATAAAAATGCATTCAGAACTTACGACAGCAACACATTAATCCAGTTATTACCTTGCAATTCATGCACATCAAACAACCATGTCTTGAAAGTAATATAGCTGATTGATCCATTATGCCATTTTTCAGACCCAAATATTCATTTTCAATCAACCTATAATGAGAAAAATGTAACATTTAAGAGGGTGGATCTAATACAAGCATACAGTTAGGATATGACTCGGTAGCATATCTATAATGGATGAGGATCTAATTCCTTTTAAACTTTGGTGGCAACTTTTTAAGTTAGATAGTAACAATTTTTACAAGCATTTTACTTACCAACATGGTGAGTAACCAGCTTACAAAGAGATGTAACAAGCTTACAAAGAAGTTTGAAGAAACATAGTGTCGTTTTTCTAACAAATTAAATTTAATCCATATAAGGCTAGTTAAAGTTGAGAGGTGTAGAGGGTTTTAACAAATGGTTCTGCTAATGAGGGTACACCTTATATCAAATGCTTTCAATTACACATGACAATGCCTTTGACTGCACTGATTCATACATTTGGCCATTGTTCAAGAAAAAATGCACTTTGACTGTCTCCAAGGACTGGGTAGACTTACCTATCATATTCTATATTTTCTGTGGGAGATATTACTAAATTATTTGCATATTCCAAAGCCATGAGGTAAGCCACTCCAACCTGCCAAGCAACAAAAGTTGAAATCCCCCAAAAAAATTAGAAGACATGAGTAGTTGCTAACAGGAATCTAACATGGTGCTTTTCACAAGAAACCAAAATGAAAAGCTTACTAAAAAAAACAACAAAAAATGAGCACAGAATCAGAATAAAAGATATTAACATTATTTGGAGAGTGGAATAATATATTGGGATCTGCTTGTAATTAAAGTATTATTAGTAATTCCAGGATTAAAAAAGTTTCAATAATGTTACAGTCAGATAAATAAATACTGATAATTTCTACAATGATCATTTATTCTTTTACTACTGGGAATTAAAGTGCACATGGACGGACACACAAAGGAGAGCAGATAACATTGGCAACCAAAATTTCTCAACTGTCCAAGCTCTTCTATTCCAGTGTCCCCAACCCATGCTCAAAAGTGAATTTTGCTCAAGAAGCTAAACTAGTTAGTTCTTCTGATGAACTTCATTTCATTCTTCATTAAAAGGTCGTTCATAATCATAGTAATTTTAAGGATCAAATGAAGAGAAAGTAGACAGAGACAAATCACTAACTTACTGCAGCTGAAGAGCTTAACCCTGAACTGTCGAAACCTTCAGAACCACATATGTATCCTGTGATACCCTGTAAACATTGTAATAAAGATGGGTGGGAATACATTTTAATATAAGGAAATAAATTGCAAGTAGCGATCATCATTGCAAGAAAACCATAAATACTACACAATAAGTTTCTCATTTTCTGGCCCTGATGCTGGAGAGAATATATTTACAGTTGCACTTGCACCCATCTAACATTTACCTGGCAAGCAGTCCTAAACAGGATTGAGCTGACTGACAGAGTTGTATTTTATTTCTAGTAAATTGAATGTCACCACTCATCATTAATAGCCTTAATTGAAGAGCATAAAAATATAAAGATTTCATTGACAACCCAGAGGGTTAATTTCAAGCAACTAAATGTGAAGGATTTTGTTGGAAAAAAAATAATGATAGCTAATGCATCAGAAATACAAAAGAGCAGTAAATGTTTTTTTTTTTCCAATAATTTCTCTTTTTTAGAATTTGAGAATACTTCTCAGGCCTAATGAAGCTACAGTGTAATGGGCTTACCCTCTGATGGGTTATTCTTTAGCAGACGGTGCATCTACTTAATCATTTGTCTTCTATTTTTTCTTTTACCTACAAAAGCAACTCTTGCAGTTCATTTGTATGAATTGGATTTTTTTGTAATTGCGAAGCATTCTTATCTGGTAATATACAAAACATTTTCTTGTCCATTTTTGTCTAACCTGTATTCCAAAAAATTTAGTCCGCATTTAGTCTAATAATTTTCTCCATTGTTAATACTTTAACATGGTACCAAGAGCTTGAATGTTCTTGGAGGGTTTATGAGAGAAAAATGAGAGAAGCTGAAAAGTCAAAAAAAAAAACTCACAAAAAACCTCCAAACGAAAATGGCCTCCGGCAATTCGTTACCTTCACCTCTCATTTTCTCTTATGAGAACTTTCATCTGCGGTTTGCAAAGATGAGAACTTACTTGAGATAGCGTGGAAAATGGCAGTATTCAAACTCCATTACCTGGAAATCCGATAGTAGCACGACTCTCAAAAGTCACAATGATGAAATAGCAAGAAAGGAAAAACACTGTCATCAAATAAGCAGCTTTACATGATGATATTTCCATTCAAATCGTTACTTTGGAAACCGCCATGGAAAGCTTAGGATGAGTTGAAGGAGGAGTTTCAAGGAAGTGATAGAACAGAAATGATGCAGGCACTAAATATGAACACAGAGTTTGAAGTTGTCAGAATGAAGGACGTTGAACCCATCAAATAGTTTAATGATCGGCTTTTAAAAATGGTCACACGATAAGGTTACTTGGAGAAGAACTGAGTGATCAACGTGTGGTGGAGAAAATCCGAATCCGTCTTCCTGAGAGGTTTGAATAAGAAATCTAAAGAGAACAAGGATTTCTAAAAAATAACAGTAATAGAGTAGGTGAATGATCTACAAGCCACTAAACGTAGACGATCTCTCAAGATCAAGGAGTATAGAAGGCACTTATCATTCTTTCAGGTTATCTTTTAGTAGCTTTTGATTTATTTTTGTAGGGATTCTTTTTATTAAATAATTATATAAAAACTCTTTGTAGATTAAATACCTTAGTCTATTTATTAGTTGCGAAAAGTTGGTACGCTTACCAAGGAGTGATCAATGGTAATACGAAAAACTGGTCTCCTGATTCCAATACTTTATTATTTCTAAGAATCTTTATAATTTCTTTGTTATTTCATGCTGCTTTCTCTAGCATAATTCAAGTGGTCATCTATACAACAAATTTTGATATTGATCATTGAGCAAGGTCCGGCCGGACTTAGGCCGTGACCCTTTCTATTGAAAGGGACGGAAAGCTGAAAAGAGTCATTTACACTTGGTGAGTAGGAATTGTGATCCTATTTCTCAATAGCTTGAGTCGGAAAGATCTCTTGGGATTAGATGAATGACTCATACGACATTCCTAGGAACCTGAATTTCTATATGATATACTCTATAATAGTAATTGTCGAGTTTTCCAAGGACGAGAATGATTGTCTACAAGGAGATACTGACGTCAAAAAATCAGTAAAGATAGTTTGGATACATGCAAAGGAGACCAATGGAGCACCAATGAGGAGAGTAGATCACATTGTTAGTCACGGAACCCACTATTTTTCGTGTTTCTATTATGTGTTGTATCAATTAGAAAAATAATCAGTTTGCAATTTCCAGTTGTAGTTTGTGGTTTATGATATAACTAGTCTCATGATCAATTGGGATGGTTCCTAGTTCTTGCTATTTGTGGTAATATGGTTTCAGCCTCTAGTTCTTTTTTTTTTTTGTTGCAGTATCATTATGGCATCAAAGAACCTAGAGCCCACTTTACTCACAAAATTAAGAAGTTTTGGGTTCAATTCAAGATGTTTGTGAAAAGGAACGTTTGTTGGGCTATCTAGATGGGACATCAACTACTGTTGCAGACAAAACTACACTAGAGGGATGGCAGACCAAGGATGCCTAGATTGTAACTTGGATTCACACTTCCATTGAAGTTCCAATGGTTAACAAATAACAACTTACTTCATTTCCGTTTTCTACTACTAAAGATATGTGGGATTACCATAAACCACGCCTACAACCAGGACAATAATAAGGAAAATGAATTATGTTAAAACCAACTTACGCACTTTCACATTTATACAAGTTTTCTCGTCTAACTTCTCCAGAAGTTAAAGAGCATAAGTTGAATTCAACTTGTGTTATGATTGCCGTTTAAATTATTTTCTCCTGTTAATCTCTACTTTATTAAGTTTAAAAGTTTATCTAAACAGAGGAATAACTACTTACAATAGAGGAAGTCTTTTTATTTAGGGTTCTGGGTTCCTTAATTTGTGGGTTGATCATTCCTCTATGTTACATGTGGATGTCCCAAGACTGGCTTCTTGATGTTCAACAAGTGTATGAAGTCAGCAAACAACACAAATTTCTTAAGCTTTGAGTCGAATTTGTAATGCATGATTTACTTAATCAGACTCTACTCCTTTGGATTTGTCTCGGAGAACTGCTTCAGAGAAAGACAGTTTACTAAATCGGACTACAATTTTTGTCACAAACATTATCTATTGCTAATATCTACCCATAACAGATGAAAGGTCACAAAAATGAGACAGGTTTAATGTTTCCCCTACAAGCAGTCTGGCCATATTACTTGCAAAGAATCATGGCAACCACTATAAGCAACGTGGTCATACCATTTACTGAATGCTTAATTAGACTTCAGTAGAAATCAGTGAATGCCTCTCACACCACTTGTAGGGAAGCACAGACAAAGAAAAAATGCTTCAGTCTGATTTGCTAATTAATTTAGTGTTTCACCAAAAAAACTTGTAGGGAAGTTTACAATATATATTGATACAGAATCAAAATGGATGGATCCCTTTGCCCGAAATGTACAGAACATTGACCTTAGGGGAAATTATGCCTTTTAGTTAACCACTTGTAAGCCCTAACTAACCTATATGGCAGAGCTTTAAGTATTCAATTTAAAAGTTGTCTTGACCCATCATTCTTATTATCAAATTGACAGGTTAAAATAGAAAACATATAAAACTGCTATCCATCTGATATAGCCGAAAGATGGCATAGCCAAGTGATGAACAGAAAAGAGAACCTCTGGCAATATATCTGACCTTGGAGAGATTGTTTCCTCTACTCTGTAGTGCATATACTGCTCCTCTAGCATAACGCCCCCAGTCACATTGTTCATGTAGCTCAGAAGAATCTTTGGCCAAACACTTATCTTTTGGCTGCTGAATCTCATCAACTCTATCAAATATCGATCACTTTATATCTCAAAAATTGGGTAGATTATATAATGTTCTAGATAACAAAACTATGCAATAAAAACAAGAATAGCCCGAGATCAGAATGACAGTAGAAATGCATGCAATAGCTCAATCAACATTGGCCCTGTGATGATGATGATGATGTAGGAGGTTTGATGTCCACCAGGATGGCTATCCCCTCCCCTGCCCAGTTTACCCGCACCTCCTTTCTAACCAAAAGAAGAAATAAAGAATGGAAGTTGAAATCATATCCCAATTACGGCATACAAGACACATCATTCAGCCATATACCTGATGATACTGAAGCTGTACATCATTAAACAATTACTAAGAGTAAACAGTTATATTTCATCTTCATCGACCATTATTATGCCTTGTAATCCTAATGTTTTGGATAGAGATAGCACATATCTAACTTAATGCATCTAGCATACATTCACCGTGGATAACTTTTTAAGAAATGGAAAATAATTCATGAAAAATTTAATAAACAGCAAAGCTTTATAATCACTGACCACAGACCTGAACTTAATTTCTCCCTGAAACTGTCCAGAATGAATTACAACCTAAAATAAAAGTCCAAGGGATCATTCATCACACAAAGGAAAGCACCATGAATAACAAGTCTGTGAGCATAGGGCACATATCAAGTAAAAACGTCAAACAGGTTATATAAGGTTTACAACCATATATATGCTAAGCTGATGCTAATTAGACAAAAAGAAATTCCAGATGCTTTCTCATATATTTTTAGTATTATTGATTGAGAACAATATTTGTACCTGGTAATTAGCAGAAGGAGCAAAACCCAGAAGTATTCCCTTATTGATTGTCATAGCTAAAACGGTCCCACCCTGCAAACAGCGGAAAATATTGCAAGAGAATTCACTCAAATTTAAATGCAATTTGTGAAAATTTTGTCTGGCAACTGAATACGTGAGATTTAACTGCCCAGCACCACTGTTCTAGTACTCACTGCTCAAGATCAATCAAATAACATAACTCACTCAAGTGTCTTTTGCAATAACATAACAGAAAGATTATTAAATACCTGATGATCAATGTGTGCCCCCAAAGGACATATTCGATAGGGAGATACCACAACTCGAACCTCCTCTGTATTCACATTCGCCATTTTGGAAACTTTCTCTCTGATTTCATTTAGCTGCAGATTACAAGTAGATCAGTCGCAAATATGCAATGCTATTGGAAAGAGGAATAGTTGATGGAAAGATCCTCTTGTTATTTTTCAGTTATTTTCCCACTTCCATGGTAACATTCCATTCGTGGATTTCCAAAATGACTCAAAAATCTCAACAATGACAAATATAGGCAAGATCTCGTTATGAATTAAATAAGTTGCTGGCACAATATAGTGATCCTGAACACCATCCTAGATTGAGCCACTATGAAGAGGATTCGCCAGAAACTCCTTGCCCTCGATCAATCAATTTTATTCTTAGAATACAATCAATAACCGATTCAAACACTTTGCCTTCTAAAGCAACGCAATTATAAAAATGACATGCAGCTACCGATCATTTCTCGATTTTGTATTTAAGAAAACAAGTATCCTTCCATTGATTGATTTGAAAACGCAAATATCAACTTCCAGTTAAACACACCAATTGTTAGCTTCCAATGGTTCAGCGGAAAAACAACTTTAGAGCGTAGAACACAGCACCACGAATAACATCGAAACGGCAACGTCAGGAAACAACGGCGAAGCAATAAAATTAAGCTATGCAAAAATGACGACGAGCAGATCAGGATATACATAACGAAACACGTACCTCGGTAAGAGAAGGCCAACACTGCGCATCCATCTCTGCAACTGCGGGGAAAGGTTCAGAAATTCAGGGAGATTTAGAAAACGAACACTAACCTCTGCACTGTGAGGTGGTGCACTGTGAATCTGTGATGAATATACAATAATATAATATACTGTGAGGTGGTGCGTGTGTCGTTGAATTTAATGCTAATGGTCCCAGAGGTCATTTCATAATAATTACTGATACTCAGCAAATTTTGACAGAACTTTGTATTAATTATTTTATTCTTCAGTTTCTCTTTTCTTTATAAATATAAAAATATAGAATTTAACTTTTATAATAATTAAAATACTCAAAATAATAGTATCCAATATTTTCCTTTCATAATAATCATATTTTCACGACCCATTTTGAAAAAAAGCCTGTTACAATCTATTATAATATATGAAGACCCCATATATATAATTTTTATTAATATATAAAAGTAAATAAACACATATTCAAATATCATAACATACTGTAAATAACCAATATCTTTTGAATTTATCTAATATTAAAAAATATCTATTATTTTTTTATATAATTATTATAAGTTAATATTTAATAATATTTTAATAATAAATTAAAATTAGTAGAAAATAAAAGTTATTAATAAAAATTAAATAAACGTCCATTATTATTTCATTTTAAAATCTTTAACTTACATATAACTTTATATAACATGATTTTGTTTTCTTTAGTTTTTTTATTAAATTTATCAAATAAGGTTCTACGGAAAGTAGTGTTAGTAATTTGAATTACATATAATAAATAATTAAATGTGTGAATATCATCATGTTATTAGTCAAACTAGTAAAGTGGTTTAATTAATTAAGTATATAACTAAAAGTATATATGCCATTAAATATTAATTGTATAATACCATAAATAATATTTTAATTTGATGAAAATCAAATTATAAATATTATTAAATATTAACTCTATATTCCATAAGTAATATTTTAATTTGATGACAATTAAATTATAAATATCTAAGATTATTGAAATACGGACAGAAATTACACAAAAGAGATTATGATTTTCATACGTGAACACGAATACATTATTCCTGTTCTTACTCTTTAACTCATAAAAAGAGACAATATTTTCAAGAATTAGTATAGATAAATAGTTAATATATAATAGTTGAGTTTTCAAGGGATTACATTTTATATTTATTTTTAATATTTGACATAAATTGTCTGTTTTAATCTTAATATTTTCAAAGTAAAATAATCAAATTTAAAACTTTCATTTTATATGGCATTTCGACAATCACCAATCTTAAAGTTATTAATTAATTTATTGTTTTTTATTTGATTTTGTCACATGAATACGAACATTGGTTTCTTGCAAATACTTTATATTAAAAATAATTACCTATAGAAAAAGATTATGGAAGAGTTTTATGAAATACAAGATTGAAGAGTATCATTAATGATGATAATAAATAAATAAATATCTTTTTTAGTTACTTACATGGATATATGATAATTTTTTAAATTTTAAACTAATTTTGAAGCAATTATTTATATTGATAGTAATCAATTTAATCTTATTTACGTTATGGTAAATTCTCTTCTCCTTGATTTTTTTTTCTTCTATCATTCCGTCTCTGTTTATATGCTTATATTGTATTTACATAACTTTGCAAAAAATAAAAAGAAAAAAAAAATCTAAACGTATTACATAAAAACTTATCTAAAATTGTTCTCATATTACTATTACTTCGACTATTAATTCTCATGAAGAATAATGAATTTTTTCAGTTATGAACTGCGTAAAAAATATTTAGAATTATAAGATATACTAGTCTAGTATTTTTTTTATCAAAATCATTTTTTTAATTAGTAAATAAAAAATATTAAGTTACTGATTATTTAGGTATTTTTCATTCTTACAAGAGTGTTAGGCCGTGGAAATTCTAAACCGCTGACCGTTAAGCCGTCTTGTCATGTCTGACAGCATAACCATTTAAAATTGTACTCACCTAACGAAAATTTGTTACTTTACATCTTTCTGATATCTGTTTGGAAAAATATAATTTTTTGAAATTACCAAAATATACAATTTCAAATAAAAATACAATTTTTAAAAATATAAATCGATGCATATTATCTTAAATTAAACGAAAATAAAAACGTGTAATGTGGAAAATGTCCTATTCTTTCGCAACACCAAATAGTAAATGTATTGGTTGGTGTAAGATTACTTTCATAGTTTTAAATTTTAATCCTAAATGTTTGGCTACGTAATGCATACCAACTCCATTAGTGGTGTGGTGTGGTAGTGTGCTATAGCATTGTAAATTAAGACATCTCTTGCAAATAAAAGAGAAGGGGAAGAGAGTGAATGGTTGGCCTTTGGTTTTTGAGTTTCCTATGGTGTGGTGATTAAATGTGTCAATAAAATTTTAATTAATTTATAAATACAAGCTTTTCAAGTGGATCAAAAGTTAAACGAAATTCATTCTGATCAAAATTTAAATTGAGTCAGTCTTATAGATTTTTTATCTTTATTCATATGGATTTATAGATTTTTTATATTTATCCATATGGACCGGGATTAAATCCTATAAACTGTACCAAATTAACAAGTCTAACGGTGATACATGTGACATTATAAAACACTTGCAAGAAAAATGAAAGTGAAATAGATACAAGGGAATAGATGAAATTTAACATCAATAATACATGAATGAAAGAGAATTAGGAAGAAGAAATTGGTCCGTAATATATTTTCGAATAAATAATATATTTTGGGTTATAAAATTAAAGACTTATCATTAATTTAAATATATAAAAGACAATGTGATTCAGAATATATTTTTAGATTAGAAAATATATCTTGAATTGTATAATTTAAATTTTATAACTTTTTAAAATATATTTTAGATCGTAAAATTCAAAAACATTTCTGTGAAATCTGAAATGAATTTTATATTTTTTCAAAATAAAAAATATGGAAGTGAAAGAAAAAAATTCCCTTTGCCATGTGATACCTTATTTTTCCTCAGATTATATAACTTCCTCTATCTCTACAATTCTTTCGTGCAACCTCCAAATTTTAAAAATTACTTATATAAGCGACTTAGGGAATGTGTGTTTTGAAAACTTTTCGGAATAATCTTTTTAGGATTTCTGGAATAAAAAATGCGAGACAAAAATTTTATAATAGAATTTTCAAAACGTACAAATGTATTTTAAAAATTTTTTTTTTGAATAAATTTGTCTAAACGTGTATAATAGATTTTGAACTGAACTTTTTGGAATGAGTTTTTCAGAATAAAATATTTAAAAAATTCATTTATTTCTTTTTAAATGAGTTTCTTACCATGTACTCTCCATCCTCTTCTGTAGAGGCGTTAGTGAGAGTGCAGAAAGCAAATAGTCTTCTAAACTTGGACTAAATTTGTGATAGACCAATATCATTAGGGTTTTAAATGTTACAGTTTCTTCCCGCATCTTATAAAATTTTTTAATGCCCCTTATTATTTTAAAATTTATTTTCCAAAATACACTAAATCAATCTCAGAAATATTTTCCAAAAATAAGTGGTAATTGTATGGTGAGTGTCTTCTGGAAAAATATTTTTAAAATTGAGTTACTGCGTTTGGGAAAATAAAATCTGGAATTATTGGGTGTAGAGAAAACTTTGGTAGGGGTGCAGGAAGGAAGAAGCTGTCAATGTTCCAATGTGAATGGGCCTTACGCCGAATGCAAGCATCAACTCATTCGATCTCGATGTTGTGGGGAATCTATTGTACCTTTTAATTCAGAATTATTATAATAAAAATAAATAAATATAATTTTACTCTCTAGAAATATGATTTTTTATATTTGTTAGATTTTTAATATTTATTAATTTTGAATTCTTAATATTTCTAACGGTTTATCTTTTAATCTTTACTATTAGTTGTATAGAAAAAATTTATAAAAAAATGAAAATCTTAATTAATATAATAAAGATAATTATAATAATTATAATTTTAAATATATAATTTATATAAATAATGCATTTACTATTTAATATACATAATTTTATTCAATAATTTACTTTTTAATATTCTATTTTTATTAAAACTAATTATATATTAGTTGAAACTTAAAGGTTAAAATATTCTTTTGGTTTCAGTTTTCGTCAAGTTTTGCAAATCGGTCATAATTTTATTTTTGTGCTCAAATAAGTCTTAATTTTCATTAATTTTGTGTAATTTTTTTTTCTAACATCGTTTACATCATTAACGATCATAAACAATAAACAGTGGTCATATATATTTTTTTCAACTAGCTTAGTATGTTACGTGTTTTGTTGGCCAGTGTGTTTATTTTCTTCTGCTTGCAATAATCACCATGTGTGTGAAGGGTGTGAAAGGAGGAAGATGTAGGTGTTGATACATCTCTAGATATGATAAAATAACTTTTACTTATTGACATGTTTTGTTTTTGAAAAAACTCTAGACTTAATGGTTTCTTTATATATTATGTTTTTTTATGGTTACACTGCTTTTGGATAATTGTACTATAATATATATATATATATATATATATATATATATATATATTATGAGAATTATATACTATTATTTATTAATTATGAAATGTCTTTATTTAGTAATTTTCACCATTTATGTTACACATTAAGGCTTGATTTTGTGTTTGGATTAATGTTTTCTAATATTTAACGTTTATTGATCGAAGATTTTTAGGATCTGTTTTCCTTTTTTCCTTTTTTACTCTCTTGCATTCCAAAAGAAAACTGTTGCTGAAAATTAAAATGTTATAAATATATTTTTTAACATTGTTACATCGAACTTTTTATGGGACCGTATGGAAAATTCATATAGAAATAAACTAGACGTTAAACTTTAAAAGATATTTTATTTCTGAAAAGTGGTACAATTTATAACTCAAGTGAGAGCTACATTGTTATATTTATTAAAAAAAAAAGGAGAGTTTCAACGGTGTATTAAAATATGTTGCATTTTTCAAGTTAAAGACTTTGGAGAAACTAAACTGAATAGAATATTAGCACAACAAAACGATTGAGTAGAATAATTATTATTAACAAAGTGGTTTCTCAATGCTGTTAAATAATTTTATTTGAGTAAAATAAGAGAATGGTAGATAATATATTTTTTAAGATTTTAATAAATTAGTAATTTATAAAAGTAGGGACGAGAGTGTGTCTATCAGCTTTTCAGTAACATCACAGGATAAGAATTTCAACTTGCTGGTCAAACCCAAATAAAGCGAAACTCGTATGAGTCAAGGAACCTACCAACCATTTAATTTTTTTATTGTAAATAATTATAAACTTTTATCGTTAATATTTTATATTTAATTTATTTGTTTTTGCATAAAGCTGCGTGTCTGAATTTTCTCATTGTTTCTTTTGTTCTGATCATGCATGTAGCCGTCATGAGTGTTCCACCATGTCACTAAAGTTATGTCATGCATCGATTTATCACTACTCACAAATAATAAGAACTTTGTCATTAGTAGAAAAGGTGACGTTTGTGGACTACAAATGCTAACTTGGGATAATATTCCCTTCATTAGAATAAGGAAATCAGCATATGCATTTTTTTTCTTTTTTATTTTGTCATCTATCACGAGATATTATGTAACATTCAAGAGTATAATTAATCAATAAAACACTTAATAAACAATTTAGTAAAATCAAAGTCTTTCAAAATAGGCAAGTCCTTGTGTGAGCATGTCAATTAAAATGATTTGTCCAGTTTTTTATCTGTCCTATTATATTTCTTTTACTGAATAAATAGTTAGTATGAAAATTAATTATGTTAATTTTAATTAAATTCCATTTGTAATGATAACATACTGTGAAAAATATTGATTTAGAATACATATGAATAAAATAATTAGAATTTAACCCAACTAATAAAATTAAAGTTTTTATATAAAAATTGCTATTTTTTTTCTTATTATGCTAAAAATAAACTATATCAATATTTTAATTTTAAAATAATTAAAGATGATAAATTTAGTCAAAATTTACTGTATACTTAACAGTTGGAGAATTATAAAATTTTAATTTTTCTTTTTAGATTTTTATATTATAGATGCAAAAAGATAAAATCTGGTTTTTTAAATAAATAAAAAAAACTATAATTTAAAGAACCGGCATTTTTCAAGTTAGGACTTAATTCATCTTAACTATATCATGGCAAAACTAACAAAAAGACTTAGTTCCATTTAAAGTTACTTTTTTAAGGTGATACTAAAGTTATTAATATAATAAAATTTGTTATATGTTATGTATATTATATCACTTATTATTAAATAATTATTGAATATTTTTTTAATATTTAGTTCCACACTAAATATCTTAACATTGATGGAAACTTTTTAAATATTCTATAAAACTTCCATATCGATTATAAATAAAATCGAATGATATTATATAAATAATACAAAACTTCATTTACCAATACAATTTTATAGAATTAAATTAAATTTATAAAATTCATTTCTTAAATAAAACAAATTTCTGAAAATTAGTGTGGATTCCAACTTGTCTCTAATAATCATTAATCACGAGAGAGGATATTATATATATATATATATATATATATATATATATATGCAACAATTAGACGACACCGATGAAATATAAAAATCTATGGTAGCAAACGAGAAGCAAAACAAAATCCATGTATTTTGCAAAGACTAACATCATAAATCAAGCACATAACAAAAGAATGAGAGAATCTGATGAAATGCATCAGCTTTACCTGAAGTCATGTGGAAAAACTTGGTTGGCATCTGAACAATTTAAGCTAAAACAGAAGAAAACACTTTTATTAAATCTAGAAAGATAATCGGAATCTCTCACGCCAACGACTGACACATGCCCAATATTTTCTCCAATAAGAAACAAAAAGAAAAGGGAGAAAAAAAGTAGCGGTGTTTTGTTGATATCTGCGGAATCTAAGCTCCAGGGGTAGTAAGGTTAAATAGGCCTCATCAACAGAATATAATTCTAAAATTAGGAAAACATAACAGAAAGATCAGATTCCTTTGCTAAAATTCAACCAGAAAAAAAAAATAAAATCACAGAATCTCTTTGCGCATGTTTAGACTATAGAGAATGACAACAAATCTGTTTTTTGAGTGGTAATAAAAAACACGAAAGTGCCTATAGCTGCCCATAATATCATTTAGATCAGATAAGACTTTTCTTCTATACACCTCATTTTTTATTTTGATGTTACTTTTGCCCTCTGAAATAGGGCTCTGTAAAATGCACGCTTGCCCCTGAAGATGCGTGTTTATTTTGCTAACTCCATCACTGTTCTGATTGCAAAAAGTTCTACACTTTCTCCACCACAAATTCTTTGTATGCTGATGCAGCAAATCTTACTCAGAGAGCAAAACACTCGCGTGCCAGTAAAAAATTTAGTTTTCTAATTTTCTTTTGCAGATCACATGTCTGTTTCTTCACAACATATCAGAAAAAAAATCTTAATCGAACCAGATAACACTGTTGGAAAACAGCTTACTTGATGGGTTTGTAGTAGTTTTTTAATCTAAATTATTTACTGTAGTTACACTATACAAGTTTCAAAATTGAAGCGAAACCATTTGTAATTATGCAAACACATTCGACTATCGTTACTGGTTTGTTCAATCAGAGATTGATTTTGTTTTACATGTGTATGAATCAGAGTAAAAGTGAAGTACACGAACAAGAAGAATCAACTATGAAACGTGCAAAAGAGTTAACGCGAAAGAGACCAAACCGGTTGCATTTATAACCAATCAAATTGAGAATCCTGAGACGTATACGGAATAAACTACTATATGTTTAGCCTATACATATATACCCATTTGGTGCATTCAGGAAGATAAGACCAAGCCAAAAAAAATTGCTAGATATTCTAAAAGAAAACACAGATCCAGAGTTACCACTAACCATGAAATTCTTCATTGATCACTAAAATTTGATCATAAAATTGGGCATCCATCCGGTGAAACAAACATTGAAAGATAACCCAATCTAGCAAAAAGAAAGAAGAAGAGAAAAAAAAAAAAACAGAGCCTAAGGAAAAGTTCTAAGACATCTCGTTGAAACCCTCCCTTGAAAATTTGAGGAGTGGATCCAAGGATGAGAAGAACCAAAAACCCATTACAAAAAAAAAAAGGAAAAGAAAAAAGATTCCTGGGTAGTTGTTCATTTACAAATTCAGATTCTAACAATGAGAAAAAGAAAAGGAAAAAGGGGACGTCAAACCTCTGCTTTCTGCAGCAGAGGGGTGAAAACGACGACGTTTTCCTTACAGGAATCGGAAACGTCAGCATCGGAGACCAAGTTGAGGAAGTCTTGAAGAGAGAGTTTTCCGTACTTGTGTTCGTCCTTGTGGAGAAATTTAACGACGTTAGAGAAAAAGGGGACTTGGCAAGGGAGGACCAAACCGCCGTTACCTCGGAGTCCGAACTGTTCCTCGGTTTGTTTGAGGAGGCCCTCGAAGACGGGGAGGTTGAGGAAACGCGCGGGGATAGCGAAGCGCGTGCGTTCGGGGCCGACGTAGACGAAGGTGAACCCGGAGGGAGGGCGGCGCGTGGAGGAAGGGTCCTCGGAGCGGCGGCGGAGGCTCATTTGCTTCCACCGCGACATGAGGTGTTTGAGACGCACGATTTGCCGAATCTTGTCGACCTTCTTATTCATAACACCCGCCATTGGAGAAGGGTGAATGAAGAAGAAGATGAAGAAGAAGAAGATTTGAGAAGGTTTTGGTTTTTGAGTTGTAAAGAGTTTTGAAGCGAGTGAGAGGGATAAAATAGTGTGAGAGTAATGAGTGTGAACCGATTCTCTGCTTAAGAGAATGATTGTGTTTTTCCTAACCCAACCCAATACCCATTTACTTCTCTTAAGTGCCTTTATCTTCCCCATAACATAATAATTCACACATTCATAGGACTAATTTTTATTTATTTATTTCAATCACAAAATTAATTATTCATTAAATTAAAAAAACTTATTAATTAATTATCGCCACATGTCAGTGACTTTTTTCCGTTATTTAGCGAGATTCAAATTGAGTATTGTGATATAACATTATGTATCACCAATGCACTCAAAAAAATTAACTCCTGATATTTTATTTTCTTGTGCTTTTATTGATTCAAAAGCCACTTTAATAAATTATTAATTACATTGTAACAAAATAATTAATAATTTGCATATAAGTTATCGAGTTTAAAATAAGCTATCTTCCACTTCCTTCCTATTCCGTGGTAAATGTAATTTAATTCTGGTTTAATTATAATTTTATTTGGTACACTTTGCCGTTTTTGGGTTTTTGTTTTTTTATATAACCTTTTACTTTTAGTTTTTAAATTATTTGTAATTTTTTAAAGATTTCTATATTTAAAATATTCAACTCCGCGTATACATTATTTAGTTTACCATCAATTTAGAGAAAATGGGATATGAAAATGAGGTTATTTGATTTATAAAAAAATATTGAACTTTTATTAATGTATGTAACTGTTTTGGTTTGGTTGAGTTAATAAAGATTGATAAATTATTTGTCAATATAATGTCAAAATTGTTTTGAAATATATATTTTTAAATATAAACAGTTTTTATTTAAAATATATTTAAAAATAAAAAATCTTAAAATTATTATTTATTAATCATAAAAAATATTTAGAATTAAAAATCAAATAAAAAATATTATTTTAAACAATTAGATATTTGATATAAAATTAAAATAATAATTTATTCAATAGACTCCCAAATCCCTTACTTTCTCTTTATTTCACGTGCATTTTTCTCTCTTAAAACTTTCTTTACAAACAGTCTTCCATGGCCTACATCAAAAGCACAATTTCTACAAATAAACTTAAAACCAATTCTTTTACTTACAAATTATCTCAATCAAAAATATATATGTTATACAATAAGTTGAAGATTAAATTAACAGGTATTTTAATTCAATACCATATAAAAGTAAAATAATACATATGAATAAAAATAACTAAAAATATACTAAATTACACTTAATAACTCGATATTTCGGGTTTAAAAGTACCACAAACATAACATTCGTTTTCATTGAATCTTATTGTCTACTAAGTACGTGTTGAATTCAAACTCTTGTTTGTAGCTTTATTTGTAGTTTTATATGATCACTAACAACATTCCCTTATATAGTTCTATTCCATCTTCAATTTCATGATAAATATTTTCTTTAAGTGACTTATTGGTTGAATAAAATCATCAAAATTTCATTATGGGTACCTTTCTTTAATGAAAGTGATTGAATAAAACCACTTTAGGGTTAAACAGTTATTTTGGGAGAAAACATTTGCACCACAACACAAATTTATCATATATGTTATTTTTTAGTTTTTTATTCTTGCTAAAGTTAAGAATTTATAAAAAAACATTGAACTATCTCTAATTTTTTTATTGATTCTGGATATTTTCTGTTTAAAAGGGTTAGAGAGGAGAACAGAGATCAACAAAATTAATTTATTTCTAAAAATTAGTGGTAATTTGCCATGATGAATTTGAAGGAGATTGGAAAATTTTCATCATTGTATGAATGAAATAATGAAGTGGAAAAAACAGTTCAACACCGTCCATCATTTTTTTAAAATTAAAACAACAACAATAACAATAACAATAATAATAATAATAATATTTTAATTATGAGAATAAAATTATAATTTAATAAATTTAATCTTTAAATTTTTTTTATCATACACAAATTTTACTTCCAAATTTCTTTACATTATATTTACTTGATACTCAAATTAATATTCACTTTTTCCAAATTTTTCTTTAAAATGACCTAGCAGCGACAATATAAAAGGTGTTAAAAATCAATCAATTTAAGATTTGATAAATTGACTATAGATTTTGAATATCGGTTCATACCTAATATCATATATATGTTATAAATTGAGATATCATATCATCATCATACAATGTTGGTACTAGACAGTAAATTTTAATTTTAAAGTTATTAAAAAAAATACACTCAATTAGCCTGTTTTTTTTTTTTAAATAATTACATAAGGTACTGAAATTATGGAAAACAAAAGTCGAAACTATAATTTTAGCTTTTATATAAAATTACAATTAAAATTTTCTTTTATACGAATTAAGAATAGTAATAAATGCATTATGTTTTAAAAACACATTAGTTTAATTTAGACGGAGATAATAATTATTTTAGAAAATGATTAAAACAAATAATTAATTATTAATTAGATACTGATGAAATTAGTTCATTCCATTTTTTTCTTAAATTTAAAATGTGAGACAGAAGGAGTAATCAATAACAAAAATTTTTATTTATACAATTAAAATGATAGAATTACACTTGTGATAATGATTTAGAAAATAAAAATAATCATATAAAAAAATACAAAAAAAGTATTCTACATAATATAGATAAACAACAAATAAAATTATTTTAAAAAATATTAAATATGTTTTAGAAAAAATGACAAAGTAGTGAAGAAAATCGTATAAAGAAAAATAAATGAATGATCAACAATATTATAAGATAAAAAATATCTAATAAATATAACAAAACTTTTGAAATATCGACAAAGTTCTTAAGAGATTAAAAGAAGTGTAATAACAAGAAAAAAATATAAGGTTTCTATATTAATGAAATGTTTATGATATTGAACACTTACATAGAGAGTTAAATATTTTTATGTGAAAAAAATACACATTGAATAAAATATAAAAAATAATAAAAATATTAAAATATGAGACATAACAAATATTTAATTGACATACATTATTTAAACACATTTGTACAAACGTTATGTAAGAAGGAAAATTATCATGGAGATATAAATAAAGCTCATGATAAACCAAACAATTAAAATTAAGAACATATAGGAAGTGTGTGTATATATATATATATATATATATATATATATATATATATATATATATATATATATATATATATAATATAAAGAGAATTATCTTTTTTGTGTACACATTTTAAAATTTCAATTTTACCATTTATAATATAATTATTTATTAAATTTTTGAAAATTGACCGTTATTTTTATATATTTTTTTTTAAATCGTCTATCTCTTTTTCTTCTTCTCTTTTTTCTTATTTATCAACAATTATTTTCTTATCTTTTTTGATATATTTCATTTTATTTTAATAAATATAATTTTATTTTACATATTAACTTAATAATATTACAATATCATCACCTGCTAATATAATATCATGCATATGTAAAAAATGCGTACACACAGGCGCTAGTATTGTATAAGAGAGATGTTACTTACAAATTTTAAAAGAGTATTTTTGTCTTTTGAAAATTATGTTATATGAATTTATAATATAATTAATTAGTAAAATTAACTATTATAGTTTTCTATGTCCAGATAAAATGAAACATCATTAATTATACTTAATTATATCTTAACTAGTGTCCTTAGGGTCCTAGTTAACATTCTCCATAAGAAAATAAAGATAAAGTTTTTATAATAATGAAACGTTTAAACACTTATATCAAGAATTAGACATTTTTATGTAAAAAATACATGTTAAATAAAAATATTAAAAAAGTAGTAAAAATATTTAAATACGAAACATAAAAAATATTTATTGTATTATTTAAATACAATTACACATAAATAATGGTAAGAAAGGAAATTATCATATGAATATGAATAAATTTGTTGACAAACTAAATAATTAAAATAAAAAATATAGAAAGTGTATAATTTATATAATTTAAACCGAGTGTTATAGCAGATATAAGAATGTGAGAGGAATATGTGTATGTGTTCATCTCCATTCCAATAAAAAAAAATTAAGTATTATCTATATTTGTATCTATACTTGCTCAACGGAAATAATAATAATAAAATAATAGTATTTTATAATTTCATGTATAAACATGTAAGTCAACCATTATATTAGAAACATATGTACAATCCAAAATAAAATCAACTAATCAATTAATAATATAATCTATTATTTCAAATGTAAATATCTTACTATTTAAGTTTGGCATTAGTACGCACCACTAATTATGGTTTTATTTATTAACAAAACATACTAATAACATACATATTGTCGATGAAAGTTCAGAAGAATAAATTATGTAATACTAAGTCAAACCTTTTTAATAATTTGAATATTTAAATTGAGAATAAATAATATTATAAATGTTAAACAAAAATGTCTAAATAATAATAAGTAAATATATTGTTTAAGTATAGTTAAATGAAAAACGAAAAACAAAGTAGAAAGTTGTGACCGTACAAAGCAAAAAAAGTTAGTGCAGCAGAGGGCGGAGTTTGTGGGAGAACGCCGTAGTACTTTTCCGTATGCTCTCTCTCTCCTCTTCCATCACATCTCATGCATTTTCACAACACATTATTATATTCTCTTTTCTTTTTCTTATCACATCAATTTCTATAAAATTTATTTATTGCTTGTGCGCAAACCAAGAAGAACAGTTACTATTTATATACGAAAACAATTTAAAAGTTAAAAAAATAGTTTTACCGGTCAAGTCTTCTGAGTCACTTCACATGGGTGTGATGCAGATTAGTTACTAACCACTCACATGAAGATTGGGACACTACACCCGTGATTTCTTCAACCGCTCTTCTCTCCACATTCACTTTTCTCTTCCTTAAACCTTACTTTTTTTCCTTTTCTTTTTTTTTTTTTTTATCGCATCGCAGCTTACGGATCCCTTGCCGCAAATCACTCTTCTTACTCTCTCAACACTTACCAATCATAACCATTAAAATATTCTTTACCTACCGTTTTCAACCGCTCAACGCACTTCTCCCATAGCTGTTAAAATGGATTGGTCGTCCTGGTTCAACTCGATTTATTACGAATTGATTATTTAATGGGTCAAATTTAATTCGATTTATTTATTAACGAGTTAGAAATTTAAATTCGGTTTATTTCATTACGGGTTGGTGAGTTAAATGAATTGGCTCACTAGCACACTTAATTAAAAAAATTATTAATTTTTTTAAGTCATAAATTATATTTTAGATTAAAATTTAAATAAACTTGAATACAATTAATTAAAAAAATTTAATTTTTTTCTTAAGTCAGAAATTATATTTTAGATTAAAATTTAAATAAACTTGAATACAATCTCAATATAATCCAAAATGATGTTGGTCCACGGATTCTAATCCACTTTGACGGCTTTAACTTCTCTTATTTCTTCCAATCCCATCTATCACTTCCTATTTTATTATTTAAAATTTATATCTACATATTCTTTAGGTTGGATTACTTGATTTTTATAATTACATTCATTTTGACTCAATATATATTTATCAACTTTATATATCACTTGAGTTATAAATGGTATAAAAGTCGATGGTTCAAAATGATTAACACATAACTATAATGAAAGTGGATGTGATACGTCGTAGGAGAAATATATACATATAAAAAAAAAATCACCTTAAGGACTGGATAATGAATTTCTCTACATCAGAATCCTACACCCGAATTCCAAATTCCAAATTCAAAAGTTAACTTTATTTATTCTCTAGGTACGATGAATAATCTCTCAAATCACATGCCTAACATCTTCTTACATGTCCAATCCGTATATGAAAACATTTTCATTAGGTAAACTCAACAACTCAGCCATTACTTATGAGAATTGTCTAACCAGATTTGTTAGTCATTAATAAACAAAACTAGTAGGTAAAAACGTACTTAACAATGCTTCAGGATTACAAGGACCACGTTCTTTTTATTAACAAAGAATTTATATCTACCAAGTTTTGACAAAGTATAAATAGAACTAAATTTATGCGGATAACAATAACTTGATTTATGAATATTCAAAATTAAGTACAACTCAAGTACATATTCAATACACAAGTACATTTTTTTTTAAATGTGTAGAAATTTCTTTTCTCTACAGATTTTGCCAAACTCACCTCCTTTTTTACAACATTTTGAGAACATCATGTCAACGTGGCACAGGATTCTGTGTTTAAAGTTACTATTAATTATTGACAATGACTCTGTTATCACATGCTATGAATTAAACTTGTTTTGCACACATAAGAAAGCTATGATTTAGAAATGTTATCATTTTTTTAATATATATATAAAAAAGTGTGAAGCCATGCAGAAGCAACGGTGGTAGTTTTCTGCAGAAGGAGCAGTGAGGTTGCAGAAATCAGAGGTTTGTGTCGGGTAAAAAATGGAATCACGCTCACCAAGTACAGATTCGTGAGATCAAAGTGTCAGCAAGTAGAACCGTCGACCCACACTTTTGTCGGCACGTGCAGGGCACGAGCGTCGGAGGAGTGTGCTGTTTCCAACAGACGCCTCTGTGCGCGTGATGCTTGCTCAGATAATTTAGCCTAGAACGCCGGGACGTGACCTTGGCAGTTTTTACAGTTTGGTCCGCATCACGATACTAGTTATGATCCCACGGAAGGGAAGAGGAAATAATAATAAAAAATTGGAAGAAAGAAGAAAAAGGAAAAATAGTAAAAATAAAAAAAGTTTTATTTTATTTGTTGGGTCTACAGAAAGTAAGTAATAATAAAATAATATTTCAAGAAAGACTATTGAAATTCAATTTTGAAATAAAAATAAAAGAGGATAAATTGAGAGAGATGAGGGATAAAAATATTAAATATATAATAAAGTGATTATAGTTGAAATGATTGAGAATAACTTTGTATTGTAATTTGAAATAAAAACAAGAGAGGATAAATTGAGAGTACGATACTTCAAGTTTTGTACTGTAATTTGTAATGTAAAGTGGATACATTAATAGTGTAAATATATTTCATGGAAACTAGTTTTCACAGTTTTGTTCATGGTGATATTTCAAAAAACAATAGTTCTGTGAAAGACAATTTCTTTTAAAAAATAAATAAAGTGATAGTAGATACGAAGACAACTTAACCCTCTCTTTGTCCATTCATTAGTAACGGGCCTATGATAGGCTCGAAAAGACGAAAATAGTGGGCTCGGACTGCCTTGTAATCTTAGGCCCGAGATTGAGTTTCGCTATCCCTCTAAGCTCAGTTTTTTTTTTTTTTTTTTTTTTAAATGCATTTAAAAGTTAGGTTCCTGCACCCATCAATTTTATAAATGGCTAAGTCTTCCGGATTATTAATTCCGGAACAGACTTTTCAAAATAGGATTCTCTGAATTTCTGGTATAAAACTTTTCAGAATAAAATTTTCAAAAAGCAAGATTTTCAAAATATAATTTCCGCAATGCATCAAATATATTCTAGAACATGTGTTTTTGGAAACAACATTTTGGAATACATTCAATATCTTCCGGAATGAATTTTTTAGAATACTCCTACATGTGTCTTAAAAGAACTTTCGGAAATACATAAAATATTTTCCAAAAAAAAAAACTTTCCAAAATTAGTTATTTTAGTATTTTTCTCTTTTTCTTTTACTGACAGCAGCGACATTGGTGACGGTGGCAGCTGCAATGACAATGACAGTGGTGGTGTAAATATATTTCATGGAAACTAGTTTTCACAGTTTTTTTCTTGGTGTTGTTTCAAAAAGGAATAGTTTTGTAAAAACATTTTCTTTTTAAAAAAGTGACAGGAGATGTGAAGACAACTAAACCTTTTCTTTGTCCACCCAATAATTTTAGAAACGGGCCTCTGATAGCCCAGTAAGGACGAAAATAGTGGGCTTCGATGGCCTTGCAATCAGGTCCAAGATTGAGTTTCGGTATCCCTCCAAGCTTACCTGTTTTTTTTAAATGCATTTAAAACTTACTCCAGTAATTATACTTCGCAAAGGCTTTTTTTATTTTTTATTTTTTTACCTTTCACATGCATGATTTGTTCCAACTTTTTTCATGGTGTGTGAACAAATCTAAATCCTCCACGTAATATATTTATCGTAATATATTTAGCACAGAATCTATAATTCACAATTATCTTTTATTTTTAGGAAGAAGGAGTCATTCACAAAATACTTTATAAGAACTACTCCACGTCCAACAAAAATCCAAACATAATTTCAGGAACAGAGTGCAGAAGGAGTAACAAACAAACGGTGGCAAAGAAAAGAAGGTGGTGGCGCCCACCAGAAAGCGCGAACAAACACGTCCTTTGTCTGAATTGAAAAGGTGTCGAATATGCATTCAGAGAGAATGTGTTGTATTCAAGAAATGATGATGATGATGACGATGAAGAAGCATGTTGATATTTCAATTCAACAATGCCCATAGTATCCCTCACTCTCACTAGTACTCATAATCACGTTCCACATCTTTGAAACTCCTGCACCGCACCTGTTTGATCAACGATTCACTCCAATGAAGTGCTTCTCTTTGCCCTCACTCTCTGTTCCCACTCTCGCCATCCTCCCTCAATGCGCTGTCACGGTTAGAGTTTCTCTCGCCAACAGGTTCTCCCAATTGCATGAGAGCGATTCCGTTATTCGCTCGGTGGCGAAGACTCGCGCCGCTCGGAATGGCGGCGCTTTCGACACCGAAACCGCGGTGGTGGAAAAACCGCAATTGGAGAGTCTCTTTCAAGTTTCCACTGGCTACCCTTCCCCCTTCGGTGCCACCGTTAGAGACGGTGGAGTCAATTTCGCCATTTACTCTCTCAATGCACTCTCCGCCACTCTCTGTTTGTTTACTCTCTCCGATTTTCAGAATGTGAGTCACTCCTCTCTCCGTCTCCCGATCCCCTAGAATGAGTTTAATAATCCAATTGTGTATGTGGATTCACGTTCGATGCTCTATAATCACTTTAAAATGTTTGCATGTTTTGTTTGACGTCCACGAAACGTTTCTAGGTCTCAACCTGAAGCAATTTAAGTAACAAAAGTACTCTTAACTTGCTTCGGGAATAAGAACATTCATTCATTATAACAATAATTAAAAATATTCCAAATCAAGTTTCCGAAGGATCATCCAAATACATATTAAAACTTCTGAAAACTTAATTCGGTGGGAGTTTGTGGTTGTTGACCATTTGGGTTTATTTGTTGCAGAATCGAGTGACGGAGTCTATTCCTCTTGATCCGTTGGTAAATAAGACTGGAGGTGTTTGGCATGTTTTCCTGAAAGGAGATTTTAGTGACATGCTTTATGGATACAAATTTGATGGCAAGTTTTCTCCTCTGGAGGGGCATTACTATGACTCTTCTCGTATACTGTTGGACCCTTATGCAAAAGTTAGTACCTGTGCAGTTTGCCTCTTCTTGTTTTTGATTATTTTGTACAAATTGAAGAGTGGCGCAACAAAACTCCATCTATTGATGATCTTTTGTGTTTTCTTTAGTTATTGGAGTGGACCCTAATCATATATATTACTCATTTGTCTAGGCAGTTATAAGCAGAGGGGAGTTTGGGGCTTTAGGGCCTAATGGTAACTGCTGGCCCCAGATGGCTGGCATGGTACCTTCTGATCATGATGAGGTGCTTTATTTGTTTTAATGGTTTTTAGTTTTTACTGTAACTTTTTAAACATTATGTTTCACTTGTGCAACTTGTTTAGTTTGATTGGGAAGGAGATTTGCCTCTGAAGTATCCACAAAAGGATCTTGTAGTATACGAGATGCATGTGCGAGGGTTCACAAAGCATGAGTCGAGCAACACCAAGTTCCCTGGTACATATCTTGGTGTGGTGGAGAAGCTTGACCACTTAAAGGTGAAGTTTCTGATAATTTTTTAGGATAATTTGGAGAGTTCCTTGTGAAGTTTTATTATGTAAAAGTAGTCCAGTATTTTTTTTTATGAAGTTTTTGTTGAATCTAATAGATTGTGCATTTCTGAAATAATGGTAATGAACTCCTCAACAGTATAAGGAAAGAATTGTGTCTTTATTTAGGAAATAGAGGTACTTTTTCAGCGAGATAACACAATGCATGATTTTAAAGGCACTTGAATTGAACTCAGGGTCAGGGTTATACTTTGGGTTGAGTCATACTTTCATCTAGGTTCATCAGCCATACTATTCTCCCATGCTGTTGAATCTACAATATATATTTTTTTTCATGAACTTGGGGTTTTACTTTATGTGTTTTTCCTCTATATTGCGCTACTGGACAAAAGCAGATATGAATATATAAAATGTTTTCTAATCCATATGAAACTGTTTTCATGTGGTTTTATTTGTTTTGCAGGAACTTGGAGTCAATTGTCTTGAACTAATGCCATGTCATGAATTCAATGAGCTGGAATACTCCAGTTACAATTCTGTACAAGGGGACTACAGGTAAGGGAGTTATTTTGTTCATGGAATACTTCTATTATGATTGACTTCAGGTTATATTGGAATCGAAGTCATCTTATATTACAATTCGTTTTTTGACTTCTCTTAGAGTTTATCTTAATTATATCCCTTTGTTGTAGGGTCAATTTTTGGGGCTATTCAACCGTCAATTTCTTCTCTCCAATGATCAGATACTCATCTGCTGGCATAAGAAATTGTGGCCGTGATGGGATTAATGAAATTAAATTACTAATCAAAGAGGCACACAAACGAGGAATAGAGGTCACCAAAAATATATATGATTCCATTTCATTCACTGTTTTCTGCTTCTTTTTTATTTTTAAATGAAATTATGTTTTCATTGCTATTTTACTGCTTCAGGTTATCATGGATGTTGTTTTCAATCATACAGCTGAAGGGAATGAGAATGGTCCCATTATTTCTTTCAGAGGTGTGGACAACAGTATCTATTACATGGTAGCACCCAAGGTGAGTTCAATAGTTTTGCTCCCTGTTTCCGCTTGTAAGTTGGGGTTAAGACTGAATTTCTTTAACAGAACTCTCCTTGGATAAACAAAACAGAAATATAGTGTGGAAAATGAGATAATTGCCAAATTACAGGGAAAATTCCCTTAGTCAGTCAAAAGACTACTGGATCATCTGAAATCCTCAAATTCTTTCTACCGTGCCATTCTATTCCGCCTCCTTTAGTCCTCCTTAATTATTAGCAGAATTCCTGTTCTACACCTCTCATGCCACCTGTCCTTTCTGTTATTTTCCTCTCTCTCTCTACAAACTACTTTTTCTTCCAGCTGCTGTCCTCTCTCATATACTCACTGGCCTTGATTGTCAGCCCTAACTCCTTGACTCTCTTGGCCTGAATTAACTGTTCCTTCCCCCTTTTTCCTTCTCGTGTTTACTATAAATGGCCCATAAGTTAGAAATTTTCAAGCTTTGTAATAACTCAAAACATTCTCCATCCAGTAGGAAAAGACTTTTGTTGTTGTTGGAAGAGGAAGAACTCAAATATTACACTACAAGGTAGTATATTTATAAGAAGGGGATTCTTGGTACAATTATTTCTAATTTTTTAATTACTAACTGACAAATAAAATTCAAATTTTGTTTAAGGTCTGCGTCTTTACTTCTTAAGGATAGTAATTAATTTTGCAGATTAGGTTTTTGTAGCTCTATGAATAATTTCAAATTATTTTAATTTATTCTTGTGAGCTTTTGTTTCTTCTAATTCTAATTATGTATCACGGATAATGTAAACTAGATTACTAGATATACTTTTATGAATTTTCAGGGGGAGTTCTATAACTATTCTGGATGTGGAAACACATTCAATTGCAGTCATCCAGTTGTACGACAATTTATAGTGGACTGCTTAAGGTATGATTACAATAAATATGAAATATATTTCTCGTGGATTTTGTTTATAAACATGTCAAAACTCTTTCTGTTATTATTATATGTCCCAATTCTTGATTTGAAGACAAATATTTATAATCAGATATTTAAAAGATTGTTGACTTTTTTGCTTGTGGGCATTTACATGCTTGGCATAGGTGTACAATTACATGCATGCTTTATATCATAAATTTCAGATGTAGAGGGGTGTGTGTGTGAGAGAGAGACTATTCCTTAAAGCGTCAGAGAACATATAAAATTTAGATCCTAGATTAGTGATTAATTTTCGAGTCTGCTGTCATACAACTAGCATTTCACTTCCTATGTAATTTACCTTAATGCCATATCTTTTACCCTTATACAGTGCATGATGCTATGCTCTTTCAGTTTACTACTACAGTCTGGTCAGATTTGTTTCAGTTGTTATTTACTTGGGCTTATTACAAGTTGCTAATAGAATATTTTACTAATTTTCTCTTGTGCAACAGATATTGGGTTACAGAAATGCACGTGGATGGTTTTCGCTTTGATCTTGCTTCTATTATGACCAGGAGTAGTAGGTAATACATAGTGCATTGTTTCTAAAAGATTTCTGTAGACTGATAGATCTTACTGTTCTTATTACCTCTCATTGCTTATTACCAGTCTCTGGGATGCAACTAATGTGTTTGGTGCTCCAATAGAAGGTGAATTGTTGACAACTGGAACCCCTCTAGGCAGTCCACCATTAATTGACTTGATCAGTAACGATCCTATACTTCGTGGAGTGAAGGTTTTCCAACTTAATTCTTTACAATCAATTGTGTACCTTTGTTTGTCATCAATTTGTGGAGATACACTGTATCCCAATTCCGTGCTTTCTAAATTAACTTTTGAAGTGTATCAAAGTAAAATCTGAATTGAAGGAATCCTTTTTAACGTAGTTTCCAAGAAATAAACAGATTTCACCAAAATGATAGTATGGGCCCTGTTGGATTGGAAATTAGGATTTTCTGTAAGTTATCTGGGATTGTACAAATAAACCTCTCTAGATATTGTTGAGCAAGATGATGGTCATCCAAAAAAACCCAACAACCTTCCTTCAATGCTTCTTTAAGCCCAGAACCTTTTCCCCAAACAATGATTAAACTAGTTTTCCTTACACCTAGACTACCTTCTAGTGGAACATGCTTTCGAAGTTGCATAGTCTGTAAAACTCTCAGCGCATCCTACAAGTAGTTGGCGCCAAGAAATCAAATCCACCATCCTCAACAAACCTATTGTTTAAAAGGTTTTTAATTAAAAGTGGTGTCATAATGTCTTATATAGGTTTGCTCGTGGTTCATTGGTATCAAACCCCCTCAATATATCCCTTTTGAAAAATTTCAACACTAAGTACGTATTCTAATATACTTAACCTTTAGAACTAGTATCACAAGTGAAAGTCCGCTGATTTAAATAGACAAATATATTGATTGAGTAATTTCAAAGGAGATGGCTAAACTGGTCACAAAGATTTAGGTGATTGAGTGTTATTTTTTTGCAATAGGTGCTCACTGTTGATCCTTATTATCTTATGTCACTTTTGAATTAGAATATTTACAGGTTAAAGACAGCCTTTTAAAGTAGTGTTTCCTTCTAGGTGCCATTTACTGTCTTGTTGCCTCACCTCATCTATATTGAGTGTGTAGCACGATTCGTTGGACTTGGTCATGCTTCAGCATTTTGTTGGTCATTGTAATCATTGTTATCTGTTTTATAGATTAGTTTTTCAATCATTTGGAAGCAGTTAGCTAACATGCCAAGTTTCTTAATTTCTTCTTGTATATAGCTTATAGCTGAAGCTTGGGATGCTGGAGGCCTCTACCAAGTTGGCACCTTCCCTCACTGGGGTATTTGGTCAGAATGGAACGGGAAGGTTAGTACAAAAGTAACTGTTGGATTCATAACCCTGTTATTTTGCTGTAACAAAAGCATGTAGTAGCACATCTTGAACTTGATAACAAAAGACACAAAGGTCATAACTGCATCTGTTCTATTGCATCATATCATATGCATCCTGTAGCCTATTTAAATGAAACTGCAAGAATAATTGCATGAGGTTTCATTTTTACTGAAAATAACCTGGTTTTAAGTTATATGAACTTGTCAACTGAAATGCAATTAAACTTTGTATGTAATTTATATTCTGTTTTCAGTATTTCTCCGCAATTTTAATTTATGACAGATATGCTATACAATAGTGGATTACTGTAAACCACACAAAACTGTCATGGCTTTTCCAAATGTTCAATCTTGAATAAAATGTTGGACTATGAACTTGGCACAAAAGTGGTCAATTATTTGTTATGATTAATTTACAATGAATTCTCTTCTTCTCCAGACCAGTCTGCAATATTTTATAATTATCAGTAGTATGGAATTACCTATGCATGCATTTAATGAGAATTTCATTGATTTCCTCGACACAAGCTAAAATGTTGAGAATTTAACCAAAATATATGGACTGTTTACCTTTAGCCAAATGCATTCACCCATCTACAAGCTCCTCTGCCGCCAGCCGCTCCCCTTCCCCTCCCCATTGTTAGTTCTTTGCTTTCCATCTATGTCTCTTTAATCAATATGGTCACATATGTTCTTAGTAATGCATGATCCACAAATTGTAAATTATATAGTGTACTTGTGGTGAGGTGTATGAGTTATCAACTATCTATTGTTTTGCAGTATAGAGACACGGTGCGCCAGTTTATCAAGGGTACAGATGGCTTTGCTGGAGCATTTGCTGAATGCCTTTGTGGGAGTCCTAATTTATATCAGGTTTATTTGACGTCTCATATCATCATATAATAATAATTTACTTTGTATATAAAGTCCCACATATACTCTTACAATTGTGATAATTATTATTGATTTATTGTCACAGTGATTATTGCTTTAATGGGTCTTTTTTTTGTTTTATTTTCCCACTTTGTACAGTAAACATCTTGTTTGGCTGTTCGGATTTGCTTGATATATATTAGTTTTAATTTCAGCTAAATTTGTATCTTTAGCTCTTTTTTTTGCCATCTTCTTTTCTTGTACTTTCTTCTTTCTTGTAATGGACATTACATTACTTGTGTCTTTGGTCCAGGGAGGAGGAAGAAAACCATGGAATAGTATTAACTTTATATGTGCACACGACGGGTTCACGCTAGCTGATTTGGTGACCTATAACAGCAAGCATAATTTGTCAAATGGGGAAGACAATAATGATGGAGAAAATCATAATAATAGCTGGAACTGTGGACAGGTAATGCTTAGAAACCTGCTTCAGAGTCGCATTTAAAGTGATTTTCTTTTACTTCTCCTTCCATGGAATGCTGTTACTTCATCTCAAGATTTTTTAAGCAACATGAATGCCATTAATATTTCAATATTCATGGCAAGATCTAAAGCTCAATACTTCAGCAGTTAGGAAATGAACATAGTAGATTTATGTAGATAAATTTTAATATGTTGGTCAAAATTGTTCACAGAAAATGAATAAAGAGGATACATGGGGCTAATATAATCTTTCTTTTGTTGTAAGTCACGACGGAGACAAACTTGTCCAGTGTGCTCCCGTCATTCGGAACATTGCTTAGAATCTTTCTCCAAATTTTTTCTTGGTTCTTTGGATCCGTATTTTTTCTTTTAGTGGGGGCAAAGTAATAATTTAGAATGTTAATTTTTCTTGGTTATGCTCAAAGTATTAGATTATTTATATAAAGTTACATGACATACCTTTGTATTAAATGTTAATTCCATTTTTATAACTAATGTAGGAGGGGGAATTTGTCAGTCCCTTAGTGAAGAAATTGAGGAAGCGACAAATGCGGAATTTTTTTCTCTCTCTCATGGTTTCCCAGGTAAGACCCAATTAAAAGAATAGTTCCTTATCAAATTTGTTTGGACTGAAAGAACTTCTTTGTGTTGCGTGTCAGTTAATAATAAGTTTTGCTTTATGCATCTCTCTATGGTGTGGAAGCACATATAAAGACTCGTTTAAGGTGTACAATAAAGTATTGTTTGCTACTTCAATAACTGGGGAATGTGGTCATTAGTTGGATTTTAAGTATAATATGACTTTGTAATGCACAGATGGAGAAACAGTTAAAATGTGAAATTACTGTAGTTTAATGCTGTTGGCTTTTTACATTGATCAAATTATTCTTTATTTATATAAATGTTAGCAGCACAAATTCTGCTTACTGACTTTCAGTTTATCTTATCAGGGAGTTCCAATGATATATATGGGCGATGAATATGGACACACAAAAGGGGGAAACAATAATACCTATTGTCATGACAATTATGTGATCCTCTTGTCCACTTAAATTTTCGATGCATACCCCACCACATTTTTAATTCTATTGATTTCAACCTTTTTGCAGCTTAATTACTTCCAATGGGACAAAAAGGAAGAATCCTCGTCAGACTTCTTCAGATTTTGTTGCCTTGTGACTAAGTTCCGCCAGTAAGTACTTCTTCAGTTTAATTGTTTTCTCGTTAGACTTTTGCTTTTTTATCATATTCCAACCTTATAATCTGCAGGGAATGTGAATCTCTGGGCTTAGATGACTTCCCAACATCAGAGAGGCTGCAGTGGCATGGTCGTTTTCCTGGAAGGCCTGACTGGTCCGATACTAGCCGTTTTGTGGCTTTTACCATGGTAAGATAATTTTGTTGGCCATATTGCCGTGCATAAGAATTGTAAATGGTAAAGACTGCAAGAATCAAATCTTGGGATCTATTTCTTTTAACCTGGCCTGAAAATGTGGAATTTGGACGTATTTCCAATAACTAAACCTTGAGTCTATGAGTTGAAGTCGACCAGAGAAACTCAGCATCTGGCAATGGCAGTATGTGCTTGCCTAGCTAGGTTGAGGAATAATCAACATGGTGCTTCTATCTTAAGGACAAAGAATCTATGGTTAGCAGCTATGTTGCTCGGATATGAATACACGGACACAAAGATAAGATTAAATTGAAAAAGTATGAGATACAGAACACGATGTGTATATAATATCAATTTTAAACTGTCAACTAATATATTGTCAATTAACATAAAAACTATCTAATTTCCAAAAAGTGAAAATTATTGATCATATAAGAATTGTTCCTTATTTTAATCATCATAATAGAAATTTATGTAATAAGTTTACAAATTTATGAGTTTTTTACAAAATCATTAGATTTGTGGTTATTAATTTTGTGTTGTATTCATGTTAAAATCATATCAAAGATAAAAAAATATCTTTCAAATCGAATATAGTTTCGGACACGGGACACATTTGGCGTGTTCGAGCTTCATAGGTTAGCAGTCTCCTCTAGACATTAAGATTGGCTGGCAGAACAAATGTAGCAAGTTGAGTACGAACTCCTGTTATGATTGTTTGCTACATCTCTGGTTACCATTTGAACACGTGAAGAATAATTTACTCTTAGCCCCAAATTTTATTTTGAAGGGCCAAATAATCGAACATTATATATTGGCACATGGTATAAACTATAGGCTGAGCTGCTCCAGGACTTAAACCAATACCCGCTCTTTCAAAGCTGTCAATGACATGCTCAGATTAGCATCAGTGGAACTTTTAATCTCAGTTTTTTCATTTACTAGTAATTATCTTAGCGAGAATGTTAAATCCTAAACGTTCTATTATTGGATACTCCATAAATAACTAACACCCTTATTTGGCATGAACTTGAATACAGGTAGACTCGGTGAAGGGAGAAATCTACGTTGCTTTCAATACGAGTCATTTACCTTTCACAATTACATTACCAGAGCGTCCTGGGTACAGATGGGAACCTCTTGTAGATACCAGCAAGCCTGTGCCATATGATTTCCTCACCCCTGACCTTCCTGGAAGAGAAATTGCTATACAACAGTACGCTCACTTTCTGGACGCCAATATGTATCCCATGCTTAGTTATTCGTCCGTTATCCTCTTGCGCACTCCAGATCAAAATGCGTAGCTTCGAGAATCGTGTTTCCTTGTTATTATCAGTTTTTTTTAATGTTTCTCTTTCTAGTATTAACCATAAAAGAAATCGTTCGATCGGTAAATAAGGAATAAAAAATGTATCCAAAATTTTCTTTAGTTTACATAGGAAAGGAAACAATAAGGAGTTAGTGATGTAATTATACGATGATGGAAAAGTGGATAAGTTGTATTGGCGCAATATATTTGAGCGAGTTTGCTCCACGTTTTTGTAACGCCTTTCATCCAGTGAGGGAGCAGAGAAAGGAGCACTTGAAGGTCAAAAATTGACCTTGTGAAGGTATGAACCTGAGCACCTTCACCCTCTAAGCTTTCCATTTTTCTTGAATATTGAATTCACTCTAAAGAACATAGCCCTCTATGACATCTATAGCCACTCTGCCTTCTGGCTACTAAGCGCCCAAAACGTAAAGGTATGTCCTTGACCCCTTTTTTTATTGTTAATTGTCTTTTTAATCTCTAATACGAATACACGCAATATATGTGCCTAAGATCTCCATTATCAGTAGTATGGAATTACCTAATGCGTACTAGAAAAGGAATTGGTGTCTGCTTTGATGAAGAAAAGAAAGAATGGCCATTTAAATTTGTTTGACAAGTGTTATCAAAGCATATTTTGCTATATTTTTTTCTTGACCAAAATTTGTTAAAAGTTGCAAAATCATGAATGTGGACGTCACTTAAATTTATAATTTATATAATTACTTTAATCAATTATAGTAAAATTTTAGAACAACACATTTACTAACAAGTCGTGTCGTATCATGAGGTTGTTCTATACGAAAATGACACCACCCATATTCAGCAAAAATAATGTTATCATCTTTTCCTTTTTTTTCTCAACCAAGGTAAACCTTTTGTTAACGTCTCTTATTAATCTAATATCAATGAAGTGTGTACAATGGAAAATTCAATAAGAAAAATATACATGATATTCTGTTCAAGAACCTTAAAAAAATGTGTTGTTTTTAAAAATAAGTAAATACAATTTTTATTTTAAAAAAAAAACTCCTTTTAGTTTAATTCGTTTTACTTTGAAATCACTGATATATTTTATAAATAGGCAATCGAGATCAAAGTAAAATATAAAAATTATTTAGGGATATATAACGTGACAGCAAGAATAAATCATCTTGGGAACTGATTCAGTTGTAAAATTTAATGAAAGACTTAAAATAAAACACTTTATTCATCAAATATCTAGAATTTTAGTGGAAATATCTTTTAAAAACAATTCTCACGTACTAAAATCATTTAATTATCACATTATTTTTTTAAGATTCTCACTCATCAATAAAGTAATAATTATACAGTTAAGATGGTGATGAGTTGTTTAAGAAACAAGATAATTGGTATATGTTTAAAATCTGTTTTTATTCTTTAAATATTTAATAATTTGGAGAGATTGTAAAAAAAATTAAAGATAAATATTTCAATTGAAATTATCATTTTCAATTTAACTATTATTTAACGTTTTTATCTAACACGAGAAAAGAAAAGGATATAAAATTAAGAAGGATTGTAACACGTGTGTTAGGAAGTAGTGGGTTTGGGAATGTAATGGTAAACACTGGAGAATTCCAGAAAAATCTAGACCCCACTCCATAAATACTACTCCCTCCAATCTTCGCCAACAACTACTCAACATACCCAAATTCTCCACCACCTCACGCGATCATCTTCGTCGCTCATTCCACTCGTTGGTTCGATTCGATTCCTTAGTTTCACATCTCCATGGAGCTACACAGATTGTTGAAAAGGAAAGGATGCGTCGATGAAGTTAACGACGATTTCCCTCTCTCTTCTCCCGCCACCAAGATTCGCCGTCTCGTGAGTGCTTCCTCTCTTAATTTCTTCGCTACTTACAACTAACCTAATTGTTTTTATACTAATCGATTCCGTTTGCACCGTCTCAGGATGCCGAGTTGCCGCCAATTGTGGAAGAAGAGGAACCAATACCGTCGCCGTCGCCGTCACCTTCACCGTGTCCGTCACCGTCTTCTAACGATGAGAGAGCTCTCGTGCTTTTCAAACCTCTTGCTCATTCCCCTTCCTCTTTCTCATTCACCGTCGATTCTGACCTTATCAATGAAATTACAAACAGTAAGTGTTTTCTTCCGTTGATTTAATTTGATAAAATGTGTTTTAGGTTTTTCGATTCTCAATTAAAACTCCTCTAAACTCCTATATTTTGATAATAATGAGTTTAGTGTTCGCAATATTATAATAGATGATTTTCGTCCTCTTTATGATACTTGGGATGCTAGATTAAGAGGCGAAGTTCATTCATTATGAGTAATACGTGAATCCTTCTAGCCGGTAGTTATTGAATTCATTTTTCTTTCATACTGCTGTCCTTTAATCGGAATTGTATGAAATTTTGGTCTAATTGCATCCTCAGCTAGAATTAAGTGCATGAACGATCGCGACCCAATTTCTTAGGATGGAGGCACATGAATATCTAAAATTTTATCGTTTTGAAAATGTGGAGACTAAGACTCACGTTGACCGGAAATTGAGGATGTCAAACCTAAAACTTAATTTTTTTTTCATCTTATTTACTAGTGTTCTTCATTGAAATGGCATCAATTCTAATTGATAAATGATCAAATTATTGCTATTATTATTGCAGATCAATTTCTCTTGTCCAAACAGAGTGATGGTGTTGTGACAGGGTTACAATCACGTGAGAAGAGTAATGATGAATTGGCTCTCGTGCCTTGGGTACCTTCTTCTTCTTACCAGTTCTCCGATGTTCATGATATTGACGACGACTCAAATATTGAGTTGATGGAAGCTGATGAAACGGAAGAAGGTGGGGGTTCTATGATGATGGATATTGAACAAGAAGGTGACACTGATAGTGACCCTAAAACTTACACATCAAGCATTCACTACCCAACAGCGCACTCTGGAATAACAGAGGGATTCCAGCAACACTGCTTGTTGCCTCAGCTTCCTCACAACACCTCAACTCCCATCTCTTGGACCCGCTGAGATTTGTTTGTTACATCTACCACTTACTATCTTCTTTTATGTTTAAGCAAGTTTTTCCCGTATTTAGGATAAGGGTTAGTAGACTAGACTGAACCCCTTAGTTACAGTTTTCGTTAGTTATAGTTTTCTTTTGCGCTATGGGAATCTCTCGCTTCTTGTGCAAGTGGCCATGCAAGTGTCACTAAGAAAAGAAAATGAATGTGTATATATTTTTTTGTCGCCATCTATGTATTGATTTTCATTTTAATTCGCACTGCTGCAAAGGGATGAACTGAAGTGTGTAAACTGTAAACCACGAGATCGATGATGAAATAACGACGACTGCCAATCAACAAGTCATTATATCCAGACATAATGATACCCGTTGAGATTTTAAATCTGCAAAGGGATGAACTGAAGTGTGTAAACTGTAAACCACGAGATCGATGATGAAATAACGACGACTGCCAATCAACAAGTCATTATATCCAGACATAATGATACCCGTTGAGATTTTAAATCGAAACTGAGTCTTGCGGTTTTAATCACGAAATTCGGTAAGATTTAAATAATTGAAACTGTAATTTTGAGATTTAAATTTCTGAAATTAGAATGTGATTAAAAATAGCTATTTTAATTATTTTAGCTTTATCTCTTAAATTTATAATATCTTAACTATTGTTTTGACAATTTATATCTAATTGCTTCTATTTTTGTTATTATAAAAATTAGAATAATTATAAATGATCTCATTTATAGAAAGATACTTCTTACCAACGTCATTATGTTTATTTTAAAGAAGGGTTAGCTTTTAAGGCACTAGAACCATGTGTAATAGGAACTTGAGGTGGCTTCATATAGTAATTTTGTATCGTTTATTGCTAGAGCTATTTCACACTACATGATTATCATTGCTATGAAAGAAATTAAGATTAAATATGATTTTTAACCAAATTGTTTGAAATTGATTTGATTGTTTTAAATATGTTAGTTGATTGTATTATAATAATATTTGAGTTGATTATATTATTTTGATATGTTTTTGTTTTTATGTTAGTTAAAAAGTATATTTGAAACTTAAATAATTGGTTAAAAAATTAAATTTTATGTATTAATGAGAATTAAATTGAATGAATGTTAAATTGATTTAAAATTTTAAATAATGATTAATTTTAATTTTCATTGAAGTTAAAAAATTAATAATATTTAACAAAATAAATTATAACCATTGTTTACACACATATATATATATATATATATATATATATATATATATATAATTCATAATTGTTAGCATTATCACCAGTTTTATAATTTTAATTATCCACAATAGGGTAATAACTACTTCTTATTGTTTTTTAATCATTTATTTATGTTATTATTATTAAAAGTTTATTGTTATTGTATCATCATCGTGGTTATTATTATCACCATTATAACTTTTTATTGATCGATCTTTTGTACTATTGTGTTATTCAGCAATATTAAATAATCTTATCTTTATTTTATTGAATTGTTATTTTATTATATATATCTTTATTGATAGATTATAAAGACTAATTATCCTACTAATTAGTCTACTATTCATTTACAATTCAAAGGCTTCACATTTAAACTTGTTCTTTCTCGTTTTGTCCTATGTTTCCTAGTGTTAAATGTTTACTACCATTAGAATTAGTTGTGGTTGTTATTGTTTTTGTCACTATAATTCTCTATTTATCATCGTTTGGCCACCGCTGTCATCATTATTGTCATTATTATTTTTTCTGGAGAGTTTTAATTAGAGATATCACCGAAAAGCAGGTTAATGAGTTCATATATATATATATATATATATATATATATATTACTCAATTTAATTTTTATGCTAAATATCCAGTTAACTGTGATGACTATTAAATTATGGATCAAACTAACAATAAATAGCAACCTTAAAGATTAAATCGACTTGTTCAATTATATTAATTGTAGTTTGCACACAAAAAAAATTATTGTAATAGTCTTCACTAAATTAATAACAACCGCCACAATTGGAATTACTTATCTAATTCATAAAATAAAATTGACCAATACTCATTCCATTTTATAATAAATGCCATTTTACTCAGATGTTTCTCTAAATTTTAGGAGCATTTATCAGTTCCCTTAATTACTGTAACCTTAAACATTTTACATAATATCAACAGGTTTTCTGATATAGACTTGGCTAAATACCCATACTTAAGCCCCTAAGAACGGTGCAGATGTAAAAACAAGAGAAAAAAAAACTGCTGTCATTTTTCTTTTATTGGCTGTCATCCATAAAAAATAATATAACAGGTTTTCCACAACCAAATCAAATAATTGTGCAGAGTAGAAATAAATAAAGGAAAGACAGTGATAGGTATAGCTTCTGACAGTCATAATATACTATGAGAGTAAGGAATCTGGAACTGGGGTACACTAAAAACACCAACCACAGAAAAACCAAATGGCATAAAACTGGTGAACAAACCACATGGATGCCTTTGAGATGGAAAAAAAATTCAAAACAGAATGGCAGGGCCTTAAAGTACATCGGTATTCCTGAGTTATGGCCATTCCTACGTCATACAAACCCTGCACTATTTGTCCTTCACAAAGTGTGTATGGATATATTCATGCTGCATGTAGCATTTTTGTGACAGGGCCAAGCTTAAAGAGCAGTACCAAATTAATGTGCAAGATCATTTCTATACACTCTAGTCTCCGGAGACATGTTGTTTCTCTTCATAGTATCTTTGCTCACTCCTACTTTTCTTAGCATTGCGTTTCTGCATTAGACAAGAAAACAAACCAGGGTGAAACATTTATCATAGTTTTGAAAGGAAAAGCAAAAGGGGAAAAAGCTCCAATGGATGAACTTCTTTAGTACAAAAACAGGAACTGATAAGATGCAAAACCCAATAAACCCAATACAGTTTGATCTCAACACACAAATAAGCGTTTCAATTTCAAATGCTTCAGTGGTATGTGCATGATTCTTGGCTTTTTCACTTGGAGTACAATTCAGGAATGTGGAATAGTTTTTTGATGAATTTTTATTTGAGAGGTGAAACTATGCACTTGTGAAGAATTCTAAAATTAACAGCACCTTTGATAAAATCAATATTGGCCTAATACACTAGAATAACAGATTAACTATATCTAAAAAGATTTGAAGGTTAGTCAAATCTTGAGAAACAAAAATTGAATTGAAGAAATTACCACGTAAGCTTCATGATTGGCCATTATCCTTTGGGCTACAGTGGCAGTAGTAATATCTTTTGGGCTTTCGAGTAAACGGAATATTCCCATGCTCTTAGGGACCTCATATGGATCTAGCTCACACTGCATATTAAAACTTGTTCAGCAATATGTGAATATAGGAAAATGATATCGTATCCCAAGTGAACTGAAAAACTAAAGGTACACTTACATTTAATGACTTCTCAGCAACAGTACCATGCACAACTAGTGAGATATTGAAAGTGGTGATCTGTTTGATTCCAAAATAAACCTCATCATAATGAAAATATCCAATGAATTCAAATTATGTGCAACAACTCTTCATATGCAGCGATGAATGTGTCAAAAAAAATAGACCTCATGACAATGAAACTATCCAGTCGGTTCAAATTAGCAAAACAAAATTGTATTTACAAGAGAAAAGGTGAAGTTTCACGAAACCACAAGTCAATGCATCAAGAACAATTCAAAAAAAATTTGGTAAAACTACTTGATCGAAATCCAGAAAATGTAGAATCAGAGACTTACCATGTCCTTTGTAATTTCCCAGGGTGAACCAATAATAACTTCATCAACATAACGAGAAGCTAACACGCTAAGGCTACGCTCATGCAGATGCATGATTGGATAGTGATTTCCTCTGTGCTCACTGCAGAAAAGTTGTTAGTTTCATATCTGTCGTTAACACCACCTCGATAATACTCATATTCAATAGTAAATATACCTCACGGTCTCATCTGAGTGGATTCCAACTAGAAGAAAATCTCCAAGCTCCCTAGCCTTCTTAAGTATCTGAAAGAACTCAGAAAAATAAATAAGACAACAAATAAATAAAATGGCGAGCGCTTTGATTTCAATATTTATCTGTACCTCAACATGGCCTGCGTGGAAGAGATCAAAAGCCCCGTCAATGTATACAATACGTGCATTTGGGCCAGGACCCTACAATAAGATGGAGTGACCATGAATTATCACAAACAAAAAGGACAAATTGCCTCCAACGTGAAACTTTTAATTGTAACATAAATTTAAGTCGTTTTTGTTGCATTAAGTAAATCCGCATACATATTGGTATTGTTTAGGGTAACTCTTAAAGAAACAGCAGGAATATTTTCAACTAAAAAATCACCAGAGAAAATTGTGAACCGAATGTGTGTTCTTTGAAAGATAGGCATGACACAAGCAACCAAAATTACCTTGCCATTTGAAAACTGGACAATACGTCGGGAAGTTGGTAGAAATTGAGCTATGTGGGAAGCCTGTGATGGGTTTTCTTCTTGAGGTTTTACCTCACTGCCATTATGATCTTCACCACTTTTTTCATCTCTTAAAGAAGACAGTATTCTTCCTGCATAAGAATCAAACACATTATAAGCTTAATGATTCACAAAAGTCGTTGAAGCATAAAAAAACATTGATATCAAGCCCCAACATTAGAGAACTGTGGTAATATTTTTCATCTAAAGAACCACAACTTCACACAGTATCCTGATATGATATGAATAGAAGCTTAGTACCTACGATATCTGTACTGGAAACTCCTTCAGTACGCTTAATTTGCTTGTAACGACCAGCTTTCTTTGCTGCAGCATATGCATCTGTTCCGTCTGGAAGCAGGCACGGATCATCACCATGTATGACATAGTCAATTTTGTATTCATGAAAGAGACGATCCAAGAATTGCTCAGTAATTGCATAAGGAGCATCAGTTATGACCTCATCCACCCATTTCAATCCACTCACAAGGGCAAGCCTGAAAGATAATCCATAACCCAGTTTTCAGAATCACCAACACAAAAGCAGAGGCACAAATACATCACTTTAGAATTGAAAAGACAATACAACATCAAATTTTATACCTCTCTGACATAGACAAAACGGGTGGCCCTTTATTGGCAACGATCTCCTCATCACTCACGAGACCCACAACCAATTCATCTCCTAGAGCCTTTGCTTGTCTGAGAGCATTGGCATGGCCATAATGCATCAGATCAAAACATCCATCCATGTAAACCCGAATGCGCCTCTTTCCAGATTTCTTCTTGTGAAAAATCCCCAAATTAGACCAAGAACATGGCAGTGACAAATAAGGAACACCAATCCCACCAAAGTAGCTTGTTGACAACCCCAGCAAGGCTGCTGTAACCATTAGACCCCCAAACACGCGAGGGTAGTAGTTTACCCCTTCCCAAATCCAACTGTTGTGTTCGTAATCCATGTCCTTCTTATTTACTTCTCTCTTTTTTTCTTTTTCTCAGAAACTAGTTATTACATATAAGAGGAGGCACAGACCTGCAACAAACCATCGTGTCAAAACATAATCAAATCCGTTTTATTCTCAGAACAAGTACAATTCTCAAGCACAATCCCCACAAACATTACTGGTAAAACTCAATGGGGAAAATAATGCTCCAAAAATGCAAAGAAAAAAGTTCAATTGCCACCCCCAACTAACGAAACAACCATTTCCATGCAAAATCCATACGGAAAACGAGAAAATTAAGAATTGGGGCATTCACATATCCCTGATCTAGCTCTTAGCAACACCAAAAATGCAGCTTTGCCGAAATGAAATTTAAGAGTTAGAACGAATCTTCGGCAGCGTACGCAGATGCAAAAAAAAAAAAAAACAAAAAAGTCCAAACTCAGAAATAACGACAACCCACCTGAGATCCTGAATAAAAAATGAAAATTGAGGAGCAACAAAGTGCGAAAATGAAGATGGTAAGAAGAAAAAAACCGAGTTTGACGAGATGCAATGGCCGAAAGCAAAGAAAAAAATTATAGATGGAAGAAACAAAAACAAAAGATCGAATCAGAACCTTTTTTTCGTTGCTTTTTCCGTTCCCTTTGTGTCTGTGTCTCCTCGCTCTTTCTCTCTCTCCTCCTCTGATTCGTATGGAGGAAAGCTCGTGGTAGTTTTTTGGTTTGCAACAAAACTTTGTCTGAAACAAAATAGGCTTCGCTTTTTCTAAACACAGACGAAACAGCAGAAATATAAATATCGCAATCTTAGCAGTCAATTATATAGGCCAATGACTCTTTTACTCCTCCAACTTATGCTATTCTCTTTTCTTCCTTCATTCTTCTAGAAATCTAATTCTTTTTATTTTCTATCAATCAAAAGTAATTAGAAATGAAATATTAGTCCCACATCGGATGGACCCCTCCTCTCATATATGTGGCTGTGTCTAAATACTACGCCTCATAGGACACATTTTGGGGCAATACTAATTGCGTGTTAATTCCGTGCTTTTTTTATATATGTTCTTTTCAAATTATTTTTTGATGTAGTTAGTCAATCGTTCATGTGGGTGATTTTAATACACGTGTGACTTGCGATTTCAATGCTCATTTCTGCACGTGTAAGAGCCTCCATATTTTTATTATTAGATTTTTCAAAATTTAATTTTATGTGTTAAATAATCTATTACAACAGATTATTTTATTATATATATATATATATATATATATATATATATAACAGAAACTTAGTTATGTATTTTTGTTATCAAGTTGAACAATTATAACATAACTGTATAAAAAAATGTATATAATCAGGTTGAGTACACGTAACGGAGACAAAGTTATATATTTTTCAGATTAAGTTGTCTTAAACTAAATGGAAATCATCAACTTGGAGAGCTGAATAAATTTTAAAACTAAATGAAAATCTTGTACAAATTTAAGTTTAATAGGAGTGTAAGGTGAGTTTATTTAATTAAAACTATAATAATATCTACACTAGATCTACAGAAAATAAAGGAGAAGATTAATGTACGATTATTTTGTGAGAAAATTGTAAGTTGAGTTATAAATGGTTTATATATATTTATATATATATATATATATATATATATATATATATATATATTTTGTCATTAATGAATAGTGTACAGATTAATATAAAATAGTAATATATTATTACCTTCAACTAAAAATGATAAGACATTTACATTGCTATACCTTTCTTGATATTAGAAAAATCTAATAGTAAAAATTTAAAAAGAATTCATATAAAAAGTTAAGATATTTTTTTAAGATATTAATTTTATGAATTTTTTTATATATTATTAATCTTTTTATTTCTTCTTAATATTAACTCAAATTCAAATTTAGATTTCTAGTGCCAATGGGTAGTAGGCTAATATCCTATATACACATCATCTATTTTATATCTTTATATTTTATTTAATTTAAAAAATATGCATAGGTTTGTTATGCTGAAATTAGTTTATTTTTCTTAAAAAATATTATAATGTAAATAACTATGATTTATAGATAAAATAAAAAAAATTACATTGTCATTTAATTGTGAAAATTCTATTTATTATAAACTATTAAAAATTAAACTTTTAGATTAAGTTGATTATATAAATTAAAATATTACATTTTAGTTGCTTACTAAACAAATTTACTACTTTAAAAAAAATATTATTCTCTATATTTTTTTTTAAGTTTTTGAGTTCAATTCTTACTGTTTTCGTAATAAATAGTGTAAGTAAAACGAGGATGAAATTACTGTAATGTGAAGTGATATAATATAAGGATAACATCATGATTTGGGAGGTTTAGATTAGTTTATTTTAATTATGGAATATTTATATTTCTTGTTTACAAAATTGTTAGAACATGTATAGTTTGGATAATTGATGTTCTATGTGAATTAAACTAGAGATTGAAGGTTTGATTTTACTCTCTAATTTCTTGTTAAATCGTAAATTGGTTTGATCAATGTTGCAAATTATACAAAAGATATATTTTTCATATTTTCACTTAAGAAAAGATTTTTCATATAAGAAAAAAAAAAAGTGTGCCTTTTGTCTTATGGCATTATGATCATTCAATAAATGAAGTATTCCTTCAAATCACCACTTTACCGTTATAGTGAAAATCATGTCAGAAGTATTAATTTTGAGATCTGTAATATTTAGTGTGTTCGTGTTTCCATGTATATTAATTTTGAAATTTTTAATATTTAGACATATTTATATATAAATATATATTACTTTTTTTTTGTGTTATAAGAATTAATTAAATTTAGTTTCTGTATTTATTATTTTTTTTTTACAATTCTCAAATTCTATTGTTACAATAAAAATGTATAAAATGAACAAATGCATTATTTTAAACTTTTTTGTTTACTTCTGAATTAAAAGAACATGATTTATCTAAAACGTTTGTTACTTGGTATTTATCATTTGATTTCTGAAAATGAATATCACCTAAACACATGTTAATGATGAGCGAACTCTGCCTTTAACAATTTTAGTGTGATCAGTGTCATATTAATGGCTTCCATTAAGAGAGGCAAGGAATTTTTAATGACATTATTTAGTAAATGCGTGGCTTCTCCAAAAATATAACTTTATATTTCCTTTTAATTCTTCTTTCTTTTAGAGACACAGTAATTTCTAAAAGTTGTTTGTCTTCAAACAGTTAAAAGATTGTGAGTGGATGTTTAAAAAAAATGAAATAAAACATAATTAACAAATTAAAAATATATGAATGATAAATACTTTCTATTTAAACAATTTGAAAAAAAAGACATATAATCAAATCATAAATTTGAGAATAAAATATTAACAATATAATAAATTATATTTTTAACATAATTGTGACAAATATTTTATTGATTTTTATGCATATCCACCTTACATAATTTATATTAGTATCATAAATACATAAACATAATATATATTTATATCTATATAGAAAAGATTTATTTTTTGTGTACATATTTATTTCTCAATTTTATTATTTAATTAGAAGTTTTTTTAAATTAAAATAATTGTTTTATTAATTTTATCGTTAAAGTAACTGTTTTTTAAAGTTTAGTCTTTTTTTTTTTAATTTGATATTTTTTAACTTAACCAAAAAATAAATTTTTGACATTGTTTCCAGACCATGATCTTTATGGTGAAAATTAATCTTCATATAGATGTGCGAAATCTTAGAAAAAAGTAGAGAAGGAAAAAATTTAAATAAATGATGACTTTTTAAATTGAAACTTAATAATTAATTTTTCAATTTTATAAAATTTGTATTCTAATATTAAAATATTAAAATTTTATATCAAATAGACCAATACAATTAATTATTTTTTAGTCCTTACATCACAATTTATATATTTTTTATCATAGATGTTAATAAGATATATACAATATAATTGATTGAATATTTAATATAAGTATACCACAAACATTTATGCATATTTACTTGATATTCAATATTAGTTAAATTACATTATTATTATTATTATAAATATTACTTGTTAAGTTTTTATCATAAAGATAAATATTTAAAACAGTATTATTAAACTAATAAATAAAATAAATTTGTTACGTAAAGAATAAATATATTTAATTTTTTTACCCCTTTATTAGCTTTTCCTTGTTAACATGATTTAATAATTTATTTTTCTCTTCATCCATCATTTCTCTATATATTAATCTCCGTCTTAATGTTAAATTGTCCTAAACTTTTTCTTTATTCGCTTTTCCTTGTTAACATGTTTTTAATAATTTATTTTTCTCTCTCTATATATTAATCTCCGTCATAATGTTAAATTGTCCTAAACTTTTGGAGATACACTCATGTCATGTCATGTCAAATAAGATATATTTAAAAGACATTTGATCAACAAATATACCGTCTTAATTTTTACACTACAGTTTGAAGGAAGATGAAACTCACACCTCGAAAAAATTAACAAAAATGTAAAGTACAAGTATTTCAACACATTTTTTTTTTCTAACACGCCCATCAGTTAAAATTTAATAATAATGATAAAACTATTATGCTTATTAAACAATAAATAAGATAAAAAGAAGTTATTAAGCCAATAGTAATGTAATAATGTTTGGAGAGAATTTGATGAGAAAAATAAAAATGGGAGGAATGAGTTGGCAGAAAAAACAAGCACTGTGTGGTATAAGGGATTGTGGAGTTTGATTCTCTGCTTTCGAGTGCAGCCATGGCTTTATCCCTACCTACCCATTCTTCTCGCTCCCTCCTCCCTCTTCCACCGTCCACCAAACCCACTTTCCCCACCCTCCGCCGCCTCAACCACCGCGTTTCTCTCGTCACTGCTTCCACTCCCCTGCTCCAAGTCAATGACCTCAGAGCCAAGATCGTCGAGTCCAACGTTCAGATTCTCCACGGCGTTAACCTCACCGTTAACCAAGGAGAGGTCCACGCCATCATGGGAAAAAATGGCTCTGGCAAAAGCACTTTCGCCAAGGTTGCTCATTTACCCTGCCCTCTTTCATTCAATTGAAAAAAAAATGTTTTTTGATGGTTGAAATGTGACGGTGCTAATTGAACAATATGCAGGTTCTAGTGGGGCACCCTGATTATGAAGTTACTGGAGGCAGTGTTGTATTCAAAGGGGAGAATTTGCTTGAAATGGAACCCGAAGAACGGTCTCTTTCGGGTCTCTTCATGAGTTTCCAATCCCCTGTTGAAATTCCTGGTGTTTCCAATGATGAGTTTCTTGTCATGGCCTACAATGCTCGAAGGAAAAAGCTTGGTCTACCCGAGCTTGGTCCACTCGAGGTATTGCATAAGTTGATTTTAACATTAAGTCATTTAATTTGAGTGTTTATGAAGAAGCTTATCCAAATAGTACTCTGTGTTTCTCATATATTGTTATGAGGTTGGTTGCTGATATTATTATTATGTTTGTGATTGTTTTTGTGGTGCAGTGTTTTTCTTACCTGATGGAGAAGCTTCAGCTTGTTAATATGAAGCCTGATTTTCTCAATAGGAATGTGAATGAAGGGTTTAGTGGCGGTGAACGCAAACGCAATGAAATCTTGCAGCTTGCGGTTTTGGGGGCGGATTTGGCTATTTTGGATGAGATTGATTCTGGGTTGGATGTTGATGCGCTTAGGGATGTTGCCGGTGCCGTTAATCGGATTCTCACCCCACAAAATTCTTTGATGATGATAACTCATTATAGACGGATTCTGGATCTTTTGAATCCTACACATGTACATGTTATGGTAACTTATGACTTACTATTCATCTTCATTGTCGTTGCAAGTTTTGCAGTTGTAATACGTGTTATGCTTGGGTTTTCACTTTTCGTTATTGGAGTCATGATGCTAGTTCTATCAAATTACTTTTCCTTTTTATTGGGACACTGTCATATTTAGCAATCCCGGGATAGCAGATGAAACTGAAAATACTTTACAATACAGAGCTTACAGGGATAATGACTAGTTTGAAATAATTTATACAGTTTGTATAAATATAAATGATCAATTATTGACAAGTACCAAAGTATCTAGACATGTTCGTTATCAAGCTATAGGTTTTAGCTTTTAAGAAAACCTACACGTAAAATAGTAACGAAGGATGCCGTGACCAACTAAATAGATAGAGAAAAAGAGAGTGCTTTGGTGTTGTTCATGACTCATATCTATGGGTGGGTAGATGTTGGAGCTATTATAACCCTATTTCTAATCAACGGTTGAAAGACAACTGCTTTGTTTCCTAGGTCGTAGGAACATTACTGAATCTTGTTATATCAGAATCTATGTGTGTGTGGTAGTTTATTCTATTGTTTTAGGTTACGGTTGTTGGTGCTATAATTAGTTTGGGTCCATGGGTTGATGGCAAAAGAACTTGAGACTTGGACTACAGAGTCAATAGACGGAGAACATGGACTGATGGAACTAAGGGAACTAGAGAAAACAGTAAAAGGAACTCAGTAGTGTGACAATAACACTAAAAACAGAGATGGATGAGAATAAGTGAACAATGAAAACTAGATTTGATCACGAGAAATCTGGAACTAAGAGTGAGAACTAGATGTCAAATAAGCTTCATCGCTGGTTGCCTGAAAGTGGCCGGAGGATCAAACCGAGGTTGTGAAGTAGTCACAAGATAGGAGAGAGGAGATAAGTGAAGCATGGTAATCATGAACTTTTAAAGGAATTTCTTTAAGCTGAAATCCCTTTTTTTTACCTAAAATTACCTCCACAGATGACCCTCTAATGTTAATTTTGTTGGGCAATCTTAGGATTGTGGACAGCTTCAGCCTAACTGTGCTATACAAATGCTACAGAAAGTGAAATGCTATGGTTATGCATGTGGCCGCTATGAGCTGTTATAGATGCTATTGACAAGTCTTGACACTGTTAAGAAAAATATTTTGTTAAATAGTTGTGATCTTTGGTATTTTGGTAGTTAAGAACATGTTATTAAATATTTAATTTGTATCTTGTTTGAGTTTGCAATAGACATTTACTTGCCTTCTTCTGATAGAATATTGTTTATCCTTCTTAGAAAGCAGTTCTCAACCATGTATGAGAAACTGAATGTGTATATGCATTATGTTTATGCTGTATGCTGTGTGAAATAATATGAATGGACCTTTTCTTTCTTTTTCTCAAAAAAATCAGGACAAAGGGAAAATTGCCAGAACAGGTGACATATCGATGGTAGAAACTATTGAGGCAGAGGGATATGAAACTGTCTCCGCTTCAACATAATACAGCATGTATCGGTATTTTATTTTACTTCAGTGTAAATTTCCTGATCCTGTTTCAGTTTAAGTTCATTTTCATTTATAAATATTTGGAGAGTATCTCTTGCAAGAACATAGTGGGGAATTGACAGTATATATTATTGTGAAATGAAGAAAACTTTCTTACCGGTTGTAGTGAGAGACATAATAAGATGTCACTGATTTGTACTGAGTTTGGGAAATTTCTTTGTTTCACTGCTGGAAGTAGTTGAATACTACCACGTCCTCCTATATATGAAAAACAGACATATAATTCATCAAGACCAATAAAAGTAGTTAAGTTGACTAATCCTAATAGGGAGGCTTTTAGCAATAATCTTTTATTTTGAGTACCTTATAAATTCAAATTGTAATTGCTTACAGATATGACTTTCTCGGTAGTAAAATCTTGGAAGATAAGAAAATCTTTAAATGTTGAATCTCAATGCATCTACATTAGTCTCAAATGTCATCAGTTCTTGTAAGGAGCAGAAAAATATTTTCAATGCAGATGTGAGTTCACGTGCACTACCAGGTAAAATTCACTCACGTTCAGTTTGTAAAGGTCTCTTCCAAATGCTGAGCATTTCCCTTCATTAGTTTGATCATAATAATTTTCAAACCCTTTAAGCTTTTTTAAATATTGTTTCGTGAAGAGGACTTATAAAAAAATTGTTTAATATTTATTATTTAATGATCAATGATATATATGGGTAAAATATGTTTGAATTGACTGTAAGATAAATGACGAAACTATGTAGCTGTTTGTCATTGATTGATCTTATCAAACAACTTAGTTAGTATCAGGTTGTGCAGAGTCATTTGGTACAGAAAAATTGTACATTTTACCATTCAATTTACTATGTCTGTTACATTTTTCCAACAAAATGATGCTTTATTTACTAAAATTGGTAGAAAAAGCATAGTAAGTAAAATTCGCAGAATAATAATATTTGAGCAGTAAAATGTACAAGTAATTCTTTCATTTAACATGACATGCTCGATAAAGTTTCTTAAAATAGCTGTGTTTGTGTTGCAGATGGTGATGCAGTTGCACTAATGTTTTGATTGCTCCTTTCATCTTTCTTGTATCCATTTTCAAAACGGGGAAGCTTCTTGACTTGACTTGGGGACATATTTTCTTCTGGGCATTATTTCCGTAGGCTTTGGTATAGAAATTTCGAAACTATTGAATGGAGGTTTTGAAGTTATGCTTTCGCTTTTGTTTTAGATGTGAGCACTTTTGAATTGTTAAATACCTACTTTAGGATCACACAGCCAATGTTGCTGCTAATGCAGCAAGGATTGTAATATACGTCAATGTTAGCCAAGTTTTAGTTTACGTGCTAAACGCATCTGATGCCCATCTCATGCTACCATTTAGGTTATTTATAATATTTAACATGTTTTTACTTCTCGATATTAGTGGAAAAACGTATTTGACTATAAAAAATTAATGCAAAAGGATTATATTAATTATTTTTTAAGTTTGGAAGTTAAAAAGATTATATTAATTTATTTTTTAAGTTTAGAAACTAAAATATATTAAAATTTTATAATGAATTTCAATTTTATATCAAAAGAGATTAAAATTTTATTTTTTTCATATTCTTGTTGGTGGGCATATTAAAGAACTTAAACTTTTGCATTTGGAATCATGGTTATCTGTACTTGTGCTTGTGCTTTGAGAACATTTATGAATAATTATCAACAAGTTTCATCAACATGCCCTTTTTAAAAGCTGGAATAAAAGAGAGCATCGCAGTGGAAATTGAATTCTGCACGGGTAAAGTGTAGCGTAGCATCTATTGCAGCAGATCAAACAATGGTCTTAATATAATAATTAAGTGTTCCTTTATACCTTTTCTGTTTAAATTGCTGGAGAGTAGTTAGGAACTATGTGGTAGTGTTATGTATAAGAAGACAAGGATGACTGTTAAAGAAATTTTTATTAACTTGAAAAAAAACTCATAAGTAGTGAAGGAGTTTGAAAAAGAAAAGTATTGACGTAGTTTAAATTCAAGTTATATCAAACATACAAGAGGGAGTAACTATTAATAAAAAGAACTATGATAAAACAAAGAATTTTCTGTAAGAAAAAGATCACATTAGGACTCAATCTCTAGTCACGAATTAATTTAGTCGTGAATGTGGTTTCTGGAGACAAAAAAATCTATACATTATTTTATGTTTTTTTTTTTTTTTTTAACGTAGTTTTGATTAGGAATCTAGGGAAACCTTGACATTACATGAACTTTGGAGAAATACTTTGAAAATAAAGATTTCGATTATATAGGAGTAAAACAGTGTATGTGTTGTAATCTTAGCCGTGACCAATACGATGTTAAAAAGTAGGAGAAAAGAAAAATGTCATACTAATTTCATTTTTAAGTTTAAATATCGAGGGTCGATACTAGAAAAACAATGACAAAATTAATGAGATGTGATAAATAGGATATAAACAAGGTTATTAAAATGGTATGGTATACATGTTTGTTTTAGAGTGACAAAAGAAAGATGTGGGTTAACATAAATGAAAAAAATAAAAAAGGATAAAAAGATAATAATAGAGAAGAAGACGTTAGTGAAGTACCAGGAAAAATTACCAAAATGAACTGAAATTGCGATAAATACGTGACGAGTTGACCCATCACGAGTTTAATCCTAGTTGTATAAAAAAACTGTCATATATACTCTATATATTATATATGATTGATGAATATTTTTTAAACTAATGATAAAAAAGTTATTACTATTCGTACAAAAATTTGATGAGAAATAATTCACTATTGTATTTAATATATTTTTGTTATAAACTTTTTTTCTTTCTTTTTCAGTTATTCCCCGTTCCAAGTATCTTATTCAGATATTTTGAATAAGATCGCGATCAAACAATTAGTCTATTTTTAATAACTTTAAAGCAAAGAAAATTGCACTGAAACTCCCATGTCGTTTTTACTTAATAAATGGCCTTAAACTCTGTAATCATCTCATAATACAAATTATTTTCAACCAGTACGACATTATTATTCTGTAAGATACAAAGACAAAATTGATTTCTCAAACGAGAAGAGCACAAACATGATTAAGCAAGAAAAATGGGTGCCTTGTAGAAACCGAGTGGGACTACGCACCAAAAAACTAGAGCTACCTAGTATTTTTTTTTGTATATAAAAAAATTTAAAGCTATACATGTGACCACTAAGATTGCTTGTATAAGGGAAAAAAAAGAGGGCAAAGAAACATGGATTTTGACGTGTGCTAAGCCTTGGCGAAACTGTTTGTATCGTAGTCAATCTAAAAATTAGGAACCAATTGAAGGCAGCGCAAGAATCTTTGACAAGATGAATCCACCCGGGCGTCAAGGACCGGAACAACTAGTTTCTTCATTTCAATTCCAATATACGAATGCAATTGAGCAAACGTAAGCACACCTATCGCCAAGGACCTTGTTGACCTGAAAGAGAGAACCAATACATATCTTATGGTCACAAAATACATTGAAAACAGACAACCCCAAATAGAAAAAGGGGGAAACACTATAAATAAATTACATTCCAGCCTTTTTAAGTCATCATATGACACTTAATTACATCAAAGCAAACTATAACAGCCAGAATAATTATATCATGCCATGTGATTTATTATTTCTAATAATATAGAAGTACTTTAAATCTTACAGGTTCCCTGCTTTTTCAGAGGATGGACTCTGTCCAGGTAGGGAGCAATTATGACATCTAGCTTCACTAACCACAGACCAAGGGCGGATGATGTATGGGGCATAGATGCAAAAGATGCAATGATTTCTTCAACCACACCATTCGGAAATTTGCATTCAAACAACCAGTCCTTATTGATGGCACCAACAAAATCTTCAAGAACCTATAAAATAAAAAATTCATAAGAAAATAGATTTAAGTTAATTTAAGACAAATAGAATTTCAGACACTCCAGAAATTCTATCAAACATAAAGTTAACAATAACCTGTAAAAGCTCCACTAAAGTTGTGGTGCGTCTGAGTCGTTTCACCCATAGTTTATGAGCAGATTTCCTCCAGGCACCAACCAGGGCATCCTCAGGCATAACAGACTGTACAAACAGTGGGGTGAGCATAATGGAAAAGATTATTAATCTTCAAAATGCCCACGTGCTTAAAATAAACAGTAAACCATGTCATGTTTTCAATACAGAACATCAGAAAGTTGGCAAGCAGATAAAAGGATAGGGTAACACATTTGAAATTAATTTACTATCATGCTTATCTAGGATTAGAAGTAACATAACTATAATATTTTCTAGAGTTGCAGCAATATTATTCAACCAAAACCAAGTAGCCCACAGAATGAAGTATCATTTTTTCCCGCACAAACCCCAACCAATTGCATGGAATGATGGAAATTGAAGAAAATTAATGCCAACTTACCTCAATAGCATAAACTGCAGCTTTCAGAGATTGAATCTGTGATGGCAGCACTTTGTGATTAGGAAATGTGTTGTTGTCTTCTTTCTCCCTGCAAGTGGCTATGTGGATCGCATATTTTTCTTCTAGGTCAAAATCAAGCTCAAATGTCATATGGCAAATTTTACAGTGTCTCTCGTCTCGCCAGTATAGATCATGACAACTCTTACATCTGGCAAGAGAGTCCATATAAGACCTTCTACCATATTTTACGACATTGAGATCTGAATAAAAAGAATTCCAAACCCAAGAATCATATTCTTGAACACGGATCCATTTTTTAATCAGATCCTCTACTTTCTTTCCAGCTTCAATTACCACAGCCCCAGCTGAAGGAAAAGAGTCTTTAGCTGTCTCTGTCATGTTCAGGTTGTCTACATCAGATGCAGGAGAATAACTGTCATCTGTGACCATATCCAGTTCAGACTGATCAGAATGTGACATAGAACCCATTCCAGTACTACTATTAACATTAATCCTAGCCATAGATCTGCATAGTGATGTTTGTCTCCTTTCCAATGATTCAATAAGAAGAGCCTCCCGTTTTCCTCTATCGTCCAGAACTGACATCAAGGCACACAACGCCTGCATAGATGCAGGTTAACCAAATGCAAGTAAGTAACACAAAAATAGTAATGCAAGTAAACATATGACTGAATGGTTTACTCTTCCATGTTTCCAACATGTGTAGCTTATATATTTACACATAAGAAAACAAGAAATTCACCTCCACAGTATCAATAACCTCCCAGTGACCATCTTCAGAAGATTCAAAATATATCCTTCTGTGACCAGGATCATCTACATTACATGGGCCCAAGAAAAGCCAGTATCTATTGTACCGACGATCAGATCCCAAAAACACTGATTGAATGGGATGTGACATAGATGAACCGTTTCCCTTTTGGAAGTAAGCTTCATAACTATGGAATCTAGAGAATAATGATGAGGAGTCCACAGTACAGGGATCAGAATTCAAGTGTCCTTTATGGTTCAAAAGGGACCCAGGTTTCTTTATTACTGATCTCTTTATTTTAGCTCCAGACCCTCGTAATTGGATGCTAGAATTGCAATCAGCTGAGACTTTAGACAAATCCTGCACAAAACATATCATTCACAATACAACCTAACATGATAAGATCACTTCACAAAACATCTTAGAGGGATGCAACAGGAATGGGAATACAAAGCCTGTAACTTCAATTTTATAAATTTAAAATTCAGGTTTAATTTAAAGGGAGGGGGAGATAATTTAATGAAACCTTTGCCTAGAAGTTAATTATTTACCTTCATCCTAACGCTGGATCCAGATGAAACAAGATCAGTTAAAGCTGCCAATGCATTCAATTTTTCTTCAATGTTTAAGTTTGAATATTCAATCTCCATCAGTCCTAATAACCATGCTTCTCCGGAACGGCTCTCATCCATTTCCATGTACATTTTCCTCATATTATTTTTATGACTGTTTACACTCTTCAATTTTCTTATACTGGAATTTATTGAATCATTTTCATAATCATCAGCACTGCTGCATGTATCAGTGTCATTAAGTTCATCATCAACACTACCAGAGTACTCCGTATCTGAATGAGATTCATCACTGTCCTTCATAACTGTGCTCATTCGCAATCGGTAAGCACTAGATGAAATTTTTTCAAATAAAGTAATATCACTTGACAGAGTAGAACATATTAAAGACTCAAGTTCCTCTGTAGTGCTGGCAAGGTTTAATTCAACAATCTGTGTGATATCAAAATACAGATGAGTAATATATGTAAAGAATATAATTTAAAAAAAAATTAGAAAACAGTTAGTTGCCTGCATTGACTTTGCCAGCTCAGCCACTTTGCATCCAGTGTTTCCTCTCTCTGACAAGATATTAAACAACTCACTCTTCAAAGTGCCAGGGCATAGACCATAGTTTACAAGAAGATTCAATTCCTACAAAACAAAAGTGAAAGACTATACCTTAAAACCTAAACATTCAGTACTGAACTTGGACTGACATCGGATAAAATCTTATTGACCGACTCAAACAGTTTTATAAATGAAATAGGTGGCAATAGATGTCCCACTGATAGTTCATCTTTTACACTGTCAATGGATCAGAATTAAATCCAGAGAGAAATACAGTAATCTAAAAGACAGGTTCAGATTAAGCACGTGAAAAAAATAATGTTTATTAAATAACAAAATTCACTGGACATTCAAGACATTCAGGACTCCTCCTAGCCACAATGATAATCATACTAAGTCCTCTCAACTCCTCTTCAAATGTATAGCAATATGCCTTCTTTCTTCTAACTATCAAATTTTAACTAACCGTCTAAGGCCTTAATGAGCAGATCTGTCATAATCCAAGCTATTTCAATTGAAACTGCAAAAATTTCATATCTGAGATTCCAAAGTCAGTGTTTTATACATCTGAGAATCGAGCAGAATTTATTGGAATTGGAAACCTGAGATTATGTCTGAGCCAGCTTATTTTTAACTTAAAAGTTACTTTTAAGTTAATGTTGAAAATTATAACTTATAAAATTAAGAATGAGGTTGTTTTTAAATTCTATTTTTTAGCTTAAATCCTTCTAAGCTACAATAAAAATTTGTTTGATAATTTCTTTTGAAAAAGTTAGTTAATTTAAAACATGTTATTTGTCAAATGAAAAACCATATTTATAAAATAAAAGTATTATACAAAATTAATTTAATTTACACAAATTATCTTAACAATCAAAGTAAATATAAATATTAAAAATTTATTTAAATTGCCTCAGAAATAAATAAAAACAAAAAAATTGTACAAATAAGTTAGAAGTGAATGTAAAGTTATGATTTAGAAACTAAATAGAAACAAAGACAAGTCATGGAATTGATAAGGGCTTTGGTACAGAAAAGATCCGCAAAAACCCACTCCGAAGTTGTTTGAGGGTGCTTTTCCAAAGGCTACTTTTTTATAATCTACATTGTAAAATCAGCTCCTAAATTAAGAACTCATACATGAATATTTTTTGGCCCAACTTTTAAGGGGAAAAAAGGTTAAAAAATAAGTTGGGTCAAACACAATCAAAGAACATGCTAAACAACTTCCTCGCATAGTTTAGTTAGTACTCCATGAATCTGATGATACTAAAGCTTTTCAGTAAAGGTTACTGCTAATACAGTTTTATTTTTTAGAGGAAGGGGCAGGGATATTCTCCCTCTCTTAGAAACTGGAAGTTGTGGGTGGCAGAAAGACAGGTATTTTTGAAACCTAATTTTTCCATGACTAAGTGAACACCATATATGATCTAATCTAATCTGAATATTATTTTACCTCAATCAGTCAAAGAAGACAACATACAAAAAAACAGATGTTCACCATTTAGGATGTGTTGTAGTATGGCAAATATAAAAAAAATACACACTAATAATAATCAAAAGCCTCTAGAATGTCTAATTTATGTAAAAAAAGAACACACACAATAGCATAAACATATTCAAGTCAGGTAAGATGTAGAATCGGTTCGTTTGGACTTTGGAATACCTTGTTAAGGACATCTCTCCGTAAGGACCCTTGTTTCGAACCAAATCCAGAAGCAACCAGCACTTGACGAAGTATTTCAATCCAAGTAAGAGAGTTTAGAGATCTTCTCCAGAAGTCCAGGGAATATTCCTGACTTTCAACCTGCCAGATCATTATAAAAGTAAACACGTAATGAACTTGTACTGCACCTAAAACACTATAAAACAATAAGTCATTCTATAAATAAATATTGCAAAACAATAAGTACTTAATAATCCATGACCTCCCAAAATGAGGTAAAGAAAATAAGAAACTCACCGAATGAAGCAATGCAAGAAAGTTACATGATTTATTTAAATGAGGTGAAAATCCATTAGTAAGCTCCACTTCAATGTCAGATAGAAGAAGTGTGAGAAGGGCGACATGAATCTTGCCAAGTAACATTGAGTCCTGGGAAACACATGCAGTAAAGAGAGAGATACTTTGGATGTTAAAATTAGAATTAAACAATAACAATTGGAAATACTTCCAAAGTATAACCATGGGTCAGAGATGGCTTATAACCTTGTCATGAAAAGCTTGAACAAGCTCGTCAAGAGTGAAGGGACAAATATCAACAATTATAGCATATGTATAAATGAAATGGAAAACCTGCAAAAATAAAGTTAGTTCCATGTCAATATCAAGTTATTTATAACGAAAAAAAGTTCCAAAAAAATTAAAATTAAGCTATATAGTAACTTCAGTACACCTTAAAAATGACAATGATTAACTGATCAAAGAAAGAACATGTTGTCAAATAAAAAATAAATCCAGCAGGCTGTAACTAATAAATCCAAAAATCAGTAATAGTTCATCCAAAATTAAACAAAAACCCATAGTGATCTGTCTGAGAAATAACAAGGTACTAAAATCAGGAAGAATTTCCTTCACTTTTACATTATATAATCTATCATGTCCATCACATGTTTAAATTTCAGAAGCATAAACAAAATATGTACAGAAGAAAGAATGTTGACCTTCAAGACTTAGGTAGGTTCTGTTAAAAAAATAATGGTAGAGGGATTCAAAAGAGAACTAGGCATGGTCTTAATTATAATAAAAAAATATACAAAAAAAGAACTTATAGGAATTTTTTTTCTCTACCCTTGCCTCTTGAGTTACTTAATGTGTTCATCACCCTCTCTCATGTACTCTTTCGTTTCTGAAGTAAAAAAAAAACGGAAATAAAACACATTCATTAATTATTTCTGCTTTCATTTCTCATTTGTTTTGATTGATTGCTTAACTCTTGAAATAAAAATATCCGGAAATTTTAGTTTTGATTCAATTATTAATGAGTTCAAGAATTTGAAGAAACGGAGGACAATCGTTTCTACATGTGTGATAGTTATAATTATACTAGATTATGTGCTCATTTTTTTGTTGTATTAATGACAATGATTAAATATATAAATTTTGAATATATCATTTTGGTTTCTCCAAGATTATTGGTCAAGATCCGCCAAAGAACACAAACACTCACGAGTAGAATCACATAGAGAGCACACCAATACTGAGTAAATTTTCTTGAAAAACTTATTATATTCATAATTTTTGATATAAACTACTGCATATTTCCATTTACTTTTATGACCATCTTGATTAAATTTGACATTTTTCTACCACGGCAGTGTTTAGTGCTATTTGAGTAGTAAAGATGCATGTTATAGAAGAGAAACTTTGGTGGATGAGAGTAGAAACACATCTGCACAGAAAGCACCAATAACAATACACGTGCATTAACATAAACATATCTTAAGTCAGAACTGATTGACTGTATGCACCTTAAATAATTTCTTGACAAGTTCAGGAGAGGAGTCCCAAGGTTGCAAATGGATAGGTTTCTTCATCTTGACAGTATCTGGTGGAAACTTCACTAGCGCATCTGTATAAATTATAATGCCACATGCATTAAATGAATGAAATTAATTCGAATCGGAACATTCCAGCTTCAGAACATCACTACTCATTTGAATATAACAAGGAATACTGGTCAACTTTTGTTCCTCCAAGTTACCTTTACAAAGTGAGCAGACAAGCATTCCACTGGCAGCAAGATGATTAGGACACCTAAACAGATCAGTTCCTTCTTGTAACTCCCTCAGCTCTAGCTCTTCATCATCAATTAACATTGAAACTCGATCAACTCCCTCCTCTGATATTGCATTATCAAGAGCTAGTCCACAGCTTTTGTTTGGTGACTGATTCTGAGTCACACATAGGTTCAGTTCCCCCTGCCAGACAAGAAAAACATAAACTTGCCAAACCATTCAACAGTAGTAAACACAAATTCACATTTAACTTTATGGTTACCACTCTTTGCATGGAAATTTTCCTCTTATCCTGTGATTTATTTCTCTTATTCTGCATTTTATTTTTTGTCATTACCTGTTCAGAAAAAAACAATCCAGACCTACTATTATAAACCACAACTAACAAGCTCACTCGTATATTGTATAAGAAGAAGACAAAGTGTGCATAATATTGTGGGTTTAAATAGCTTACATTCCTGTTTACTGTTTTCCGTGACCTGTTGTTTTCATGGATCAGCTTGTGTCCTATAGAATTTGAAAGTAAAGGAACTTCTTGGCCATCAACGCCAAAACCAGTTGGAAGGTCTCTAGCATCAGGATTTGTTGCCCTCCAAACTGTCATCAGACCTTTGCCAATACCATGCTTCTTCACAGGTGCTGTCGCACTCTTGGAACCCTGATCAAAAAGGACTTATGATAAATAAATATAATGGAGTGTCAAAAGAAACATCACAGATCTTTCTTGGAATACTAAAAGTCACCTTCCTCCTTTTTGAGGATCCTTGGTCCTCTTGACAAGCAGAAGTGTGTCTGGGTCCTAATCAACCAAAGAGGTAACGGAAACAAGGCTCGTTATAAATGTTATAATAGGAAGGTGCAAAAGACTAAATAGAATTAAAGGTATACTTAGAATAACAATAGAAATGGCCAAATGGGAGAAGTAAAAAACAATGTTTATTTACTCAGTACAAGTGCACAATGGAAGGAATTAAAAAATAGGGTGTTTTACGACTCCATTTTGAATTGAGGCCAAACAATTTATTTCTTCTGTCAGAAAGAAAAAGTTAGAGAACATTGCAATGATTAATAATCAAATGAAAATTAATATTTTGTTTCACTTCATAATTCCTGTGAATACATACACAACTACGATGCTTAACTAATGACTGTTATTTACTCCCTTCCATGTTCACTCCAATCAACGAAAGGGGTGGTGTTAATTGGAAATCAAAGCTAATTCACCTAATACAAAGTTCTAACTAAAAGAATCATATTCCATCTATACCCCATTGTTCTTCAAAAATTTAGTAAAATATCCACGCACTCATGTACCGTAATATACAGTATTTAACAACACAAATCCAGTGAATCTGATCACCAAAAACCACAAACTTACACTCCCATCTAATATCATTGCTCCACGACTATCGGATACAACAAAAAAAAACAGAGCACTAAGCACTCGGCGCACAGTAGAATAACTATGAATCATTCAAACGCACCAGAAGGAAGAAAGTCGAACTCCTGACCAAACGGAGGACCATCCTTCTGCAACACTCTGTTCACAATGTAATCGGCTGTGAACAGCTCCTGAAGACCTTTACGCTTTTGTGTTTTCTTAACGTTCCGCGACACAGCCATGTCATAATTTGAAACGGAAGAACCGTTTCTAGCAGCAGCAACAACTCGCGATAATTCTTTTCCACCGCCACGCGCACGAAAGTCGTCGCCCGAGCAAGTGCAAGGTGGCACTACCACTCCATTTCCACCGTTATCCCTCCGCGTATCATAGTCTTCCATTACCCTCAGTGTTCAGTGTTTCTCATCTGCGTCAAACAAAAAATGGAAGAGACTCGAATCAGAGTTCAGAAATGAAGCTGAAACGCAACGCGAACCGAATTTGCGGAGAAGATGCAATTCGTTATTGCTGCGATCAAATGTTCGTATTCGTTGAATTCAGTTACGACGGTTGATTCAGTGTTGTGGCGGTGTTTGAGGAGATAATGGAGAAGAGAAAAAATGGAAGGAGAAAGAAGAGTGAGGCGTGAAACGTACCGCGATTGGAGCTTGCAACTATGATTACATGAAATGAAATGAAAGAGGATAGGGAAGGGAGTGAGTTGAAGAAGTGAAAAAAGAAGCAGAGGTGAGGATAATATGACAGGAGAAGTAGGGTTTTGGGTTTTATGGAAGAAAAGAGAAATATCTCTCTTGTTCAGCCAAACAACCCCTTCCCAGCCATTACTCGAAAAGTGTCATAACAAATTTTTATTTCCTTTGGGCTCCGTTTTAGCCCACTCCATCTCGGTCAAAAAAAAAACAACTCGCCTTTTTTTTATTTTCACATTTTTAGGTTTGGGAAACTATAACATAGTATGTCAAAATGAGAAAACCCCATGGTCTATTTTTCATAACGGATTGAGTTAAAAATGTATTGGTTTAATATGACTATTTTTTATGGATTATAAATTATGTAACCACACTCGATCTTGATCTTGATGAATTATTATGTTGATTCACATTATGATATTTTGTTCTTCCAATCTATGTTATATATTTATTGTAGTAAAATAAAAACAAATTAACTTAATTTACTATTTGCTTACAATTTACCTATTTTACCAAAACATTATTATAAATATAGTGATTGAACATTAAAGTGTCAATCTTGGTAACTTGATAAACAGATAAATCAAGCATCTATTTTGAAATAGTAAATAACGACAATAGAAATATATGAAAAACGGTAAAAAACTAATGAATGATTTTTGTTGGTAGGTTACCATAAACCCACCTTTGAGGTTGTTGTTTGAGTTTAATTAAGTTATGAGTTAAGTGATTCACGTTCAATTTGATCTACATTTAAATTTTTTTTTCAACCTAAATAGACTCAAATTTATAATAAACTGGATTAACTGACATATTAAAATCTATTTTAATATCTCATAACGTATTCATCAAGGACAACACGTCATGGAAAATTTCTTATAACACATATTAAACAAATGAATCAAAATAAAGTAAATAGATGTTTAAACCAAATAAACTTGCAGTGTAAATATGATAACTAATTTGACAAATATGTGTTTTTTTATGAAATATATGTTAAAAGGTAAGATATAAATCTACAAGTCTTTACCAGTGAATTATTTGATGAAAATAACGATTGTATCAGGATTATTTCCTTTAATTTTTTTCATTTTTGAGAGTCACTTCAAAATCTCATCAAGAGAAAAATACTTTAATCATTGTTTTAAGTTCCTTTTAAATAACTCCAAATTTTTGGAAGAGAAGTTTATGTTATATCCAACTTATCAAGCTTGTCACCTATTATGTGGTATACTTTGATTGTTGGTGTTAGTGTTAATATTGATTTTTTAAATGATTCATGGTGTTTTACTATATACATTTATCTTCTTGCAGGTGCCTTTTATGTTGTGGGATATATAATTTTTTCATTATTTGTTCGGATTCTACCTCTTTTTTAGTTGGGATTTATGAATTATAATTCACACAATCTTCAAATTATTGTTTTATGAAAATTTGTACATACTAGCAAAAGTTGAAATGTTTTAGATATAAGTTTTGATGGTTAATTTTTTGTTACTATGAGAATTGTACTTGATCCATCTTATGGACACGAGTAATCTAAATTATTATATGGATGATGGTATTTAAAGTAATATATGCAGATTATAAAATATTGTAAGAGTTATGATTGTAATATTAAATTTAGGGATAGTTTATTATTTTTTAAATTCAAATTTATTTAATAAAGATGCAAAAGAAAATTATCATCCTTTAATCTACTTATAAATTTGAAATAGAATATATTGTTTTAAACTTGAATAAACCAAATTATAAACATTCAAACTTCATCTTGAAAAATATATATGGATTTCAAATACACTAACACAATTCCATTAGTTAGATTTAAAATTATAACATCCAAATTAGTTTTGTTTACAAAATATATATTTGTATTTATATTGGGTTATTTTCTTAATTTGGATGGAATTTGAATTAAATTCAATTCTTATTATTTAAAACTTTAGTACATTGTTTTTTTAAAATAAAAAATCATGCACATCTTAATCGAATACTAAATAATAAAATTATACAAGTTATTATCTCTGTATTAACCTACACATCACACATAAAGAGAGAGTAATAATTTATTTACATAAAAGGACTCAATATTTGATATCATTATAATTTAATTAAGTACTAACAACTATACTTTAGTAACAGATGTAAAACATGACAAATTGCAATTTAATAAATCATTTTTTAACAACTATGTTGATAATTTGAAATGTTAGTTTATTCATTCAAAGCAATACTAAAGTTAAATTTGTAAATTATAATATACATTGCAGCACATTAATTTGTTATTATTAAATTACACATATAAAAATAAGTAAAAAATATACTATAGACATAACAAACCATATTAAAAATTTCACACAGTTTTAATTAAAATGTCAATATAATTTCTATATAAAAATTTATCTCTGCAAAATATAAAATCTAATTAAAAATTTATAAAACAGTAATGTTATAACTATTTACTTCAAATACTTTAAATAATATTTTTCAAAATTTTTAATTAAACTTTTAATTGTTTTTTTAAATACAATAAAAATTAAATATTAAATTTTAAATTTTATCAAAATTATTTAATATACTATATAGAACTAATTGAAATACATTATAAATAAAATAAAAAAATAATAATAATATATAAAAAATTATAAAATATTTTGTAAATAACAATAAATATAAATAATAAATGTTTTCTTAAACGACGGAACCCTTGTTGTCGTTTATAGGAAGAGGATTTGGCCGGTTCCAAAGAGTAAACGGACAAGTGTGCGAGCGATACGACAACAACACTATAATTAGGGTTTATGGTATTCACCAACTAAAACAATTTGGAGGGAGAGAAACCTAGGAGAGAGAAAAGGGATTTTAGTTTCAATGGCGTCAAGGGTTTCTCTGAAAGCGAAGGGGAAGAGTTCGAAGGGATCCAAGGCACAAGAAGACCGATCCCTGTGCGAGTCTTTGAAGGAGTGGACGACATGGACGATGCGAAAAGCGAAGGTTATCACTCATTACGGTTTCATCCCTATGGTCATCATCATCGGTATGAACTCTGACCCTAAGCCTGCACTTTCGCAGCTTCTCAGCCCCGTCTGATCTACCTCTTCGATTCTTCATTATCAACCACCACTGCGACGGTCGTTTTGTTTTTTCTTTGAATTTATTTTCTTTTCTTTCCCCTTTTTCATATCTGTAACTTCATGAATCAGTTTTCAGAGTGGGGTAGTTTGTTTTGTTTGAGACATTTATTTTGTTCGAGACAATTATTGGAGACGCGGTAGTAAATAATGGATCTTTTATTATAATTACAATATTTAAATATCGTCCCTGTATTTATTCTGTTCAGGTGAAAAATTACTGTGTTGGTTTCTTTGATATCGTTAGGGTATTGGATTTTGCAGTCATGTTTCATGCGTAGAGATTCACATGTTTTATCTGGGAGAGACACTGTTCTTGTGGTTGAGTTGTATCAACCAACCCTGTTCTCGCATTTTACTGCCAATTAAGTTCAAATGATATTTCAGGGTCAAATTTGGGGTTTTTTTCAATTATGCTACTTCTTCTGATTACCCGAAAGTGTTAAAATATTTTTTCATTTTGAAGTAGTTGTTGATTTTCCGTTGTGCCTCAGAGCAAAAGATAAACATTTTTGGGTTTGATTTGAGCAAGAAATATTATAGGATTGAGAAAATTTAATGAAATTCTTTTCTAATAAGTCTAGAGTCTGCGGTACTTCGTAAATTTTATGCTGTATTGCGTTGAATTTATGATCATGAAATTTCTCTCTGGTGATTTGAGAACCTTGTTTCCACATTTCACTACTTTATATATCTTTTATCATTTCCACTCAGAAAAAAAAAATCAGTGAAACATTTCGAGCATTGTTTACTTTATTGTGTTTTTATGTAGCAAAGTAAGTTGTACCAAACAAGCACCTCTGGTTCAATTTATACATTTTACTTCAGAAAACATAGACGTGCTTAATTGGCTTGGCATGTAATTCTAGCTTAGCAGTAGCAGTTTCTATACCAAATTTGGAACATTCGAAATTTGATTGTCTTGTTCTAACACAATGTTTCAGCATGTTCATGTTTTTCAAGCTGGGTCTCCAAAACTCTGTCGAAATGACTGTCAACAGTTATGCACCCAACCGATAAAACCTTAAACGATTAACTTTGTGTTTAGAACCAATCTTGATGAAGTTTGGCAACTTAATAATTAGGCTTAATTCTTCTAAATGTAAAATATTAAAATTAAAATTAAAATAACTAATTTAGTATGCCCAAATTATGTATGAAATTCATAAAGAGATTTTAGGTAAACTTATGAGGGAGGAGTTTAGTAAAATATATTTTTGGGACTAGCAGATTTGCCAATTTTTGCAGGACTATAAATAAACCCTTTCTTCCAATTTAACGTTTTATGAACATTCCAATAAAGAAAGGGAATTTCATCCTGCACCCCTATTTTTCTTCATGCACCCCCAAAATTATAAATTCCTCCCTTCAAGTCTAACTGGTTAAATGGGTTATCATATATATAAGTGTATACTCTTGACTTTTATTTTGTACTTTATTTTTGTTTATTAGGGTGATTAAGATATTCTAACAAGAACGCAATTATTTAGTTTGTTTACCAATTATCTGTCTTTTTTTAAAAAATAAAAGGTATTACCTAACTTTATCCTAAATATGCTAGTCCATTTCTTGAGTAACTCGGTTTTATTATTCGTGATTTTTTTTTTTAAGTTGGGGTTCTAATACAAAACATGTAAGGATCAGAATACTGAATTATTCACGTGAACAACTTTTTTTTTTTCATGTATTAAATCATTAAGCAAGATAGTCTAGGCACTAATAATGTAAAATAAATTCATATAAATATTCAACCTGAAGAATATTAAAAGTTTGTTGGTAGTAACGATAATTACTTTAAAAGTTATGACAACTTTTTTACTACTATTTTTTATTAATTAATTTATTCTAAACATTTTCATCCAGTACGTGGCATTAAGCTCTTAAATCAGTGAAATTGTTGAAAGGTTTAATATTATTTCAATATGGATAAAGGCTAGATTTTAGGCAAATATGATATAAGTTAGATGTTCTTATATTTACCATATTTCTGTATTTAAAAGAATATTGTATGATAGAATTAAAATTAAGATATGTAGATTATATATATCTGACAAGAAATATTAACATTTAATACATGAAAAGCAATAATGTTAACAAAATTTAAGATGAGCCAAACACACTTTTCATATTACACTTTTTTTACATTTAATTTATTGAAAATCAAAGAATTAGAAGAAAAAATAAATAAATAAAAGCGTCAAATCCTCCAATTTTGATGCTTTTAAGAATTTTACTTAATGAAATAAAATGTGTCAAAGAGTCTGTTTAGTTCATTTAAAATATATAATTTCAGTTTGATTTCCAATATTAATGAAGTGTATCTATAACTATATATAAAGGGGATTCCCTCTTTTGTGTCCACATTTCATAATTCCAACTTTACCCTTTATAATTTAATTATTTATTAAATTTTTAAAATTTAACGGTTACTTTTACAAGTTTTTA